>Ga0209682_10000272_pt1 | contig 17810 bp, 12 predicted proteins | sample DOMMetBare2Fresh_2_FD_187471 | JGI IMG/M metagenome (GOLD analysis project Ga0209682, IMG submission 187471) | Wetland sediment microbial communities from St. Louis River estuary, USA, under dissolved organic matter induced mercury methylation -... | ecosystem: Environmental > Aquatic >... | reverse complement strand
TCACCATCGCCAGCCCCGAAGGGGCGACATCGTAAAGCCTGGGGCGTGAGCCCCAGGGTCAAAGGCCGCCGGAAACCCCAGCCCCGAAGGGGCGGCAGCGGGCGGCAGCAGACCGCTCCCGGCAAGAGATATGTGTAATCCTATGGGCTCGCGCCCCGGGCTACATGCCTGCGCCCCCTCCGGGGGCGCTCCCGCCCCTTCCCCAGTGATTTACGACTCTGTATTTACGGCGGGAAGTACTAAGCCACCATCGTCCGGCCGGCCCAACGGGCCGGGAGACCCTAGCCCAGGGCTGAGGCCGCAGGCCGATGCCCTGGGTCAACAGGCCCCGCAGCCCTGCGGCCTGAAGGGCCGCGGGAACCTGAACCGCGAGAGCTGAGCCGGTTCTGCCAAAATCTCTCGCGGCCTTTCAGGCCGCGATGGTTGATCGCCCTTCTACCCAGGGCATCGGCCTGCGGCCTCAGCCCTGGGCTCCGTTCTGCCGGCCCGTTGGGCCGGTGGGAAAACAGAGAAGTGGATTCGTCGCAGTCTGCGGCGGTGGTTCGAAGATGGATGAATCAGTCGTCAACGTGTCGGAGTTCACGCGCCGCTTCGGTGCCCGGACGGCCCTTGCCTCGGTGAGCCTTTCCATGTCGCGCGGCGCGGTCTATGGCCTCGTCGGCGCCAACGGAGCCGGCAAGACGCCGCTCATCAAGCATGTTCTCGGCCTGCTGCGGGTCCTTGGCCACTTGTGCGAGCTCTCGGCCGAGTTGAGCGCCCAATGGTCTTCGCGAGGTCCTGACGGGAAGCCCCGAGCACAAGCATGCAACGAAACAGCGTATCCAGCGAGGTGGATTCGAGGGATCTCTCCAGTTTCGAAACACGCGCCTGGCCCGACCCGATCAGACGCGCGAGATCGGCTTGACTGAGCGAGCGCACCTCGCGAAGCTCGCGGATGGCTTCCGCCAGCGCAACTTTCACCTCGACCAATAATTCCTCCGCTTCGGAGAGATTGAACAGCTCACCGACTGTGCCAAACTTGAACCCGGCAGCCTCGAGCCTCTTCTTCCTGTCAGCATTCATCGATGTTGCTCCCATAAGTCTCATCATGACTCCTAGGCGTCATATCAGTCAAGGACCAGCCTCCTCAGGATCTGGGTAGAGGAAAGGTCCGCCCGCCGAGCGCTCATCGGATTGACGAGGCCCAGGAAAGAGTGTAGCCTGACCCCTAAGCTGAGCGGAGAGAGGGAATTAGGGCAGGATGAATGAATCAGTCGTCAACGTGTCGGAGCTGACGCGCCGCTTCGGTGCCAGGACGGCTCTTGCCTCGGTGAGTCTGTCGATGTCGCGCGGCGCGGTCTACGGCCTCGTCGGTGCAAACGGAGCCGGCAAGACGACGCTCATCAAGCATGTTCTCGGCCTGCTCCGGGCGGAAAGCGGCTCGGTGCGGGTCTTCGGGCTCGATCCGGTCGCCGAGCCGGTCGCCGTCCTGTCGCGCATCGGCTACCTTTCCGAGGAGAACGACCTCCCCGGCTGGATGCGCGTTGACGAGCTCATTCGCTACTCGCGCGCGTTCTACCCCGCCTGGGACGATGTATATGCCGAGGAGCTGCGGCAGAAGTTCGCTCTCGACCGCGCGGCGAAAATCAGGAGCCTCTCCAAGGGGCAGAAGGCCCGGGCGGGACTGCTCATCGCGCTGGCGTACCGGCCCGAGCTCCTGGTGCTGGATGAGCCGTCGTCCGGTCTCGATCCCATCGTGCGCCGCGACATTCTCGGCGCCGTCCTTCGCACCATCGCCGATGAAGGCCGCACGGTGCTCTTTTCGTCGCACTTGTTGGAGGAAGTGGAGCAGGTCGCCGATCACGTCACGATGATCCATCAGGGCACGATCGCGCTGAGCGCGCCGCTGGACGAAATCAAGGAATCGCACCGCGCCGGCGAGCGCGTCCCCTCCCTCGATGAGATTTTCGTCGCCCATGTCGGTGCCCATATCGACCCCCATATCGAGATACCCGCGGCGCCAGACCCGGAGGCGTAATCAATGCGTTCCCCCGCTGCCGCGATCGCCTGGGAATTTCGCCAGGGGCATCGCGTCGCACTGATCGCGCTGGCCGCCTTGATTCTCGTCCTCGGGATGATCAGGTTGCTGATCCCCGGACCGTGGGAGCCCATCGAGCTGGATACTCCCAATGAAACGGCAGCGTTGGTGATCATGCCTTTCTCGGTGACGTTCCTGTATCTCCTGGCGGTCTTCAACTTCGGCCTTGCCAGCGACCTGGCCGCGCGTCCATCGATCTATCCCGCCCGCATGTTCACGCTGCCGGTGACGACCAGGGCGCTCGCGGGCTGGCCGATGCTGTATGGCGCGGCGGCCATGGCGAGCCTGTGGATGGCCGCGGTCCTTTTCGCACGGCTGGCGTTGGGACTCGACGTACCCTTGATCTGGCCGGGACTGCTGGCCGCGGTCTTTCTTGCCTGGACGCAGGCGCTGATGTGGATGCCCTACGGTCTGCCGGGGCTGCGTGTGATCGTCGCCGTGCTGTGGCTGGTTGCGCTGGACGCCGCCGTTCTCCTGGCGATCCATTACGAAGTCTCCGAGCCCCTGCTGGTGGCGCTCCTCGCGCCGCAGCTTCCCCTCGCCTATCTCGTCGCCTGCTCTGCCGTGGCTCGGGCTCGCCGCGGCGACGTGCCCGATTGGCGCGGAGCGTTCTCCCGGCTCGGACAGATCGCCGATCTCCTGCCGCGCCGGCAAGAACGGTTTTCTTCGCCTGCCCGCGCTCAAATGTGGTTCGAGCAGAGGCGGCAGGGCCGGCGGCTGCCGGCATTGATGGGCCTCCTTCTGCCGTTCGAGCTGGCCCTTCTTTTCGTCGCCGGCGACGACCGGCCGGAGCTCGTCGTCTACACACTTTTCGGCGTGCTGCTCACCCCGCCCTGCATGGCCGCATGCGCCGCCGCGACGGTTCGCAAGGCAAATTCCGATGCGCGCGATTCCTGGGGCGTAACGCCCTTCGATGCGACGCGGCCGTTGACCAGCGCCGCGCTCGTCGCCGCCCAGATGAAAGTGGCGATCTGGAGCACGCTGGCCGCGTGGCTGCTGGTCGGGATCGCCATCCCGTTCGCGCTCACCGCGTCCTCGACCTGGCCGGTGGTGATCGAGCGAACAACTCGGTGGATCGAAGCCGAAGGGACGCTCCGCGCCGTCGTGATCATGTTGCTGGTGTTCCTGGGGTTGTTGGGGTTGACGTGGAAGCAGCTCGTGCAGAATCTGTGCCTCGGCCTGACCGGCCGCGAATGGATCGTCAAAGCAAGCGTTCTGTTCGCCCTGTCGTATCTCCTCGTCCTCGGGCCGCTCGTCGGATGGATCCTTTCTTTGTACGTAATGGCCTTGGCCACGAACGCCTTGCCGTGGATCGCCGCTGCTCTGATCGGCCTCAAGCTGTCCGCCGCTGCCTGGATCGCCACACGGCTCCATCGCCGGCGGCTTCTCGACGACCGCACGCTGGTGACCCTCGCGGCCTGTTGGCTCGCCGTCGTGCTCGCTCTCTACGGCCTGCTCGCGTGGCTGTTCACGACACCGCTCTTCCCGCCCTCTCTCCTGGCGCTGGCCGCGGTCCTGGCCATCCCGCTGGTGCGACTCTCCGCGGCGCCACTGGCGCTGGCGTGGAATCGGCACCTCGACCGGCCGAGGACGGCGATGAATCCGGGGAAGCTGGTCATCCGCGCCGCGCTGGTTCTCGGCCTGCCTGCGGTGTCGATCCTCCTGGCCTCGGTCTCCTTCTGCTTCCTGGATCGAACGAGCGGCGCCATGATCTCGTCGGGCCAGCGGCGGGAGTATCTGCTCCATGTCCCCAGCAGCTACGACCGCTCCAAGCCGGCGCCGCTCGTCATCAGCCTGCACGGCGGGGCGTCATGGCCGGCCCATCAGATGGATACGAGCGGGTGGAACCGGCTGGCCGACGAGCACGGGTTCATCGTCGTCTACCCGGCGGGACATGGTGCGCCCAGGGCCTGGAGCGTGGACCACGGAGCCGGCCTCGCGAGGGATGTCAGATTCATCTCTGAATTGATCGACACGCTGGAGGCGGCCTACAACATCGATCCGGCGAGGATCTATGCCGATGGGCTCTCCAACGGCGGAGGCATGGCTTTCGTCCTCTCCTGCACGTTGTCCGACCGGATCGCGGCGGTCGGGATGGTGGGGGCGGCTTACTCACTGCCGTGGAGCTGGTGCACGGACCCTCGACCGGTGCCGATGATCGCGTTTCATGGCACGGCGGATGAGCTCGCTCCGTACCATGGCGGCCGCTCGCCGGTTTTCCCGGACTCGATGGTCTTGCCGAGCATTCCAACCTGGACGGCGCATTGGGCGCGAAGAAACCGGTGCGGACCGGACCCCGTCGAATCCGTAGTGGCTCCGGACGTCACCCGCCGCGAATACTCGAGCTGTGCAGACGACGCTGCCGTGGTGCTCTATACAATCCAGGGAGGAGGCCACACCTGGCCTGGTGGCAAGCCGATGCCGGAGTCGCTGGCCGGGTCGACCAGCAACGGCGTCGACGCGACGAGCCAGATGTGGACGTTCTTTCGTGAGCATCGGCTTCCGTAGGAGGCAGAGCGGCAGCGAAAACGGGCACTTACCTTGGCCGCTGTCGCTCGAAGAAGGCCCAGATCACTGCCGGTCCGTTCGGCTCCTTGAGCGTCGGACCCAAGATTCGCGGATAGCGCAAGTACGGCTGAGGCATGCCATGCCCGCCACCGTGAATGGCAAGGAGCTCTACCTCAACTTTGGAGTCGTTGCGCCAGAGCACCTGCTCGACGTGATCTTCGTCGGTCTCTGGGGCCTCTTTCGTTGCAGGCGGACCGGTGATGTGATTGAGGTCCGCGAAATATTGCCCCGACTCTCGCGACGACCGGACCTTGCCGCGCCTGATCAAGCCGAAGAATTTGACCTCTCCACCATCGAACGGATTCAAGGGATCCTTCGTACCGTTCATGATCATGACGGAAGACGTGCCTTGCCCCAGGGGCTTGCATTTGAAGTTCTCCGGCGTCGGCACGTTCGCCGCGACCGCCGCAACTGCGCGAAAGCGGGAAGGAGCTTCGAGCGCAAGTCGAAACGCCATATGACCGCCACGGGAAACGCCGGTCGCAAACACGCGGCCCCGATCGACACCGATTTCGGTGACGAGCTTGTCGGCCATCCTCGTCAAAAACCCCACGTCGTCGATGTTCAGCTTGTTCGCGCTGTAATCACCGACAATGTTGCACGCGTTCCAATACCCCTCGTATCCATCGGGATAGACGACCGCAAAGTCCTGTTCGTCCGCGAGGCGCTCGAACCCATACCCCGTCGCTACTCGCATTCGCGCACTGTTTTCACCCGAGCCGTGCATCACCACCACAAGCGGTGCTCCTTTCGTCAACCCCCGCGGCACGTAGGTCAGATACGTCCGCTTCAGCCCTCCCACCTCAACGGTTCCCTTGATCAGCTCGCCGGACAGTCGTGGAACTTCGGGTGTAGGCGAGTAGACGAAGTAGACGAGCAGCGCACCCAGCGCAACGACGACGATCAAGCCCCAGAGGAAGAAGCGTAGAATTCTTCTCATGTCGTTCCAGCAGCGTGAAGTCCTGGAGCTCATGTGGAAGCGGCAGGCCCCTCCAGAATTGCGATCGCTTCCCGCCAGGCGACTGCCTGTGCCTGCCCCTGGCCAATACCGAAGGCCCGCACCTGCTCGGCAATCGCGGCGATCTCGGCCTCGTCGGGAGAGCCCGTGAGCTGGGCGAGGATGTCACGCTGGAGTTGCTTCTGGCGGTTCGGAAGCTGCAACTTGCCGATGATGTCGGCGGCGCGCGCGAGGTCGCGAGCCGGCGCCGGGATGACGTCTGTCGTGGGCTGGCTGATGACGGGGGACGTAGGATCTCCCGGTTCCGGCTCGGGATCTCCCGGTTCCGGCTCCGGGCCGGATGGCTCCACGGCAGCCCCGCCGCCGAGCCTCAGATGCGAGATCACGGCGCCGCCGGGCAGCGCGATCCGTTGCTCGGCGCCGCCGGTGTACAGGGAGGAGGCATAGACGATCTCGTTGCCCTCGATCCGGGCGGTCGCATGATCGAACTTCTGGCGGATGCGGATCCCGCCAAAAACCTTCCCGCCATTGACGACCGAAGTCGGAAAGACCTCGCGCCGCCCGTCTTGCGCGCGGAAGCCCGCGAGGATCGGTGGAGTGTTCGGGTTGCAGTTGCCGGCGTGCACGACCGCGAGGCCTTCCGTGGTGCGGACGATGTCGGTGGGAAGGCGCAGAGGGAGGAGCGCGGGCAGGTCTTCCGCCTTGATCGCAAGGGATTCCTGCCACGTCGCGCGCATCTCGGGGCGCAATTCGTTGCCGATCTCGAATTCCCAGCTCTGCTTGAGGCCGGCGCCTGCTTCCCTGCACCACTTCTCGGCCCGCGGGACGTCGCCATCGCTCGCGAGGGCGAAAAACCAGTCGACCTCCCGCGGCTTCGGGTCATGGCCCGCCGACCGCTGCCCGAAGAGCAGGAGTGACCCGTCGGGCGCCTGGATCGCCCGGAAGAGAGCCCAGTTGAGAGTCACCCACCTCCGGGCCAGCTTGCCGATCGGGCCGTCCTTGCGGGTGAGCGCGAGGTGGCTCATGAGGTGCCATCCCCAATAGATGGTCGACATGAACTCGCTGCCGCCGAACCCCGGCGTATAGACCTTGTCGCCACTGATGGTCTCGGGGGTCGTCAGGAGAGCGCCGTTGCGTGCGACCAGGCTGGACCCGGGCGGCGGGCCGAGCTGGTAGTGATAGACCGCCTCCCAGGGGACCGGCAAACCTCTGAGGGCCCGCGTGGCGAAGCGCATGAGCCAGATGTTCTGGCTTCCGGCGCCCGAGAAGTAGGAGTCGAAGCCCTGCTCCTTTTTCCAGAGCTCCGACCTCGGCGTCTTGCCTTGCGCCGCATCGAGCAATTCGTACCGCAGCTTCCCTTCGTCACCCATGTCGGAGCCCTCCCTGTTGTCTGAGGTTGAGCCAGGATTGCTTCAGGGATTGTATGACTGCAGGCGGGTCATCGGAAATACCCCACCACGTCCCGCGCGAAATGGACCTGCCCGTTCATCGCCACCGTCTGTCCCTGGACCTCGGTGCTTCAGCTACCGGAAGTACCCCGTCACGTCGACCACCACATGCACCTGCCCGCCGGTGGCCAGCGTCTGGCCCTGGAGGTCGATCTTCCCGTTGTCGGACAGCTCGACGATGCTGTGGGCGGAGCGCAGCTCTCCCGCGGAGTAGGTGAGATTGGCCGTCTCCGGCAGCGGGTTTCCGGCGGGCCAGGCGACGAGATAGCCCGGCCCGTTGGGGGCCACCACGGTGAGATTGGCCGCGATGGCCCGGGCTTCCGGCGGGATGCCGCAGGTGCCGGTCGCGGAGACCGTGCGCCGCTCGCCGGTCGCGAGCGCGGAGGCCGGACGGGTGTCGGTGAGCCGGCAGGGCGGCAGGGTGTAGAAATCGAGAGGTCCTTTGAGGGCGGCCCGCGGGATGGCCCAGAGCTCGAAGCCGGTCGAGGCGTCGGTGGCCGCGAAGTAGACGTGGGGGCCCAGGGGGAAGAAGCCCGCGGGGCTCGAAGGGAGCGCATTCGGGGCGATGTCGGCCAGGCGGCGCGCCCAGGTGCCGTCGCCCGCCCAGGGCTCGACGCCGTGCACGCCATCGGTGGCCGAGAAGATCACGGCGTTTCCCACCGCCGCGAGGTCGCGCGGGAGGCCCGAGCCCGCGCCCGGCAGGAGGTCGGCGGCGAGCACGGTGCCCGCCTCGGTGCCGTCCGAGACCCACAGCTCGCGGCCATGGGCGCCGTCGTCGGCGGTGAAGAAGAGGCGGCCACCGAAGGGGGTGAGGTGATCGGGGCTCGACGAGACGGTTCCCGGTTGGACGTCCCGCACGCGTACGGTGCCCGCTTCGGTGCCGTCGCTCTTCCAGAGCTCGTGGTCATTGGAGACCGGATCGGTCGATGCGGTGAAAAAGAGGGTTCCCCCTGCGACGGTGAGCTGTTGGGGCGAGGAGGAGGCGCCGGCGGGCCGGATGTCCTTGACCAGGACGGTGCCGGCCGCCGTGCCGTCGGTCGACCAAAGCTCCTGCCCGGTCTCAGTGGTCGAGCCGGTGAAGAAGATGGACTTGCCGAGCCGCGCCATCGGCTGCCAGATGTCGGACGGCCCGCCGGTGGCGAAGAGAGGTGCCGTGCCGGCCGGAGCTCCGTCGGTTTCCCAAAGAGAGCCGGTGGAGAAGAGGGCTCTCCCGGTGTCGAGCTCGATCGCCTCCTGGATGGAGTCCCGGTCGGGGTCGTCCGGCACGACGTCCGCGAGCTGCACCGTGCCGGCCGTGGTGCCGTCGGTCACCCAGGGGTTGTAGCCGGTGATCCCGTCGTCCGCCGGGAAGAAGAGCCGGCCGCCGACGGTGGTCCAGGCCTCCTGGCCCACCGGGCTGCCGTCGAAGGGCGCGGGGAAGAAGGCGGAAGTTTGAGTGTGTGGGTCCACCACCCGCCGGGTTCCGCCGGGAAGGCCGTCGGTGGCCCACAGATCGGTGCCCCCAGCGGTGGCGTCGGCGAAGAAATAGACCTGGTTTCCGATCGGCTGGAGATAGGGACGGTACCAGGCCGGAGTGGCGCCCGGGCTCATGTTGCTCACCTGGGAAGTACCGGTCTCCGTGCCGTCGCTCGTCCAGACTTCGATACCGTTGGCTCCAAGAGCGAAGAAGAGGAGACGGCCGTTGAGCTCCTGCACCGGGAGGTAGGGAGACCAGGAGCTGTCCGTTCCCGGCCGGATGTCCTCGACCAGGGCCGTGCCGGCCGCGGAGCCGTCGCTCGCCCGGAGCTCGTAGCCATGGGTGGCGTCGTATGCCTGGAAGAAGAGGAGGTCCCCCACGGCGGTGAGGTTCTGAGGGCTGGAATTCTCCGGGCCGGGGTTGACGTCCGCGACCAGGGCGGTTCCTTCCGGCGTGCCATCCGTCTGCCACAGCTCGCGCCCGGTCGCTTCATCAGAGCCGGAGAAATAGGCAGATCCGGCCCATTCGGTCAAAAAAGAGGGGGAGCCTCCGGAGGCACCGGGAATGGAATCGCGGAGCAGGACCGTCCCGTCCGCCGTGCCGTCCGAGGCCCACAGCTCCTGGCCGTGGACGCCGTCGTCCGCCACGAAGAGGAGCCGGCCCCACGAGGTGGCGAGCCAGGGGCGCAGGATGTTCCAGGGAGACGAAGGCTGGATGGAACCGGCGGGTCCCGGGTTCACGTCCTTCAGCAGGTGGGTTCCTGAGAGCGTTCCGTCGGTCAGCCACGGCTCGCGGCCATGGCTGCCGTCGTCGGCGGTGAGCACGGTGAACCCTGCCCAGTTGAGTGTCGGCTCGGGGTCCGAGCCGGCCGGCCCGGGGTTCAGGTCCGCCATCAGGAGAGTCCCGCCCTCTGTGCCGTCGGTGACCCACAGCTCGGCACCATGCACGCCGTCATCGGCGCTCAGGAACGCGACGCCTCCAGACGGGAGGATCCAGGGCATGCCGACGCTCCGCGCGAGCCCCGGGCGAATGTCGCGCACCAGGAACGTCCCTTCGGCGGTGCCGTCGGTCGACCAGAGCTCGCGGCCGTGCGCGCCGTCGTCGGCGAAGAAGAGGAGCCGGCCGCCGAGCTGCCGCATCCCCTGGGGCAGGCTGCTGCAGGCGCCGGGGCAGATGTCCCGTACCACGGAGGCCCCGGCGGCGGTGCCGTCGGTCTTCCAGAGCTCGATCCCATGGACGCCGTCGTCGGAGGCGAAATACAGCGTACCGTCGAGAGATCCGAAGGGGCCGCTGAGAAAAGCGGCGAAGGAGTATGCCTCGCGGCTCGTATTGAGGTCTGCCACCTGAAAGGCCGGCTGGGCGGACGCCGCGGGTCCCAGGAGAAGGGCGAGGGCGCAGGGAGCGAGCGCACGAAACGCCCTGGCGGCGCGGGCGATGTGTTGACACCGGTAGAGCATCGGGCGACGTCTCCTGCTTGCACCTTACCGGAAATACCCCACCACATCCAGCGCAAAATGCACCTGCCCGTTCACCGCCACGGTCTATCCCTGGACCTCGATCTGGCCGCCGGCCGTGGTGTAAGCTCCGCTGAGCTTCGGCGATCCTGAGGCGAGCGATGCCTGTCTCGGCGACCCTCTGGAGGGCGACTCCGACGGCACAATGTACGTCGGGCGGGAATCCGGTGGTGCTCACCACGGACACCGGGTACTTCTGGTTCTTCGCTGCGAGCAACGTTGAGTTCGTGATCAAGATCTTGAACGGCTGTGCTCTCAACAACCGGTACTGGGTCTTCGCCGGCGGGCTCACCGACGTGCGGGTCGACATCCGGATCACGGATCTGGCGGCCGGGGCAGTCCGGACTTATGCCAATCCTCAAGGCCGTGCGTTCCAGCCGATCCAGGACACCGGCGCCTTCGCGACGTGCCCGTAGGATTGTTTGATCCTTGAGACCATCCCTGAGACCGCGTGTGAGGAGATCTGGTTCCCGGGTCGGATTCACGGTCATTGACAGCCCCTCCTCCAGCAGGATAGAAAAGAGTGTCATGTCCACTCCGGGCGGCCGTCCGCTGTCTGTCTTCGTCAGCTACAGCCATCGCGACCGGGAGTGGCTGGACCGCCTGCGCGTCCATCTGAAGCCGCTCGAACGCAACGGATCGATCGAGGTGTGGGCCGACACGGGGCTCCAGACGGGCCAGGCGTGGCTCGAAGGGATCCGGCGCGGGCTCGCGGAGGCGTCGGCCGCCGTGTTCCTGGTGAGCGCGGATTTCCTCGCCTCCGACTTCATTGCCGGCGAGGAGCTGCCGCCGCTGCTCAGAGCCGCCGAAGAGCGCGGCGTCGCCATTCTGCCTCTCTATCTCAGCCCCTGCCGGATCGCCTCCGTGCCCGCGCTCGCCCGGCTCCAGTCGGTGAATCCGCTCGACCGGCCGCTGATCGCCCTGTCGCGGCCCGAGCAGGAGGCGGTCTTCGTCCGTCTGGCCGATGCGGTCGAAGCCGCGCTCACCTCGCCCGCCGCCAGGCTCCGGGCGAAGATCCGCCGGCGTTTCGAGGAGATCGAGAAGCTCCGCCGCCCCAGCCTGAACGACCTGCCGACCGCCGAGGACCGCGCGTTCATGGGCGGGATGTGGCAGGGCCTGGAGCTTTCCGACAAGGGCACGTTCCTGCTCGAAGAGCTGGTGGCGCTCGGCACCGGCGACGAGCCCCTGCGCGAAATCGTGCTGCGGGAGATCGCCGCGGTGCGGGCGCAGAAGGAGACGGTCAACCGGGAGCTGAAGGCCCACAACGAGCGGGAATTCGCCCGGGTCCGCGATCTGATCGCGAACGGTCCGGCGTCCTGACCGTTTTCATTCGCCCTTCTTTCGCCGCCAAGCTGCACAGCCCGCGTCCGATCCGGTATCCTCGATCCGCCGGGCCGGAGCGTGCCGCAACGGCCCTTGGACCCCTTGCACGAAGGAGTCGAGATGCGACGAGACACCGCTTCGGGTTGGGCCCTGCCTCTTCTGATCCTCCTCGCGGCGGCCGGCGCCTGGATCGGGTGGATGCTCACCAGCTATCACCTGTCCGCGGGCAAGGCCCCCTGGAAGGTGTTTCAGGCGGTCTGCGGCGCGGACGGTGGCGGGTGCTCCGAGGTCCTGGCGAGCCGCTGGGCCGTCCTCCCCGGAGGCATCCCCCTGGCCGCCCTCGGCGCGCTCTATTTCGGCGGGCTCACCCTCTGGTATCTGGTCGTCGGGCTGGCCAACCGGCGCGGCCGTTTCTGGCAGGCCTTGCCGTTCGCCGCGCAGATCGCCGGTGCCCTCACCTCGATCTTCTTCTTCACCGTGATGCTCACCCAGGTCGGTGCCATCTGCTGGTGGTGCACCTTTGCGCACCTGATCAATTTCGCCCTGCTGTTCCTCGCCTGGCAGGCCTGGCCGCGCGACGACGGCTATTCCAACGAGCCGGCGCGGCCGACGCTCCGCCTCGGCGTGGCCGGCGTGCTGCTGGTGGTGGCGCTCGCCGGCCTCACCCTGCAAGGTCTGGCGGTGCAGCGGACGCGCCTCCTCGCCGAGCAGGCGAACCAATACGCCAGGACGTTCTACGAAGACACCGATCTCCAGCGCTACCTCCATCTGCGCCAGCCCCTCCGGGAGATCGCCGTGCGGCCGGACGATCCGGTCCGTGGCCAGCCGGAGGCGCCGCACACGGTGGTCGTGTTCAGCGACTTCCAGTGCCCGGGCTGCCACGGTTTCGCCAACTTTGCCGAGCGCGAGCTCCTGCCGCGCTTCGAAGGCCGGGTGCGCATCGTCTACAAGCACTTCCCCTTGCAGCCGGAGTGCAATCCCGGGCTGGCGCAGACCGTCCATCCACGCGCCTGCGAAGCGGCCTTCGCCGCGGAAGCGGCGCGCGAGCAGGGCGGCAGCCCCGCCTTCTGGAAGATGCACGACCTCCTCTTCGCCAACCAGGCGACGCTGGAGAAGGGACCCTGGGCCGACCTGGCACGCCAAGCGGGCCTCGACGCCGCCGCCGTCACCGACCGCGTCCGCCGGAGGACCGCGCTCAACCGGGTCGTCGAGGACGCGGGCCTCGGCCGCGCCCTGGGTGTCGACCACACGCCCTTCATCCTTCTGGACGGCCGGCCGCTGGACGACTGGAGCCGCATCGAGGTCTGGCAGGCGTTGTTGGCCGGCCCGTAGGGCCCCGTCAACGCCGAGCGGAGCCGGAGCCTTCCCCCGCCCAGAGACCCTTACCCCCGTCCCCTCTCCCACGCGCACTCCCCCCACGCGGGAGAGGGGCGCCTCCACCCAAAACCAGTCCCTCCCATTGTTCTTCCTTCGGTGGATCGCCGCGCGCCGTGGCGTTCGGCAAACAGAGCGTCGAGCTGGCCGACCGCGGCGGCTATGCTCCTCACCCAATGACGAACCGGGCGACGTGGGCCGACGCCCTGCACCAGGCGGGTCGGTGGGAGGAGAGCGCGGCGGTCTTCCGCGAGGCCGAGGCGATGCAGGCGGAGTTGCAGCCGCAATACCCCAGGCTTTACTCGCTCCAGGGTTTTCGGTATTGCGATCTACTGCTGGGGTGGGCGGAGCCGGGGGCCGGGCTCGACGGGTTCGCCGGGCTGGGCTCCCATATTCAGAGGAGGCGGCACTGGCCCGGCAGGCTTGCCTGGAGGTGCTGGAGAGGGCGAAGCAGACGCTGGAGTGGACAGAGCAGGCGAAGGTAGACCTTCTCTCGGTCGCTCTCGATCACCTCACCCTGGGCCGCGCCCACCTCGTTATGGCCCTGACGGTCCCTCAGCCTGCGACCCCAATAGAGGATCGTACCGCTGGGTTCGCCCAAGCCGCCGAGCACCTGAACCAGGCGGTGGATGGCCTGCGGCGATCTGGGAGGGTGTTGGAGGGGGAGAGCTTGGGTAGAGGGGGTGGGGTGGCTTCCCCCTGTCCCAGAGAGGTGGACGAGCTGATCAGAGATCGCTCGAAGTCAGACCCGTCACACGCGCGATCCGCGCCAACATGGCGGGGCCAATCTCGTCCCGGTCGTGAAAAGCCCACGTGTAGTTGGGCCATCCCGGTCGCTCGAGGGTGCGATGGGAGCCCACCGTTCTCTTGATCCTCCAACCGATGCGGAGGAGAGCCGCGAGGACACGGCTCGCTTTGCAGGCCGGCCAGTGGCTCAAGCAGCGATCACGAAGGAGACTTCCAGCGGTTCGGGGAGGGCTTCTCCGTGCTCCAATCGATCGGCGAGCACGCGAAGGGCCAAGGCCTGCGCCGCGGAGAGTGCGGCTTCCCGCGTCGGGCCGTAGACCATGACCCCGGGGAGATCGGCGACATCCGCGATCCAGCGACCATCAACTTCTCGGTCCAACTCGACCCTCAAGCGCATGAAGCAGAGGATACCACGCGCCGGGAAACAAACTGCGCCCCCCGATTGACCCCCGTGCGGATCGCGTGGTACCGTGCCAATCAGTCCGCAAACCAGATCGCTTGGGGGAAGAGACCGATGAGAAACGGGCGCTTTTTTCCGTTGTTTCGCGTGTGTGCGTTGTTTTTGGGCCTGAGCTTCGCGGTGGCCGGGTGTGAGAAGGCGAAGAGCCTGATGGGCGAAGGGCCGGCGGATCTCGCCAAGCGGCGCGTCGATTTCATTTTGAAGACGCTGCAGCAGAAGGTACCGTCGACGGGCCGCGAGATGCAGACGGCGATCTGCCGGTGGGACAGGGACGTCATCGTCATGGACCGCGATGCGATCGGCCTGGCGATGGACCACTTCGACCAGTGGCGGCTGGACGGCAAGTTCTACGACGGGCTCGACAGCTACGAGATCGCTCCCGATGCACGGGTGGGCGGAGCCCAGGATCCGCCGGAGACGATCTACCTCCAGGTCAAGACCAACGGCACCTGGCGCTGGCTCCGGGTGCCCAAGGGGGCGCGGATCTCCTGGGTGAAGTGACCCCGGGAGGCCTCAAGTTCCCTTGAAAAGCGCGCTCAGGTCGAGGGACGGGGTGCCGCCCATCTCGCTCGCCAGCCGGACGTACTCCACGGCCAGGGCCTGCTTGCCGGCCCCGAGGACGGTGCTGGCGAGCCCGAAGGCTTCCGGGTAGTCGGTGGGGGCGAGCCGGGCGGTGATGCGCCGCCAGATCACCTCTTCGAGCGCGTTGAACGCGGTCTGCACCTCCTGGAGGTCGAAGCCGTCGCGGTGGCGTTCCCGGGCGACGGCGTGCGCATGCTCCAGCATCGGCACGAGGTCTTTCGTGCGGACGCTCTCCCGGGTCAGGGCGAACAACCGGGCGACGCGGTCCCGGTTCGCCTCCGGGCCGCTCGCGGCGTAGTGGCGCAGGTGGGCGCGGGAGAGCACCTCCGTGGCCTCGCCGATGATGTCCTCACCTTCCGTGTCCAGCAACTGAACGAGATCCATGGGCCTCACTCCTTGGCCACGGGGGGCAGCTCCCCCCGGGCCTCCAACCAGCCGCGTTCGACGGCCGGGGTCACGAAGTATTCGGTGAAGGCGCTGTCGCGGACGGGATCGTCTCCGGCCATCTGCTTGCGGAAGGATGCGAGATCGACCACCTTGCGCGTGTCGTCCAGGCTCAGGCCCTTCTTCACGGCCTCTTGCGTCTGCCGGCGGACCGACTGGAGGAGGCTCACGACGAGGTCGAGATACTCGCGGTCCTTCTGGATCGGACCGTGGCCGGGAATGATCACGTCCGCATCGAGCGCGCGGAGCGTCCCCAGGGTGTCGACCCACTCGCCGAGGAAGGAGCCGAAGGCGAAGGGGATGGGGGCGACCAGCAGGTCACCGGTGATCAGCACCTTTTCCTTCGGCAGGTAGACGGCCACGTCCCCGTCCGTGTTGCCCCGCCCGGGGTGGAGGATCCGGATGACCCGCTCCCCGCGGTAGAGCGTCATCTCGTGATCGAGCGTGATCGTGGAAGGCACCAGCCGCGTCGCTTCGAGCTCGGGCACCAGCGCCTTGAACAGCTCGGCGAGAGCTGTCAGCTCTTTGCGGGCATCGCCGGAGAGCGGCTTTCCCTCGCGGTCCTTGCCGGAGGCGAGCCGCTCTTCGATCGCTTTCAAGGCGCCCGGGTAATAGTCCTTCTTCCCCTGCAGATTGGCGGCGGCGCCGGTCAGGATCCCTTCGCGGGTCTTCGCATGGCCGATGAATTCCACCTGCGGAAACGCTTCCTGATAGACCGAGTTGCCGAAGGTGTGATCGTCGTGCCAATGCGTATTGATCACATAACGGACCGGCTTGTCGGTGAGCTTGCGGATCTCCGCCAGCACCGACCGCGCCGATGACGGCGAGATGTCGGCATCCACCACGACCACGTCGGTGTCGTTGATGAGAACGATCGAGTTGCCGTCCACCTGCCGCGCCAGCGGCACGGTGCGGACCGCCGCGTAGACGCCGTCGGCGACCTTCACCATCTCGAAGGGCGACGTCGCCGGCTGCGCCCCGGCGGCGAGTGGAACCAGGAGAAGACAGGCCGACAGCCAGATCCGTACCGAAGACATGCGAGACCTCCCCTTGCGTGAAGACGACGGACGAGAGCCCTCCCGGGCCCGCCACATCCTAACGCACTGCCGCCCTTGCCGTAAAAGCTCCACCGGATGAAACCCCTCCGCCTCGCCGCATTCCTCCTGGCCGTCCTGGCCGCGCCCTCCGCGCTTCTCGCGCAAGAGCTCCCGTTCCCTCTTCCCCTCGCCGCGAAGGGAGGGCGATGTGCCGGCCGACGTTGTCCGACGTTGTCCGACATTTCGCGGCACGGTTTTTCGCCGGATGATCCATCCTTCCCTCGGGTATGGATCTTGAAAAGGCCTCCGGAGCCAAGGAGGTCAACCACATGAGACATTCCGGCTGGATCCTCGCCCTCGCTCTCCATGCATCCTGCGCAGCCTGGGCCGCCTCGCCGGTACCGCTGTCCTCGTATCCGCTGGATCCGGAGCGCAACGTGTCCATCGGACCCGTGCACGTGTACGTCGATCGGTCGTTCACCGGCCCGGAGGCGCTGGGAAGGATTCTCATCGAGCCGGGAGGCACGCTGGAATTTCCCGACCAGACGTTGACCCTGGAAACGGCAGGCATCATCGTGCAAGGGCTTCTGCGTGCCGGCACGGAGGCGCGCCCGATCGACCACCAGGTGGAGATCCGCTTCCTCGGAGCCCAGCCGGCAGAGTGCCCCGGCAACTCCGCGCCGGTTTCGGGCCTCTGCCATCAGAAGGGGATTCTCGTGCAGAGCGGCGCGACGCTCGAGATGTTCGGCAGAAGGGGAGTGGTGAACGCCACCGGCAACCCAACGGGCGGCAGTTGGACGTATCTCGCCGCCCCCGCGGGGCCGAAGAGCCTCTATGGGCCGAGGCACAGTGTCGCCAGCCCGGTGCTGAACGAGCTGGGCCGCTGCCCGGATGACCCGCCGGGTACGGCGGACAAGATGCCGTTGCAGCTCTCCGGCGCGGTCGACTGGCAGCCGGGCGACTGGATCGTCGTCGGCACCACCGACTTCGTCGAGCACAACTCCGAATTCGTCCGCATTGCCTGCCTGACCCCATCCTCCCCGGGCACGATGGTGTGGCTCGATCCGGCAACGCCTCTGGTCAACTATCATTTCGGCGGGCCGGCTCCCAGCACAGGGAACGATCCAGGCTGCGGCCCGCGGCCGGCCGCTTTCTGCGACGGTTTCGCGAAGAATTACGGAGTCGACGAGCGCGCCGAGGTCGGCCTCATCAGCCGCAACATCAAGCTGACCGCCAAGGTCCCGGTCTTGCCGTTCTGGGCAGCGGGCACGGCCTATGCCACCGGCGCGACCATCCAGGCGACGGTCGGTGCCTGCAACAACAATATCGGGACCACCTACATGTTCACCGCCACGGCCGGCGGCACGAGCAGCGGCACGGCGGTGCCCGTGTTTCCGGGTTCCGGAACGGTATCCGATGGCACCGTGACGTGGACGAGCTCGGGGGAGGCTGCGTTGCATTGGGGCGGTGAGATCAACATTCTGGCAGGCTCCCATGTATGGATCCAGGGCGTCGAGATCGAGAAGTTCGGCAAGGACCAGCAAGGAAGCTTCCCGGTTCAGGTCCTCGGCACGCCGGCGAGCTTCGTCCTCGATAGCAACAGCATCCACCACAGCTACAACAAGGGGATCGTGCTCGGTTCGATGCCCGGAGAGCCGACGGGAGCCAGCGGCCTGAGCATCAGCGGCGCCGACGCTGGCAACTACGCCTTGCAGAATGCCACCGCCACCCTCCTTGCCACGATCACGCCCAAGCCACTGGCGGTCAGCGGCGTGAGCGCCGTCAACCGCGTCTACGACGGCACGCGGGACGTCACCGTCAA
>Ga0209682_10000271_pt1 | contig 17812 bp, 17 predicted proteins | sample DOMMetBare2Fresh_2_FD_187471 | JGI IMG/M metagenome (GOLD analysis project Ga0209682, IMG submission 187471) | Wetland sediment microbial communities from St. Louis River estuary, USA, under dissolved organic matter induced mercury methylation -... | ecosystem: Environmental > Aquatic >... | reverse complement strand
CGGAGTCAGGCCGGCGCTTGCGCGGATTCCCCCGCAGACATGAAGGCTCGCTGAAAGGGTACGTGCCCCTGCGCGCGTGACAGCGATCGAACCTGGCGCAGCAGTGACTCGCTTTCGGAGATCAGCCACCGCCGTGCATTGACCCTTCATATCGGACGCGTTGCCGCCGGGGACACTCATCCCTGTCGAGCAGCCCGGACACGCTCACCTTAACGCAATGGCCACCGCGCGCCGCTGACCTGCTCGAAGGCAAGCGGCCGCGGCGCGGCGATCCGATCATTTCGCCGGCTGGCTCGAGTACCAGGTCGCGAGACTCTCGATCATGGCGTTGCTGTATGGAAAGCTCATCCGGTGCATGGTGGAGCTTTCACGATTGCCGTCATCGCGGTAATTGCGCAGGGCCATGACGAGATAGTCCTTGTCCTGTCCCTTCATTTTCGGTGCCACGACCGATGCGCTCGCCTCCTGGTCATGGCAGCGATCGCATTGCGCGACCAGATCCTTGGTGGAACTCGGCACCTGTTCCGCGGCTTTCGGTGCCTGTGCCGCGTAGTAGGCGACGATGTTCTCGACCTCCTTGGCACTGAGTCCGGCAACGTAGCGCTGCATGCCCCAGTTCTTGCGAATGGTCCAGTATGCCTTGGTCGCCTTGACGAGGTAGTCGAAGTCCTGACCTGCAAGGCTTGGCGTCTGGGCATCCCTGCTGATCCCGTAGACCCCGTGGCATCCGCCGCAGGCGGTGCTGAGCGCCTCGCCGGCCGCCACATCGCCGCGTTTGGGCGCGGGCCGCTGGACTGGGGCCTGGGCGGAGAAGTACAGCGCCAGGCTTTCGAGATCGAGCCGATCTGATTCACTCATCATCGACCGCATCGTGCCAATGGCGCGGTCGCCGCGGTGGTACTCGTGAATCGCCGCCACGAGATACACGGGCTGCTGGCCCGCGAGACTCGGCGTGCCGGGCGTTTTCGCGTTGCCGTCTTCGCCGTGGCACTTCGCGCACGCTTCGGCGAGCTTCTTGCCGCGCTCATACGGCGACGAGTGCTTGACGTCAGCGGCCGCCGCTGAGATCGCGACCGCAGGCTGACCAGCGTAGTACGCCGCGATATTGCGCATGTCCGCGTCGGTCATCTTCTTTGCCAGGTCGCGCAACCCCGTGTGGTGTCGCTTGCCCTCCTTGTATTCCTTCAGCGATGCCAGCAGGTAGCGCTCCCTTTGCGCCGCCAGGTGGGGGATGGCGGGTCCCGCGCCCTTGCCGTCCAGGCCATGGCAGTTCCTGCAGGAGCGCTCGGCCAGCGCTTTGCCGGCACTGACGTCCGCGGCGGGAGCTTTCTCGGCTGCCGCCTTGGTGACCGGTTGCTGTTCCTTGCGTTCGCCGCAACCCACCAGCGCCAGCGTCAACGCAATGCCTAACAGGATATTTTTCATCGCAGGTTCCAGGAATTGGCGGTTCGACGGCCTGATCTCGGCCATCCGACTCACATTGTTTACACCGGATTTATTTCGCAAACCTTAACAAGGCGCAACATCGTCAGCCTTTTCAGGGGCACGTCGCCGTACCCCACGGGTTATCGCTCGAGGGCTAACTTAAGTGGCGCGAGCGCGACGCCAGCCGACGGCCGATCCACCGCATGGCGCGAATGATGCACGTGCAGGGCCGGAGTTGAGAAGCCTCCTTGATTCTTGATGTCAGTCAACTGACGCGCGCCGGTGCTGGCGCAATCTGGCCGCGCAGCGAATCGCGTGTGTCCCGGCAGTTTAAGCAGTGTGCGTGAGGGTCGATGTGATTGAGGCATTTCCCGACGAGACGTTCCCTGCTGGCAGCGCGACAGTCAGCGCTTTGAAGTTGGATTTCAGTTGGCAGCAGCGCCGCGGCCCCATCGGCGCCGAGACAAGACAGAAGCAACGCGGCGCCCGGGTCCGGATCGCCCGGTTGCGTATCTGAAGCAAGTCGCGAAGGAGACGGGACCATCATGCCCAAGCATGTCACTCGATTGCTGTTGCTGATGGCTGCGGTCCTCGCACTGGCGGGCATCGCCAAGTTCATCTTCACGCCCAGCTCGTTCTACCAATTCGGTCATTACCGCGCCAACTCAGTGACCGAGATCGCCGCGCGGGAAGTCGTGTTCCAGGGTGCGGGCTATTGCATGACCTGCCATGCCGAGCGCCATGCGCAGTGGTCCGCGAACAACCACAAGTCGGTCGCATGCGAAACCTGCCACGGCCCCGCCAAGGGCCATCCCGCGAACGGCAAGCTGCCGATTCCGGCGGACACCGTTGCGTTGTGCACCCTGTGTCACGAAGCGATGCCGGGTCGGCCGCAAACGCAGCCGCAGGTTGTCGTTGCGCAACACGCGGGCAATCAGCAGTGCAAGACGTGTCACAACGCGCACGCGCCCAAGATCGCCGCCGTCGCGGCCAAAGTGACGGGCGATGCAGCCGCCGGGCGCAAGCTGGCGGGCGACTGCGCAGCGTGCCACGGCGCCAACGGAATCAGCCCGAACGACACGTGGCCGAGCCTGGCGGGCCAGAACGCTGCCTATCTTGTCCGGATCATGAGCGCATACAAATCCGGCGACCAGCAGGATGTGATGATGACGCCACTGGCCAAGGCGCTCAGCGATGACGACATCCGCAACCTTGCGACCTACTACGCTGGTTTGAGCTGCAAGGACAGCAGCGCCGCGAAAGCCGGTGGCGATGTCGAAGCCGGCAAGACCCTCGCGAAGAACTGTGCCGCCTGCCATGGCGAGACCGGCGTCGGCACCAATCCCGCGTGGCCGAATTTTGCCGGCCAGAAGGCCGGGTACCTGGTGAACGTGCTGAAGGCGTTCCGCGGCGGATTGCGCAAGGATCCGACGATGGCGGGTGTTGTTCGAAGCTTGAGCGACGCGGACATCACGAATCTCGCCGCGTACTACGCGAGACAAAGCTGTCAGCCCACGAAGAAATGAAAGGCGACGCCATGAAGAATGACTCCTTGCCAAGCATTGACGCTCGCCGCAAGTTCCTGGGCAAACTCGGCCTTGCCGCGGCGACGTGTGCCGGCGCCGGTGCCCTGGGTGCCTTTGCCCCTGCCGCCGCACGGGCGGCAGTCAGCGCGGGTGGATCATTCCCGACCAAGGACTACGACTGGACGAACCACAAGTGGGCGTTCGGCGTGGACGCCAACAAGTGCATCGGCTGCCTGCGCTGCGTTGAGGCGTGCAAGACGGAAAACAGCGTTCCGGGCAACCCGCACCAGTTCCGCACGTGGGTTGAGCGTTACGTGTATCTCGAGGGCGAAACCCGGGCGCGGATCGACAGCCAGCAGGATCCGGTCAACATCGCCGCCTCGGGGGCGCCGGACAAGTACCGGTTCGCCAATCGCTATCAGGGCGCGAAGGTGGAAAAGGCCTTCTTCGTACCCAAGCTGTGCAACCAGTGCGAACACCCGGCCTGCGTGCAGGTGTGTCCGGTTGGCGCGACCTATCAGACCAAGGACGGCGTGGTCCTGATCGACGAGACGCACTGCATCGGCTGCCGCTACTGCGTGCAGGCCTGCCCCTATGGCGCGCGTTACTTCAACGAAGCCAAGGGCGCCCCGGACAAGTGCAACTGGTGTTACCACCGGATCACCAAGGGCCTGCAACCCGCCTGCGTCGACGCCTGCCCGGTCGGTGCACGGGTCTTTGGCAACACGCTGGAAAAGCAAAGCCCGATCAGCCTGTTCATCCGCAACAACCGCGTGCAAGTGCTTCGTCCCGAGTCGGGTAACTCGCCGAATGTGTTCTACGTCGGCATCGACAAGGAGGTCAGCTAGTGGAAACGCATGCTCACTTCGCTCAGTACACCGGCTGGGTGTTCCCCAACGAGACGATCATTGACTGGACCGTCCTGCTCGCGGTCTACCCGTATCTCACGGGGCTCGTCGCCGGCGCGTTCACCGTGTCGAGCCTGTATCAGGTGTTTGGCTTCCAGCGGCTGAAGCCCGTCGCGCACCTCGCCCTGCTGACGTCGCTGTGCTGCATGCTGTTCGTGCCCATGCCGCTGCTGCTTCATCTCGGTCAGCCGTTGCATGCTTTCAACGCGATGATCACGCCGCACCTGACCTCCGCGATGGCGATGTTTGGTTTCTTTGCCACCTTCTACGTCGTGCTGCTCATGCTGGAGATCTGGTTTGCCTACCGTCCCTACATCGTTGAGCAGGCGCAGAAGCGGACCGATCTGCTCGGCAAGGTGTACAAGCTGATGACGCTCGGCTCGTATGACGTCTCGGAGCGCGCGCGAAAGGTCGATGAGAAGTGGGTGTTCTGGCTTGCCGTGGCAGGCATCCCCGGGGCGCATGGCCTGCACGGATACGTCGGCTTCCTGTTCGGCTCACTGAAGTCAAGGGAATGGTGGTCATCCGACCTGATGCCGGTCATCTTCCTCTTTTCCGCGATCATTTCCGGCGTTTCGCTGCTGATCGTGCTGTACGTCGCGTCCTGCAAGTTGCGCCGCGTACCGGTGGATCTCGCGTGCCTGAAGGGAATGGCCTACACGGTGTGGGCCTTCATCATGATCGCGTTCGTGCTCGAGTGGCTGGAGTTCGCGAACATCGTCTACAAGGGCCGTGAAGGTGTCGACACCATCATGGCGTTCGTGACCGGGCCGCTGCTGATTCCGTACTTCGTGCTGCAGTTCGGCATCGGGGCGGCGTTGCCGATGCTGTGGCTGTCGTACATGATCTGGCGCGGCACGACCGGGCGCGCGCTGGTTTTTGGCGTGACGGCCTCCGCCATGCTGGTGCTGTTTTCCGTGTTCATGATGCGCTGGAACGTCGTGATCGGCGGACAGGAACTCTCGAAGACCGGCAAGGGACTCATCTTCTACGACATGCCTTTCCTGGGCCAGGAAGGCGCGCTCGTCGCGATCCTGCTGACTCTGGCGCCGCTGTTGACCCTGTTAGGGGCGATTCGGTTGTTCCCGCCGTGGGAAGATGGGCATACTCCCGCCTCGCCCGCACTCGCTGGTGCGCATTGATCAGTCTCGGGTCGCAACGTTAGCGATGGGCACAGGCAGAACGTTTTGAGGAACACGTAATGAAGCGAGGTTTAGGAAGAGCCATTCGTGCTGGATTCGTGCTTTGCGCGGGGGCGATGCTGACGGTAACGGCGTTCGCACAGCAGAAGGCCGCCCAGCCGACGAGCGACATGCGGGCCGTTTTCGCGAGCGCGGCGGACGTCGCCGAGGGCAGGAAGGTCGCGCAGGCCTCGTGCGCCAACTGTCACGGTATCGACGGGCTGAGCACGGGCCGCGGCGTGCCGCACATTGCGGGCCAGCGCCCCGGCTATCTGTACGCCGAGATGCGTGTGTACCAGCAAGGGGGGCGGCCCGATAAGGCGATGGGCGAGGCCGTGAAGTTCCTGAGCGACGATGCGCTGGTGAAGGTTTCGGCGTATTACGCCAGCCTCGATCCGGCGCCGCCGAGCCCGGCCGCGGACACCAAAGCCGCCGCCGCGAAGGCGGGTGCCAAGCTCGATCCGGTCAGGGCAGGCAAGGCGGTCGCCGAGGGGTGCGCGAGCTGCCATGGGGAGACCGGTGTCAGCAGCATGGCGGGGATGCCCAGCATCGTCGCGCTGGATCCAAAGCACTTCTTTGATGCCACTGTTGCCTACAAGAACGGCCAGCGCAAGCACGACATGATGAAGACGATCGCCGCTGCGATGAGTGACGCGGATCTGAAGAACGTCGCGCTGTACTACGCGCTGCAGAAACCGGCAAGGGCGAAGACGCCGTCGCCCGGCGACGACGCGGCCGGCGCCAGGGCGGCCGCTGCCTGCGCCGGTTGCCATGGTGAAAAGGGCGTCACCAGCAGTGAGACGGTGCCGAACCTCGCCGGCCAGGACGCGGGATATTTCGTCGCCGCCATGCGCGCCTACAAGGACGGCGGGCGCAGTGACGCAACAATGAAAGGTGTCGTGGCAACGTTGGACGAGGCGACGATCAAGAACCTGGCTGCCTATTACGCGAAGCAGCAGCCGCTGCCGACCAAGGCGCGCGCGCCGCTGTCCACGTCCGAATGGGTGCAACGGTGCGATCGCTGCCACGGTGTCAATGGCAATTCAACCGATCCGCACATGCCGGCGATTGCGGGACAACGCGCGGACTACCACGAGAGGGTTCTGCACGCTTACCGCACCGGCGAACGCAAGAGCACGGCGATGTCCGCGATGTCCACCGCGCTGACCGAGTCCGACGTCGAGGCGCTTGCGGCCTACTATGCGCGGCAGAGGCCGCGCTCGGTCATTTACGTGCCGCTGCCAGCGAAATAGGCAAGGCGCGGGTCCGAATACTGAAAAGAGGAAAGAAGCATGAATGGCGAACCACTGCACCGGTCGTATCTGCACTTCTCGGAACTGCCGACCAGCCTGCGCGTCATGTACACGGGAGTTCTGGCGCTGATGGGCGCCGGGTATCTGTTCGCCATCATTTACCTTTACCACACCTACTCCGGACGGGATGGTGATGCTTTGACGCTGTCATATGAGGACGTTGTGATCGCGTACTCCGGCAGCGGCAAGGGCTCGAAGCTGGAAGCCGCGTTGCGGGGGCCGATGGCGACCATGTTGCCCGCGGACGAACTGAAGGGTGTTGTTGCATGGGTGCAGAAGGGCGCCGACCGCGGCCAGTACGAAGCCGACATCAAGCCGGTCATTGACAAGCGCTGCCTGAGCTGCCATGACGGCGGCAATCCGCATCTGTCGAATCTCGGCGGCTATGACAACGTGAAGAAAGTGACGGAGCAGGACACGGGCACCGATATCTTCACGCTGGTGCGCGTGTCGCATATCCACCTTTTTGGCATGACATTCATCTTCTTCATCATGGGCCAGATCTTCAGTCACGCCTACATACGGCCGGTCTGGTTCAAGTCGCTGGTCGTCGTCCTGCCGTTCATCGCCATTACGCTGGACGTGAGTTCCTGGTACTTCATCAAGCTGTACCAGCCGTTCGCGGCGGTCACGATGCTCGGTGGCGGCGTGATGGCGCTTAGCTTCACCTTCATGGGAATTGTGTCGATGTACCAGCTTTGGTTCGGCAAGACGCCGGCCGCAGTTGCGCAACGGGGTCAGGAAGGACAGCGGGCCGTCGGCTTGTGATCAATCAGCGCGCTGTCGCGCGCCGTCATCACGGGCAAAAAAAGGCCGGCGACTGCCGGCCTCTTTTATTGCGCTGCTGAACTGCTTACATCGCGAGGACCCACTTGGCGATCGCGGCGAGATCGGCATCCGACGCGGTTGCTTTCGGATGGCCTTCCCCTGATTTCAGCTTGCCGACGATCATCTTCTCGGCGTCCGCGTTGCCTTTGTACTTCGCGGCCACCGATTTGAACGACGCGCCCATCTTCTTCTTCTCGACGTCATGGCATTTCATGCAGCCCGCCGTCTCAGCGAGTTTTGCGGCGTCCTGTGCATAGGCGATGCCGCCGGCGGACAGTCCAGTCGCAATCGCGGCCACGAAAAGCAGTTTTCTCATGGTGATTCTCCTTTCTCAACGTAGATAAGCGGGTTCAAAAGCATTCGTTCCGTCGCGGTTGATCAAACGAATCGACTTTTACGCGACGGGGCGCGATCCGACTTGCCAGACATCAACGTCCACGGTCAGTCTTTGCGGGGACGCCACGTTGTAACGCGCCGGTGGGTCGCACCGGCTTACGGACTTTCGCCGCCGAGCCCGATTCGTGGCCCTCATTTGATCTAGCGCACATGGTCGCCGGGGTGCAATCCGCTACGCTTCTAGATGAGAATGGTTTTCATTTGAAGAAGTCATGTCCCGCCGCTCCCTCTTGACACTCGACGCTGACTGCCGCGGCACGATTCAACGCGTGAACGTCGAGTTCGCGCTGCGCGAACGTCTGGCAGCGCTTGGGCTGAAACCGGGGCGCGGCATTCAGATCGTGCGTCGCCTGGGTGCAAATGGGCCGCTGCAGGTGCGCGTCGATCACACCGACGTCGTACTGCGGGCGGCCGACGCGGCTCTGATCGAAATCGCGAACGGATCATGAGCGCGCTTCCTTCCCCGTCAGCGGGCAAATCGACACGGAGACGCATTGCGGTGTTGGGCATGCCCAACACGGGCAAATCGACGCTCTTCAACCGTCTGAGCGGCGTACAGGCGCGCGTGGCCAACTGGCCAGGCATGACCGTCGATCTCCTCCGCGCGCGCGTGCTGCTCGGCGCATCGATGGTCGAGCTGGTCGATCTGCCCGGCCTGTACTCGCTGCATGGAATGGGCGAGGATGAGCGGCTGGTGCGGCACTTTCTCGAGCAGGAGCCGTTGACCGCGCTGCTGGTCGTCGTCAACGCGGCGCAACTGGAGCGCCAGTTGCCGCTGGTGCTGCAGTTGCGCGAGCTTGGGCGGCCGATCGTGGTCGCACTGAACATGGCGGACGAAGTCCGCCGGCTCGGCATCCACATCGACACGCAGCGGCTGGCGCAGGCGCTGCAGGCGCCGGTATTCCTGGTCGACGCCAAGCATGGCCTCGGCGTGGCGCCGGTCAAGGAAGCCCTGCGGCAGGCGACCGCCGGCGCTGCAGTGAGCGCGGAGCCGGCGATCACGATCATGCGCGAGGATGATCGCTGCGAGGCGGAGGCATCGCGCATCGCTGCCGCGACGGTCGAGATTCCGCACACTTTGCCGGCGCGCCTGACCGATCGGGTCGATCGCGCGCTGCTGCACCCGATCTGGGGTGTGCCGCTGTTCTTCCTGCTCGTGTTCGCGCTGTTCGAGGTCATCTACGGCATCGGTCTGCCGCTGCAGGACGGATTGCAGTGGCTGATCGACACCGCGAAGTCGTCCTGGGTCGAGCCCGCGCTCGTCGCCGCATCACCGCCGTTCAAGAGTTTCGTGCTCGACGGCGTGATCGACGGCGTGGGCACGGTGCTGACCTTCCTGCCGATTATTTACGTGTTCTTCATTGCGATGGCGGTGGTCGAGGACAGCGGCTATCTCGTGCGCGTCGCATTCCTGATGGATCGCTGGATGGCGCGGCTGGGGCTGGATGGCCGCGCGTTCGTGATGCAACTGATGGGCATGGGCTGCAACGTGCCGGCAATCATGGGTACGCGCGTGCTGCGCTCACGGCGACAGCGATTGCTGTCGATGCTGATCATTCCGTTTTCGTTGTGCTCGGCGCGGTTGCAGGTTCTTGTGTTTCTGTCGGCCGCGTTTTTCTCGCGCCAGGTCGCACCCGTGGTGATGTTCAGTCTGTATGCAGTGAGTTTTCTGGTCGCGTTCGGCACTGCGCTCGTGTGGCGGCGTCGCTTTGCCGGCGACGAACCGCTCGCGCTCGAATTGCCGCCGTACCGCGTGCCCACGCTGCGCAGCCTGTTGGCGCAGGGCTGGCAATCGTCGCGTCACTTCCTCGAAAGCGCAGGCGTGTTCATTCTCTGCGGCGTGCTGCTGATCTGGCTGCTCACGCACTATCCATTCGATGTTGCCCCGGCGGGCCCGGCCACGCTGGCCGGGCGGCTGGCGACCTTTCTGGCGCCGGTGTTCGCGCCGCTCGGCATCGATGCGATTCTTTCGGTTGCGCTGCTGTTCGGCTTTGTCGCCAAGGAGATCGTGCTCGGCGGATTGGCTGTCATTTACAGCGCCGGCCAGGACGAACTGGGCCGCGTGCTCGCCGAGCGTCTCAACTGGCTGCAGGCCTACAGCTTCATGCTGTTCACACTGATCTACACGCCGTGCCTGTCGAGCGTGGCGACGATCTGGCGCGAATCGCGCAGCGTCGCGTTCACGCTGCTCGCGATGCTGTGGCCACTCACGGTGGCGTGGCTAGCGAGCTTTGCCTTCTTCAACGTGGCGCACGGTTTGTTGTAGCTGATTGTTGTAGCTGACCTCGCGGCCCGCGGGCCCCGATGTGCGCGCTTCAAGACGCGGACGCGGCGCGTGCCGCACGGCGCAGGAAGCCGAATTCGTCCTGCTCCAGTTCTTCAAGGCTCGTATCGACCTCGGCGAGCGTGCGCTCGATCTCGGGCAACAGCACGTCCTGCAGCGCGCGCACGCGGCGCACGGTCTTGCGGTATTCCGCATACAAACGCGCGAGATTGCCTGACAGCGCAGCCAGCCCGATCAGTTTGGCGGTGACCGCTTCGAAGGCATGCCGGCACGCTTCAGCCTCCGGGGAAGCATGCACGGCGGGCGGCATATTGGGGGGCTCATCAGCGAGATGCGCGGCGAGCAGCACGACGCCGAGAAGGTCGGCACGCTCGGTCGCCAGCCGCTGCGTGGAAAGGGCGGTCGCATAGACCTGCAGGCCGTTGAGCCCGTGGCGCGCGACCGCGGCGGCCAGTTGCCTGCGGGCATGCGCCTGCAGCAATGCAAGTTCACGCAGCAGGGTCTGCCAGCGGCGCACCTCGCTCAGCATGCGCCCGGCGAGCAGCAGGCATTTCTCGTCGAGGAATGCATAGCCCTCGCGCATCGTGCGCCGCTCGTCGCCGAGCTGGATCGCGAGGCTGCGGGTCGGGGTGAAATCGCTCATTCCATTGGCAGCGCGTGTCGATCAGATGGCGCTGCGCGACAGGTGCTCGGTGATCTGCGCATCCGACAGGCGCGACAGTTCGGCAGTTGGCAGTGCGCGCAGCAGGTCCCAGCCTTCGTCCATGCTCTGCTCGAGCGTGCGCGCGCCGGCCTGGTTCACCAGTCGCTGCTCGAACGCCGTGCCGAACGCGAGATAACGGCGATCGGTTTCCGACATGCCTTCTTCACCGACGACGCTGGCGAGCACGCGCGCCTGGGTGGCACGTGCATAGGCCGCATACAGCTGGCTCGACAGGGCCGGGTGATCCGGATGCGTGAAACCCTTGCCGGTGCCGTCCTTCATCAACCGCGACAGGCTCGGCAGCACGTTGATCGGCGGATACACGCCGGCGCGATCGAGTTCGCGCGACAGCACGATCTGGCCTTCGGTGATGTAGCCGGACAGATCGGGGATCGGATGCCCGATATCGTCGCTCGGCATGGTCAGGATCGGCAACTGCGTCAACGTACCCTTGGCGCCGTGTACGCAACCGGCGCGTTCGTACAGCGTGGCGAGGTCGGAATACATGTAGCCGGGAAAGCCCTTGCGGCCCGGAACTTCACCCTTCGCGCCGGCGACTTCGCGCAGCGCCTCGCAGTAGTTGGTGAGATCCGTGATGATCACGAGCACGTGCAGGCCTTCCTCGAACGCAAGGAATTCGGCCGCGGTCAACGCGAAGCGCGGCGTCAGCAGCCGCTGGGTGGACGAGTCACTGGCGAGATTGAGGAACAGCACCGCGCGTTCGAGCGCGCCGCTTTGCTCCAGCGAGCGCCGGAAGTAATCGGCCGTCGTATAAGGAACACCGATGCCGCAGAACACGATCGCGAAGTCCTCGGTTTCGGTGCCGAGCAGGCGCGCATGGCCGGCGATCTCGACCGCGATGCGATCGTGCGGCAGCCCGCCACCGGAAAAGATCGGCAGTTTCTGCCCGCGCACGAGGCTGTTCATCAGGTCGATCGCGGTGATTCCGGTCTCGATGAACGCTCGCGGCGTGGCGCGCGCCACCGGATTCAGCGGCAGCCCGTCGACGCGCAATGTCGTCTTCACCGCCAGCGGCGGGCCGCCGTCGATGACCTGCCCCACGCCGTTGAACACGCGCCCGAGCAAGCCGGGGCCGACACCGAATTCGATCGGTGCACCGAGAAATCGCACCACCGTTTCGCCTAGGCCCAGCCCCGCGCTCGGTTCCAGCAGTTCGATCGTGACCAGCTGTTCGTCCAGTGCCGCCACCCGGCCGAGCCGGGCGTGACCGCGCGCATCGATCACCTCCACTGCCTCGTTCAATCCGATCTCGAGCGTGCGCCGCAGGAACAGCAGCGGCCCGTCGATCTTGACGGCGGCCTCATGCACGGTGACTCTAGACCGCATCGGTCGCCTCCGCCTGTCGAGCCAGCGCACCGAACGCCTGTTCCATGCGCGCTTCCAGCGCGGCGAACTTGTCCCGGTCGCGCTCGCCGATGTCTTCGCTCATCCGCGTCAGCGGTCGCATCACATCGAGTGCGGTGATCGTCTCCGGGCTGACGCCTTGCGCCGCGGCGTTCTGCGCGAGTTCGATGAAGCGTGCCAGCAGTCGCATCAAGCAGGCCTGGCGCGTCGGACTGCAGGTGCGGTCAATGGGTGAGAACGCCGACTGGCGCAGGAATGCCTCATTGACGAGTTCGGCGCAGGCGAGCGTCAGACGTTGTCGTGGCGGTAGCGCATCCTTGCCGATGATGCGCGCCATGCGCTCAAGACGCGCCTGCTCGTCGAGCAATGTCAGGAACTTGCGGCGCAGTTCGAGCCATTCGTTTTCGCCCGATGCGGCGCGCGCGCGCGCGGTGGGGACACCCGAGTACACCTTCTGCCACCACACCGCCATGTCGAGCGAGTCTTCCGAATACGACTGCAGCGGATTCACCGCGGGATAGAAACGCGCCTGCGCGCGCTTCGCGTCGAGCGCCCAGAAGCTGCGCACATAGCGCTTGGTGTGGCTCGTGACCGGCTCGGAAAAATCGCCCGATGGCGGCGAGATCGATCCGAGCAGTGTGACCGAACCGATGTCGCCGCCGAGCGTTCTGACCTTGGCCGCGCGCTCATAGAAATCCGCCAGCCGCGACGAAAGGTAATTTGGATAGCCGCCTTCGCCGGGCAATTCGCCGAAGCGTCCGGATACTTCGCGCAGTGCCTCGGCCCAGCGCGAAGTCGAGTCCGCCATCAACGCGACGTGCAGTCCCTGATCGCGGAAGTACTCGGCCACGGTGACCCCCGAGTAGATGCTCGCCTCGCGCGCCGCCACCGGCATGTTCGATGTGTTGGCGATGATGACCGTGCGTTCCATCAGCGGTCGGCCGGATCTGGGGTCTTCGAGCTGCGGAAACTCCTCGAGCACACCCGCCATCTCGTTGCCGCGTTCGCCGCAACCGAGGTACACGATCACGTCGGCGCTGCAGCCCTTTGCGAGCGCTTCGAGCAGGATCGTCTTGCCGGTGCCGAAGCCACCGGGAATCGCGCCGCGGCCGCCGAGCGCAATCGGAAACAGCGAATCGAGGACGCGCTGGCCCGTGACCAGCGGCTCGTCGGACGGCATGCGCTCGACGACCGGCCGCGGTGTGCGCACCGGCCACACGTGGCTCAACGCGATCGCACGCGTGGCGCCGTCGGATCGCAGCGTCATCACGGTTTCCGTATCCGTGTAATTCCCGGCAGCGGCGATCTGCTCGACCGTGCCCGCGGCATCCGGCGGCAGCAGCACGCGCTGCTCGCCGGCGGCCGGGTTTGAGACTGCGCCGAACACGGCGCCGGCCGGCAGCGCGTCACCGGCCTGCACGCGCGGCTGGAAATCGAAACGAGCGTCGGTGTCCGCGGTCGTTGCGGCAATGCCGGGCAGAATGTGCCGGGGTGCGATGCGTACGCCGTCACTCGCGGTGCGCGCGAGCGGGCGCAGCAGACCGTCGAAGATGTTGCCGAGCAGATGCGGCCCCACGCGAATCGACAGCAGCGCCCCGGTGCCTTCGACCTCGATGCCGGGGCGCAATCCGGTCGTGTCCTCGTAGACCTGCGCGACGATCTCGCCTTCACTGACGCGAATCACTTCGCCCAGCAGCGCCTGCGGACCGACACGGATCGCTTCGCGCAGCCGGAAGTTGCCCGAGGTCTTCGCGCGCAGCACAGGCCCGCTGATCCAGGTGATGGTTGCACGACTTGTTGCAATCCTGTTCATGTTTCGACTTCGCTCAGCAACTGCAGCAGGCGTCCTTCGATCGCCGCGCGATCCGCGAGCAGGCCGTCAAGCGTGACGTCAAGCGCGTTGTTGCCGGCGATCACGCGCACACCGGCGTCGATCGTGGCGTCTGCGACGAAGCGAGCAGTGATCGCGCGCGCCGCCAAACGTGCTGCGACATTTTCGGCCTCGGCGGCCGGCCAGTCGCGCGGATGGTGAATCTGCCACTGCGTGTGCGACAGCGCGCGCAGTGCGCGATCCAAATGCGAATCGATCCAGCGCAGGCGCGTGGCCGGCGTCTGCCAGCGCGCGTGCAGCGCGGTGCGCAGTTGCGTCCATGCCTGCGCCAGCGTGGCGGCGGCGCGCCGTTGCACCAGCAGGCGCCGCTCGGTGGCGAGCCGCGCTTCGGCCGCGCTGATCTCGGTTGCCATCCGTTTGCGCTGCTCCTCGATCGCGGTGTGCACACGTTGACGTGCAGCCGCGAGCGCGCTGCGGCGAATCTCGCGCGCCTGCTGGCCGGCGGGTTCCAGCAGTTCGGCACAACGGCGGGTGCGATAGGACTCGACCACTTCCAGCAGGGCGGCGGTGCGCTGCTGCAGGTTCATTGCATATCCAGTCCGAGCTGTCGCGCCACGCGGGTGGCTGGGTCGAGCGGGTGCGGCGGCTCATCGGTGGCGGGCGCGATCAGTACCAGCGGACGCGCGAGCGCGAGCGCGGCTTCGAGCCGTGCCGGCGCGATCTGGGTGGCGCAGCGCGCCGACACGATCACGACCTGCGACGACGCAAGCGCTTGCGCAAACGCGGCCGGCACATCTTCCATGGCCGGCGCCAGCGCGTGCGCGCCGGCGAGGCGGAATCCGGCGGCTTCGGCCGCCTCGCCGATGTACGCCACCGCGCTCCTGACTTCGCTCATCGGGCTTACCTTGTCGCTTTGCGCAAGGGATTCGTGCTTGGGACGGCCCGGCGCGCTCATCGGGTTTACCTTGTCGCTTCGCGCAAGGGATTCGCGCTTGGGACGCCCCGGCGCGCTCATGTCAGCCGATTCAGGATCAGGATCGAAATGATTACGCCGTAGATCGCAATTCCCTCTGCAAGGCCGACGAGGATCAGCAGGCGGCCGAACAGTTCGGGCTTCTCTGCCAGCGCACCGACCGCGGCCGCACCGAGTCGCGCCACGGCCAGCCCGCCCGCAAGCGAAGACAGACCCGTGGCGATTGCCGCGGCCATCAATCCCCACGCCCAGGCCTCGGGTGGCAACGTGCCGCGCGCGCCCTGCGCAGCGGCCGTGGGCACGAATGCGATCAGCGTGAGGCCAAGTGCCAGCAGCGCGGCAATCGCGATCGACATGACGGCCAACGGAATGCGTTTCATCTAGGACTCCTCAAGAGTGACCGGCGGCGGCGCCAGCGGGCGGAATTCGCGCCCCTGCGCCTGGAAGAAGCGGGTGAAGAACTCGAACAGCACGAGACGCGTGGTCTGAATCGACACCACGAGGCCTTCGAGCACGAGGATCAGCACATTGCCGAGCGCGAACACCACGGCGCGCACCGCGAGGTTGTCGCTTGCGGCGGCCAGTGCGATCACGGCCGACGCGAGCCCCGCATGCGCCAGTGCAAACGCACCGACCCGGGCAAACGACAGCGTGTTGATCAGGATCTGCAGCGTCTTCTCGACCAGTTCGCCAAGCGCCGCGAGCATGCCGCGCACTGTGTGCGTGGCGCCTAAGATCGCCCACAGCACGCCGAGCGCAGCGAGCCCCCAGCCGGCCGGGTGCACGAAACCCACCAGCACGCCGAGATAGGTCGCCAGCAGCGCGCCGTCCTCTCGCAGCCAGTGCGCACCCAGCCCCTGCCACCACGCTTCGAGCGCACCGATTGCGAGGCCCAGCATCAGCAGCAGTGCGCCGCCCACCAGCGGCGCCAGCAGGATCGGCAAAGGATGATCCATCGGCGACACCCATAGCGGATGAATCCAGCCCTCGATGCAGAACGCGCTGCCGAAGACGAAACCGAACACGACCGCCGCGAGGCCGCCCGGGATCAGCAGCCGCAGCACCGGCAGGCGGTGACGCAGCAGATAGCCGGCGAGCGCGAGCACGACACCATGCCCGATGTCGCCGAACATGTAGCCGAACATCAGCGGCACCGCAAACGCAAGCAGCGTGCTGGGATCAGCCGCGCCGGCGCCGGGCATGCCGACCAGCCGCGGAAAGACCTCGAACGGACGCACCCACCAGGGGTTGCGCAGCGTGAGCGGCGGATGGGCGCCGCGCGGCCAATCGGCGGGCGGCGGCCAACGCACGATCGCGCGCGCACCGCTTTTCTCGATCGCCGCAATCAATGCGGGCTGGTTGTCGGTCCAGCCGGTGATGCGCGCGAACACGTCGCCCCCGCCGATCGCACCGCCATGTTCGACGCACCACGTCGCGCGCGCGATTTCGCCCAGTGCACGCGCCACGCCGTGGCGTTCGGCCAGATCCGCAATGTGCGCGCGGCGTTGGGTGATCGCATCGTCGAGTTGTTTGCTTCGCTGCGCGACCAGCGCCAGGTTGGCCTCGGCGGTGGGCTGCAGCCAGTCGGGGAAGCGGGCCCGCCGGCCGTTGACCTCGGTGGCGGCGCGCGCCATCGACTCGATCGATGCATTCGGTCCGATTGCGAGCACGAGACGCTCATTCGGCAGCACCGCCTCGCGCGTCAGCACATCCTGGGGTGTAGGCAGCACCGCGCGCGGCGGCAGCGCGAACACGCTCGCGATCACGCCGTGGCTCGCCTGCGCCAACAGCGAGAAGTCGATGCGCGCCTCGGTCATGGCGCGCAGCGCGTCTTCGGTGAGCCGCAGCTCGCGTTGTTGCGCTTCGGCGCGCTGCACCTCGCCGATCGCCGCCTCAGCCGCTGCGCTCCACTGTGCGAGCGTCTGCAATGCCGCATCCATCGCGTCCAGCGGCGCGCGCCGTTCGGCTGACAGGCGCGTGACGGCGGCCGGCCAGTACGGTCGATACCTGCGCGCGAGCTCGGCGAAGTCCTTCAGCAGCTCGGCGCCGCGCAGCGGGTCGGCGGCGGCAGTGGAGGGATGCCATTCGATTTCGACGCAGCCAGCCGCCGCGAGCGCTTCGAGCGCGATGAATGCGTCGTCGCGTGCGACCAGGATTTCGAACCAGCGCGTCGGCAACGGCCGCATCATGTGCGTGCCTGCGCAAAGAGAGAACGCAGCGCGAATTTGCCGCGCAGGCGTTCGAGATCGGTTGCCGCCACAATCAGGTAACCAAACAGCGCAACGGGTTGCGCCGGATTGCGACGCATGTATCGCAGCGCGCGTGTAGAGAGCGCAGTGCGCACGTCCGTGGTCTGGTCAGTCGGCACCGTAGCGAAGCGAGTCAGGTGCGTGACGGCGTCACGTTCCAGCGCCTCGAGCTGCAGGCGATCGTCGGCCGAACAGCGCGGCCAGCGCCGGCGCCACTGCAGGCGCCACGCGTTCAGCGCGGCGTGCAATGCGGTTGGTGCCGCGTCGGTGAGCAGGGCGTCGAGCGCGCGCACGATCGGCGCCAGTTCGCCACCCAGCAGGATCGCGCGACGCTCGGACAGCGACGCGCTGCCGATACCGGCCAGCGCGGGATCGGTGGAAATCCACTTCGCGGGCGACTCCTTGCCGAGCAGTTGCACGAGCGCCGGCAGATCGACGAGGTGCCGCGTCCACAGCACGGCGGCACGCCACTCCTGCGGCGCCCAGCGCGCGACATCCATGATCCGTTGCCGCAACTGCTGGCGAAACGCGCGTTCGATGTCATCGGGGCTGGCGCGGGAATCGATCCCCGACACAGCCGGCGCCGCAGGCGATGCACGCATCGCCTCCAGCAGCGCCGCCACCGTGCGCGCGGACCGGATCTGCGGCCACACGCGATCGTCGGGCCGCTGCGCCAGCCGGGCGCTGGCCCGCGCGTGCGCGTAATCGAGCGGGAGGCCGTCGATCATGGTGGCTCCGTGGTCAGTTCGGCTGCAAGTTGCTCGATCACCCCGCGCAGGCGATCGGGCGTAGCGACCAGGGCGGGCGTGGACTGGTCGAGCGCTGCTCGC
>Ga0209682_10000270_pt1 | contig 17894 bp, 10 predicted proteins | sample DOMMetBare2Fresh_2_FD_187471 | JGI IMG/M metagenome (GOLD analysis project Ga0209682, IMG submission 187471) | Wetland sediment microbial communities from St. Louis River estuary, USA, under dissolved organic matter induced mercury methylation -... | ecosystem: Environmental > Aquatic >... | reverse complement strand
GGTTCCGCCTCCCGCTCCGGCGCGGCGCGCGGAGCGGCCGGCCGGGCCGCGGCTCTCGCTGACGGATTATCTGAGGCGGCGCGGGGAGGGGCGGCGTTGAGCAACTTCCTCGCGGTCGCCACGGTCACCGCCAGCCTGCGGCGGATGCTGCAAGGGGTGGTCTCCGCGGACGTGAACGGGGCGACCGTGACCACGGTGCGGCCGACCGAGTCGGGCTCCGGCCTGCCGCAGACCGGGGTCAACGTCTTCCTGTTCCAGGTCAATCCGAACCCCGAGCTGCGCAATGCCGACCTGCCCACCCGGCGCTCGGACGGCAGCGGCATCCAGCGCCCGGCGGCGGCGGTGGACCTCCACTACCTGTTCAGCTTCTATGGCGACCAGGGCACCCTGGAGCCGCAGCGGCTGCTGGCGAGCGTCGTCCGCACCCTGCATGCGCGGCCGATCCTGACCCGCGAGATGATCCGCGACACGCTGGCCGATCCGGCGTTCGCCTTCCTCGCCGGCTCCGACCTCGACGGGGAGAGCGAGCTGGTCCGCTTCGTGCCGCTCAACTTCGGGCTCCAGGAGCTGTCGCAGCTCTGGACCGGCATGTTCCAGAAGTCCGACTACGCGCTCTCCGTGGCCTACCGCGCCTCGGTCGTCCTGCTGACCGCCGAGGAGAGCACGGCGCCGGCGCTGCCGGTGCGCGAGGGGCGGTTCCTGGTCGAGACCTTGCAGCAGCCGGTGATCTCCGCGGTCGACGCGGGAGGGCCCGCCGAGCCGATGGTGCTCGGCGCGACGGTCCGGCTGCGCGGGCAGCGGCTGATGGGGAAGGCGCGCACGCGCGTCCGCCTCGCCGGCCAGGAGATCGTGCCGGACTCCGTCTCCGACGGGGAGATCCGCTTTCCGCTCACCTCGCCCACGGTCGACACCGGGGTGCTCCGGGCCGGCGTGCAGGCCGTGCAGGTGCTCCATCCCTCCCTGTTCGGCGATCCGCCCGAGCCGCGGGCCGGGATCGAGTCGAACGTCGCCGCCCTGGTGCTCCGTCCGCGCGTGACCTCGGCCGAGACGGGGCCGGTGAGCATCAAGAGCGGCAAGGCGGCGGCGACGCTGACGGTGACCTGGGAGCCGCTGGTGGGACCGCGGCAGAAGGCGTTCGTCCTGCTCAACACGGTCGCCGGCTCGGCGCAGGCGGCGGCGTATTCGTTCCCGGTGCCGCCGCGGGCGGACGACGCCGAGGACGCGAACGTCTCGCTCGCCGGCCTGATCCCCGCCGTCTACCTGGTCCGTCTGCAGGTCGACGGCGCGGAGAGCCCGCTCGACGTGGACACCGATCCGGCGAGCCCCACCTTCGGCAGCTTCATCGGCCCGGTCATCGACCTGACCGGTGGCGCGCTCGCGGGAGACGGGAAGTGAGCTGGTACGAGGCCAACGACCGGCATCTGGAGGGCTCCCTCGCGCGGGTGCGCCGCCGGCTGGAGCGCCAGGCCGCGCGGCGCGCCGGGGAGACGGTGGAGGAAGCCGCCGAGGCGCCGGCCGAGAGCTTCGTGATCGACGGCCATCCGCCGGCGCTGGAGGCGCTGGGGGCGACCTTCGGTCTCTCCGCGTTCGAGCGCGACCTGCTCCTCCTCGCGGCGGGTCCGGACCTCGATCCCCGTTTCGGTGCCTTGTGCGCAGCGGCCCAGGGGGACCCCGGCCGGCCGTGGCCGACGTTCGCGCTCGCCCTGGCCGCCCTGGATGCGCCGTTCTGGGGCGCGCTCTCGCCGCAGGCGGCGCTGCGCCATTGGCGGCTGATCGAGCTGGGCACGGGCGACGGCCTCACCGCCGTGCCGCTGCGGGCCGACGAGCGGGTGCTCCACCATCTGCGCGGCATCGAGGTCCTCGACGAGCGGCTGGCCGCCCTGGTCGAGCCGGTGCCGGTGCCCGAGTCCCTGGTGCCGTCCCAGGCCCGGGTGGCCGAGCGGCTGGCCATGGCCTGGGCGCGGGCGGCCGAGACGGGGGAGCGCCTGCCGGTCGCCGAGCTGTCGGGCGCCGAGATGGAAGGGAAGCGGGAGATCGCCGCCGCCGCGGTGCAGGCGCTCGGCCTGTCTCTCCTGGAGCTGCCGGCCGCGGTGATCCCCACCACCGCGGCCGAGGGGGACGGGCTCGTCCGCCTGCTCGGCCGCGAGGCGGCGCTCACCCGGGCCGCCCTCTTCCTCGACGCCCAGGAGATCGATCTCGACGCGGCGCGCGAAGCGGCGCTGGGGCGGTTCGTCGACGCCTTCCGCGGTGTCCTGGTGATCGCCGTGCGCGAACGGCGCCGGCTCGGCCGGCGGACCGTCCTGCCGCTCGACGTCGTGCGGCCCACCGCGGCCGAGCAGGGGGAGCTCTGGCGCGCCGCCCTGGGCACCGTGGCCGAGCCGCTCAACGGGCAGCTCGACGCCCTGCTCACCCAGTTCGACCTCGGCGCGGGAGCGATCCGTGGGGCGGCGGCGGAGATCCTGGCGGACTCCGCGGAGGGGGGGGAGGAGCTCGCCCCCTCCCTCTGGGATGCCTGCCTGCGCCGCGCCCGGCCGCGCCTGGAGGCGCTCGCGCCGCGCATCCGCGCCGCCGCCACCTGGGACGACCTGGTGCTCCCCGAGCCGCAGCGCCAGATCCTCGCCCAGATCGCGGTCCACGTCCGCCGCCGCGCCACGGTCTACGGCGACTGGGGCTTCGCCGCCCGCTCCTCCCGCGGCCTGGGGGTGAGCGCTCTCTTTTCCGGCCCCAGCGGCACCGGCAAGACGATGGCGGCCGAGGTGCTCGCCAACGAGCTGGGGCTCGACCTCTTCCGCATCGACCTCTCCTCGGTGGTCAGCAAGTACATCGGCGAGACCGAGAAGAACCTGCGGCGGGTCTTCGACGCGGCGGAGGAGGGGGGCGCGATCCTCCTCTTCGACGAAGCCGACGCTCTCTTCGGCAAGCGCTCCGAGGTCAAGGACAGCCACGACCGCTACGCCAACATCGAGGTCGGCTATCTCCTCCAGCGCATGGAGGGGTACCGGGGTCTCGCGATCCTCACCACGAACTTGAAGGACTCGCTCGATCCGGCGTTCCTGCGCCGGCTGCGCTTCGTCGTCCAGTTCCCCTTCCCGGACGCCGGGCAGCGCGAGGAGATCTGGCGCCGTGTCTTCCCGCGCGAGACGCCGGTCGAAGGGGTGGAGCCCAAGCTCCTCGCCCGCCTGGGCGTCGCCGGGGGGAACATCCGCAACATCGCCTTGAACGCCGCCTTCCTCGCCGCCGATGAAGGCGCGCCGGTCGGCATGAGCCATCTCCTGCGCGCGGCGCGGAGCGAATACGCCAAGATCGAGAAACCGCTCACCGTGGCGGAGATCGGAGATTGGGAATCGTGAAGAGACGGGTGGAGGTGCGCGTCGGCCGGCTCGTGCTGCACGGCGTGGCGCCGGGCGACCGGCGGGCGGTGGGGGAGGCGGTGGAACGCGAGCTGGCGCGGATCGCGGGCGAGGGAGGCTTCGCCCCGGGCCGGACGCCCACCCTCCCGCCGATCTCCTTGCCCCAGGGAGGGAAGCCGCGGGTATGAGCACCTTTCCCCGTTCCCCGCGGACTCTGCGCGGTGCCATCGTCGCCATCGATCCGTTCAATCCGGTGGCGAGCGTCATCGTCTTCCAGTACAACCCGGAGAGCCTGACCCGGTCGATCGATCCGGAGATCGGCAACGACGGCGGCAGCCGCTCCGAGGTGCTGCGCATCAAGGGCGCGCCCAAGGAGACGATCAGCGCCGAGATCCTGATCGACGCCACCGACCAGCTCGAGAAGGCCGACCCCAAGGCGACCCGGAGCGGCCTCTACCCGCAGCTCTCGGCGCTGGAGATGCTGGTCTATCCCAAGAGCAGCGTGGTGCTCGTCAACACCGCGCTCGCCCTCGCCGGCACCATCGCCGTCCTGCAGCCGCAGGCGCCGCTCACCCTCTTCGCCTGGGGGAAGTCGCGCATCGTCCCGGTGGTGATCCAGTCGATGAGCATCACCGAGGACCTGCACGACGTGAACCTGAACCCGATCCGCGCCAAGGTCTCCCTGAGCCTGCGGGTGCTCACCTACGACGACCTGCCGGTGACCCACCTCGGCTACGGCGTCTTCCTGGCCCACCAGGTGGTCAAGGAGACCTTCGCCACCCTGGGCAGCCTCGACAACCTGAACGCCCTGGCGCAGGGCGACGTGCGGATCGTCTGACCGCGGAAGAGAGACCGAGGAGAGAGCGCGATGTTCGACCCCGACAGCCGCTATGCCGACCTGGAGGACGCCGTGCTGGTGACCGCGGACGGCCGCGAGGTCTCCTACAAGCGGCGGCGTTTCCTGCCCCAGGGGACGAAGCTGCCGCTGCTGGTCGAGGTGACCGTGCGCGAGGGGGAGCGCCTCGACCTGCTCACCGCCCGCACGCTGGGCGAGGCCACCCAGTGGTGGCGGGTGGCCGATGCCAACGACACCATGGACCCGGATGCGCTGGAGGAGCCGGGGCGGACGCTGCGCGTGCCGGTGCCGCGCATCCCGGGGGAAGACCGGCAGTGACCTTCATCGGCTCGCGGGTGACGCTGCTGATCGGGCCGGCCGTGCCGCTGCCGGCGCCGCCGCTCCTGACCCACAACCTGGAGAGCCTGGAGGTCACCCACACCGACGAGGGGAGGTCGGGATTCCAGATCTCCTTCCTCTCCGGGCGCTCCGGCCCGCGGGACGTGATCGACGATCCGCTCCTCTTCAGCCCGCTTCTCCGCGTCTTCAACCGGGTGATCCTCATCGTCACCTTCCAGGCCACGCCGCGGCTGCTGATGGACGGCATCATCACCCACCAGGAGCTCGCGCCGGGGGATCCGGGGATGACGCGGATCACCGTCACCGGGGAGGACGTGAGCGTGATGATGGACCGCGAGGACCGCTCCGCCGAGCATCCGGCGCAGCCCGATCCGGCGATCGTCGCCAAGCTCATCCTGCGCTACGCGCGCTACGGCCTGGTGCCGGTGATCGTGCCGCCGCGGGTGATCGATCCGCCGATCCCGGTCGAGCGCGTGCCGGTGCAGCAGTGTACGGACCTGGAGTACGTCGAGATGCTCGGCCGGCGCCACGGCCACGTCTTCTACCTCACCCCCGGTCCCGTGCCGGGCTTCAACCAGGCCTATTGGGGGCCGCCGAAGATCATCTCGGCGCCGCAGCGGGCGTTGTCGGTCAACTTCGGGACGGAGACCAACGTGGACTCGATCCAGTTCAGCCAGGACGCGCTCTCGCCCGAGATGGTCGAGGGCGCCGTCCAGGACCACCGCACCAACCAGAAATTTCCGGTGCGCACCTTCGCGAGCCTGCGCCCGCTCCAGTCGGCGCAGCCCTCCTGGGCGGTCCACCGCGCCAACGTGCGGGTGTCGCGCTTCCGCGAGGTCACGCCGGGTGTGATCTCGGCGCTCGGCCGGGCGCAGGCGCGGACCGACCGGTCGGCCGAGCGCACGGTGACCGCGACCGGCCGGCTCGACGCCGGCCGCTACGGCGGCCTGCTGCAGGCGCGGGGGGTGGTCGGCGTGCGCGGCGCGGGGTGGAGCTACGACGGCCTGTACTACGTCAAGCAGGTCACCCATTCGATCCGGCATCACGCGTACACCCAGGACTTCACCTTGACCCGCGACGGGCTGGGCTCGCTCACGCCGGTGGTGCGGCCATGAACGAGCCGAGGTTCTACGGCAAGTACCGTGGCAAGGTGAGCAACAATATCGATCCGTTGCAGATCGGCCGCCTCCAGGTGATCGTGCCGGAGGTGCTGGGCGACGGGCGGCTGAGCTGGGCCCTCCCCTGCGTGCCGTTCGCCGGCCCGGGGGTCGGCTTCTTCGCCCTGCCACCGGTGGCGGCCAACATCTGGGTGGAGTTCGAGGGGGGCGATCCCGATTTTCCCATCTGGTCCGGCTGCTTCTGGGACCCGGGGCAGGCGCCGGCGAAGCCGGCGATCCCGCAGATGGTCGTGCTGCAGAGCCTGGGGGTCAGCCTCCAGCTCTCCGACGTGCCGGGGGGCGGCGGGCTGACCATCGAGGTCAAGCCGCCGGCGGTGGCGATCCCGCTCAAGATGACCTTCACCACGGCCGGGATCGAGATCCGCAACGGCAAGAACAGCATCAAGCTGACCGCGGCGAGCGTCAACGTCAACGACGGCGCCCTGGAGGTGATCTGATGCCCGGCTTCCTGCTCAACGCCGGCTCGCTCGTCCAGTGCGCGCACGGCGGCTCGGCGAAGCCGACGCTGCGCAATCCGCGGGTCAAGGTGATGGGGCAGAACGTGGTCACCCGGGTGAGCATCTACACGGTCTCCGGCTGCCCGTTCCCGTCACCCCCCAACGGCAACGGCCCGTGCCTGATGGCGCAGTGGACCACGGCGGCCCTCCGGGTGCGCTGCAACGGCCTGCCGGTCCTCCTGATGGACAGCCAGGCGACCTGCAATCCGACCGGCACGCCGCTCGTCATCGCGTTCACGCAGCCCCGGGTCAAGGGGATGTAATCAAGGGGATGTGATGCAGATCGACCATCCGTTCCACGTCGACGAGCGGCAGCGCACGGCCGAGACCGGTGAGGAGGACCACGTGCGCGACCTGATCGAGCAGGTCCTGTTCACCAATCCCGGCGAGCGGGTGAACCGGCCCGATTTCGGCGCCGGGCTCGACCAGCTCGTCTTCGGGCCGAACAGCCCGGAGATGGCGGCGACCGTCCAGGCCATCGCGCAGGGGGCGCTCCAGCAGTGGCTGGCCGACCGGCTGCGGGTGGAGGCGGTCGAGATCGTGGCGGACGGCGCGACGCTGCGGATCACCGTGCAGTACACGCTGCTGCGGAACCTTGAGCGGCGGCGGGCGGCCTTCCAGAGGAGCTTCGGGCTGTGAGCGGGGGGGCCGACGACTTCCTGCGCCGGCGGCGGGCCGCGGTGGCGGCTCATGCGACGCAGATCGGGCTCGACGCGATCGAGGCCGGCCCCTCACCCGGCAACCCCGGCGACCCCGCGCTCCATCGCCTGGAGCTCCACTTCATCCCGGCGGTGGCCGATCCCTCCCCCAGCAAGCACGCCGGGCTCGGCGGCCTCTCCGCCGCCAACTTCCGCTTCACCGCGGCGGGGGTGCCGGTCGACGGCCTGCTCACCGTGGTGGACGTCGACCACCTGACCCCGGCCTCGCCGGACCTGACGCTCACCGTGGCCTATGCCGGCGACGCGAGCCCGGCGCGGCGGCTGGGGAGCGAGGCGGTCTTCACCCTGGAGCTGGTGGACGTGCCGCATCTCGACCCGTTCTTCTGCCGGCTCGACGTCTCGCTCGATCCCGACGCGCCGCTCGCCGAGGACCGGGCGGATTCCTGCCCGCCGCCGGCCACCGCGGCCGTGCCGCTCGCCGGCGACTACCTGGCGAAGGACTGGGCGAGCTTCCGCCAGCGCATGCTGGACAGCCTCTCCGGAGCGCTCCCGGAGTGGACCGAGCGGAGCCCGGCGGACCTCCTGGTCACCCTGGTCGAGCTGCTCGCCGACGCCGCCGACCGCGCGAGCTACCGGCAGGACGCGGTGGCGACCGAGGCCTACCTGGGCACCGCGCGCCTGCGCACCTCGGTGCGCCGCCATGCCCGGCTGGTCGGCTACCGGGTCGGGGAGGGGACGAACGCCCGGGTCTGGGCACATTGCACCGCGAGCGGCACGGGGACCCTGCCGGCCGGCACCCGCCTGCTCACCCGCGTCTCCGGCCTGCCGGCCGTCCTGGCGCCGGGGGCCGGCTTCGACCAGGCCCTGGCGGCGGGGCCGGCGGTGTTCGAGACGCTCCACGACGCCGTTCTCCGGCCGCAGCAGAACGCCATCCCCCTCTACGACTGGGGGGCTCCCCGCTATGGGCTCCCCCCGGGTGCGACCGGCGCGACCCTCCTCGGCACCTCGACGGACCTCGCCTTGGCGCCCGGCGACGTGCTGCTGTTCGAGGAGGTGCTCGGTCCGGATTCGGGGCGGCCGGAGGAGGCACATCCGGAGCGCCGGCATGCGGTGCGGCTGACCCGGGTGAGCGCGGCGTCCGATCCCCTCGCCACACCCCCGGCCGTGCTCACCGCGGTCGAGTGGCACGCCGCGGACGCGCTGCCGTTCCCGCTCTGCATCACCAATGTGACGGACGGCGGCACGCCGGTCACCGGGGTGAGCGTGGCGCGCGGCAACGTGGTCCTCGCCGACCAGGGCCGCACCGTGGGGGAGGACGAGCGGCTGACCGCCACCGCCGGGCGCTACCGGCCGGTCCTGGCGCGCCGGGGCCTGACCTTCCGCGTCCCCTACGACCACACCGCGGCGAAGCAGCAGCCGGCCGCGGCGGCGCTGGAGCAGGCGGCGGGCGAGGCGCTCCCCGCCCTCCGGCTCTGGGAGGGGACGGGGGCCGCCACGGTCTTCTGGACCCTCCGCTCCGACCTCCTGACCAGCGACCGCTTCGCCCGCGATTTCATGGTCGAGACCGAGGACGGCGCCGCGGCGGCCCTGCGCTTCGGCGACGGCACGCTCGGCCGCTCCCCGGCGCCGGGGACGGCCCTCCAGGTCTCCTACCGGGTGGGCAACGGCCGCGCCGGCAACCTGGGGGCGGACAGCCTCGCCCACCTGGTCACCGCCGCGACCTTCGTCCAGGCGGTGCGCAATCCGCTGCCGGCGCGGGGCGGAACCGATCCCGAGCCGCTCGACCGTGTCCGCCTCGCCGCGCCCGGCCGGTTGCGCGCGCTGGAGGGGCGCACCACCGAGGGCGACTTCGCGCGCCTCGCCGAGACCCATCCGGAGGTGGCGCGGGCCGCGGCCTCGCTGCGCTGGACCGGGAGCTGGTTCATCCTGGAGGTCGCGGTGGAGCGCGCCGCGGGGCTCCCCGCCGACGAAGCGTTCCTCGGCCGCGTCCGCACCTACCTCGAAGACTGGCGCCAGGCGGGCTGGGAGATCGTGGTGCGCCCGCTGCGCTTCGTCGGGCTCGACGTCGCGGTCACCGTGCTGCTCGCTCCCGACGCGCCGCGCGGCACGGTGGAGCGCGAGCTCCTCGCCGCGTTCAGCAACCGCGACCTCCCCGGCGGCGGCCGCGGGTTCTTCCACCCCGCGAATTTCACCTTCGGCCAGCCGGTCTACCTGAGCCGCATCGTCGAGGCGGCGCTGGCGGTCGAGGGGGTGCGGGCGGTCGACACCTCGGAAGCCCCGCCGCGCTCCAGCCGCTTCCGCCGCTGGGGTGAGCCGTCGCGCGGCGAGCTGGACGCCGGGCGCATCCGCATGAGCCGCGCCGAGATCGCCCGCGTCGACAACGACCCCGCGGCCCCTGCCAACGGGCGCATCCAGCTCCACCTGGAGGGAGGACGATGAGCTCTGCCCGCGACGGGCTCGACGTGAAGAAATGCCCCGAGGCCGGCGCCGCGGGCGCGGTGCGCAACCCGCCGGGCCGGCCGGCCCTGGACTACCGGATCGGTACCCGGGCGGACTTCCTCGCCCGCATGCTCGACCGCCTGGCCACCGAAGTGCCGCCGGACGGTCCGGCGGCGGTGCGCGGCGTGCCGCCGCTCGCCGGGCTCGCCGGCCGCGCGGCCGACGATCCGTCGGTCGCCCTGCTCGACGCCTGGGCCGGCGTCGCCGACGTGCTGACCTTCTACCAGGAGCGCCTCGCCAACGAGGGGTATCTGCGCACCGCCGTGGAGCGCCGCTCGGTGCTGGAGCTGGCCCGGCTCGCCGGCCAGGAGCTCGGCCCGGGGGTGGGGGCCGGAGCGTTCCTCGACTTCACCGTCGAGGAGGCGCCGGGCTCGCCGCGCACCGTGCTGGTCCCCAGGGGCACCCAGGTGCAGAGCATCCCGGGGCAGAACGAGCTGCCGCAGACCTTCGAGACCGCCGACGATTTCACCGCCCACGTCGAATGGAACGCGCTGGTGCCGCGCCAGGGGCGGCCGCAGACCCCCGCCGCGCTCGCCGGGGCCACCGAGATCTACTTCGCCGGGACCGGCCTGCAGCTCGCGACCGGCGACCTGCTCCTCTTCCTCACCACCGCGGCGCCGATCCCCCTCCTGCCGGGCCAGACGGCCGTCCAGCCCTCGCTGGCGCGGATCGCCGCCGCCGAGCTCGATGCGGATCGCCAGATCACCCGCGCCGTCCTGGAGGCGCCGCTCGACCTGGGCGTCGCCGCGGGGGCGCTGGGAGAGGCGACGCTCGCGGTCCACGTGCTGCGCGAGAAGGCCGCCTTCTTCGGCCACAACGCTCCGCGCTGGGGGAGCCTGCCGCAGACCGGCGTGCAGCGCGCCGACCTCTACACCGCGGAGGCGGGAGGGGACTGGGACGCGGGGCGGACGATCTGGACGGACGCCTCGGGAGCGCCCTACGACAACGGCTCCGGCGACGTGGCGGTACAGCCGGCCGTCTACCTGGACCGCAAGCTCTCGAACGTGGTGGCGGGGACCTGGGTGGTCTTCGTCGGGCGCGGCGCCGCGAACGGCGAGCCGCTCTGGCACGCCGCGCGGATCGAGGGGTCCGTCGAGACCACGCGGGCCGACTATGCGATCGTCGGCGAGGCGACCGGTCTCCTCCTCGAGCCGGTGCCGGCGAAGGATTTCGACGTCCGCCAGACCACGGCCTGGCTGCGCAGCGAGGAGCTGCCGCTCGCCGAACGGCCGGTCACCGCCCCGTACCCCACGGCGGCCGAGGACGGCGGCCTCGCGGAGCTGACCCTGAACGGCCGCGTCGACGGGCTGCGCGCCGGCCAGCCGCTCCTCCTGCGCGGCACGCTCGCGGCCGGGGGGAGCGCCGCCCGCCTCGCCCTGGTGCAGGAGGTGGGGGAGGATCCCGCGGACCCCGGGCGCACCCGCCTCGTCCTCCAGCAGCCGGTGCCGGAGGGCCTGTTCGTCCGCGCGAGCCTCGCGGTGCGCGCCAACGTCGTCCTCGCGACGCACGGCGAGACGGTCGCCCAGGTGCTCGGCAGCGGCGACGCGAGCGTGCCGCACCAGCGCTTCTTCCTGAGCCACCTGCCGCTCACCTGGGTCTCGGCGCCGGTACCCGGGGGGCGCGCCAGCACCCTGGAGGTGCGGGTGGACGGCGTCCTCTGGCAGGAGGTGGAGACGCTCGCCGGCGAGGACGGCCCGACCGAGTCCTACATGATCGAGATCGACGGCGACGGGCGCACCGCGGTGCGCTTCGGCGACGGCCAGAACGGCGCCCGCCTGCCCACCGGGACGGAGAACGTCACCGCGGTCTACCGCTCCGGGGTCGGGCTCCCCGGCATGGTCGCCGCCGACACCCTCCAGCTCCTGGTCACCCGGCCGCTCGGCATCCGCGAGGTGACCAATCCGCTGCCCGCCGCCGGGGGTGCTCCGCCCGATCCGGTGGACCGGGCGCGCGCCGGCGGGCCGGTCGCGGCGCGCACCCAGGGGCGGATCGTCTCGCTGGCCGATTTCGCCGACTTCGCGCGCACCTTCGCCGGGATCGCCAAGGTCGAGGTGCGGCCGATCGGCGGCGTCCACTTGACCGTGGCCGGCGAAGGCGGCGCCCCGGTCGACCGCGGCTCGAACCTCTACAGCAACCTGGTGCAGGCGATCCGGCAGGTGCGCCTGCCGGGGCCGCCGCTCACCGTCTCCTCCTACGAGCGGCTGCCGTTCCAGGTCGCCGCCCAGCTCGTGATCGATCCCCGCTTCCGTGCCGCGGAGGTGATCGGGCGGGCGCAGGCGGCGCTCCTGGACGCCTTCTCGTTCGAGCGGCGGAGCCTGGGCGAGGCGGTGCCGGCGTCGGACGTCACCGCGGTCCTCCAGAAGGTCCGCGGTGTCGTGGCGGTCGATCTCGACGCGCTCTACCGCCGCGGCGAGCCGGCCGCGCTGGTCTCGCCGCTCGCGGCCCAGCCCGCCCGCGCCGCGGGCGGTGAGGTGCTGCCTGCCCAGCTCCTGGTGCTCGACGCCGCGGGGATCGATCTGAGGACGAAAACGTCATGACCTGGTCCAGGGGAGAACGCCTCTATCACCGGCTGCCCGAGATCTACCGCCGCCGCGACCGCGAAGAGGGCGAGCCGCTGCGGACGCTCCTCGCCCTCGCGGAGAGCCAGCTCGAGGCGGTGGAAGACGACGTCGCCGGCCTCTACGAGAGCTGGTTCATCGAGACCTGCGAGGAGTGGGCCGTCCCCTACCTCGGCGACCTCCTCGGCGTGCAGGTGCTCGGCGAGCTGCCGCACGCCGGAGCGCACCCGCGCACCCAGGTGGCGCAGGCGCTCGCCTGGCGGGAGCGCAAGGGGACCCCCGCCGTGCTCGAACGGGTGGCGCGCGACGTCACCGGCTGGCCGGCGCGGGCGGTCGAGATGTTCGAGCGGGTGGGGTCGGCCCAGGACACGGGCCACGTGCGGCCGGCGCAGGGGGGCACCTTCGACGTTCGCCGCGGCGCCGCGGCGCTCGCCGCGGCCGAGAGCCCGTTCGCGCCCCCATCGGTCTTCCGCACGGTCGACGTGCGGCGCATCGGCTCGCTGCGCGGCCGGTTCAACCTGCCGAGCCTCGGGCTCCACCTCTGGCGCCTCCAGGCGTTCCCGGTCACCAAGAGCCCGGCCGCCCCCACCGTGACGCCTCCGGAGGCCCCCGGCACGGGCTTCCGCTTCGATCCGCTGGGCGGCGACGTCCCTCTGTTCAACCGGCTGGCGCCCCCGGCCGGAACGGTTCGCCAGGCGGCGGAGACCGACCTGCCGGTCCCCATCACCCTCGCCGCGCTCGACCGCGACCTCGGCCAGCCGGCGAGCGGTTTCTACGGCCCGGGGCGGGCGATCCGGGTGGAGGTGGGCGGGACGGACGTGCCGGCGTCCGCCGTGGTGGCGCGCAACCTCGACGCCTGGGGGGCCGTGGGCCTCCTCTCCGGCCCGCTCACCTTCCCGCTCGCCGCCACGGCTCCGGAGGTCGCGGTGACCCTGGGCGGCGACGGTCCGCACGTGGCGCGCCTCGCGCGGGTGCCGGGGACCGCCGCGGAGGCGGCGCTCCTGCTGGAGGCCGCGCTGCGCACCCTGCGCCCCGGGGTCCGCTTCGCCTCCGCGCGGGCCGTCGTGCAGGCCGGGAAGCTCCTGGTGGTCTCCGGCCTGCCCGGCGACCGGGTCGTTTTCGGGACGACCGACCGCGACACCACGACGGCGGGCCGGCTGGGCCTCACCGCCGGCACGCCGGTGCGCGACGTGGTGGCGGCGGGGGTGCCCCTCTTCCCGCACCTCCCGGCGGGCGGCGTGGCGATCGATCCGGAGCGCGGGCGCCTCCTCTTCGCCACGGCACCGGCCGGGGCGGTGCGCACCGACTACGCCTGTGGCTTCGCCGCGGCGATGGGGGGAGGCCCCTACGACCGCCGCGCCACGCTGACCGACCCCACTGGGCTCCAGGTGATCGACGTCAAGAAGGGGACGGCGGTGGCGAGCCTGCCGGCGGCCCTCGCGGCATGGACCCCGTCGCGCAGCGCGGTGATCCGGATCCTCGACAACAGCCTCTACACGGAGGACTTCCAGATCACCGTGCCGCGTGGCGTACGGCTGGCTCTCGAAGCCGCGGACGGACAGCGGCCCGTGCTCCGGCCCGCCGCCCGGCCGCGGATCACCGGGTCCGCCGGGGCGGGCGAGCCGGGCGTCCTCGCGGTCAACGGCCTGCTCGTCGACGGCGGCCTGGACCTCTCCCTCGCCGCCGGGGCGGCCCTCGGCCTGGAGATCACGCACACCACCCTGGTCCCGCGGGCGGGCCGGCCGAGCCTCGCGTTTCTCGCCGGCGGCAGCGCCGCGGAGCTCTCCGTGCGCATCGCGTCGTCGATCGTCGGCGCCGTGCAGCTTCCGGTGGAGATCGCCGGCCTGGAGATCACCGACAGCATTCTCGACGCGGCCACCGGCTCGGGAGGCGCCGCGCCGCTGCCGGTGCTCGTCTCGGGCGCCCTGCCGCTCGACGCGTCCGGGCGGGTGCCGCTCGGAGTGAGCCTGGAATTGACGGCCGCGCTCGGCGGCACCGCGCCGGTGGTGGTGCGGCTGCGCCAGGCCCCGGCGGACCTGGAGGCGGCGCGGGCGGTGCTCCAGGAGGCGCTGCGCGCCGCCTCCGCAGAGGACCGCTTCACCCGCGCCACGGTGCTCCGGCTCGGCGGCCAGCTCTTCGTGCGCTCCGGCGTCCCCGGCGAGACGGTCGTGCTCACCGCCGGCCCCGCCGATGCGGCGACGGTCGCGGCCCTGCGGCTCACGGCGCCGCCCGCCGTGTCCCTCCACGGCCTCCTCTCCGGCAGCCTGGAGCCGTTCCCGGTGGAGCAGAAGCCGCAGGTCGTGGTGACCCTGGGGGGCGACGGCCCGCGCACCGTGGCCCTCGCGCCGTGGAACGATGCCGCAGGGGCGGCGCAGAGCCTCGAAGACGCCCTCCATGGCGCCGGGAGCACACCGGTCTTCCTGGACGCGCAGGTGGACGTGCTCCCTGGGGTGACCGCGGCCGAGAGCCGCCTCCTGGTGCGCCCGGGGACGGCCGGGGCCACGGTGGCGGTCGCCGGGCTGCCGCTCGATCCCGGCACTCCCGCGGCGCTCGGCCTCGGACCCGCGATCACCGCGCCGGAAGGGACGTTCGTCGAAGGGGTCTTCTCCGGCCTGCTGCTGCCGTTCAACGGCTTCCCCGGCTCCGCGCTCTCCGTCGCCTTCGGCGGCGCGGCCCGCACGGTGCCGTTCTCGGGCGCCGCCGCCACGCTGAGCGAGGCCGCCGCCACCCTGCGGAGCAACCTGCGTTCCGCCGCGCCGGCCGATCCGGCGTTCGCGCAGGCCGAGGTGACGGTGCTCGACAACCGCCTGCTGGTCATCCCCGGCACGGCGCCGCTCGCCGCGCCGCCGATTGTCGCCGGGACGGCGGGGGACACGGAGACGGTCCGCGAGCTCGCCCTCGCCGTGCCGCCGGCCGAGAACGTCTACGGCCTCCTGTCGAACGGCGCGGTGGCCACCCTCCCGGCCTTCACCCGGCCCCAGCTCCGGGTGAGCGTGGGGGGCGGCGCGGCGCAGACCCTGACGCTCGGCCGCGTGCCGCAGAACGCCGGCGAGGCCGGCGAGATCCTCCAGGCCGCCCTGGTGGCCGCGGGCCTGGCCGCCGCCGAGGTCCTCGTCCTGGCCGAGAGCTCGTCTCCGGCGGTGGAGCGCCTGCTGGTCCGTGTGGGTGGTGCCACGGTCGCCTTCTCTCCGGCCGGCGCCGACACGACGGCCACGGAGATGAAGCTCACCGTGCCGCCGGGGCGCGCCCTTCAGGGTCTCCTCTCCGGTGCGACCGGCGCGTTTCCGGCCTTCACCCTCCCCTCGCTCACGGTGACCTTCGGCCGCGGCACCGCGGCGCGCAGCGAGGAGATCGAGCTGGCGGGCTTCCCGCGCGATCTCGCCACGTTGCAGACCCTGCTGGAGGATGCCATCCAGGCGGCGATCGTGCCGCCGGCGGCCGATCCGTCGTTCGAGAAGGCCCGGGTGTACGCGCTGCCGGACGGCGCGGTGGCGGGCCGCGGGCGCCTGCTGGTGCTCTCCGGGGTACCGGGGGGAGAGACGGTGGCGTTCAAGAAGACCGCGACCGACCCGAACACGGTCGCCGACACCGGCCTCTCCGCGGCGCTGGCCCAGGACGCGCGGCCGCTCCTCTCGGGCTCCCTCACCCCCTTCCCCGCGGAGCTTCTGGGGACGGTGCGGGTGACCGTGGGGACCCTGGGGCCGCGGACGCTGTCGCTGGGCGGCCTCCCCGGGACCCTCGACCGGGCCGTCGAGATGCTGCGTGGCGGCCTGCGCTTCTACGCCGAGCCCGAATACCGGAACGGCGACGCCGTCCGCCTCGGCGACCGCCTGCTGGTCCTCTCCGGCGTCCTGGGGAGCCCGGTCTCGATCCAGAACACGGCGGGGAGCAGCCTGGCGACCAACCTGCGGCTCCTCGCGCCCCCCGCGCGCCGCCTCCAGGGGCGCCTCTCGGGCGATCTGCCGGCCTTCCCGGCCTTGCCGCGGGCAAGGCTCCAGGTCCGCTGCGGGAGCGCGAATCCGTTCCAGACCATCGAGCTGGTCGACCTGCCGGCGACGGTGGGGGAGGCCGCGACCGAGCTCCAGACGCGGCTGCGGCTGGCGACCGGCGGCGGCGCCGCGTTCACCGGGGCCGCCGTCCTGCTGCATGGCACCCGGTTGCTGCTCCTCCCCGGTGCCGCGGTCGACGGGGTGACCGTGGCCGCCTCCGCGGTGGCGGGGGAGACGGCCACGGCCGGCGACCTCCTCCTTCTCCCGGCCCAGGCCGCGCCGGCGCTCGCCTCCGGCAGCCTGGCGGCGTTCACCGGCCTGCAACGGCCCGAGGTCCAGGCGACGTTCGGCGCCTCGTCCTCCCCGGCCTCCCTGGGCGCGCTCCCCGCCGACCTCGCCGCGGCGCGCACGGCGCTCGAGACGGCCTTGACCGGTGCCGGGTTCACCGGCGCGCGGGTGACCACCACGCTCGACCAGCGCCTGCTGGTGCTCGCCGCCTCCGCGGCCGCCACCCCGTCCTTCGCCGTCACGGCGGGAGACCCCTATACCGCCGCCGACCTCGCGCTGACCGCGGCGGCCGGCGGGGCGGCTTACGACGTCCTGCAATCCGCCTCCCTGTCTCCGTTCCCGGCCCTCACCGCGCCGGCCGAGGTCGAGGTCCACTTCGGCGCGCTCACCGGGACCGCCGACCTCGGGACGCCGCCGGTGAGCCTCGCCGACGCGCGCTCCCGGCTGGAGGCGGCGATCCGTGCCGTCGATCCGGCCCAGGCGGCGTTCCGCGATGCGCGGGTGCTCGTCCTCGGCACCCAGCTCCTGGTCCTCCCGGGGGTCGCGGGGACGGCGGTGAGCGTCCAGGCGGTGGCCGGCTCGACCGCCGCCACGGCTCTGGGCTTGACCACCGCCGCCGGGGCCACCGGGCTCAAAGGCCTCCTCTCGGGATCGCTCGCCACCTTCCCGAGCCCGCTGCGCATCACGCCCACGGTCGTCTTCCGGCTCGACGGTGCTCCGCTCGCCGCGCGCGATCTCACCGCGGTGCCGGCGACGCTCACCGATGCGCGGAGCCTGCTCGAAGCGGCTTTCCAGGCGGTGGCGCCGGCCGGCGTCACCGCGACCGTGGAGATCGTGAGCGGCCGGCTCCTGCTGCGGGCGGGGAGCCGCGTGGTGACGGTCGACGACGTCGCCGGGCGGCCCGCCACCGCCACCGCCCTGCGTCTGACCGCCGCGGCGGGAGGGTTGCAGGCGCTCCTCTCCGGCGACCTCGCGGCGTTCACCGGCTTGACGGTCAATCCGCGGATCCGGGTGGAGATCGCGGGCGTTCCCGGCACCGGCCGCTTCGCCCGCGTGCCGCTCGACCTCGCCGCGGCGCGCACCGAGCTGGAAGGCGCCATCCGCAACGCCGGCGGCACTGCGACGTTCACCAACGCGGTGGTCGAGCTGCTCGACAGCCGCCTCCTCGCCACGGCGGGGCAGGCGGCGGACACGATCCGCTTCGTCGACATCACCCCCGGGCCGGCGATGGCGACCGTCCTCGCGCTCTCCGACGCCCTCTCGTTCCTCGGCCGCACCCTCGACGGCCTCCTCTCGGGGACCGGCATCGTGCTCCCCGACCTGTCGCTCACCGCGACGTTCGGCGGCAGCACGGTCCCGGTCACCCTGGACCAGGTCCCCGGCGACCTCGCGCTTCTCGCTCCCGCCCTGCAGGCGGCGCTGCGCGCGGCGGCCCCGGCGGTGCCCACCTTCGCCCAGGCCGGCGTGTTCGTGCTGGGCGACCAGCTCCTCGTGCTCCCCGGCCAGCCGCGCGACGCGGTGCTCTTCACCCCGTCCGGTGCGAGCCCGGATCTGGTGGCGCTCCTGCGGCTCGGGGCCGGCGTCGCCACGACCACCCAGGGGCTTCTCTCGGGGGCGCTCACCGAGCCGCTCCGCCTGCGGATCGCACCGCTCTTCCAGGTCACCCTGGGAGCGACCGGTC
>Ga0209682_10000269_pt1 | contig 17923 bp, 11 predicted proteins | sample DOMMetBare2Fresh_2_FD_187471 | JGI IMG/M metagenome (GOLD analysis project Ga0209682, IMG submission 187471) | Wetland sediment microbial communities from St. Louis River estuary, USA, under dissolved organic matter induced mercury methylation -... | ecosystem: Environmental > Aquatic >... | reverse complement strand
CGAGGAGGCCGAGGGAGCCGGCGATCAGGAGGGAGGCCGTCTTCTCCGCCGGCCGGTGCAGACCGAGGGTGGCCACCCAGGCGGCGCGCAAGAGGTAGACGACCGCCAGACAGCTCGTCGCGAGGATCCGGCCGCGCACGCTGGGCACGGCAAGCAGGAAGAACAGCAGAGTGACGGCCCAGACCGCAAAAACGATCCGCGGCCAGCGGCGGTTTTCCCGGCCGAAGATCCGGTCGATCCCCTCGAGGAGCCAGAGCATGGCGAGGAGGACCAGGGCGTTGCCGAGCAGGGCGGAGAGGGCCGAGGGGACGACCGTGGGCGGCAGGCCGATCAGGGCGGAGCCGGGGATCATCGCCGCGTGTACCCGGGCGAGCGCGGAGAGACCCGGAAATTTCGGGTTGCCGCGCCAGACGAGGAACATCGCGATCGCCAGGACCGCGGAGACGATCGCGTTCGCGAAGAGCAGTGTACGGATGTCGATCAAGATGAGTACCGTTGGGGCTGCCTGCCGATTCTATGGCAGACCGCCCCTCCGGTGGGACCCCTCACCCCCTGACCGGGAGAGGGGGAACCAGAGGGCGGCCCTCCGCCGCGCGTTGGAGGGCCGCCCCGCGGGCTCAGCGTCCGCCGCCGCCGGCCGTGACCGAGCCGCCGCCGGTCGCGGTCTTCCCGGTGCAGAACGAGGAGGCCTTGTCTTCCACCCGGAAGATCCCCCAGGGACCCAGGGTGAAGTGCATGGCGGGGTAGGAGCGGTAGAGGTAGTCGCCGGGCACGGCGTTGCGGCCGCCGGCCTTCTCGATCAGGACGTCGAAGTGGTTCGAGGGGCCGTGGCCGAGATGGAAGCCCTGCCACTCGGAGAGGGTGTCGAGCCCCGGACCGTAGAGCGGCAGCGGGACGGTCTTGCCGAGCGGGGCCAACAGGGCCTGGGTGCAGCCGCGGTCGTCCGAGATGACCGACGAGGCGTAGAGGTTGGTGTGGGTGGTGGGCGGCGTGCAGCCGAGGAGCCCCGAGCTCATGTAGGGGGTCTCGGCCCAGACGTGGCCGTAGAGCTCGAAGGTGTGGTCGGTGTTGATGCCGCCGGGATGGACGACGCGCATCCGCACCTCTTCCCCGGCACAGGCCCGCAGGGTCGGCGTCTTGGGATCACCGCACGGTCCGCTGCCGCACTGCGCCGACGTGGAGAGGATGCACGAGAGGTCGCCGGCCGTCGCACAGCTGCGGTTGCCCAGCGGCTCGCTGGCGTAGTTGAAGGCGTTCACCTTGTCCGCGCTGATCGCGAGGTTGGGCGTCGAAAGCCCGTCCTCCAGGGCGAGCACGAGCTCGCGGAAGTGGGGGGCGCCCTGCGCGGTGCGGACGACCGTGGTGGTCCCGTCCTCCGGTTTCCAGCCGGTGGCCCCCTTGGGCTCGATGACCAGCGCGCCGAAGAGGCCGATCTGGTAGTGGTTGATCACGTCGGACGGCAGCAGGTTGGCGGCGCCGAATTCGATCGGGATGTAGCGCGGCGGATCGACCGAGGTGTCGACGTTGCCGGCATACCAGGTGTAGGTGCGCACCTGGCCCGGTGCCACCGTCTGCACCGGGTTGGTGCCGGCGTTGAAGGCGTCGCCCGCGGCGACGTCATAGGAGACGAGTTGGGGATGGAGCCCGACGTTCAGGGAGATCCTGGAGGGCAGGCAGGCGGCCGCGCCGCCGGCGCCGCAGCCGTAGGCGAACGTCGGCGGAAGGGTCTGGGGGACCGGGGGCAGGTTGGGCGCGGCCGTGCCGGTGGTCGAGGTGAGCCGGGCCGCGTCGATCGCGTTGATGAGCGTCACTTCGAGGCAGTCGCCGGCATTGGCGCGCAGCACGAGCGGCTCGAGGCGCCCCGCCGTCCGCGCGCTGCACAGGGGAGTGGGTTTCCCCTCCGGACATTCCAGGTCCTGGAGCTTGAGGTAGACGATGGCGTTCGACGCGAGAGCCGTCGGCACCTTCAGCGCCTGCCGCACGGTGGTCGCCACCACCGTGTAGCGCCGCACCTCGGCATCGGCCGGGCAGACCGCGGCCTTGGCGTTCCTGCCGGGCTCCGGGTTCTGCGGCAGGGGGCGCAGGTCGCCCAGGCGCTTGCCATAGGCGCGCAGCAGGCCCCAGTTGCCGCCGGCCTGCTCGATCGCCGCGGCGCCGCCCATGTAGAGGTAGTCGCTCCGCCCTTCGGCCGAGACCCACGACGGCACCCGGAAGAGCTGCTCGAAGTGCTCGGAGATCCCCATCGTCTGGCTGGCGCGCCAGCCGGAATCGACGAACGATCCTTCGGCGAGCCACTTGAGGCCGTGCAGGGTGAAGTTGTGCGGATTGATGTGCGCGCCGGTGAGCGTGCGGATCTGCACGTCGTCGCCGGCATAGGCGCGCAGGAGCGGCGTGAACGGATCGCCGGGTCCCACGTCCGGAGTGAGCGGCTTGTAGGGCGCCTGGGTGATGAGCTGGCAGGCCGTCCCGGTGGCGCACTGCGAGCTCGCGGTGCAGAACTGGGAGGTGCCGGCGCACAGGCCGCCCAGCGGGCCGCGGTCGAGCGATTGATAGGCGTAGGAGAGGTCGTTGAGCTTCGCCGCCAGGGCCGGGCTCGCGGTGGCACCCTTCTGCGAGTTGATGCGCGGGTAGAGCGGCTCGTTCCGGTAGTTGACCGAGAAGCTGTTGGACCCTCCGCCGAGGGTGATCACCTCGGCGGCGATCTTGTTGGGCGGATCGATCGGGAGCGTTCCCCAGGTGGCGACGTTGCCGTTGACCGTGGCGCTCGCGGCTCCCGGCAGGAACGGCGCATAGGCCACCACCTGGCCGGGGACGCCCGCCACCAGGTTGCACGTCGCCTGCGAATAGCCGCAATTCGAGACGTCCTCATCGGCCAGCCAGGTGGCCGGCTTGCACGAGACCTGCGGATTGTTCGAGCAGAAACCGAGGCCGAAGCAGACGGCGCCCGTGGTGCATCCCTTCGCGGGAGCCGTCCCGGTGGCCGGCGTGCAGGCTTTGCCGGTATCCGAGCAGAATCCCTGCCCGGCGAACGAGCTCACCGCCGTGGCCGGGAAGGGGGCATAGGTGAGCGTCGTGTCCTGCATCTCGATCAGGAACTCGCGGAAGCTGTCGCGCCGCGTGCTCGTACCGGGGAGGTCCGGCGTCTCGATGACCGCCTGCCAGGTCGTCGGGCCGCCGTCGAAGACGGGAGGGCCGCTCTGTCCGGTCACCTTGCGGCCGGGCAGCGGCTTGCCCGTCTTGGGATCGGTGCCGCCGAATGGAGCGCCGGCCACCTTTTCGTTCTCGTACCAGAGCGATTTCGGCGGCTCGATCACCAGCCCGGCATACAGGCCGGCCTGCTGGTGGGTCGAGGGGCCGAAGTGGTCGTGGGTGAACACGGTGCGCAGCGTCCGGTCCTTCGCCCCGGGCTGCTGCGGATCGTGGCAGCAGCCGTCGAACAGCGGATCGGCGTACCAGCGCTGGATCGTCGCCTGCGCGCCGAGCCAGCGGCCGCCCGGGCCGGCGCCGAAGAACGGGATCGGCTTGGGCGTCAGCGGGACCGGCTTGCCGCCCGCGGCGCTCGGCGCGAGGCCGCCCGCGGCGTTGATCGCCCGGATGCGCTCCGACACCTCGTCGGGAGAGAAGGTGCCGTCCTCGTAGTTGAAGCCGTTGGTGGCACCGTCGGAGGAGGTGACGTCGAACTTCACCAGGTGGATGTGCTGGCCGAGGATGTCGGTCGGCGTGCGCACCTGGAAATCGTCGAGCTCATAGACGTTGGGCACCAGATTGGCGTGGGTGTACTCGATGCACTCGCCCGAGTTGGAGCGGAAGAAGAGCGGCTCGGGCGGCTTGGAGCCGTCGAGCGTGGCGGCCACGTCGCCCCAGAGCGAGAGCATCCGCTGCTGCGGGAAGTGCCAGCCCTCCTTGTTGAACACCATGTCGGTCTGGAACGCCGCCCCCTTGTAGCGGCGCATCGTCATCCCGGCGGGCCGTCCTCCTTCCGGAGCAAAGGCGATGCACGGATCGGCGAACGGCGCACCGGGGACCGGCGGCAGGCCGTTCAGGATGAAGTCGTGCTTCTGATTCTCCGGTGTATAGGAGAGGTGGAAGCGCTTGGCGTGGGCCGCCATCGCGAGCTGCTCGACCGCGGTGCCCTCCTCCGGAAGCTGGAAGGCGGAGACGTACTCCAGCGTCTTGCTGAAGTCGACGGCGCTCAGCGGCTGCGGTGTCTCGGCGCACGTCTTGCCGGGCGGGCAGCCGCGGATCAGGTGGCGGGGCAGGCCGCCGTCCAGATCGGCGGACTTCGGATCGTCCGGATTCTCCTTGGCGAAGTCCATCGGAGGATGCGGCGCCCGCTGCCCGGCGAGGCCCGGGATGAAGAACGGATACCCCGGATTCCTGTAGACCTTCGGATCGAGCTTCGCCGTGCTGAACACCGACACGCACCGGCCGCCCTGGTCGTCGCAGACCTCGGCCTGCTTGCCGTCCTTCGTCAGATGGATCACGCCGGGCATCGGCGCCATCGCCAGAGTGGGGAGCGGCACGACCGCCGGGATCGGCGTGCCCGCGTCGATCTCGCCGTCCGGCAAGGCACGCGCGCCGGGGGCGGGCTTGCCGTTCTGCATCAGGGTGCCGGGCTCGAACACGTCGTGCACCCGCCAGAGCGCCCACATGCCGCCCGCGAAGTGCGGATAGAAATGGCAATGGAAGATCGAATCGCCGACCGTCTGGTTCACGTTGCCGGAGCCGTTGTAGACCATCTCCAGCGTGAAGCCCGAGCCCGGTCCGAGCGACTGGCTGTCGGTGTAGTCGCCATTCGGCGAGTCCGGCGTGTGCAGCCACTGGTGGGCGTGCTGGTGGTGCAGGTGGTGCAGGTCGGGACCGGCGTGGAGGATGCGGAATTTCGTGTGGTCCGACATGTAGCTGTGGTAGACGTTCGATGGATCGTCCGGATAGAACGCCTGTTCCGCCTGCTGGCCCTGGTCGCACGTATAGGTGGTGAACTGGCAGGTGCCGGCATTGCCGGGGCCGCAGGTGGAAACCGTGTCGGGATTGCAGGAGGCGCCGCCGGCGCTGCAGGTGCCCTGGGCCGTGCAGGCGTCGTTCGTCGGCTTGTCGACCACCATCGCGGGATCGCCGAGCGCCCAGGAGGTGAGGAAGAACTCCTCGTACTTGCAGCTCGGGCAGCTCGCCGTCGGTCCCACACCCAGGCGGTTGGCGAGAATCTCCGAGCCGATGCCGCCGGAGCCATAGTTGAAGGCGTAGTTGTCGGCGCCGTTGCCGTCGAAGTTGAGGCCGGCGCCGTTGTACATCTCATTGAACGCCTGCACCGCCTGCTGGACCTCGTGATAGATGACGGTCACCTCGCGGTACGGCTCCAGGCGGTCCGGCAGGGCATAGGCGGGATTGAACACCGGAGCGAGCAATCCCGACGGCGGGAAGCGGCCCGGCTGGCCGTTCTTCTCGCGCCCGGTGATCACCGCCGTCAGGTCCGCATGGACGATCTCGCCGCCACGAGGGCAACCTTCCTTGACCTCGTTGGGGCAATTGAGGATGTTCAGGATCGGCAGGCCGGCGCGCGCATGCCCCGGCGGGTAGACCGCCCGGTAGTCGAGGATGGGCTGCTGCGCGAGGGTACGCCCCGTCGTCGCCAGATCCAGATCCTCCCGTCCCACCTGGCTGCGGTACCACTCGGCCCCCCGCGGCTCCACGTGGACCGCGCCGAGCAGGCCGAACGCGACCTGGCCGCCGTCGGCGTTGGCCGGCCCGCCCGGGTTGGAGAACGTATCGGCCGTGCTGTAGAGGAGGTAGGTCCCTTCGCGGGCCGCGTAGAGCGTATAGACGTGGGTCCCGCCCGGCGCCACCAGGCTGCTCGCATTCTTTCCCACCCACGAGCCGTCGTCGGCGCTGCTCTCGACCCATTCCATGCCCTGGAGATGGAGGGAAGCGGATCGCGTCGTGGGCTGGTTCTCGGCGTTGGGGAGCGGTGTGGTCACGTTCTGCGCCGTCGACGCGAGCCAGTTGGTGAAGGTGACCTCCAGGCACTGATCCTGGTTGACCCGCAGCACCAGGGGGCGCGGCCGCTTGTCCGGCCGGAGCATGGCGTTGCCCGCGCCCGGCTTCCCGCTACCGCACTTCAGCGGGTCGTCGCTGGCCGCGCAGACGTCGCCTTCGAGGGCGAAGATCATGCCGTTGGGCAGGCTCGCCCCCAGCCGGTTGAGCCAGATCGCCTGATCGAGGGCGACCACGCGGACCTTGACCAGGCCGCCCTTGCCCGGGCACGCCGGCTCGCCGGCCGTCGCCGCAAAGGGAGACTCCTGGGAGCGCGCCGCGCTACCCATGAGAGACAACACACACACCAGGACAACGGAGACGAAAAACAGTTTTCGCTTCATCGCGACCCTCCTCGCGCAGAATGAGACGGGACCTTCGGGGGAACTTACCGCTGCTACGCCTGCATCAAGGATCGTGCCCGGTCCGGCGCAGAGGGAGAGGGAGTGTCGGCGCCGTGTCGGTCCGGGCGGGCGACATGTCGGCGACGTGTCGCTCCTGTTCCACCGAGGGCGCCGCCCCCTCCATGTCTCGGAAAATCACCGCAACACAGCCCTATGTCGGCGCAACGTAGCTCGATATCGGAGCTACAGATTGAGAGGTAGGCGCGACATCTCTTTATCTAGGCGCAAAGTAGCTAGATGTGGGCGTAACATAACGATAATATGGCTCGATATTCGCTAAAATTGAGGCGAAATAGCTCCATGCTGGTTCAAGATAAGCTTATACTGGCGCCACATTTCGATAAATTGGGGCGAGATAAGTCTACATCCGAGCAACACCTCGTTATTTTGGCACGACATTGACAGATGGAGAAGCCATATAGCTCGATGCCGGTGCAACCTCTGCAGAAGTCGAGACCAGATAAAGATATGTGGGAGCAACAGAGCCCGATCTTCGCAGAACATAAGGAGATATGGCTGCAACCTCCGCGGATGTGGGGGCAATCTGGCTCGACGTCCAGGCGACATTCTGATATTGTGCCGCAACATCCGCAGATGGTGGGGCCAGATAGCTCGATGCCCTGGCCACATCCCGGGATGTTGGGGCAACAGACCCAGATGTTGACGCAATGTCCCTGTATATCTGAGCAGGGAAGGAGAGGGACAGACCGGATGAGCTCAAAGACCACGCCGCTTCAGGAGATGATCGAGGGTCTGCAGAGGAGCCTGGCCTTCCATCAGGACCGCGAGAAGTTCCATGCCGAGCAGCAGGCGCACCATGCGGCCAAGGAGAAGCTCCATGGAGAGGAGCGCGCCCGGCACGCCGCCGAGGTCGAGACCTCCACCCGGCATCTGGACGAGTTGCGGGGCATGGCGGAGCGGCTCGGCGAGGTGATCGCGCGATCCGCCTTCGTGCCGCCCGAGACCGACGAGCAGATCCTCGGCCGGCGGCCCAATCTGAGCACAGCCATGGACCGCGTGCTCGCCACCTGGCCGCCGGACGTCCCCTTCGCCGCCTCCTCCCTCGCCGCCGAGATCGAACGCCGCTACGGAACCATCCTCCGCCGCCACGTCGATCCCCGCGTCGTCGGCTCCGCCCTGCGGCGCAGGAGGGACCAGGGGCTCATCCTGGAGATCCGGCAAGGGCGGCCGTTCGAAGAGGCGCAGTACCGGAAGCCGGGGTAGGGAGATTCGCCCGGATCGACCCGCAAGGCACCTCATCGGGTTGGCCCGAGAGGGAGGGCGGGGTAGAGACGGCCCAGTCCGTTCCCACCAGACAGCCCGGGTGTAAACCGTCGGGCCGTCTCAAGGCTCCGGCAGCGATACCGGTTCTGCCGCGCGCCAGCCCCAAGCCGAGCAGTCCCCCTGAGCAGAGGAGCAGCCATATCGCCGGCTGGCCGAAGCGGCGGCCGTCCCCAAGCCTACCGCGAGCCCCGCCACCTGGACGTCACCATCACGGGCATTGACGACCTTCAGCAACTCTACTATGCTCAGGCAATCCGTAGATGAGAAAGAAGATATGGGGAATCATCGGGTCATTGACGAGGCGGCTACGCGACAGGGCATGAGTCTCCTGCACGCCAGGTTCAACCAGGCTGAGGCGTGTTATCCGCCTGTTGGGGGAAGGGAGTGGGCGAAGTGAAGTCGTTTAATCTTCTGATTAGCTGGCTCGCCTTGCGAGCTCATGTGCTGCCGGTTAAAAACTATTGACGCGCGCGTCCTCAGTTAGACTCGAGATGAAAAAGTTGCTAGGCTGTTTTACGATGCTTTTGACCTTTGGCGTTGGCCTTGGTGTATACATCGCACATAGGGAATCGGAGTTGGACTCGCGCCATGTGGTGCTTAGATTCGAAAGAATATCGTCTTTATCGTGCGTCATATGTACCGTCGACGTGTTCGTCAACAAGGTGAAGATAGGCAGTGTGTCGAACGGGAAAACTGAAAAGTTTAGGTTCGCGCCGGGTGCCAACGGGGAAAATATAATTTCCGCAAGGCTCATACCAGTCGTAGGGCCAAATTTGGATTCAAGAGTTGTCAAGTTTAAGGCCACGGAAGGGGCAGTTGTTTATGCACGATATGAAACCAACCCATGGGTTGTAAAATGGACGGCTGACATCAAGCTGGAAGTGGCGATCGAGAAGGAGGGGCCAAGTCGAGGCGATTCTATTGCGAGTTCCGACAGTGGCGGAAATATAGTTCCTGCTCCGGATTTCTCCAGCTCATCTGCGAGTTTGCCATGGGATGCAATCGGCGCAACCGCAGGTGTTTTAAGCGTCGTGGCAGCAATCATCGCCCTCTTTAAGCGTTCGGGGTAATGTTGGGCAGGCCAATGAAAAGTATAGGAGGTGGAAGAGATCGCAGCGTAACCGTGCCGACAACCGTATCCTGGTTCACCCCGGCGGTTCAGCGGCGAGGCGTTGAAGTGACGGCCCGGGAGCAGGAGCCAGCCTTTTATCCCTCCGCTGGCGAAGGGACCGAGTCCACCCGCGACCCGGGGATTCAGCGGACCAGCTCGAGGACGGACGCCGCGTCTCCCGAAAGCTCGATTGCCTGCGGCAGGTAGCGGCCGTCGATCCACACGATGCGCTGTGTCGCCAGCTCTTCCTCCAGATGGCTGAACGCCTTCCACATCTTGGACAGCGAGGAGGCGTCTTCGGCTTCTCCCCAGGCGGCCACCCCCGGAGCCGCCGGATCACCCATCGACCAGACGATCAGCGGCACGCGGATCGACTCCAGATAGCGCCGGACCAGGGCCGGGTCGGAGCGGCTCTTGTCGGAGGCCTGCTCCGAAAGGACCAGCAGCACGGCGCGGCGGTGATTGGCGTAGAGCGCCTGGAGGCCCGCCACCGCCACGGCGTCGGCGAGACGTTGCCGGGATGGAGTGCCGACGCGGGGGACGCCACGCCCCAGGAACCAGAGGAGGCCTCCGTCGTGGGCGGTGAAGTCGCGCGATGTATCGAACAGCTCGGCCGGGATTTCGGTCCCGGCGACGGCCCGCGCCTCCGGCCAGATGAAACGGACGGCGTCGTCCTTGCCCAGCTTCAGGTTGTCGCGCCGATATTCGGTGATCAGCCGGTCCAGGGCGCTTTGCGTCGCTGTGTCGCGCACCACCAGGAGCTCGGCGGGGCCCTCGTCGACCGCGGCCACCATCAGGGGACGGCCGGCGGCGCGGAACCATCCCTGCATCCGCTCCGGCGACGGTAATTCCTTGTCCGGACGCAGACGGACCGGCACGGCGGTCAGCTCGGACGAGATCACTTCTCCCAGGAGTCCCCCGAAGACCACGTCCCGCCGGGCGGTGAGGGCTCCGGAGAACCGCAGCTCGGCGGTCAGCACGTGGCCCGTCTCCGGGCTCCAGGCTGGGAGCTTCACGTGCCCGCCCGTATCCAGCACGAGCGGGCGGTCGTCGAACGTCACGCCGACGGCGGACGGTTTCTCGCCGGTCAGGCTCTGCCAGGTGAGCCGCGCCGCCACGGGCCGGCCCTTGGCATCGTTCTCGAGGAGGATGTCCACCTCGGCGGGTTGCCGCGGCAGGTTCAGCCACTGCTCGGCTCGCGAGATCTCGGTCCCCTCGCCGTCCAACGCCCGGGCGACGAGCTGATGAGGCGCCAGAGAGGTGCCGAAGTCGATCTGTCCCTTCCAGGGGGGACCGGTGAGCCGGCCGGCCGGAGCGCCGTCGAGCAGCAGCTCCACGGCGGCCACCGGTCCGGTGACGGTCAGCTCGATGGGTTGGGGGCCGAGGGTCAATCCGAGAAACAGGGTCAGGAACGCGATCTGCGGCATGGTGGCGACCTCCAGAATGCCTTTACGAAACCGCTGTGGGGACCGTCAGGGCTCAGAGGCGGGCGAACCCGACGCCAAAGCGGAACATCGCCCACACCGGCGTGGCGAGGAGGGCCAGAGCCCAGAGCCCCAGGGCCTGCTTCCACCAGCCGCGGGCTTCGGCGAGCTCCGGTTCCGGATAGGTGAGCTTGCCGTAACGGCGATGCCAGCGGAAGGCCAGGTAGGGCACCTGGACGAGCAGGGCGGCGACCGCGGCAACGCCGATCATGCTCACGACGGGCGCGAAGCTCAGAGCGAAGGCAAAGAGGAACATGCGGGCGGAGAGGACGAGGCTGTTCGCGTCCCCGTTGGACTTCAGGATCTGCTCGCGCCGCTCGGCCGCCGCCTCGGCCACCGCCGCGCCGATCGGTGCCCCACAGGCATCACAGCTCCCGGCCCCCGTGGTCAGAATCGCGCCGCACTGAGGGCAGGGAAAGGTCCGCACCTTGTTGTCGAGGAGCATGCCCAATGCTAGGGAGCACTGGTAGAGAAGTCAACGAGGGCGCCGCCCCGGAAGACCCGCCGCCGCATGGCGGCGGTCACACTGGCGACTCGATGAGCACGGGATCGTCCAGCGCGACGCGGCCAACGGGCCTGCCGTCCCGAGCCCACTTCAGGAGATGATAGAGGGTGTGGTAGACGATCAAGGTGAGAGGGGATGATGATGCCGGTTCTGGAGCCTCGGCGTGGGATTGCTTTTCGGAGACGCACCAGCAGGTGGGCCATGGCCGTCCTGGCTTTGGCCATTCTTTCCGCCGTTCTGGGCGCCCTCCAGTTCCCCTTCTGGCTCAGCGTCGTCCGCTCGGGAGACGGGTGGGGGGCGCTTGCGCTGGTGTTTGTTCTTCCCGGCACCGCAGCGGTCCTGGGAGTGGTGGTCCTGCTCCCCAGCATCATCCTGCTTTCCAGAGAGCCGAACACCGTGTCCAGGTGGGCCTTCGGGCTGGCGCTTGCCGCGGTCCTGCTACTCGTCATCGAGCTCCTCGTGCTCGGGGCCATCCAACTCCATGGGTGAGCGGAGGTAGGGGAAAGGGCTGGCCGTGAAAAGGGATCTGGGAAGGTCTCAGCACATCGGAATCGTCGGCTGCTCCGCCGAGGGCGCCGCGCTCTGCTATCGAACGGTTTGCGCGGAAGGCGCGAGACTTCTCGGGCCGCATGCCCATCCCGAAGTCTCGATGCATACTCCGTCTTTCGCGGCGTACGTGGACTGCCTCGACCGGGGCGACCTGCCGGGGGTGGCCGAGCTCATGCTCGTTTCCGCCACGAAGCTTGCGGGCATCGGGGCGGACTTCCTGATCTGCCCCGACAACACGATCCATCAGGCGTTCTCGTACGTCGAGCCCCGGTCTCCGCGCCCCTGGTTGCACATCGCCGAGGTCGTGGCGGAAGAGGCCGCTGCAAGAGGGTTCCGGCGGCTGGGGCTCACCGGGACGCGCTGGCTGGTCGACAGCTCGGTGTATCCGGAGAAGCTCACCGTGCGCGGGTTGGAGTTTCTGCGCCCGAGCAGCGCCGAGCGGGACGAGATCCACCGCATCATCATGGACGAGCTCGTGGCCGGAGTTTTCAAGCCCGAGGGCGTTGCCTTCTTCCAGGGTGTCATCGAGCGGATGAAGGCGCAGGGGTGCGACGCGGTGGTCCTGGGGTGTACGGAGATTCCGTTGATCGTGAGCGATGCCAACTCCCCGCTGCCGACGCTCGATTCCACGCGTCTGCTGGCCCGGGCGGCGCTGCGCAAGGCGACCGAGTGACGGCTCGTCTGTGATGCGGAGCCGGCGCCTTCCCCCGCCCAAAGACCCTCACCCCCGTCCCCTCTCCCACACGCACTCCCCCCACGCGGGAGAGGGGCGCCACCGCCCAAAACCAGGACCGCGAAGAGAGGGGGCATCCGGTTCCCCCTCTCCCGGGCGGGTGTGAGTGCGTGTGGGAGAGGGGGTCAGGGGGTGAGGGTCCTCACAGCGCCGGCTACGAGGACTTTGACGGGAGCCTGGGCCCTTCAGCCGGCCGAGAATTCGCTCAATACAGCCAGGTCAAGCCGACGTTGACCACCGCCTTCTCTTCCTGATCGCCGTTCAGGCCGTCGAGCACGGGGACCTGTACGGCGAGCCGGCCGACCAGGTTGTGGCCGAAGTCGAAGCTGACTTTCGGGCTGACGTAGAGAAGGCTGCCGCCGGTGTCCGGATCGCGGCCCTCGTCGCCCGCGAGATCGCGCCCGGCGTCGCGGTAGTCGAGGGTCACGACGCCGTCGAGCTTCGTGGTGAGCTTGCGCTCATAGCCCGCGCTCAGCATGGTGACGTCGCCGTATCGATAGCCGAAGCCGTTCTCGCCCATGCTCCGGTATTGCACGGAGCCGAACAGGGACGAGCCCTGGCCGAGGAGATAGAAGCCGGAGAGGCCGCCGAAGACGTCGGTCGAGCCGGTGCCGGGCTGCAGGTGCTCGTCGAGGCGCTCGCCACCTTCCGCGAGGTCGTTGTGTCCCCAGTCGGTCTTGACGCCGCCGAGGAGGGAGATCCAGGCGCGCTGCCCCATGCCGCCGGAGAAGGGGGCGGACCAGAGGCGGACCAGGGCATAGAGCTCCGGGTCGGCGAGGTCGCGGGTGTCCCCGCCCATGGCATGCTCGTGACCCTCGTGCTTGAGGCCGCCGTCCTCCACCACCTCGGGTCCCTCCATTTCGTCCAGGGTGCGCGAGCTGTAGGGTACGCGGACGACGGCGGTGACGCGGTCGGAAAAGGTATAGGAGAGAGCGGTGGTGAAGCGGTCCTCGCGCATGGTCTCGGTGGCGTCGGCGGGACCCTGCTCCTTGTCGAAGCGCTCCCAGTCGAAGGCGACGCGGAGCTTGCCCGCGGCATAGACGTCGGTACCCAGGGCGTTGAAAGTAGGATCGCCGCAGCGGCACATGGAGCAGGCCACGGCGGGCGGCGCGGCGGCGAGGAACGACAGCAGGCAGACAGCCGCCGCGAGGGCATGCCTCCGGCGGAATCGAAAAGCGTCGGACATGAAAAACCTCCTTGGTTCGTCCGGCATCCAGTTCGTCGGTGGACCCGCGATGGCGGGCCCGCTGCGTCAGACGATCCGGACGCGGCGCGGAGGAGGCGCCGGCGGTGCGCAACGGTGCGCGTCAGGGAGGCGGAGGGCGCTCTCGGCTACCCGGCCCGCGAGGGCCGGGGCAGGAGGAAGGACTTTCGCCGGGAAGACGCCGAAGCGGTCGGTGCGGAGCTGGGCGGTGAGGGACCCTTCCGTTGCGGGCTTGGACGGGGCCGTCATCGGGCAGGCGCGCGCCGTACAGTGCGCCGCCGTCGCCGTGGCCGCCCGCAGGTTGCAGCAGCAGGTGCCGAGCTTGCCGCAGACGGCGCATCCCATCCCCAGGTCCGCCGGCAGGAGAACGGCCAGGAGGGCCAGGATGAGCAGCGAGGCGAGCCCGGAGCGGCGCGGCATGGCGTTCCATCCTAACGCGTCATGGCACGAACCGGTATCCCACCCCGCGGACGCTCAGGATGTGGCGCGGGTGCGCCGAGTCCGCCTCGAACGCTTGGCGCAGGGCGACGATGACGTTGTCGACGACGCGAGTGTTCGGGTGCTGCGGGAGCCCCCAGACCTCGGCCAGGAGCTCGCGGCGGGTGACGACCTGGTGCGGACGGTTTAGGAACACGCGCATCACCGCCAGCTCCTTGTGCGAGAGCTGGACGATCCCGCGGCGGGTCTGCGCCTCGTAGGTCTCGAAGTCCACCCAGTGCGCGCCGAAGGTGCGGCGCGGTGCGCCGTCCGGGACCGCCGGGGCGGGCGGCGGCGTGCCACCATTGGCCGCGATGCCGCCGTTGGCCGCCGTGCCCTCTCCTTCCTGGCGAGACCACGCATGGCGCCGCAGCAGACCTTCCACCCGGGCGAGCAGCTCGGCCAGGTCGAACGGCTTGACCACGTAGTCGTCGGCGCCCAGCTTGAGGCCATAGATCACGTCGTCGGGCTGGCTGCGCGCCGTGAGGATGAGGATCGGCGTGACGTTGCCTTCGCTGCGCAGGCGCTGGCAGACCTCGAAGCCGTCCATCTCCGGCAACCGCACGTCCAGCAGGATCAGGTCATGGCGCCCGTCGCGGATCATCTCCAGCGCGGTGCGGCCGTCGGATGCCAGCTCCACCGCATGGCCCTTGCGTTCGAGGTTGAAGAGCAGGCCCTGGGCGATCGCCTCCTCGTCCTCCACGACCAGGATGCGCGCCGGCTCCGGCGGTTTCATGCCGTGCCCTCGGGGGCGACGGGCAGCTCGATGACGAAACGGCTCCCCGTCCGCGGCCCGTCCTTGGAGAAGGCACGCACCGTGCCGCGCATCTCGCGCACCAGGCCGGCGACGATGGAGAGCCCGAGGCCGGTCCCCCGGCGGTGGGGATCGCTCTCGCGGCCGGCCTGGTAGAAGCGTTCGAAGATCGAGTCGAGCTCCTTCTTCGGGATGCCGGTGCCGTCGTCCTCCACCTCGATGCGGATCAGCGCGCCGTGGTCGGAGACGCGGCAGCGCACCGTGCCGTCGCGCGGGGAGAAGCGGACCGCGTTGTCGACCAGGTTGTCCATCACCTGCCGCAGCGCCTCTTCCGTCGCCAGGGCGGTGGAGGAGGTCTCGAGCCGCGCCTCCAGGGCCACGCCGCGCCCCTCCGCGTGGGGCCGGGCGTCGGCGAAGTAGCGCGTGAAGAACGGGGCGAGGTCCACCGGCTCGAGAGCGAGGAGGCGTTTGCCGGCGAGGAGGCGGCTGCTCTCCAGCACGTCATCCACCAGGCGTCCCATGCGGTCGGCCTGCTGCACGATATGGCCGAGGAAACGCCGCCGCGCGTCCGGCGCGATCTCCTCCTGCTGCAGCGTCTGGGCATGCAGCTTGATCGCCGCGAGCGGCGACTTCATTTCGTGGGTGATGTTGGAGATGAACTCTTCCTGCTTCTGCGCGTAGCGGCGTGCCGCCAGCGCCTGAGCCAACTGGTAGGTGAGGCCCACCAGGAGGAAGAAGAGGAGCACGCAGCCGACCGACAGGAGGATCCAGCCGAGCTCTCCCGGCGCCGCCCCCACCCGCCGCCCCAGGGCCTGGAAGCGGGCCGCCGAGCGCACGACGTAGATCACCCAGACCACCAGCAGGCCGAACGTCGCGGCGAGCGACAGGACGTAGACGGTCACGAGGTGCGGCGAGCGGCGGATGGGCATGGCGGGTCCGGCGCGATCCGGAAGTGAGCATTCATCGTAGCACCGGTTCGTGATGACGGCCGATGACGGAGTCCTGACCGAGTCCTGACGGCACTTGACACGCCGGGACCCCATACTCCCTCGTGATGACTACGCACACACCCGATGAAATCGCCTGGCGTCCCTTGCTGGCCCCCTACCGCCGGGCGAGCTGGGGGCGGGCGACCCTGCAGCTCCTGAACACCGCCCTCCCCTTCGCCCTCCTCTGGGCGCTCATGGCCGTGAGCGCCGGAGCCGGCCGGATCTGGCTGACCCTGCTCCTCGCGGTGCCGGCGGCGGGGCTCCTCACCCGGCTGTTCATCTTCCAGCACGACTGCGGCCATGGCGCCTTCTTCCCGTCGCGGCGGGCGAACAACCTGACCGGCGCGGTGATCGGCGTCCTGACCCTGGTGCCCTATGCCTACTGGCGCCGCACGCATGCCTATCATCACGCCCACTCCGGGAACCTCGGCCACCGCGGCGTCGGGGACGTCCACACCAAGACCGTTCGCGAATATCTCGCCTTGTCCCCTGGGCGGCGGTTCCTCTACCGTCTCTACCGCAACCCGTTCGTCCTTTTCGGCGTCGGTCCGTTCTACCAGTTCGTCCTCAAGCACCGCCTCCCCCTGGACGCCCCGCTTTCCTGGAAGCAGGAGTGGGCGAGCGTGCTGTGGACCAACCTGTCGATCGCGGCGGTCTCCGCCGGCCTCTGCCTCCTGGTGGGCTGGCAGACCTTCCTCCTGGTCCACGTGCCGATCGTGCTGTTCGCCGGCTCCCTGGGGGTCTGGCTGTTCTACGTCCAGCACCAGTTCGAGAAAGCCTACTGGGTGCGAGAAGCGAACTGGACCGCGGAAGCGGCCGCCATGCGGGGCAGCTCGTTCTACGACTTGCCGCGGGTGCTCCACTGGTTCACCGGCAACATCGGCTACCACCACATCCACCATCTGATGAGCCAGATCCCGAACTACCGCTTGCAGGAATGTTTCCGCAACACCCCGGAGATGCAGCGCGTCACCCGCCTGACCCTCCGGCAGAGCCTCCACTGCGCCGGCCTCAAGCTCTGGGATGAAGAGCGCCGGGAGCTGGTCAGCTTCCGCGCCGCGCTCTCCCGGGCTCAGTGCCCCTCCCCCTCCACCGTGACCCAGGGGGCCACGAAGAAGATCGCGGCCATCACGGCGTAGCCGGCCACCCAGGGCCAGGCGGGGGTGAGGGAGACCACCGTGTCGGCCGGGGTCCAGACGTAGGAGTGCATCAGGCCGAGGGCGGAGAGGGCTGCCGCGGCGAGGCACCAGAGGGAGGCCAGCCGGAAGCGGCGCTCGAGGACCGCGACGGTGGCGGCCGAGAGGATCATGGCGGTGAAAATGAAGCCCTGCTCCAGGGCGAAGACGCCGTGGATCCAGGTGTCCGAGGCGAGGAAGGCCGGGATCAGCGCTGCGGAGAAGGGCGGCCCTCCCGGCAGGCCCATGCCGGCGGCGCGCAGGCCGTTCTTCGCCATCAGCGCTCCCCAGGCGGCCACCCCGGGGAGGAGGCCGACCACGACGGCCGGCGCATGCTCCCGTGGCGTGGCCTGGAACGCCTGTGCGGTGATCACCAGGCCGATCCAGAGCACGATCGCCATGCCGGCGTCGATCGGTATGGCCCAGGCGATCCAGGCGAGGGTGCCGGTCAGCCCGACCAGCGCGAAGAACACCCCGTTCAGGACCGAGTAGCCGGCCCGCGCGCCCATCGCCTTCCAGCCGGGATGGCCGATGTAGATGGTGGTCGGAAAGCAGGAGCCGAAGCAGGCCGCAGCCAGGGTGCCGATGCCGTTGACGGCGAGCGCCGGCCGGGTCGCGTAGGCATCTCCGGCGGCCTCGGCGGATTCGATGTTCTGGAGCGAGCCGATGAGGTTGAACAGCCCCATGGGCACGATGACCGACAGGTAGGCCAGGAGGTCACCGCGGCCGAGCGAGGCGAAGAGGTCGCCCAGGACCGGCACCGGCGGGTAGAAGCCGGCGCCGCCCGCGGGGAGCGTCCCCACGGGGGCGATTCCCATCATCCAGGCGATCCCGGTGCCCAGCGCCACCGCCACCAGGCCGCCCGGGAGGCCGCCGCGGAACCGCACCCGCCCGAAGTAGACGAGGAGGATGATGGCGAGCGTGGTAAACCCGATGAGCGGCCGGGCATAGGTGCGGAACAGGAACCCGATGGCGATGAAGGTGAGCGCGATGCCGGCCAGGGTGGAGAGGAGCGCGGCGCGCGGCGTCGAGCGGCGGATGCGCTCAGCCACGAAGGCGCCGGCGAATTCGATCAGCCCCGATCCCAGGCAGGCCACCAGCCCCGCCTGCCAGGCGGCGCGCACCGGGTCCGGATGGCCCGCGGCCACCGCCGCCAGCTTGGCCGGCAGCATCACCAGGAAGACGTAGGCGAACAGCGAGACCGTGTTGATCCCATACGGCAGA
>Ga0209682_10000268_pt1 | contig 18029 bp, 16 predicted proteins | sample DOMMetBare2Fresh_2_FD_187471 | JGI IMG/M metagenome (GOLD analysis project Ga0209682, IMG submission 187471) | Wetland sediment microbial communities from St. Louis River estuary, USA, under dissolved organic matter induced mercury methylation -... | ecosystem: Environmental > Aquatic >... | reverse complement strand
ACCGATGGCGAGCGCGGCGTCCACAAGGCGCCGGCCAACACCGACGTGCGCGGCGTGCTCGGCCTCGAGCGCCGGCTGAGCGACGGCCAGCAGGGGCCGCTCAACCTGGCGGGCATCAACGTCCTGCGCATCTTCCAGGGATCGAGCACGGTCGTCGTCTGGGGTGCCCGCACGACCGTCGATCCCGACGTGACGGATTGGCTCTACGTCAACGTGCGGCGCCTGCTGCTCTACATCGAGGAATCGATCGAGGAGGGGATCCGCTTCGCGGTCTTCGAGCCCAACAACCTCGCCCTCTGGCAGAAGCTCAAGCGCACGATCAGCGAGTTCCTGACCCGCGTCTGGCGCGACGGCGCGCTGTTCGGCGAGTCGGCCGACAAGGCGTTCTACGTCCGCATCGACGAAGCGCTCAATACGCCCGCGACCCGCGCGCTCGGGCGCCTGTACATCGAGATCGGCGTCGCCGCCGTCCGCCCGGCGGAGTTCATCATCGTCCGCATCGGCCTCTGGGACGGCGGCTCGGACGTCAGCGAAGGCTGAGCAGGAAATTCAAGGAGACACCGCGATGGCTCAGACAGGGCAAAGGGTCGACCCCTACGGCAATTACAACTTCCTGGTGGAGATCGACGGCATCACCCGCGCCGCGTTCCAGGAGGCGAGCGGTTTCGATTCCTCGATCGACGTGGTCGAGCACCGCGAAGGCGGGCAGAACACCACGCTGCGCAAGCTCCCCGCGATGACCAAATATTCGAACATCACCTTGAAGTGGGGCGCCACCGACGACCGCGACCTCTACGACTGGCACCGCCAATGGGTGAACGGCGATCCGGCGGCCAAGCGCAAGAACGGCTCCCTCATCCTGCTCGACCGCCAGGGCCAGGAAAAGGTGCGCTGGAACTTCGTCAATGCCTGGCCGGCCAAGTGGACGGGGCCGAGCTTCAACGCCGAAGGCAATGACGTATCGATCGAGACTCTCGAGCTGGCGCACGAAGGTCTCCAGAGGGCTTGACGATGTTGCAGACCGAATACGAGTTCACCCTGCCGCTCGGCTACGTCGACACCGACGGCAATCTCCATCGCGAAGGGGTGATGCGCCTCGCCACCGCCGGCGACGAGATCCTGCCGCTCAAGGATCCGCGGGTGCAGAGCAACGAGGCGTATCTCATCCTCATCCTGCTCTCGCGCGTGATCACCCGGCTGGGCGCGGTGGGGCAGATCAACCCGAAGGTGATCGAAAGCCTGTACGCGGCCGACCTCGCGTTCCTCCAGGAGCTGTACAACCGGATCAATCACAACGGCAGGCCGTGCCTGGAGGCGGTCTGCCCGAAGTGCGAGACGCATTTCGAGGTGGAGATGAACGGCGCGGGGGGGTTTTAGGCTACCCCCTCGGACCTCTGTATGAGGAGGTAGCCTTCATCGCATTCCATTTCCATTGGCCGCTGCCCCAGATTTACGACCTGGAGCATCCGGAGCGGCGGCGGTGGGTGCAGGAGATCTCGGCGATCAACCAGCGCCTGAACGGCGATTGAGCACGGAGAGGCCATGACGGAGACGAACAGGAAGACAGGGTGGAAGGCGCCGGGGCGGTGGGCGGCGCGGCGATGGCGCGCTCCGCGCTGGCGGGCGTGGGTGGAGGCCCTCCTCGGCCGCCTCCTGCGGCGCGCGGTGCGCCCGGGAGGCCCCGAGCGCCTGCTGGCCCGCCCGCCTTCACGTCCGATGGCCGTGCTCCGCGAGCGCTGGCTCGTCGCCGCCCGGACGCTCTTTCCGCAGATCCACCTGGCGATCCAGCCGGTGCTCCGGCAAATCCATCAAGGCAGGGTCCTTCCCCCGGCCGGCCTCACCCCCCCGGCCCCCCTCTCCCATCGCCCCCCCGTCCCCTGGGAGAGGGGGGAGCTTGCCGGGGAAGGGCGGCTGCGCCCCTCTCCCGGTGGCAGGGGGGGCGATGGGAGAGGAGGCGGGGGTGAGGCCGGGCGGGGGAAACCGGCGCCCGCCGCGGTGGCGCCGCTCGCGCTCGTCTTCCAGCGGCTGCGCGCGGCGGAAGGTGCGCCCGGCGGGACGCCGCGGGCGTGGGGCGAGCGGCCGGTCCGGACGCTTCACCGTGCCGCGCGCTCCCGCACCGAACAGGCGCCAGCCGCTCTGCCGCCCCGCGTGCTGGCGCGGCGCGAGGCGCCCGGGGTGCCGGCGGCCTCCGCGGCCTTCGCGCAGCCCCAGGCGGCGTACGGCCCGCGCGACGCCCAGGTGCGCTGGAACGGCGCGCCGTCCGGGTTTCCGGCGGCGGCGCCGTCACCCCTGCAATCGCTGCAACCGGCGAACGTCGAGGCGATCACCGATCACGTCATGCGGAAGATCGACGACCGCCTGCATGCCTGGCGGGAGCGGACCGGATTCTGATCCGGGGAGAGGGCGACCATGGGACTGGCCAAGGCACGCATCACGATCGAGCACACGGGGCGCTTCTTCGAGGTGATGTTCAACCCCGAGGAATACACTCTCAGCCGCGACAACAACTTCGCCTCGCAGGCCGTGCCGGGGCTCTCCTCGCCGCTCCTCCAGTTCGTCCACGGCAACCTGCGCACCCTGGAGATGGAGCTGTTCTTCGACACCTTCGAGCAGCACCGCGACGTGCGCGAGGAGACGCAGAAGGTGGTGGGGCTGCTCGACATCGACCCCGAGCTCCACGCGCCGCCGGTGTTGCGGTTGGCGTGGGCGTCGCTCCAGTTCCGCTGCGTGCTGGCGCGGGCGAGCCAGAAATACATTCTGTTCTTCGCCGACGGCCGGCCGGCGCGCTCGCGGCTCACGGTGAGCTTCCAGGAGTACGTCGATCCCGGGCGCGAGGGCCGCGAGGTCAAGCGCCAGACGGCGAATTTCAGCAAATCGCACGCCGTCGTCCAGGGCGAGACGCTCTCCGCCATCGCCGGCCGCTTCTACAAGGACCCGCGGATGTGGCGGCCGATCGCGATCGAGAACGGGCTCGACGATCCGCGCGCGCTGACCACCGGGCAGACGCTGCTCATTCCGCCGATCCCCTACGTCGATCCCGAGACCGGCGAGGTGCTCCGCTGATGGCTCTCTTCCCGGCCTACGCGCCCGAATTCCGGCTCCGCATCAACGGCGACGACCTGCCGGCCGCGGTGCGCTCCACGGTGACCAGTGTGCGCTACCAGGACGGCCAGAACGCCGCCGACCGCGTCGAGGTCGGCTTCGCCAATCCCGACCTGCGCTGGCTGCAACGCCACATCCGGGGGCTCGGGTTCAGCCCGCCCACCGGGATCAAGATCGGGCCGGTGCGCGTCGCCGACGCCGCGCCGGAGGGGACGTTCGACATCGACAACAAGCTCGATCTGGCGATCGGCTACGCCCCCGATCCGCTGGAGGACGTCTTCGCCGGCGACGTGACCGGCATCCAGGTGAGCTTCCCGAATGGCGGCATGCCGACGCTCAGCCTGGTGGCCCACGACCGCCTGCAACGGCTCGCCGAAGGCAAGCGCGCCCGCACGTTCGGGTTCATCCCCGACGCCATCGTGGCGGCCATCCTCGGCGCCGAGAACCTGCTGATCCCGGCGATCGATCCCGCGGTCGCCGCGGCCTCGGTGCTCAAGATGGCGCTCGGCCTCGTCCCCGCCGGCTCCGCGGGGATGCGGCAGGGGAGCGAGAGCGACCTCCAGCTCCTGCAGCGGATCGCCATGGAATACGACGCCGATTTCTGGGTGGAGGGGGACGTGATCTATCTCTCCCGCTTCATCAAGGAATACGAGCCGCGGCTGGCGCTCACCTGGGGCGGCTCGCTGCTCGATTTTTCGCCGCGGGTGAGCACCGTCGGCCAGGTCGCCGCGGTCACCATGCGGTTCACGTTGCGCGAGATTCCGTTCACGTTTTCGGTCACCGTCGGCTGGGATTTCGACCGCGAGAGCGTCAGCATCTCGGTCTTCCCCGGCGGCGACGCGCCGGGCTTCTCCGGTCCGGGCGACACGACGATCGACCGGCCGATCCGCACGCCGCTCGACGTGGCGGCGAACGCCCTGGTGATCTACCGGAAGCTCCGCGAGAAGCTGAACAACCGGTTGACCGGCAGCGGCTCGGCGATCGGCGATCCGCGCATCCGGGCCGGCGCGGTGATCCGCCTGGAGGGTCTGGGACCCGATTTCAGCGGCGATTACCGGGTCAAGAGCGCCACCCATGCGCTCGACGGCGGCGGCTACAAGACCAGCTTCGAGGTCTTCAAGGAGATCCTGCCATGATGGAAGAGACCCTCACCGAGATGGCCGAGAAAGCCGCCGACCGGAGCGACCGTTTCTATGGCGTGGTCACCGGCCGGGTGGTGAACGTCCTCGATCCGATGTTTCTCAGCCGTGTCCAGGTGCAGCTTCCCTTCCTCGATCCGGCCGAGATCTCCCCGTGGGCGCGCGTCGCGGTGCCGATGTCGGGCATCGCGAGCGGCCACTACTTCATCCCCAACATGGGCGACGAGGTGCTGGTCGCCTTCGAGCACGGCGACGTCAACGTCCCCTATGTGATCGGCAGCCTGTGGAACGCCACCTCGCCGCCGCCGTTTCCGACGCCGGTGCCGCAGATCCGCATGATCCGTACGCTCACCGGCAACACGATCATGATCACCGAGGTGCCGCCGTCGATCACCATCCAGACCGCGACGGGACACACGATTCTCATGTCGCCGGCCGGCGTCCAGATCGTCGCCGCGACGAGCATCGTCAACCTGACGCCCGACGGCGTCACGATCACCGGCGCCAACGTCAATCTGATCGGTACGGCCGCGGTCAACATCACGGCGCCGAACGTGACGGTGAACGGCGCGGCGGCCACCAACGTTCTCTCGGGCGGCGTCTGCAACGTCACGGCGCCGCTGGTCAAGATCAACTGAGGAGCCGGAGGCCACCGACCATGCCGCCCGCAGCGCGCATCACCGATCCCAGCGGCCATCCCGGAATGATCACCGGTCCGGGGGTGCCGACCGTGCTGATCGGAGGTCTCCCCGCCGCCGTGCTGGGCGATCTCCACACCTGCGCCATGCCGCCGGTCGCCGGCCCCCACCCGCCCTCGCCGCTGGTCAAGGGGAGCGCCAACGTGCTGATCGGCGGCCGGCCGTCGGTGCGCCTGGGCGACCTGTCCGGCTGCGGCGCGCCCATCGTCATGGGGCACCCGACGGTGCTGATCGGAGGCTGACACGATGAACGGCCGCCCTGATCGCAGTCAAGACCCGAGCCGCGCGTTCCTGGGGGTGGGCATGGCCTTCCCCTTGCGCCTGGAGGCCGGCCACGCGCTCGCCACCGCCGCCTATGAAGAAGACGTGCGCGAGTCGATCCGCATCATCCTCGGCACCCGCCGCAACGAGCGGGTCATGCGGCCGGATTTCGGCGCCGGGCTGGAGGACTTCGTGTTCGAGCCGGTCAGCACCACGACGATCGAGGCGCTCAAGAAACGGGTCGAGGAGGCGCTGATCGATTGGGAGCCGCGCATCGACGTCGAAAAAGTGACGGTTTCGACCGACCCGGCGCTGCGCAACCGGCTGTTCATCGCGATCGACTACCGCGTGCGCTCGACGAACACGCACTACAACCTGGTCTATCCGTTCGATCTCGACGAAGGAGCCGGCTCGTGAAGGCGCCGCTCCTCCCGGTGCTGGACCCGCGGACCGCCGAGGAGATCCGCGACGAGCTGCTCGCCCGGCGGCCGGCCTACGTGCCGGGCTGGCTGCCGTCGGAGAGCGGCCCCGACGCCGCTCTTCCGTGGATCGCCGGGCGCTATCTGGAGACGCTCCTGCAGCGGCTCAACCTCGCGCCGGGGAAGAACCGGATGGCCTTCTTCGACCTCCTGGGGATCGACCTCGTGCCGGCGCAGGCGGCCCGCGTGCCGCTCGTCTTCCAGCTCGCCGCGACGGCCCCGGCCGTCACCCTGCCGGCGGGCTCGCGCGTGGCGGCGCCACCGCCGCCGGAGAGCACGCAGCAGATCGTCTTCGAGACCGAGCGCGCGGCCGGCTTGTCGGCGGCGCGGTTGCGCCAGGTGGTGAGCCTCTGGCCGGGGCGCGACCAGTGGATCGATCACAGCACCGGCTTCGCGGCCGGAGCGCCGATCCATCCGTTCAAGAAGGCGCTCCTCGCCGACACGCCGCACGTGATCTACATCGCCCACGACACGCTGCTCCATTTCGACGCCAAGGTCGAGCTCGACGTCCAGGTGGAGCTCGTCGAGCCGTCGAGCGAGCCGCTGTCGATCGTCTGGGAGTACTGGGACGGTGCGGTCTGGCGCGGCTTCAAGGGGATGCGCCCCGGCTGCGAGGGACGGCTCGAGCCGGGCGGCGACGGCACGCGCGGCTTGACGCGCAGCGGCCGTTTCCGCCTGGAGGCGGACGGTGCCGAGACCGCCAAGACCACGGTCGACGGCGTCGAGGCCTACTGGATCCGCGGCCGTCTCACCGAGCCGTTGCCGCTCGATCCGACGCAGGTGCTGCCGGTCGTCGACGACGTCAAGCTGTCGGTCCATGTGGCGCGCCCGCTGCCGGAGCCGCTGTTTAATTTTTTCTTCCTGGACCTCGACGTCAATTTCCTGAGCGTCAGCTTGCAGCCCGGGAGCCCGCCCCCTGTCGTGGACGAGCCCGAGGCCGCCGCCGCGCCGGTGGGGGAGCCGGCGGCGTGCCGGCTGACCGGCGGGCTGGAGCCCGAGAAGGCCTTCTTCGGCTCCGAGAAGCTCGACACCAGCAAGGCGTTCTACCCGTTCGGCCAGGCGCCGAAGCCGGGCGACGTCTTCTACGTCGCCAGCGAGGAGATCCTCACCAAGCCGGGCGCCGAGGTGACGGTCCGCATCTGCCTGACCAGCGCGCCGGTGCTCACGTTCACCCTGAGCGCCGATCAGCCGGTCCCCACGGTGCTCTGGGAGTACTGGAACGGCCGCCGCTGGCAGGATCTGGCGATCTTCGATCCGCCGGACCTGTACGGCGCCGGCGATCCCCGCATCTTCAAGGGGAGCGGCACCTTCCGCTTCCGCGTTCCGCCCGATGTCGCGGCCACCAAGGTCAACGGCGAGGAGGCGCGGTGGATCCGCGCCCGCCTGGAGAGCGGCGCCTACGCCCTCGTCGCCACGGCGAGCTTCGAGACCAACGACCCGCACAATCCGGCCAACACCATGACCTACGTCGTGCCGCAGCCGCCGGCGATCGGCAAGCTCCGCCTGGGTTATTCGTGGGAGTACGGTCCGTTCCCGGCCGAGCGGGTGCTCACCTACAACGACTTCCGTTATCTCGACCGCACCGAGGAGGCCAAATGGCCGGGGCGGCTGTTCGCTCCGTTCGAGCAGGTGAGCGGCCTGACGCCCGCGCTCTACCTGGGGTTCGACCAGAAGCTGCCGGTCGACCGGGTGAATCTCTACGTGGACGTCGAGGAGAAGCGCGGCGAGGTGCGCGGTCCCGCGCTCGTCTGGGAGGCGTGGAACGGCTTCGCCTGGTCGCGCCTGACGGTCGAGGACGAGACGGCGGACCTGCGCGTCCCCGGCATGGTTGCGCTCATCGGGCCGGAGGACGCGGCGCCGGCCGCCCGCTTCGGTACACCGCTCTATTGGCTGCGGGCACGGCTCGCGGAAGACGGCCCGCCGGGCGAGCCCACGCTCCTCGGCCTGTTCAACAACGCGGTGTGGGCCGCGCAGCGCGAGACCGTGCAGAACGAGCGTATCGGCACGGCGTCCGGATTGCCGCACCAGGCGCTCGGCTTCCGCCGTTTCCCCGTCCTCGCGGGCGAGCAGGTCGAGGTGCAGGAGCTCGCCGGGCCGCGCGCCGGTGTCGAGTGGCGCATCCTGGCGCGCGAGCTGCTGGGCGAGCCGGCGATCCGCGAGCTCGAAGAGCTGCTCGGCCGCGAGGGCAACCAGAACGAGGTGGAGAAGCCGCCGCTCCGGCTGCGGCGCGACCGCGACAAGCGGGTGATCGAGGCCTGGGTGCGCTGGGAGCCGCGCGAGGACTTCCTGCGCTCCGGCCCGCGCGACCGCCACTACGTGCTCGAACGGTCGCGCGGCAGGCTGCAATTCGGCGGCGGCGAGCAGGGGCGGGTGCCGCCGCCGGGCGCGGCGGTGGTGGCGCGGAGCTACCGCACGGGCGGCGGCTCCCAGGGCAATGCCGCGGCGGGTGCGGTCAAGCAGGTCCTGGCCGGCGTGCCGGGGGTCGAAAAGGCCTGGAACCCGCGCCCGGCCGAGGGCGGCGCGGACGCCGAGACGGTCGCGGCGCTCGCCAACCGCGCGCCGCTCACCCTCGCCCGCCGGGGCCGCGCCCTGACCGCCGCGGGCATCGAGTCGCTCGCCCGCGAGACCTCGCCGGCGGTGGCGGTGGCGCGCGTCGTGCCCACGCTCGACCCTTCCGGCCGGCAGCGCCCCGGCTGGGTGACGCTCATCCTGATCCCGCGGAGCGACGAGGCCCGCCCCTGGCCTTCGCTCGGCCTGCGCGACCGCGTGCGCCAGGCGGTCGAGGCGCGCGCGGAGGCCGACTTCGCCGCGGCGCATCACCTCTACGTCACCGGCCCGGACTACCTCCCGATCGACGTCGAGGTGACGGTCGCGCCGCTCGATCCGGCCGACGCGGGCGGCGTCGAGCAGCGCGTGCGCGCCGCGCTGGAGACGTTCCTCCATCCGCTCTCCGGCGGTCCGGAGCGCCAGGGGTGGGCGCCGGGCCGCGGGGTCTATCTCTCGGACGTCGCCGCGGCGCTCGAACGGGTCGACGGGGTCGATCACGTGCGCGAGCTGGCGCTCTTCGTCGACGCGCAGCTCCAGGGGGAGCGGGCCGCGGTGCGCCCGGACCGGATCGCCGTCGCCGGGAGCCTCCGGATCAAGCTGGTGTGAGGAGACAGAGCGATGCCCTTACCGCTGCCGCAACTCGATGACCGCCGCTGGGTCGACCTGGTGGAAGAGGGGCGCTCGCTCATCCCGCTCTACGCCCCGGGGTGGACCGACCACAACGTGCACGATCCCGGCATTACGCTGGTGGAGCTGCTCGCCTGGATGGCCGAGATGGACCTCTACCGGCTCAACCGGGTGCCCGCGTCGCACCTCCGCAAGCTCCTGGCGCTCGTGGGCATCGTGCCGCTGCCGCCGCGCGGCGCGCGCACGGTCCTCGCCGTCCGGCCCGCCAGAGGCGCGCCGCGCGCCGACCTGCCGGCGGATCTCGAGGTCGAAGCCCAGGACCTGGATGGCCGCTGGACCGTGTTCACCACGCTCACGGCGGTCTCCGCCGTCCACCTCGATCTCCAGGCGGTGCAGGTGGGCGGTCCCCGGGGGATCGAGGACCTGACCGCGCGGTGGCGCCGCGGCGAGACGGTCCCCCTCCTGGGGGAGGACCCCGCGCCGGGAGCGGCGCTCTACCTGGGCTTCGACCGGCCGCTGCCGGCCGGCGTTCCGGTGACGCTGTATGTCCGGTTCGCGGGCGGCCACTCGGGAGAGGACGAGGTGCTCCCGCCTCACGCCTCGGCGCGGACGGCCTGGGAGATCCAGATCGCACCCGGCGTCTGGCAACGGCTCGATGCCACGGCCGGGGAGATCGCCGACGAGACCCGCAGCCTGACGCTCGACGGCCGCGTCGTGGTGACCGCGCCGGTCGCGGCGGTCCCTGCGCGGGTCGGATCGGTGAAAGCGCCGCTTCATTACCTGCGGTGCGTCCTGGTGGGAGGGGCTCTCGACGCGGCACCGGAGCTCACGGTCCTCGTGGTCAACGGCGTCACCGCCGAGCAGCGGGAGGCGGTGGCGGGACCGATCGGCACCGGCGACGGCGAGCCGGCGCAGCAGTTGAGCCTCGCGAAGCCCGCGGTCCACCGCGGCGAGATCGCCGTCACTGTCACCGAGGATGGCAGCCCGGTCGAGTGGACGGCGCGGCCGGACTTCGATCTCTCCGGCCGCGCCGGCTCGCACTTCGTGCTCGACGCAGAGCAAGGGCGGCTCACCTTCGGCGACGGCGAGGCCGGCCGCCGGCTCCCCGCGGGCGCACCCGTCTCCGCCCGCTACAGCTCGACGCGGGGGGCCGAGGGAAACCTCCCGGCCGGCCGGCCCTGGCGGATCGCCAGCCTCGCGGCTACCATGGCGGACCTCGCGAACCCGGTGCCGGCCGAGGGTGGAGCCGCGGCCGAGACCCTGGCTTCTGCGGCGGCACGGGCGGTCGATGCGGTCGAGCAGCCCTCGCGGGCGGTGACCCTCGCCGACTACGAGGCCCTGGCGCTCGCCACTCCCGGCGTCCGGCTCGCCCGCGTGGCGGCGCGCGCCAACCTCGATCCGGTGCTCCCCTGCCTCCAGGCGACCGGCGTGGTCACCGTGATCCTCCTCCCCTTCCTGCCGCGGCGCCGGCCCTTCCCGAGCGCGGGCACGCGGAGCGCCGTGGCGCGTTTCCTGGCGCGGCGCCGGCCGATCGGTACACGCATCGCCGTGGCCGGTCCCGAGTATCTGGAGATCGCCGTCCGTGCCGCGGTGCGGCCGTTCCCGGGCGTCGATCCGGCGGCCCTCCGCGAGCGGATCACCGCGGCCCTCGACCGCTTCTTCCACCCGCTCACCGGCGGGCCGGACGGCACCGGATGGCCCTTCGGGAGGGACGTCTACCGCTCCGAGGTGTTGCAGCTCCTCGACGAGGTGCCGGGTGTCGACCATGTGCTCGCGCTCGAGCTGGCCGCCGGCTGCGGCTGCCATGGGCCGGTTTGCGGCAACGTCTGTGTCGGGCCGCTCGGCCTCGTGGCCTCCGGCCGGCACGAGATCACGATCGGATGAGCCGGAGGGGATGACGAGCATGATCGCCGATCCGCACGAGATCCAGCGCCTTCGCTACACGCCCGGCCAGGACCTGCTGTCGCGCGACTTTCGCGACCAGGCCACGTTCGAGAGCGAGCTCCGCTGGTGGCACAACCGCGCGCTGCACGGGGCCTTCGGCGTGCGCTACGGCCTGCGGGTGAAGGTCCTGCCTGGCGCACCCGAGCCCACGGTCGCGGTCGGCGCCGGCCTGGCCTACGACGCCTTCGGCCGCGAGCTGCTCCTCCCCGCGCCGCGCACCGTGCGCCTGCCGGCCAACTCGTCGAACACCGGGCCACAGGTGCTGGTGATCCGTTACCGCGAGGACGTTCCGTCCCGGAGCGATCTCGCGGGCGCCTGCGGCTGCGGCACCCCGGCACCGCAGGGGGCGGCCCTCGCCTGGGTCGCGGAGCGCCGGTTGCGGCCGGCGGACGGCGTGCCGCTGGCGCGGACCGGTGACGTGGGCGCGCTCGACCCCCGGTTCGACCCGCCCGCCGCGCGGCCTCTCGCCCGGCCGCGGCTGGGCCACGGCGCCACGTTGACCGGGGGCACGGCCTGGGAGGTCTGGAACCTCGGCGCCGAGCCGGGAGCCCTCTTCGGTCTGCGGGTCTCGATCGACACGCGGGCCGCCGGCTTCACCCGGCCTCCCTGCTATTTCGCCTGGCTGCAAGGGAGCGTCGAGACCAGCCTCACCGAGAGCGGGCCCAAGTTTCCCTTGCCCTTCTTCCCCGAGGTCGCGGAGGAGAGCCTGACCGGATTCCGCTTCCGCGTGGTGACCTTCGTCTTCGGGAAGCCGGACGACGCGGCCACGAACCGCAACCTCATCCTCTCCCGGGCCAGGCTCCAGCTCTCGGTCTCCTGGCTGGGCATCCAGATGCGGCACGACGACGAGCCGCTCCCCGAGGTGATCCATGGGCATTCTTGACGAGACGGGATTCGTCGAGCGGCTGACCTTCTTCGACGGCCAGAGGCTCTTCGCTTCCGACCTCCAGGGCATCGAGGCCTTCCACCGCGAGATGCGGTGGCTGCACAACCAGAGCCTGCACCAGCCGGGCATCGGTCTCGGCCTGGCGGTCACCGGCCGCCGCGACGAGCGCGAGGTGTCGGTCGGTCCCGGCTACGCCCTCGACGCCCTCGGACGGGAGATCGTCCTCACCCGCGACCGGGTCGAGCAGGTGCCCCCGGCCGCCTCCGACGACGCCGGGAGCTCCGTGTTCTTCGACCTGGCGGTCTCCTATCCCGCGGACGAGAATCTCGAAGAGGCCGAGACCCGCGAGGGCATCTGCCTGCCCCGGGGCGTGGTCCGCCTGCGCGAGGAGCCGGTGCTCTGCTGGATCCGCTTGGTGCAGGGTGACGGCGGCTTTCTCACGCCGCAGGACCCGCGGCTCCGGCAGGAGATCCAGGACGGCCTGCGCATCGTCCTGGCGCGCGTCGAGGTGTTGCAGTGCCGTCTGCGCCAGGACGTCTCCCTGGCCGAACGGCGCAGCGCCCGGCCGGCGCGCCAGCCCTACGTCGCTTGCGGCAGCCAGGCGCCGCTGGTCTGGCAGGAGAACCTGATCTCGCAGGCCCTGGTCGTCCTGACCGCCGAGGTGGACACCTCCTCCGGCGGTTTCCTGACCACGCCCCGCTACTCGGTCCGCCTCGCGGGCGAGCGGTTCAAGGTCCAGAACAACCAGGTGCTGTTCCGGGTCCTCGACTTCCCGCCCAACGTCGACACGCCGCTGCCCGATGGTTTCCAGCTCTCGGTGCTGGTCAGCATCCTCACCGGCGGGGACCGGAAACCGTGGAACGGCTGGACGGCCGTCTGGATGGGAGTGGAGTAGATGGACGCCGCCGGCTTCCTCTACCTGAACGCCGCGAACCTGTGGCCGGGGTTCCAATGGCGGGGGCTGGAGCCCGGCGCGGACGGCGCCTTGCGGCTCGCCGCGGTGCCGCTCCTCGCCGCGCCCGTGGCCGGGCTCGACGGCCTGCCGGCGCCGGACGGCCCGGCCGGCGTCGCCGCCGGTCCGGACGGCACGGTCTACTTCACCGATCCCGGCGGCGACCGGCTGCTGCGCATCGATCCGTGCGATGGCGCGGTCTGCCCGGTCTCCTGCTTCGGCGGCCCGGGCGCGCTGCCGGCCCGGCTCTCGGCGCCGCGCGGCCTGATCGTCCATCCCACCCGCCGCGTGCTCGTGGTGGCCGACGCCGGCAACCACCGTCTCCAGCTCGTCGATCCGGAGACGTTCCAGCTCCTGGACGTCTGGGGAGGCCCGGGCACCGAGCCGGGCCGCTTCGACACCCCCTGGGCGCTCGCGGCGGACGCCGCGGGCAACGTCTGGGCCGTCGATCACGGCAATCGCCGGGTGCAGAAATTCGGACCGCGCGGCGACCTCCTCGCCGCCTTCTGGGAGAACGCCGCCGCCGCGGGGCTCGGCCAGCCCGCGGGGATCGCGGTGGGACCGGGAGCGGACGGGACCGAGGTCTTCGTGCTCGACGCCGGCACCCCGGAGATCGCCGTCTTCGACGGCGAGGGCAACCTGCTCCGCCGGTTCCCCCTGCCGCTCGACCTGGCGAACACCGCGCCGCTCGCCCTGCTCTGCGCGGCGGGCTCGCTCTACGTGGGGGACAACGGCGGGCGCCGCCTGCTGCGCCTCCTGCCCGACGGCACGGTGATCGGCGAGGCCGAGGGGTTCGAGGGGCCGGTGGCGGCGCTGGCGGAGGATGCCTCCGGCGGCTTGTGGCTCCATCCCGGCGGCGCCGCGGTGCCGGTCCGCCTGCTGCGCGCCGGCGGCTACGTGCGCAGCGGCGTCCTCTGGAGCGGCACGATCGGCTCCGGCGCGCGGCCGGTCCTCTGGCACGAGGTCGAGACCCAGGGCGGACCGCCGGCCGTGGGCGCTCATCTCCAGCTCTTCGTCCACACCGGCGGCCCCGGGGGGGCTCCGCCGGCGCCGTCCGGCGATCCGTACGCGCCGTTCGACCTCCAGGCCTGGACGCCGCTGCCGCCCGGCGTCTGGCGCGGCCTCGTGCGCGGCGCGCCGGCCCGCCACCTGTGGCTCGGCGTCCATTTCGCGGGCGAGGGGCGGCAGACGCCGGCCGTCGAGCAGATCCGCATCGACTACGACCCCGAGACCTGGTCGCGCCATCTGCCGGCCATCTACCGCACCCAGGCGGAGGACCCGGAGCTCCTGGAGCGCTTCCTCGCCCTCTTCGAGAGCTTCTACACCGACCTGGACGGGCAGATCGATCATTTGGGGCGGCTCTTCGATCCCGCGGTGGCGCCGGTGGCATGGCTCCCCTGGCTCGCCGGCTGGCTGGGCATCGAGCTCGACGAGACCTGGCCGGAGGAGAAGAAGCGGCGCGCCGTGGCGGGTGCCTGGGCCGCGGCGGGCCGGCGGGGCACGCCCGCCGCGCTGCGCGAGGCGGTGCGCTTCGCCACCGGCGTCGACGTGCGCATCGTCGAGCCGGTCCTCGGCGGTACCTGGTGGACGCTGCCCGCGGACTCCTGCGGAGAGGAGGTGGCGCCGTCTGGTGGCGGCCGGCTCGGCTTCGACACCGTGCTCGCGCCGGCCGAGCTGGACGGTGCGGTGGCCGGCACCACCGCGGTGCTCGACGGCTCCTACCTGGCCGGCGAAGAGGGGCTCGGTGCCCATCTCTACGAGAGCGTGGCGCACCAGTTCGCGGTGCAGATCTACGAGCGGCACGCCGCCTCGCCGAGCCGGCTCGCGGCGGTGCGCGCGGTGATCGAGCGCGAGAAGCCGGCCCACACCGCCTGGCACCTGTGCGTCATCGCGCCGCGCCTGCGCGTCGGCTTCCAGGCGCGCATCGGCGTCGACACCGTCGTGGCCGGGCCGCCGCCGGCGAGCCGGCTGGGTGGAGGAGCGGGGCTGGTGCTGGGCGGCGAGCCGCCCGGCCGCCTCGGGGAGAGCAGCCGCATCGGCAGGGGCACCCGGCTCGGCGCGGGTTCCGTGGCGAGCCGGGCGGAGCGGACGAGACGTTCAACCCAAGCAGAGGAGGAACCATGCCCGTGATCGAGCTCCAACCGGCCGCCAGGGCGCTGCGGGCGCCCGTGCGCAACCGCTATTTCTACGGCAAGTTGCTGGACGTCTACCACTTCCAGCTCGAGACCGACTACATGAACGCCAAGCGGCATCTGCTCAACCGCCTGGTGTCCGGCTACGGCGTCGTCTGCGGCCTGGACGTACAGCCCGGGCCCGATGAGCGGCACGTCGTGGTCACGCCGGGCGTGGCGATCGACAAATGGGGCCGCGAGATCGTCGTCCCGGAGACGACACCGCCGATCGCCATCCCCGCCCATCTCCTCACCCGCGAAGACGCGGACCCGGGCGAGAAAAAACGGACCGACTCGGCGGAACGGGGCTATGCGCACCGCCACCGCGACGAGGACGAACCGGCGGCGCGGCTCCTCCTCTGCTACCACGAGTGCGAGAGCGATCCCACGCCGGTTCTGGGCGGCGATTGCGGCACGGTGGAGGAGTGCGCCGCCGGCGCCATCCGCGAGCGCTACCGGATCACTTTCAAGGAAGGACCGGCGCCGCCCATCCACTTCCAGTGCCGGGTCCCCGATCTGTTCTACGGCGGGCGGCTCGACTACGAGGCCCTGGTCAAGCACGTCAGCGCGGGGTGTCCGGAGCCGGCCGCGGACCCGTGCATCCCGCTCGCCAACCTGCGCCTCGACACGCAAGGGCACCACTGCGACCCGGAGCGGATCGACATCTCGGTCCGGCCGATCGTCTACACGAACGACCTGCTGCTCGAGATCATCCTCTCCCTGCTGGAAGAGGAGCGGGACGACCACCGCCACGCCAAGTCCTGACGAGGTGAAAGATGAAAACGTCGACCTCTTGCTCTTGCCATTCCGAGCCCGGCCTCTGTGAGACCGGCGTCCTCGAACGGCCGCGCTACTACCCGCGGCAGCTCCTCACCCCGGCGGAGATGACCCTGGAGCAGCAATATTTCCGCGACAAGCTGCGCCGCCACAACCGGCTGCTCCATGGCTGGGGCGTGGTCTGCGGCGCCGTGGTCTGCCGCGTCCCGGAGGAGCAACCGGCGGCCACGCGCCGCACCGCGGGCGACACCCGGGCGCCGGGCGCCGGGCAACCCGCTCCAGCCCCTGCCCCGGTCAAAGCCCAACCATGGAAGGTGAGCGTCGCGCCGGGCTACGTCCTGGGTCCGTACGGCGACGAGATCCTGATCGACGGCGAGCAGATCGTGGACCTGCGCACCTGCGGCCAGGACGGCGCGACCGGCGGCCACGGCGAGCCGGCGGACCCCTGGTGCGTGCCCGCCTTCGTCCAGCGCGAGCCCGGGCCGCTCTTCGTCGCGGTCCGCTACAAGGAGCTGCAGAGCCGGCCCGTGCGGGTGCAGCCCGCGGGTTGTGGCTGCGACGAGACACAGTGCGAGTACTCGCGCTGGCGTGACGGCTACGAGATCTGCGTCCTCAGCCTGGACGAATGCCCGCCGAGCCACCAGAACCCGCCCGACCTCGACCGCTTCCTCAGAGGGCCGCTGCCGGGCTGCCCCGACTGCCCGGCCGACGGCTGGGTGGTGCTCGCCCGGGTGGAGATCGACGTCGCCGGAGAGATCAAACTGATCGACAACTGCTCCTGCCGCCGCCAGGTGGTCTCCTTCGCCGCGGCGTGGTGGCACTGCACGGGGGAAACGGCTGACAAGGCCACGCCCCCCGAAGCCGGCCAGGCCCCACCGGCCAAACCGGGCCGCGGCAAGGGCAAGACCGGAGACCAGTGAGCCATGAACATCTCCTCGCTGCTCCGTGTCGTGCCGGCAGACCCGCCGGCCACTCCGCCGGCTCCGGCTGCTCCGGCCGCCGAGCCGGTCTTCCGGCTGATCAACCGCACCGTCTACTTCAGCGGCAACTGCGAGCAGTGCCGCCCGCACTGCGCCGCTCTCTGCTGCACCGGCTATGGCCTCGTCTCCTTGACCGAGGAGGAGGCGAAGAGCGGCCGTTTCCTCTTCAAGGAGGCCTCCGAGACCTGTGAGTGCTCGATGTGCCGGCGGATGCGCGAGGCCGGCGTCAAATACACCCTGCTCAAGCAGGCCGACGGGAGCTGCATGTATTTGAACGGCGAGCGCCGGTGCAGCCTCTATGAGGATCGTCCGGAGACCTGCAAGAACTACAATTGCCGGAACATCCCGTTCCGGGTGAGCCTCCCGTAGCGAGGCGCCCGGAGGGCTCACAGGGAGAGGACATGGCAGAGAAGACGTCCTCGGCCGCCAAGACGGAGAGCCAGCCCGCGTCCCGGGGGGGACGCCAGGCGCCGCCGTCCGGAGCCCCGGGTCTGGCCGCGACGGTCCTCGACCTCCAGCGCGCCGCCGGCAACCAGAGCGTCGGCCGCCTCCTCGGCGGGAGCCTCTTCCAGCCCAAGCTGCGGATCGGCCCTCCGGGCGACGCCTACGAGCGCGAAGCTGACCGCGTCGCCGATGCGGTCCTGCGCGACGGCGGCACGGCCCCTGTCTCGGTGGCACACGCAGGCACGGGCGTCCAGCGCATGTGCGCGGAATGCGAAGAGGAGCTCCTCCAGAAATCACCGGCCGAAGGGGATCCGACGGATCGGACCGATCGGACGGATCCGTCCGATCTCTTCGTCCAGCGCGCCTGCCACTGCCAGGAGAACGAAGAAGAGCTGCTTCAGCCGAAATCGGAAGGCGGCCCATCGCAGCCGGCTCCCGGCTTCGAGGCCCGGGTCGAAGCTCTGCGGGGCGCCGGCCGGCCGTTGCCAACGACCGTCCGGAGCTTCTTCGAGCCGCGCTTCGGCAACGATTTCGGAGCCGTGCGGGTGCACACCGGCGCCGCCGCGGGCGAAGCCGCCGAGGCGGTGCGTGCCCGCGCCTTCACGGTCGGCAACGACGTCGTCTTCGGAGCCGGCGAGTGGTCGCCGGAGACGACTGGCGGCAAACGTCTTCTGGCGCACGAGCTGACCCACGTCGTGCAGCAGACGCCGCTCGTGGCACGGCGCCAGCCGCTGCTGCAACGAGCGCCGCTGGAAACCGGTGAGGAGGGTGCTCCGGCCGAGGACTTCGCACCCGAGCCGGCCCCGGAGGAGGGACCGGCCCCGGAGACGAGCCCCGGTGAGCCCGCGTCCGAAGCCGCCGCCGCGGACCAGACCCCCGCCGTCGCGCTGATCGTGGAAGACGACGCGACCGAGATGGGCGAGGGGCAGATGAAGAAGAGCGACTTCCTCGCCCAACTGCGCCCGGCGGTCCTCGCGGCTGCCGAGGCGGGTCTCAGCGACAAGAGCCGTGTGGGGCAGGTC
>Ga0209682_10000267_pt1 | contig 18076 bp, 12 predicted proteins | sample DOMMetBare2Fresh_2_FD_187471 | JGI IMG/M metagenome (GOLD analysis project Ga0209682, IMG submission 187471) | Wetland sediment microbial communities from St. Louis River estuary, USA, under dissolved organic matter induced mercury methylation -... | ecosystem: Environmental > Aquatic >... | reverse complement strand
GTGCGACGATGACTACGAGGAGACCGCACGCGAGCACGGTGGGCAGGACGAACTGGATCTGCCAGGCCCAAACGAGATTGTCCCAGTTGCCGAGGTGCAACAGGGCTAACGGGAAAAACGCGTCCATCACGCTCGTGCGTCGGTTCCGTAATCGCCGCGCGGCGAGGAGCATGGCGGCGGCCACGGCACCGAGGGCCAGCGTGTCGAACACCATGGTCGAACGGAAATCACCCGTGGCGCGGAGCAGCGCCAGGTTGATGAGGCGGGGCAGGGGGAGCCGGTGCTCGCTGTTCTGGCTCCAGAGCCACTGGGGCAGATTCGGCTCGTGGCCCGTCATTGCGCCCACCATCAGCCAATCTTCTTCGAAGGGAATGTTGCGCCCGTGGCGGGCGATCGACACCAGGATGCTCGCGAGGGTCGCCGCCCACACGCCCCATACGACGATGACCGACCAGGCGCTGCCGGCGCGAGTCGCGCCGCTCGTCGATCGCTCGTTGGCTGCCGGGATGCTCATGGATGCGCTCCGAACCGCGGGGGAGGGCATTCTGCGGTAATCGGCAGGGGCCTCCCTCCCACTGACGGCAAGATTCGAGCGTCTGCCGCCGCCGTGAGTCGCCACCTCCCAGGTCGAGGGGCCGGCCAATGTTGGCTAAGTGTTTCCCCGACGCGCGGTTCCGCACAAGGTATGCCACGCATTCGAGGGCCGCCGAACCCTCGCATCACCGGGTGGGTGGCAGCCACAAGGCAACTCGCGGCATGCGCCAGCTCAGGACCAGCTCCAAGTAGGGCGGGCCAGGTCTCCAATCGGGCTCCCGGTCGATCTCCAGCAACGCGCACGCCGGGGGTCGCTCCTCGAGCGCGCGGGTCTCGTTTTCCACGAACACGTAGTGGACGCGGAGCTGCACGCCGCGCATGCGCGCGAAAGCGGCGATCGGATGGGACCACGTGTCCTCGGTCCCCGCGACGGCGAGCTCGCTGCATCCCAGTCGAGCCAGGTCCGCCGCGGCCCGCAGGGCCTCGATCCGCGCCGCCAGGTTTCCGCTGTAGAGGTCGCGGTACATCTCTCGCACCGGTCCGGCCTCGGCGTTGAAGCGGACCACGTGCGGAAGCATCAGGCCGACGGCCACGCCGTGGACGATGCCGAAGCGCGCGGTGAGCGGATTGGCGCACGAGTGGGCCGCCCCGAGCATGGACGCCTCAATGGCGGCGCCGGCGAGGTGCGCGCCGAGCAAAGTGTCGCCGACCGCCCGCAGGTCGTCCGGCGATGACAAGGTTTTTTCGAGGCTCGACGCGAGGAGGCTCCACGCTTCCCGCGAGAGCATCCGGGACACCGGATTGCCGCGCAGCGTGACATGGCTCTCGACGGCGTGCGAGACCGCATCAATGCCCGCCGTGGCCGCCACCCGGCGCGGCGCACTCGCGGCGAGCACCGGATCAAGAAGGACCTCGCGGAACCGCGCCTTGCGGTCGCCACAGGCCATCTTCTGGTGGGTGTCCGGATGCGAGATCAGGGCGTAGGACTGGGCCTCGCTCCCGGTGCCCGCGGTCGTCGGCACGCCGATCGACGGCAGCATGGCTTTTGGCGCCTTGCCCGCGCCCTGGTAGTCCTCCATCCGGCCGCCGTTGGTGAGCAGGAAGTTGATCCCCTTCGCGCAGTCCATGGCGCTGCCGCCGCCCAATCCGACCAGCAGGTCCGCGCCCTGCTCCGCGGCCACGCGCCGGCCCGCCTCGACGTGGAGCGTGGTCGGGTTCTCCTCGACGCCGTCGAACAGCTCCGCCGCGAGCCCCGCGGCGCGGAGCGAGGCGAGCGCGAGGTCCGCATGCCCGGCGGCACGTACGCCGCGGTCGGTCACCACCAGGACGCGGCTCCCGCCCAGCTCGCGGGCGAGCGCCCCGAGGAGGTCGAGCGCGCCGGGACCGAAGTGGACGCGGACGCCGCCGACGTCCACGGACCAGGGCGACGTCATGCCCGCGCCTCGACGACAGGCGCCGGCATGGCCTGGATCGCCCGCTGGCGGTAGAGATGCGCGAAGAGGTTCCCTTCGTGCGGCTGATCCCAGGAGATGCGCGAGGTGGGGATCGGCCCCAGGTTCAGCCGGTCGATCCAGGGGCAATCGAGCAGCTCCCGCTCGAATCCCGGGTCCTCCGTGAGGGCCGTGCCGACGAGCGTCGGACCGATCCGCTCCAGCAGCTCGCCCCGGGGTACCTCGACAACCGACGCGAAGGGGAACAGCAGCTCGGTGTCGGCGAGCGGATGGCCGGGGTCCTCGCACCAGACGACGGTCGGCAAAAGGAAGGTGCAGCCATCGGCCTCGGCGATCCGGCCAGACCCGCGCACCTCCGCGGTCAGGTCGACCGCTCCGGGGATGCGGAGCTGGCGGTCGATCAGATCCGAGATGTGATGTGCCACCTGCGGCCGCGGGAAGGCGGCCAGCCGGGCTTGCGGATGGTCGAGCGGCAGCGCCTCGATCGCGGCCAGGCGACCGGCGAGCGCTTCCGCGATCTCCCGTCCTGCGCCTTTCCCCAGGGCGGGCAGCCAGACGCCCGAGGCGTTCAGGCAGGAGCGGCCGCCGTTCTCGGCGATCGAGGTGACGAGGAGGTCGAGATGGCGCTCCCAGTGCGGCACCTGGTCCTCGCCGAACAGCACCTTGCTCCGGCCGGGGCCGTGGATCTGCACCCGCGGGTCCCCTACCCAGGGGCGCACCGTCGCCTCGTCGCCGAACAGCAGCGACCGGCCAGAGCGCAGCAGGATCTCCGCCGCTCCGGCGTGATCACCCGGATAGAAGCCGAGCGCGGCGGGCGGCAGGCCGGCGGCCAGGAAGGCCTGGCAGATGCGGAACGGCGTCCACGGTTCCTCGCGCCCCGGCCGGAGCACCACCGGCACCTTGAGCGCCGGAGCCGGCAGCCAGAGGTTGTGGACGCCGGGCGAGTTGCTCGGCAGGACCGCGCCCAGGGCCTCGGTCTGGCAGAGGTAGGAGAGGCGCCGTCCGTCTTCGACGGCCATCCCGGCGTCGAGGACGGACAGGTCGAGCCCGCGCGTCAGACCGTCGATCACCCTCTCCATCCCGTCAAGTACGTGGCGAACCTTCTCCAGGTTCATCCGGCAGAGCGTTTCCGGCAATCCGCAGGTCGCCGAGAGCTGGCGCATCCAATCGCCCGGGGACTGGGTCTCGCCTTCGGCACCCAGGGGAAGGTCCGCCTCGGCGAACAGGCGGGCCGCCCGCCGGCAGACCTCCAGAAGCTCGCCGGTGCGCATCGCCTGGAGGGCACGCCGCGCCGCGCCCAGCGACGACAGATCGCGGGCGATCAGGCCCCGGTTGGCCTGCGACAGCTCCGCCACCACCTCGCCGGTGCGCAGGTCGCGGAGCGGCCGTGCCTCCACGCTCCGATAGGGACGTCCGCCGCGCAAAAGGGGGATGTGAAGCATCCGGGGGCCCTCCCCTCAATACACGCCGACGACGACCGAATCTTGCAGGGCCGCGAACAGGCGCAGGTTGGTCACGCCGTCCCACGGGTAGCGCTCGATCGGCTCGGCCCGCTCGCCCTCGTCGCGCTCCAGGAAGCGGGGCACGAAGAAGTCGCGGGTCAGCGTGGTGAGCATCACCCGCCCGGTCTGCCCGTACTCGACCGCGCGCTCCGGGTCCTCCGGATCGACCAGCTCGAACACGGCGCGCGGGGACGGCGGGTAATACGTGATGGCGTAGCGGCCGGCGAAGGGGGCGGCCGGATCGAACGGCTTCGGGCAGGCGAGCCCCATCAGCGTGTTGCCGTAGGTGGGGACGAAGTCGATCCCCGGCACCAGCTCCTCGCGGGCAAAGCGGTGGAACTGCGCGTTCATCTCCGTGCCGCCGCAGAAGATGCCGCGGATGCCCAGCTTGACGAGCGAGACGCGCTCGCAGAGCGCCTCGAGCAGCTTCGGCGTGGTGAACAGGCAGCGGATCTCGTGCGCCTTGAGGATGGTGAGCCCCTGCTCGATGACGTGCGCCTTGTACTCCTCCAGCTCGCGGTGCCGGCCGTGCTTGACCAGCTTGTTGACCCACCGCGGGTCGAGATCGACGTGAAAGCAGATGCCGCCGCGGTGCTGCGCCAGGTGCTCGACCGCCAGCCGCAGCCGGCGCGGTCCCGTAGGGCCGAGCATCAGCCAGTCCGCGCCCCGGGGAAAGCCGGATTCGGAGAGCTCCTCGCTGTACCGCTCGTAGTCGAGCTGGAAGTCCTCGACGTTCACCCGCGACTTCGGCACCCCGGTCGAGCCGCCGGTCTCGCAGACATAGGCGGGCCGGCCGGCGAAGCCGCGCGGAATCCAGCGGCGCACCGGGCCGCCGCGCAGCCAGTCGTCCTCGAAATGGCCGAAGAGCGCGAGGTCGTCGTAGCGATGGACCTCCCGCCGCGGATCGATGCCGCGCGAGGCCGCCCAGTCCAGCCAGAACGGGCTGCCGGTCTGCGGATCGAAGTGCCAGGCCACGGTCTCGCGCACGTGGGCGTCGAGGCGTGTGCGGGCCGCGGCGACCTTCGTGGACAGATCGAACCGATCGGACGGCGCAGGGGTGGTCAGGGCGTCCACGTCACCGTCCCGGCGGCTTCGCCGGAGGAGCCGCCGGCTTGCCCTTCCCCTCCGCGATCGCCCAGAGCTTCGAGCGGGAGGTGATGTAGAGGACACCGTCCTTGGCGACCGGCGTCGTGTAGACCGAGTTGCCCATGTTCACCTCGAAGAGGACTTCCTTCTTCTTGCCCGCCCGCAGCACGACGACGTCGCCGTCCTCGTCGCCCAGGTAGACCTTGCCGTCGGCCACGAAGGGCGAGCCCCAGATGGCCGCAAAGGCGTCATACGTCCAGAAGAGCTCTCCGGTTTTGGCGTCGAGGGCATAGAGGAAGCCCGAGAGGTCGGACGCGTAGAGGATGCCGTCGGCGATCGCCACGGTCGAGATCGTGCGGTGGAAGTCTTCGCCCCCGCGGTGCCAGACCACGGCCTTGCCGGTCACGTCCCCGTCCAGCGACGCGTCGACCGCCCACAGATGGCCGACTCCCTCGCCGTGCTCCGGGTCCTCGCCGACGCCGATGTAGACCTTGTCGTCCCAGATCACCGGCGTTCCGATGATGTTGTTGCGGGTCGCGGCGCCGCCGATCTTGTAGACGGCGTCCTTCGGATTGCAGTCGAATTTCCAGAGCAGGGTGCCGGTCTTGGGATCGAACGCGTAGAGCCAGCCGTCGCCGCCCGGGAAGACCACCTGCGCCCTCCCCTTGACGACACCGTAGACCGGGTTCGACCACTGCCCGTGCAGGATCTTGTCGCCCGGCAGCGCGCTCTCCCAGAGGAGCTTGCCGGTGTTCTTGTCGACCGCGATGAACGCCGGGGCCTGCGGCACGGGGACGTTGACGTGCCCTTCGTCGACGCCGTTGCCGGTCACCGTATAGATCACGTCGCCGACGAGCAGCGGGTTGCCCGCCGCCAGGTTGTGAGGGAACACGTCGAGCTCGCCGATCATGTCGAGCTTCCAGGCCACGTCCTCGTCGACGTCGCTCTTTTCGGTCTCGCCCTGGAACGAGCCGTCGTTCTCCTTGTCGAGGAACCCCGCGGTGTCGGCCGCGACCAACTCGGCGCGGTTGGAGATGTAGTAGACCCGGTCGCCCTCGACCGCCGGGCTCGAGCAGATCCCTTGCAGCGGCCAGTCGTTGACCCGGCCGGCCGGGAGCTTCGCGTGAGCGGCCTGCCAGAGGAACTTGCCGTCCTTGGCGTCGAAGACCATGAGCACGCCGCGGTCGCCGGTGAGCTTGGGGTTGCGCAGCCCTTCGTTGTTCGTGCCGACGAACACCTTGCCGTCGCCGACAACCGGACCGCCGTAGCTCTGCGATCCCAACTGGGCCGACCAGAGGATGTTCTCCCCCGTTTCCGGGTTCCACTTCGTGGGGAGCCCCTTCTCGTCCGAGGCCATGTTGCGCGAGGGACCGCCGCCGAACATCGAGACCTGCGCCCGGCCCGGGGCTCCCGGGACGAACAGCAGCAGACCGGTGGCACAGAGTGCGAAACGATTCATGGCTGATTCCCCGTCACCTGAAGGTTGTCGTAATAGATGTCCGCCGCCGAGTACCCGTAGATCCCCGGGCTCCCCTGGCGGATCGGCTGCGGGTCTTCGGCCGTGACCGTCCACTCCGGTGGCTCGGGCTCGCCGCGGCGCCACACCTTGCCGCGCAGCAGCGCCTTGTCTCCCTGCTGATCGACGCGGAACTTCATCGTGTACCAGACGTCGGGCTCCCACGGGAACGGCACCGACTTCTCCAGCCGCAGATCCGACTCCCAACCGCGGATCTGGATCTTCTGGTGGTTGCCCATGAGGTCCATGTGATACCCGCTGTTGACCAGCCCGAGGTCCGGCCGCTTCCGTCCCTTGACCGCGCCCCGCAGGTCCGCCTGGATGGTGTAGTTGGCGAGCGTGGCCGAACCGAAGTAGACGTCCGACCGGTCGAGGCCGACGGCCACCGGGGGCTTCGACAGGACCTTGCCGCCGTCGAGCTCCTTGACCGGGAACTTGAGGCCCGCGCCGATCCACCAGGGCGGCGTCTTCCCCACCTCGACCGCCTCGAAGTCCCAGCTCCAGGGGAGGGGCGGAACCACCCGCACCCGCGCCGCGGCCTCCAGAGCACCCACCTTCGCCACGACCTTGCCGGCCTGCGGCTTCCCGGGGTCCGGCGTAAACCCACCGTTCTCCAACTTGCCGGCGAGCCCCTGGAGGGTCCACTCGGCGCCGGCCGGAGCGGACAGCGCGCGCCCCTGGCCGTCGAAGGCCTTCACCGCGAAACGGACGGTCTGTCCGGGCTGGATCAGCACCTCCGCCGGCACCACCTGGAGCACCGCCGGCGCCGCGTCCCTGGCGGGAGACCCTTCCCCCGGCAGCGCCGCCGGCTTGTCCTTGACGGCCTTGAACGGCTTGGTCTTGTCGCCCAGGCAGAACAGCCCGGCTTCGGTCGACAGGTAGACGCGCCCGTAGGCGATGGCCGGCGAGCCGTACAGCTCGGCGTAGCGGCCGGCGGGGCCTTCGGTCGCGTCCGCCACCGTGATCTCGTCCATGTCGAGCGTCTCGACGCCGTCCGGGCCGGGCTTCAGGACGTAGAAGCGGCCGTTGAGCTCGGTGACCCAGATCTTGCCATCGGCCCAGACCGGCGATCCCTTGCCCACCGTCCCCAGCTTGTGCTTCCAGAGGTGGCGGCCGGTCTTCGCGTCGAGCGCGAAGAGGTTGGCCGAGTTGTCGATCGAATAGAGCACGCCGTCGTGGACGAGGGGCGACGAGAACCCGGCGCCCAGCTCATCCGCCCGCCACCGCTCGTGCGTCTTCGTCACGTCGCCCGTGCCGGTCGCGTCGATCGCCACCAGCCGCCCCATCACGCCCGGCGTGTCGGTGTTCTCCTCGCTGTGGGAGGCGAAGACCGTGTCGCCGTCGACCGCGACCGTGATGTTGATGCCGGCCTTGGTGAGCTGGAAGCTCCAGACCTTCTCCCCGGTGCGCGCCTTGATCGCATGCACCCAGCCGTCGGCGTTGCCTTCAATGAGCAACCTCTGTCCATTGATCACCGCCGCCACCGGCGTCGTCGAGGTGTTGAGGTCGTACGGGTTGGTGGTGCCCGGCGTCGAAGCCCACAGCAGCCCGCCCGTCCGCTTGTCGAAGGCGAACGTGCGATGGCGCGGCGGACCCTGCTCTCCCCAGCCGGTGTTGACGAAGGAGAGGATGAGCCGGTCCTCGTCCACCATCGGCGTGTGGGTACGGCCGCCGAAGCCGGAGTAGAGGCCGAATTCCTCGGTCAGCTCGCGCGTCCAGAGGACCTTGCCGGCGCGGTCGAAAGCCACCAGCAGGCCGCCGACGCCGTGCGCATAGAGATTGCCCGTCTCGGGGTCGCCGACCACGCTGGCCCAGCCCACCCGGTTGAACGGGACCATGGTGAGGTAGACGTCGAGCCGGTGCTCCCAGAGCTTCTTGCCGCTGCCCGCGTCGAAGCAGGCCACGACCTCCTGCTTGTGGAGCCCCTGCCCGACCCGGCCATTGGCGCACACCCGGCCGTCGAACACCACCGGCGTCGAGCGGCCGACCAGGTCCGCGTGCCAGACGAGGTTCTCGCCGGCCGGCGACCAATGCGAGATCAGGCCGGTCTCGGCCGAAACGCCGCCCTGCCCGGGTCCACGCCAGAAAGGCCATTCGCCGGCCGCGAGGGGGGTGGAGGCCCCGGCGACGAGCAGCGCAACGACGAGAAACAGTTCTTTCCTTTTCATGCGGGTCTCTCCTGGCCAACGACGCGAGTATAGCCGAGCGTTCCGACCGCCCGTGTAAAAAATTGTAACCTCAACACACTGCTGGCCAGAGGCTCGCGCCGGATCGTGGGGGCGGGGAGGTCAATCCGGCGCAAGCGGAGGGGAGGCGACCAGGGAATTCCGGCCGCGCGGCCGTCCAATTCCCCGAGAGGCCACCCGATGACAACCCTTCGACTTCCCCGACTGATCCCGTGCTATTCTTTGGGCTCAACGCTCGATCCTCTATGGCCTGGCGCGCCGAAAAGCACAGGACAGAATGCATGGGCTGATTCCATGACCGTACCGCGGCTTCGGGGAGCGGTCTGGGTTGCGCTCTGTGTTCTTCTCGTCTCTGGATTGGGTCTCTCGATCCGGAGGCATGGCTCCCCGGTCTCCGCCACCCCGGAGAGCCGGACGGCTCTCGTCCGGGCCGCCGGGACGCTGCGTGTCGTCGAGGGGAGGTTGACCGGCGGTTTCGGCCATGGGGACTATTTGCCGTCTGCGTCTCCTGCGAGCGAGTCCACCGAAGCCCTGTGGGCACTCCAGAAGGGCCGTGCAGCCTCCTCGCCGGAAGCTCTCGCCGACCGAGGTCTTCTGGAACTTTTCAGCCGGGACTGGGACGAAGCGATCGCCAATCTGGAAGAAGCCTCGGCGCGCGACTCGCAGAATGCGCGGATCGCCACCGACCTCGCAGCCGCCTACCTCGAACGGGCAGACCGGATGGGACGCCCGCTCGACACGTTCCTCGCCCTCGTCGCCGCCGAGCGCGCGATCGCCGCCGATCCCCTCCTGCCGGAGGCGTACTTCAACCAGGCGTTGGCCTTTGAGAGGCTTGGATTGCGGGCGCGCGCCCGTGCGGCCTGGGTTCGTTACCTCGCGCGGGAAACGGAGCCGGGCTGGCGGGCCGAAGGAGAAGAGCACCTTGGAGGCCTCGAGCGGCCGGTTCGTCCACGGGCCGAGATCGACCGGGTGGCGCTCGCTGCGGCGGTCTCCGGCGGCGACCGGGCGGCGGTTCGCGACCTCGTGAACCCGTTGCGCCTGCGGTTCCGCCGGTTGGGGGAAGAAGAGCTTCTCGCCGACTGGGCCGAGGCGCACCGGGCGGGCAGCGAAGAGCGGGCCGTCCACTCCCTCGACGCCGCCCGTGCTGTCGGGCAGGCTCTCGCGGAGCTCAGCCGGGACAACCTGCTGCGTGATGCCGTGGCGGCCATCGACCGTGCCACGCCCGTCCAGCGAGAGGCCCTGGCTCGCGGACACCTCGATTTCCGGGCGGGCCGGTCGCTGTATGTCGCCGCGGATTACCAGGGGGCCGTCGTCCGGCTGCACTCGGCCCGCCAGGCTCTGCTCCAGGGCGCAAGCCCCTTCGCCCTGCGTGCCGAGCTCGCGGTCGGTGCGTGCGAGCACTACCTCGCGCTCGGCACCTCGGCTCTCCACCGATTCGACGCCGTTGCGGCAGAGGCCGCGGACCGGTCCTATCTGTCCCTCCTCGGCGAAAGCCTGTGGATGAAGGGGCTTGCTCATTTTGCCGAGCACGACGTGCCCCCCACCCTCACCGCCTACCGGGAAGCCCTTGCCGCCTTCGATGCCGTCCGAGAGACCGAAAACGTCGCAGGGGCTCAGGCCCTGCTGGCCGAGATCTCCGACTATGAAGGCGAGATCGAGAACGGTTGGGAGCACCGGCTGGCGGCGCTCCGCAACACCTTGGAGATCGGCGACTCCCAGCGGCTGTTCCAGGTCTACGTGGAAGCGGCGGTGGCCGCTACGCTCCAGGGTGAGTCGCGGGTGGCCCTCTATTTCCAGGAAGAGGCGCTGCGCTACGCGCGGCAGGACCGGAATCCGATCGCCATCGCCCAGGCGCTGTTCTGGAGAAGCCGCAACCATCAGGCGCTCGGCCTCGCAAAACTTGCGAGCGAGGACCTGCGCCGGGCGAAGATCGTGCTGGCGGAGGCCTCACCCAGCCTGATCAAGGAAAGAACCGAAGCCGACGTCTCGCTCGCGGAGGCGGAGCTGGCGGCGGAGAACGCACCCCAGGACGCGGTCCCCCTCTTGAACCGGGCTCTCGGTCTCTATCTGCGGGGAGGCCACCGGGCACGCCTGATCGAAATCCTGACCTCGCGAGCCGGAGCCCGCGAGCGCCTGGGAGACCTCGACGGAGCGGAGGCCGACCTCGAATCCGCCGCGCGGTCGATCGAAGAGTGGCGGGAAAAGATAGAAACTCCCGGCGAACGGATCTCGTTTCTCGCCCGCTCCGAGCAGCTCTTCGATTCGTTGATCCGGCTGTATCTCGAAGGAAAAAAAGATCCGGCTCGGGCATTCGATACCCTGGAACGCCAGCGCGCCCGGGCTCTGCTGGACTCGGTTCTTCCCTTCGTCCGGCCGCTGACCACGCGCGAGGTGGCGGCAAGTCTCCCGCAGGACGCCGTCGTCCTCTCCTACGCCGTCCTCGGCGAACGCCTCGTGGTTTTCGTCCTCGATCGTCACGGGTTGCGCCTGGAGTCCACACTCTCCGGCGACTGGCCCTCTCTCCAGCATCAGATCATCGCCCTGCGTGCCGGCCTCGCCGGCCATGCGGACGAGCGTGAGCTCGACCGGCGATCCGCGGCTCTCTACGAGACATTGATCCAGCCCCTGGCGGCGGCCATCCCGGTCCACACGCGCCTGATTCTCAGCGCCGAGGGCACGCTGCAGCGGCTTCCGTTCGCCGCCCTCAAGAACCCGCGGACGGGGCGTTACCTGGTCCAGGATCATCCGCTCACCTGGGCACCGAGCGCCAGCGTCTTCGTGGCGAGTGCCACGCGTTTCCGCCCATTGGCCCAGGGAGCGCCACGGGCCCTTCTCCTCGTGAGCCAGGCTGAACCGGATCTCCTCCGGTTTCCGGGGCTCCGTCCTCTCCCCTGGGTGGCCGAGGAAATCCGGCAGGTGGCCGGCCTTTATCCGAGACCGGAATTGCTCGACGGCCCGGGAGCCACCATCGACACCTTCCTCCGCGAAGCGCCGGACGCCGAAATCGTTCATTTTCTCGGCCATGCGATCCGCGGGCGAGGGGCGAGCGGATCCTGTCTCGTCCTGGCTTCCCAGCCCGGCAACCCGGACAGCGGCCTGCTCTGCGGCGACGCGATCGAGCGCCTCCGCCTGAGCCGGACGCGTCTCGTCATCCTCTCCGCGTGCGGCACCGCGGACGGGCGCATCGCACGGGGAGAAGGCATCGAAAGCCTCACCCGTTCCTTCCTTGCGGCTGGTGCACCAGCCGTGATCGGCACGTCCTGGGACGTGAAAGATCGGACGGCCCAGCTCTTTCTCACCGAGCTGCATCGCAAGCTCCGGGAAGGCAAAGATCCATCCGAGGCATTACGCAGCACCCAGCTCAGATACATCGGCGGCGTGGACCCGGACCAGCAGTCGCCGCGGTTCTGGGCCAACTTTCAGTTGACCGGCGGAACCGACTAGAAACCAACGCAGCACTACAGGAGGTTTGTCATGGGATTTGATCTGGAGATCATTTTTCAGGGGATGTGTACCTTCGTCCCGGAACGCGACGGCAGCAAGCTCTGGGTTCTCATGCAGGACCAGGGACGCCGCAACGACGAGATTCCACCGCACGCCGCGATGATCCGGTTCAATCTAGAGAACCTGGTCCCTGGAACCCCTGGGTTCGGCCTGCGCCGGTTGAACAATCTCGACGTCAGGATCTCGCGCCAGGAGCAGAGGGGGGTGAAGTTGACGGGATTTGACGCCCGGACCAACTCTCCTGATGGAGCCCAGGGGAGCGACAGCTTTGCCTGGCTCTCCCCTCTTGAGGAAGCCTGCGCGAGACGAGGCCTCGTCGGGGGTGGCGTGATAGATCCCGTCTTTCTGCAGCCGATCGAGAACCTGACGGCCCAGGACGCCGATCTCATGGCAGCACGGTTTCTTTTCACCGACGGCACGGCCAGCACGGACAAGTTGACCGGATTCAACGGACAGGCTCTGGAGTCAGTTTTCCGGCCGCCCGGTGTAGCGGCGCTCGGCACCGATCTGCGCCAACCGACCGCCGCACGAGTCGTGCTCAAGACGTTCATCGATTCCGACAGAGTGACCTTCCGGACCAAGCTTCTGCACACCGGAGATCCTGCTCGCTCCTTGACCCTCCGGCCCCTGGGGCTCGAGAACGTGCTCAGCGTCACGATCCTGAACGAGGAAGCCGACAGCCTCGTCGGTCTTCCTAGTGAGCCGATCCACATTGGCCGGGAACGCGGGCAGGACCGCATCTTCCTCTCGATGTATGACTTCTGCCACCAACCTCCACAGACCGGTGCGCGGCCGATGCCGATCCCGGCGGGGCAGAGCGCCCTCTTCCCTTCCCCACCGTCGAACATCATCTTGCACAACGCACCTCCCTGCTCGCCCAGCCGGGGAGTCCTTGGCACGTAGGAAACACCCGATCAAAAAGGAGAGATGACATGGACCTTCTGCAGACTTTCGCCTCGTCGCTGGACGAGAGCACATGGGATGAGATCAACGCCTTCTTGCGGCGCTACGGCTATCTAGGCAACGAGGCCAACGCGATGCTCGCGAGTGGCACCCCCGCTCCCCCCCTGAATGCACTGAGGAGGTTTCAAGCGTTCTACGGGATCCGGGAAGAGAGCGCTGACGAGCTTCTGACGAAGACGTTGGAAGAAATGAAGGGGAAGCGCTGTGGCGTCACCGATTTCGAGGCAGCCGAGGCCAGACAACCGGGATGCCCCTGGCCGGCCAGCCAAAATATCCTGATCTATGAGGTGGAAAACGCGCCGGCCGGTCTCCAGCCGGGCGAGGTGAAAGCCGCGATCGGCAAAGCGATCAACACCTGGAATGGGGCGCTTCAGGCAGCCGGAATTCCTCTTACCTTCCGGAAGAGAGATGCCCGGCGTCGAGGCGATTCAACCGTGCATGTCCGGTTCTCCTGGAAAAGGGAATCTGGCGTCGAGGCCGTGGTCGGTACGCCGATCGCACATGCTGATTTTCCGCCGGCTTGTGGCCTCCTCTCCAGAGACCTTCCACGACCTGTGGTCTTCAACCCGGACGTGAGCTGGTCCGTTGCGGATTCCAGAGGACCAGATGCGTTCGACATCACCGCCGTCGCGGTCCATGAGATCGGCCATATCCTGGGGCTTCCTCATAGCGACAATTCGACCTCTGTGATGTTTCCCGCCTTGTTCCCCGGCGACCAACCGACCGCGGAAGATCGGAGTGCGCTCGCCAAGCTGTATGCTCCGGCCGCTCCAGTCCCTCCGATCGCTCCGGTGATCCTGGGCGCAGGTTCGCCGAGCTCCCCGGCACACCCCTAAGAGTCTAAAAGCTCGTGGCGGCAGTCTTTGAAGGCTGCCGCCATAGCACCTCCAGCTCTTGCTTGCCCCATGGGCCCGGCGTGCTATCCTCCAGACTCATGACCATTCAGCGAACCTACAGGTCCGGAAGGACCTCTCCCTCCGACCGAGGCAACCGCACCAAGACGCGGGTGGCCGCGGGGCTGCTGCTTGCCGGGGCGGCGGTGGGATTGCCGGTCCTGGTGAGCGAGGTGATCCGCCGGCGCGCGGAGGCACCGCAGGCGCCGCGGTGGGGACGGGCGCATCGCACCCTGGGTGCCCTCGGCGAGATCGTGTTCCAGGAGCTGGGAGCCGGCGCACCGCCGTTCCTCCTGCTCCACTCCCTCGGCCCAGGCTATGACGCCAACCAGTGGCGGGCGTCCGCGGAGCTCCTGGCGAGCCGCCACTGCGTCTACGTGCCGGATCTCCCCGGCTGGGGACGCTCCGAGACGCCCGGGGTCGGACACATCCCCGAGCTCTACGTGCGGGCGCTCTCCGGCTTCGTCGACCGCGTCATCGACGGCCCGGCGGTGATCGCCGCGTCGGGACTCTCGGCGGCCTATGCGGTGCGCATCGCCCTGGAGCATCCGGAGCGGGTGCTCGGCCTCGTCCTGGTCAATCCGCTGGGGCTCGCCGCGGACGCCGGCTCGTTCGCGACGCCCGGCGCGGCGTTCCTCCGGCGGCTCCTCCAGGTCCCCGTGCTGCGCTCCACCACGCTCGACCTGCTGACCAGCCGCGCGGCTCTCGAGCAGCACCTGCGGCGCGAGGCCTATGCCGCCCCCGAGCGGGTGGATGCGGCGCTCCTCGACCATCACTACCGGGCGAGCCACCGGGCGCCTGCCCGCACCGCCCTCTCGGCGCTCCTCTGCGGCGACCTCTGGCTGGAGGTGGAGAGCGCGCTCGACCAACTGGAGGTGCCGGTGCTCCTCGCCTGGGGGCGCTCCGCGAAAGCGGCACCCGTGGCGAACGCCGACCTCTGGCTGCGCCGCCTGCCGGCCGCCCAGGTCGAGGTGTTCCAGGGGAGCGCCGACCTGCCGCACGTGGAGAGCTCGTCCGCCTTCTGCAAGGCGGTCGAACGCTTCACCGACGGGCTCCGGGGCTGAATGCGCGCCAACGACACGCTGCTCGATCTCTGCCTGGAGCTTCAGATCCTCGACCGGGTGCCGCGCAGCGGCTACGTGCTGCGCGGCGTCGCCGACCCGGAGAGCGTGACGGAGCATAGCTGGCACGTCCTCTTCCTGGTCTGGGCGCTCGGCCCACGCATCGAAGGGCTCGACGTGCCCCATGCCGTGGAGATCGCCCTGGTCCACGACCTCGCCGAGCTGCGCATCGGCGACCTGCCGCGCGTCGCCTCCCGCTACTTCCCCGACGGAGCGAAGAAGAGCGCCGAGCTGGCCGCCCTGGAGGAGATCCTCGCGCCGCTCCCCCCCTCCGCCCTCGACCTCTACCGCGAGTACCAGGAAGGGACGACCCCCGAGGCCCGTCTCGTCAAGGCCTGCGACAAGCTCCAGCTCATGCTCAAGGTGGCCGTCTACGAGCGCTGGGGCACCGGCGCCCTCGGCGAGTTCTGGGACAACCCGGAGAACTTCCCCGACGGAGACTTCGCGGTGGTCCGGGAGCTGTTCGAGGCGCTGCGGGCGCGGCGGGGGGAAGGAGCCAAGGGGTAGGAGGAACCCGATGCTGCGACGCGTGACCCTCCAAGGCTTCAAGTCCATCAAGACGATGGACCTCGAGCTGCGTCCCCTGAACGTGCTGATCGGGGCGAATGGGGCCGGCAAGAGCAACCTCGTCTCGTTCTTCAAGATGCTCAACGAGATGATGGCCGGGCGGCTGCAAACGTACATCGGCACGACGGGGCGCGCACAATCCCTTCTGCACTTCGGACCCAAGGTGACGCCGCAGATCGAGGCCCGGCTGGAGTTCGAGGTGGAGAACGGGCTCGACACCTATGCCATGCGCCTGTTCCACGCGGCGGGCGATACGCTGGTCTTCGCCGACGAAGCGCTGAGCTTCCTCCAGACCGGATTCCAGAAGCCCCTGCTGGTCCCTCTCGGCGCCGGGCACGAAGAAACCCGCATCGCTCAGGAGACAGAAAAGGATGGACAGACCGCCAAGGTGGCCAAAGTCTTTCGCCATCTGCTGAACCAGTGCCGGGTCTACCACTTCCATGACACGTCTCCGACAGCGCGGGTCCGCCAGTACGGCTACGTCGGCGACAACCGCTGGCTGATGCCCGACGCCGGGAATCTGGCCGCCCTCTTGCTGCGGTATCGCGAAGAGAACGGTGGCTCGGTCTACAAGCGAATCGTCTCGACCATCCGCCTGATGGCACCGTTCTTCGTCGACTTCGATCTCGAGCCGGCCGGCCCCACCAAGAAGGACGTCATCCTGAACTGGCGGGACGAAGGCTCCGACCAGATTTTCGGCCCGCACCAGCTCTCGGACGGCACCCTGCGCGCGATGTGTCTCGTGACCCTGCTGCTGCAGCCAGAGGACGATTTGCCCAAGCTCATCGTCGTGGATGAGCCGGAGCTGGGCCTGCACCCCTACGCGCTCAACGTCATCGCGTCCCTTTTCAAGAAGGCGTCGCATCACACCCAGGTGCTGATCAGCACGCAGTCGAGATCCTTCCTCGACAACTTCGACCCGGAAGACGTGGTCGTCGTCAATCGGGAAGGCAGGGAATCACAGCTCAAACGGCTGGAGCCCGGCCCGCTGGCAACTCAGACGACCATCGACGCCTCCGGGCGGTTGGTCTTGCCCAAGACCGTTCGCGATGAGGCGGGAATCCTGCCCGGGATGACCCTCAGGGTCACGGTGCAGGAGGGGAGAATCGAGATCGAGCCCGTGCCGCGCGAAGTCCGGATCGCACAAAGGGGCCCCCTGCGGATCGCCGTCCCTGTCGAGGAGGGGCCGCCGCTCGCAGAGGAGACCGTGCAGCGGGTACGCCGGGAGCTCCGCGAGCATGGCGGTTGACTGTGCGCGCAAAGGCGGCGCCCAGAGGTTGCTGACCTTCAACCGTTCGCACTTCGAGCGGCTTGAGACAGAAGGGATCGAGATCGTGACCCCAGCCATACCGTAGGGGCAACCCCCTACGCCAGCCATGGACAGGCATCGGCGGGTCCGCAGAACTCCGCCGTCACCTCTTCGACCGAAGAAGCCACGGCGGCCCGATCCAGCCACCGCGCCCACCGTACTGATCAGGAAAGAGCCCCCGGAGGGGGCTCCGGCATGTAGCCCGGGGCCAAAGCGCAGCGGCGGCCCCGGGTTGCCAGCACAACAATGTTCCCAAGCCCCGGAGGGGCGGCAGCAATCTTCCACTGCGCCCGATAAGCGTCTCGCAATGGCAGCCACCGTGGTCAACGTGCTGCCGCCCCTGCCGGGGCTTGGAAACACATTGAAAACCCTTGACCCGGGGTCGCCGCGCCTGATGGCGCTCTGACCCCGGGCTCTATGCCGTGACCCCCTCCGGGGGTCTTTTCACCACGGCCCACCACACCGACCAGCGCGAGCCGTTTGGCGCGGCGGTCAAGCCCCCCGTCGCAATCCCACCGTACTGATCAGGGAAGTTCCGCCCGTCGCGCTCGACGGCCTGCCGTTGATCATGATCGACGAGAAGTCGCAATCCCACCGTACTGATCAGGGAAGTTCCGCCTCACCCCTCGCCAGCCTGTTGATTCCAGGCCACTTAGGTACCCCAAAAGTCTAACCCCCCTCCGGGAGCCTCGGCAAGTCGCCAAAACGAACGCCGGCAAGCCCCGCCCCTCTCCCGTAAACCGCTGATTCAGCGCGAGATCGGGGGAAAGTCTAACCCCCGCGTCAAAGTGGCACTTTTGCGTTGGCATGACTTTTTCCCGGTATAGGGCTTGCAGAGCGGAAGGTGGTGACCCTCCTGGGCTCTACTTCAGTTTTCAAAGAGCAGTGCCCTGCGCGAACCGGGGCGAGGTCGCCGGTTCCGGGGGCTGGCGGATTTCGCCTTCTCTTCTCTATGACACAGGTCGGGGCGTTTTTGTTGGACGCCATCGGTTGCCCGAGCGGCAGGTCCGCAGGTTCGGACCAGTGCCGGAGTCAGCGGGTGTCCGCCATCACCTCGTCGACCGAGGAAGCCACGGCGGCCCGATCCAGCCACCGGTCCAATCGGTCGATGTCGGAACAGCGCAGGATCTCCTCCCGCTGCGCCGACTCTACGGCGATCCCGCGGGCCACCAGGAACATGAGGAGTGACGCCGCCTTGCCCCTAGCCTCTCCTCGGGCCTCTCCTCGGGCCTCCGCCACGGCTTCGCGCTTCAAGATCACCGGGTTGCCCTTGGCAATCAGGGCCTCCGCCACGGCGTTGTCGGCTAAGGCGGCGTCGAGCAGCGCGGCCACGGACAACGGTTTCACCAGGCAGCGATCCTCGATCACCGAGCCGGGGTCCAGAATCCGCCAGCTCCGGCTTTCGGGGGACCACTCGCCGACCCGCGGATCCTTCTTGACGAAG
>Ga0209682_10000266_pt1 | contig 18148 bp, 12 predicted proteins | sample DOMMetBare2Fresh_2_FD_187471 | JGI IMG/M metagenome (GOLD analysis project Ga0209682, IMG submission 187471) | Wetland sediment microbial communities from St. Louis River estuary, USA, under dissolved organic matter induced mercury methylation -... | ecosystem: Environmental > Aquatic >... | reverse complement strand
CGTCATCGAGCGCATGATGGCGTCGCAGATTGAGCGCACGCGTGATCTCATCCAGCCGCTCGTACGCGACCGGAACCCGCCGCCACGTGATGCCCGACGGCAAATCCTCGGCGCCGAGCAGCGAGATCAGCGACAGCCGATCGAATCCGGAGTCGCACACGATGGTGACCGGCTTGTCGCGCGCCCGCGCAGCGAGCCATGCTGCGAACCCCTCGCGCGCCATCGCGAGGGGAACCGCATCGCCGTCGAGCAGGGGCAGAACGATCCTGCGCACGAATTCACTCGTCTGCTCCTCGGGCCAATCGCGTAACTCGCAATAGAACGCCGTCGCGTCCGTCGCCACTGCACCGACGCTGATCAGCGTCGGATCGTAAAGGTTGGTGAATTCGCTGTCGAAGAACACGAAGGTCCGCGACATGTCAGCCTCAAGCGCGACGGGGGGCAGCGACAGCGTACGAAACAGCAGCACCTCGTCGGCGTACTCGCCCGGCCCTAGGCGCAGCTTGCCCCTCACCTCCGCTCCATCGATGCTGGCTTCGCGGAAACCCGCGCGACGCGCGGCCCGCAAGCCGTGCACATTACGACGCGACGGCCGCAGCAGGAACTGATTGACTCCGAACTCGGATTGCAGCCACTTGCACGTCAGCACGATCGAAGAGGAGCCAATGCCCTCGCCCTGAAAGCGACGACCGGCAAGCCAGACATCAAGCTCGACCACATCCTTCAGCAGGTTGATATTGCGATAGGCGACAAAGCCGACGTCGTCCGTGTCGTTGCTGATGATCAACGCCCTTCCGGACAACGGCCGTGCGCCGGTGAAGAAATGCTTTCCGTGCCGCATGCAAAACTCATCGAAGGTCGGCACGCGGTGCTCAAACGCCGGCGTCCCGCCGGTCATCGTCAGCGACAGATCATTGCGCGCGATCCACTCGTAGATGCGCAGGCGATCGCCCGGCACGGCGCGTCGCAAAGCGATTTTGGAATTGCTGGCGATGATCATCGGCATATTGGCGGCCGCGTTGGGCCCGGCCGCACTGTCGCGCAGAGTATAGTTTTTAGCGACGCTCTGCCCATGTTTTGGACCCGAACTTTCTGCATGGAACATCGCCCCTTGCCCCTGCGCGCACTGGCCAACGTCATCGGCCCGTCGCGCCTTCCCAATGTGGGGACGACAATTTTCACGGTGATGTCGGCGCTGGCGGCCAGGCACGGCGCGGTCAATCTCGGGCAGGGGTTCCCAGACTTCGATTGCGATCCGAAGCTGCAGCAGTTCTTCACTGAGTCCATGGCAGCCGGGCATAACCAGTACGCGCCGATGGCGGGCGTGCCGGCATTGCGACAGGCGATCGGCGCCAAGCATGCGCGCCTTTACCGGCACCGCTACGACCCCGATACCGAAGTCACGGTGACCGCGGGCGCCACGCAGGCGATCATGACTGCGGTGCTTGCTCTGGTGCGGCCGGGCGATGAAGTCATCGTGCTCGAGCCGGTGTACGACAGCTACGTCCCGTCGATCGAACTCGCTGGCGGCGTACCGGTGTACGTGCCGCTCGACGCCGCCCGGGCGTATGCGCCCGACTGGGAGCGCGTGCGCGCGGCGATCACGCCCAGGACACGGCTGCTGATGCTGAATTTTCCGCACAACCCGACCGGCCGCTGTCTGCGCGATGAGGACCTCACCGCGCTGGAAGAGATCGTTGCCGCCACCAACATCCTGCTTCTGAGTGACGAGGTCTACGAACACATCGTGTTCGACGACCAGCCGCATCGGTCGCTGTCCACGTCGGCGCGGCTTGCCGAACGCACCGTGGTCATTTCCAGTTTCGGCAAGACCTTTCACACGACCGGCTGGAAGATCGGTTATGCGCTCGCGCCGAAAGAGATCAGTGCCGAGTTTCGCAAGGTGCACCAGTTCATGGTGTTTGCGGTGAATACACCCGGGCAACACGCATTTGCGAGATATCTCGAGGACCCGGCGCCTTACTTCGGCCTGCGCTACTTCTACCAGGCCAAGCGCGATCGGTTTCGTGCCGGCCTGGCGCAGACGCGCTTCAGGTTGCTGCCGTGCGAGGGAACGTACTTCGTGCTCGCCGACTATTCGGCGATTTCGGATCTTCCCGAAGCTGAGTTCGCGCAGAAGATGATCGTCGACTACGGCGTGGCGGTGATTCCGGTCTCGGTGTTCTATCAGCAACCGTTCGAGAACCGCGTGGTGCGGTTCTGCTTCGCGAAGAAGAACGAGACGCTGGACGAGGCGCTGCGGCGGCTGCAGCGCGCGTAGTCGGCGCCTTCTAGCCCTCGTCGCTCCGGTCCGGCGGCAGCAGTCTTGTCGCCTGCTCCACCGGCAATGCCTCCACGTCCTTGAGCGCCCGCGTCATCTGCCGTGTGCGCGTCTCGGCCTGGTCGATCGTATTCGACGCCGTGGTGAGTTGCGCCTTCAGCTTCCCGAGCACCTCGCCGAATTTGCCGAATTCGGACTTCACCGCGCCGAGCACCTGCCAGACTTCGGCGCTCCGCTTCTCCAGTGCCAGCGTGCGAAACCCCATCTGCAGGCTGTTGAGCATCGCAAAAAGCGTGGTCGGCCCGGCGATGACAACGCGCAGTTCGCGATTCAGCGCCTCGGTCAGCCCTGGTCTGCGCAGCACTTCAGCGAACAGGCCTTCTGTCGGCAGGAAAAGGATTGCAAAGTCCGTGGTATGCGGAGGCTCGACGTACTTCTCGCGAATCGTCCTTGCTTCCAGCCGGATGCGTGCCTCGATCGCCTTCGCTGCGGTCTCCACCGCAACCGGATCGGCGGCATCGTGCGCCGCCAGCAAGCGCTCATAGTCCTCGCTCGGGAACTTGGCGTCGATCGGCAACCAACAAGTTGATTCGCCGTCACCGCTGCGCCCCGGCATCCGCACCGCAAACTCAACCCGCTCGCTCGATCCCGGCCGGGTCGCGATATTCATCGCGTACTGATCCGGCGCCAGGACCTGATCGAGCAGCGCGCCCAACTGCACCTCGCCGAATGTGCCGCGCGTCTTGACATTGCCGAGCACCTTCTTCAGGTCGCCAACGCCCTGCGCGAGCCCCTGCATCTCGCCCAGGCCGCGATGCACCTGCTCGAGCCGTTCTGACACGAGACGAAATGATTCGCCAAGACGCGTTTCGAGCGTGGCCTGCAGTTTTTCATCAACGGTCGCGCGCATCTGCTCGAGCTTGGCCTCGTTGCCCTGCTGCAGCGTCTGCAATTGCGACTGCAGCGTGGTCCGCACCTCGGCGAGATTCGACCGAATCGCCTGCGTGAGATCCGCCAGCTGCTGCTGCATCGTCTGGCCATACGCGTTAAGGCTCTGCGTCTGTACGCCGCTCAACTGCGCCGCTTGCGCATTGAACGACGACTGCAGATCACTGAAGCGCGCGCCGGTTTCAACGCGCGTCTGACTCGCCGCGGAGTCGATCGCCGAGCGCATTTCCCGCTCCAGCCGCTCGTTGCTCTGTCCCTGCTCGTCTTTGAGGCGCAGCACTGCGGCCTCGACTTCGGCAAGCCCCGCGCGCCGCATCAGCACGAGTGCGATCAGCGCGATGACAAGCGCGATCGCGAGCACGATCACAGCGATCTCCAGCATTGGGTTTCCAGACGCGACAGTGACGCTGATCTTAGCGTCAGCGGCGCGGTTGAGCGGACCGAGAACTAATGGGCCGGAACGGGACGCGGCGCACTCGTGCGCAGCAGGAATACCAGCGGCAGCAGTGCGATCGTCGCTGCGGCCGCAAGCCAGTGACTGTCGATGAACGCCGCCATCGTCGATTGGCGTGCCAGCTCGGCTGCCAGCACTGCCGCACCATCGGCGGTATCCGCAGCGAGGCCGAGCCGCGCCAGGTACTCGGCCGCCGCGGGTGACATCGTGTCGATCAGCCCGCGCATCTCGCCCCAGTAGCGGTCGAAGCCATGTGTCGTATAAACGGAAACGGCGCCGATCGCGGCAGCGGACGCGACGGTGCGAACGAGGAAGTACAGAGTCGATGCCTCCGCCGCCAGCTCCTTGGGAAGACTGACAAACGCCATGACGACAATCGGCGTAATCATCAGTCCCAACCCGAGCCCCTGCACCGTCAGCGGAGCGATCATCCACTGCCCGGTCATGTCCGGCGACATCTGCGTCATCCACAGGCAGCCGACGCTCGCGAGCAGGCCCCCGACCAGCAGGAAGGTCGCAGGACTGTATCGATGCGCGATCCGGCTGTACAGGAACATGGTGCAGAACGCACCAAGCGCGCGCGGCATCAGCAGCAGACCGGCGTCGACCGGCGCATGCCCATATTGCTGCTGAAACAGAAACGGCTGCAGCACCTGCCCACCCCAGAGCGCGATTGAAAACGGAATACACGCCAGCAGCGCGATCGCGTAATTACGGTCGCGCAACGCGGCCAGCCCTAGGATCGGCGCCGCCGGCCGACTGGCGTAGTGAACGATCAGCATCGCCAGCGCCGCCAAGAGCATGAATCCGCACGCGATGATGAACGGCGAGTCAAAACCCTTGTCGTTGCCATGATCGATGATCAACTGAAACGACACCAACGCCGCCGCCAGCACTATGAAGCCCGTCCAGTCCATCAGACGCGCCTCGCGCGGCGTCTCTTCCATGAAGTGCAACGCTGAGAGCACAATCACGATGCCGATCGGCACATTGATGAGGAACAGCCACCGCCAGCCGTACAGCTCGGTGATGAAGCCGCCGAACGCCGGGCCAAGGATCGGCACGACCAGCATGCTCATGTTGAAGTACGACATCACCTTGGGCAGTTGCTCGGACGGGTAAGAGGCGGCCATCACCGCGTTGCAGATCGGCGCGATCGGCGCAGAGAAGAAACCCTGCAGAAAGCGCGCGAGAACGAGCGCCGGCAGCGCCGTAGCCACACCACAGAAGAAGGACGTGGCGGTGAACGCTGCCACCGTGCCGATGAACAGCGTGCGCCGCCCAAACCGGTCATGCAGGAACCCCGTCAACGGCAATCCAAGTGCGGCACCAACCACGTAAGCCGTCAGCAGCCAGGTCGCCTCGTTCAGCGTCGCGCTCATCTGCCCGGCGATCGTCGCCAGCGCGATGTTCGTGATCGTGAGGTCAAGTCCCTGCAGGATGTTCGCCATCACCACCGTGACCAGCAGTGCGCGGCTCTGCGGGGACTGCATTGCGCGCCTAGCGGACGTGGACCGTCACGTTTGCGCTTGCGCCGATCGGCAGCCCGGTGCCGGGCGCCAACCCGGTCAGGCGGATGCGCACCGGGACGCGCTGGGCCGTCTTGACCCAGTTACCGGTTGCATTTTGCGGCGGTAGCAGCGCGAATGCCGCACCCGTACCAGGACTGATGCTTTCAACGACGCCCTTGAACAGCGTGCCCGGCATTGCATCGAGTTCCACTTCTGCAAGCTGACCGGGCGCAATGCCAGGCAGCTCACCCTCCTTGAAATTCGCATCGACCCAATAGCCCTGCTCGGAAACCAGCATGAAAAGCGGCGCGTTAGCCTGTACCTGCGTGCCCACTGTCAGGCGCAGATTGGTGGCTCGTCCTGGCGCCGGTGCCTTGACGCGCGTGTAGTCGAGATCGAGTTCGGCCTGCCGCAGTTCCGCCATCGCCGCCAGTACGCCGGGATGCTTGTCAACGTCGGGATACGCTTCGGTGCGTGCGCGAATCACACGCGCCCGCGCCGCATCAAGGCTCGCCAGGTCAATCGACAACTGCGCTTGCGCGTCTTCCGCCCCCTGCGAGGAAACGAACCCCTGCTGCGCCAGGTTGGTAGCGCGCGCAAGCCGCGTGCGCGACTGGCTGATCAGGTGCTCGATGCGCTTGGCTTCAGCTTCCGCTGCGGTCACCTCGGCCAGACTCTCGCGCGCCTGCAGTCGCGCCTGCGCGAGCTTGGCTTGCGTTCGCTCGATCGCAACTCGATAGGGTCGATCGTCCAGGTCGAGCAGGGGCTGACCCGACGCCACCGAGGCATTCGGCTTGATGTGGACCTGCGTTACGCGGCCTGCGATCTGTGTTGCGACCGGAATTGAATCGGCACCCACGTAAGCGTTCTGTGTCGAACGCGTCTCCCTCGGCATCTGGGTCCAGGCAAATCCCGCCAGGGCCGCCGCCCCGACCACGACGAAGAGGATGAGTTTGGTCAGTCTTTTCATGAGCCCGCCAGGTGCATGCGCAGCGCCGACCCAGCCGAACTGCGCGCATGCGAGCGTGAGAATACAAGGATGTCAGGCGCGCGGGTGTCAGGAAACCGACAAACCTTGGTAGGAATCCCCTTGACGCGGAAACCCGGCGTCACCCCGGACTCTCGCTCCACCGAAGTTGGCTATGCCCTTGCGGCGACGCTATTTCTTCGGTGCCACCTCGGCGACGTAGATCTCGACACGTCGATTCGCTGCGCGTCCCGCATCGGTGTCATTGCTTGCGACCGGCTCGCGTTCGCCGCGCCCAGCAATCGACATCCGAGTAGCAGCCACGCCTCGTTGCGCCAGGTAGTCGCGGGTCGCCTGGGCGCGCGCGACCGAGAGCGGATCATTGATGGCGTCCGACCCGGTCGAGTCGGTGTGACCGATGATCTCGATCGTCGTCACGGAATGCTCATTCAATGTGGTCGCGTACTTGGTCAACACATTACGCATCGCAGGTTTCAGGTCCGAACGGCCGACGTCGAATGACGCGTCGGCCGGGATGTTGAGCTTGAGCCGGTTGTCCGTCGTCTGCGACACGGCAACACCCGTGCCCTGGGACGCCGTCTCCATCGCACGGCGCTGGTCCTCCATCTTCTTGCTCCAGACATAGCCGCCGGCCGCACCGATGGCGGCACCCACCGCCGCGCCCGTGGCCGCACTTCTGCCGGTATGTCCGCCGGCCGTCACTGCACCCAGCACACCGCCGACTGCCGCACCGATTCCCGCTCCGGATGCGGTTCCCTTCTGCGTCTCCGACATGTTGGCGCAGCCAGCAATCACACCCAGCGCCACGACGGCGCCGATACTCCGCGAAAATCTCATGGGTTCTCCTATGCTTCTACGTGAGTGATACCGATGATAAGAAATGCGCGCTGCCGATCGCAGCGCATAAAGAGGTTAGGTACCGCGCCGATCGGCTAATCCCAACGCCGACGATCGAATCACCCTTCGCGGTTGCGCATCCAGTCGGCCGTGCTGAAGAACGCCTGTAGCAGGCGCAGGCGAAGACCCTCGCCGACGCCCCGCTCGACCATGGCCTGGTTCATGCACGTCATCCACTGGTCGCGCTCCGCAAGGCCGATTGCAAATGGCAGATGGCGCGCGCGCAGCTTGGGGTGCCCGAAGTGTTCAATATACAGATTCGGGCCGCCCAGCCAACCGCTGAGAAACCAGTACAGCTTGTCGCGCGCGTGAGCCAGATCGGGCTGATGCAACCCGCGAATACCGGCATACGCCGGCTCCAGATCCATCAGGTCGTAGAAACGATCAACCAGGGCACGCACCGCCGCATCGCCGCCGAGCAGCATGTACGGCGAATCCTCGATCTGCGCAGCCGCCGTCGGGTGAGGCACGCTCATGCTTCCCGCAGCGTCGTCAATGGCGGAGTTTTCAGAACACTGCGCAGGCCGAACCATCCGCCAACCAGCGCGCAGATCGCGCCGCCGCCAATGCCAAATACGAACACCCACGGCGTGACGATGTACTCGAACTCGAACGCGTACCTCGCCAGCGCCCAGCCGATCGCCGCTGCGCCCGCGGCCGCGAGCAACCCTGCCAACCCACCAAGGCAGATCATCTCCGCCACCTGCGCCTGCGATAGCTGCCTGCGCGACGCGCCCAGTGCTCGCAGCAGTCCGGCCTCGCGCACGCGCTCGTCGCGACTGCTGGCCAGCGCCGAGTACAGCACCAGCACGCCGGCGATCAGCGTGAAGACGAACAGGAACTCGACCGCTGCAATGACCTGATCGAGCACCGCCTGTACCTGGCGCAGCACCGCGCTCATGTCGACGACGGTAAGGTTGGGAAATTCCCTCAGAAGGTCCGCGGTCAGCGCTGATTTCGACGGCGGCAAATGAAACGCCGTGATGAAACTCTGCGGCTGGTCCTGCAACAGTCCGCTCGGCATGATGACGAAGAAATTGGCGCGCATCGAGTCCCAGTTGACCTTGCGCAGCGACGTCACGCGCGCCTTGATGCTTGTGCCGGCGATATCGAAGGTCAGCTCATCGCCGAGCGCCACGCCAAGGGTCTTCGCGATTCCTTCCTCCATAGAAAGCTCGGCCGCGCCCGGCGCAAACCAGTTCCCGGCGACGATCGGGTTGTGCGAAGGCGCCTTGTCGGCGTACGACAGGTTGAACTCGCGATCGACCAGTCGCTTCGCGCGCTCGTTTTCGAAGCTCTCCGGCCCGATTACCTTGCCGTTTCTTTCGATCAGCCGGCCGCGGATCATGGGGTACAGCGTCGCGTCCGCGATGCCCGCGTCCTTCAGCCGTCGCTCGATCAATGCGGTCTGATCCGGCTGGATATTGATGACGAACCGGTTGGGCGCATCCGCCGGCGCCGCCTTGCGCCACGCATCGACCAGATCGGTGCGTGTCACCGTCAGCAGCAGCAGCGCCATCAGGCCGACCGCGAGCGCCACCAGTTGAATGATGGTCGCCACCGGCCGCCGCTGCACGGCCGCTATCGCGAAACGCCACGAGATCCCCAGGCGACCCGTCATCGCGCGCAGTGGTGCGAGCAGTTTCAGCACCAGCCACGCGACGAATGCAAAGAACGCGATGCCGATTGCGAAACCTCCTGCGGTCATGCTGCCGACCCGCAGATCATTCGAAGACCACAGCAGCAAGCCGAAGAAGCCGGCAAAGCCGGCCAGATAGCCGAGCGCGGCGCGCCCTGTCGGTGGCCCGATGTCCTTGCGCAGCACGCGCAGTGGCGGCACCTGCCGTAACTGAATCAGCGGTGGGAGCGCAAAGCCGAGCAGCAGTACAAGTCCGACCGCCCCGCCCTGCAGCGCCGGCCACAGGGATGGCAGCGGCAACTGCGTCTGGATCAGCGTGCGCAGCACCTCGAGCAACGCGAAATGAAAGCCGTAGCCGAGCAGCATGCCGACCAAGCACGCGGACACACCGATGAAGACGAACTCGAGCGCGAACAGCGCAAAGATGTCGCGCTGCGCGAGTCCAAGGCAACGCATCATGGCGCACGAATCCAGGTGCCGCAGCGAAAAGCGGCGCGCCGCAGCGGCCACTGCAACGGCCGCAATCATCGCCGCCAGCAGCGCGACCAGCGCGAGGAAACGTTCTGCGCGCTCGAGCGTCCGCTGCATCTCGGGTCGCCCGCCCTCAAGCGACTCAAGCCGCTGTCCGCGCGCGAGGTTTTCCTGCAGCCAGGCTGAGTAGGCACGCACCGCGTCGCGCTCGCCCGCGACCAGCAGCCGATAGGTGACACGACTTCCAGCCTGGATCAGCTGCGTGGCTGCGAGATCAGCCAGGTTCAGCAACACGCGCGGTGCGAAGTTGATGAACTGCGCGCCGCGGTCGGGTTCGATCGTGATGATGCGCTCGATGCTGAAGCTCTTTTCACCAAGCCGAAGTCGATCCCCGATCTTCAGTTGCAGCGCTTGCAGCGTCTGCGCATCGACCCACGTCGTTCCGGGATTCGGGATGTCCCGTGTCGCTGCGTCCGGCGCGTCGGGCTGTGAGGTGACGCGCAAGGCGCCGCGCAGCGGATAACCTGGCGACACAGCCTTGACTGCGGCCAGCGTCGAATTCTCGGCATTGCGCTCGCTGATCGCCATGCTGGGGAACACAACCGTCTCGGCCACCTGCAGTCCGGCGCTGCGCGCACGCGCTCGCTCCGCTTCCGCCACGGGCCGGTCGGAACTGAGCACGACATCAGCACCGAGGAGTTGCGTCGCATCGCGCTCCAGCCCAAGGCGGATACGATCGACAAAGAAACCGACGCTTGCGACCGACGCGACCGCGATCACCAGCGCGGCAGCGAGCAGCCGCAGCTCACCCGCGCGCCAGTCCCGCAGCGTCATGCGCAAGGACTGCGTCAAAAGCGCCCGCAACTTCATCGGGCGACGCCTATATGCATTTCGGTACGCGTCATCTCTCTAAAGCGGTGCAAGCAAGGATCATGATCGTTCGGAATTGTAGGCGCGCGGCGCGCTGATCTTGATCTCGAACAATCTCTTTGCCGTTGCCCTCCTGCGTCTTCGCTTCGACCACCGGCACGTGCTGGCGCTTCAGCCCTGCCAGCTGGAAACCATCTCCTTCCGCCGCGCCTTTCTGCTATCGATGACGGAGCACCCAAAGGACCACGCTGCGAGCTGTCCAGATTCAGGGCTCCGGATTGGTCAGACCACTTGACCGGTCCTGTCCCCGCTGCCAAACTGGTTTCACTAGTCGCGCTCGCGCCACGCGGCTGACCTCGCCACAAGAAAGTCACATCCACGCGTTGTATCTGGAGGAGTCCAATGACACGTATCGCCCGCGCATTCATTCGCGCCATCGCGCTTGCTTCACTTCTCGTCGCTGCATCAGCCCAAGCGGCCTATCCAGATCGCCCGATCACGCTGATTGTCCCGTGGGCCGCGGGAGGCGGCACCGATTCAACTGCTCGCATCATCGGCACCCTGCTCGAGCGGGAGCTCGGCCAGCCGGTCAATGTCGTCAATCGCACCGGCGGCAGCGGCGTGGTCGGCCACTCGGCGATCGCTTCGGCGGCGCCGGACGGCTACACGATCGGCATCATCACCGTCGAGATCGGCATGATGCATTGGCAGGGACTGACCGAACTGAGCGGCACGTCATATACACCGCTGGCACTCGTTAACGCCGACTCAGCGGCGCTGCAGGTCGCCGCGGACTCGCCCTACAAGACGGCCAACGACCTGATCGCAGCGATCAAGGCGAACCCGGGCAAGCTCAAGGCATCGGGCACCGGACAGGGTGGCATCTGGCACATCGCACTCGCCGGCATGCTGCGCGACCTGAAGATCGACCCTGCGTCCGTGCCGTGGGTACCGTCGAACGGCGCAGCCCCCGGGCTGCAGGACATGCTTGCCGGCGGCGTGCAGATCGCACCAGTTTCGCAGCCCGAGGCGCGCGCACTTATCGACGCCGGCAAGGTTCGCAGTCTCGCCATCATGGCCGATGCCCCCTCGGCGCTGTTCCCCAATGTACCGACGCTGAAGTCGTTGACCGGCAGCAACTGGACGATGGCGGCATGGCGCGGGATCGCGGCGCCAAAGAACATTCCGGCCGAAGCGCGTGAGAAGCTCGCCCCCGCGCTGCGCAAGATCGTCGCAAGCAAGGAGTACACGGAACACATGGCGAAGCTCGGCTACGGCGTCGTCTATGCCCCGCCCGAGGAATTCGCGAAGATGATGGCCAAGTCCGACGCCGACTTCGGCGTGACGATGAAGGCGGTCGGCGTCGCGAAGTGACGCGGAGGGCGGCATGCGGGTCGCGCCGGCGGTCCGCCACCGACATGCGCCGCATCGTGGTGAGCCGCGATCCGCGCGGCAGTTGACGCTCGACGACAGAAGGCATTGAAGGTCAACGACGCGGTCTGGGGCGCGCTGCTGCTGCTGCTGGCAGCGGCGCTGCTCGTGCACATCCAGTCCTTTCCGACGATCCCCGGGCAGAAGTACGGTCCTGCCCTGTTGCCTGGAGTGGTTGGCGTCGGACTGGCGGTGTGCGGCCTGCTCCTCGTCATCAAGGGTCTTGCCATCCGGCGCGCCGGCGAGCACCTGCACTGGATCCGCTTCGAGGCCTGGACCCGAATGCCTCGGCGCGTGCTCGCGTTCGCGATCGCCGTCGGTGTCAACGTTTTTTACATCCTTTCGGTCGGTGTCCTGGGGTTCATTCCGACCGCCACCATCTACCTTGCAGCGCTTTTCGCGGTGTTAGGGGTCAGACTGCGCAACGCGCTGCCGCTCGCGCTTGCCGTGGCACTGGTGATCCACTACGTCTTCTACAAGCTGCTGAGGGTGCCGCTGCCGTGGGGCCTGCTGCAGGGCATCGCGTGGTAGCGGCAAACGGGCACGGGGAGCCACGATGAGCTCGGCGTGGGCACAGGCGTTTTCGATGGTGCTCGATCCGTACACGATCCTCGTGATGGTGGCCGCCTCGCTGTTCGGACTCTTTGTCGGCGCGGTACCCGGCCTCACCGCCACGATGGCCACCGCGCTGCTGGTGCCGGTCACGTTCTTCATGGCACCGATCCCGGCAATCGCGGCGATCGTGACCGCGACCGCGATGGCAATCTTCTCCGGCGATATTCCCGGTTGCCTGATGCGCATGCCGGGCACGCCGGCGTCGGCCGCCTACACCGACGAGGCGTACGCGATGACGCGCAAGGGGCTGGCGGAAACCGCGCTTGGCGCGGGCCTCGTGTTCTCGGCGGTTGGCGGTCTGTTCGGCACGGCGGTGCTGATGGTCGCGGCGCCGGCGCTCGCCGATTTCGCGCTGCGCTTCAGTTCGTTCGAGTACTTCTGGCTGGTGCTGCTCGGACTCACCTGCGCGGTCTTCATCACCTCGGATCGGCCGCTGAAGGGCTTTGTATCGCTGCTGCTTGGACTACTCATCGCCGCGGTCGGTCTTGGCAATCCTGCCGCGATCCCGCGTTTCACTTTCGGCAATGTCGAACTGATGGGCGGCATCGGACTGATCCCGCTGATGATCGGCATGTTCGCGATCTCCGAGATCCTTCGCTTCGCGGTCGACGTCAATCCGACCTTGCATATCGTCGACCGGCCGATCGGCAACGTGTTCAAGGGCATGTGGCATCTGACGGTCAAGTACCCGGTGCAGATCCTGCGCGGAAGTGTGGTTGGCACGCTGGTCGGAGCGCTGCCCGGCGCCGGTGCCGATATCGCCGCGTGGATGTCGTATGCGATCAGCAAGAAGTTCTCCAGGGAGCCGGAGAAATTCGGCACCGGGCATGTCGAAGGCATCGTCGAAAGCGGCTCGGCCAACAACAGCGCGCTGGCCGGCGCCTGGATCCCGGCGCTGGTGTTCGGCATTCCGGGGGACTCGATCACCGCGATCGTGATCGGCGTTCTGTACATGAAAAGCATGAATCCAGGGCCGACGTTGTTCACGACCAACCCGCAGAACATCTACGCCGTCTACCTGCTGTTCATCATCGCCAACCTGATCATGATCCCGCTCGGCTTCCTTTGCATCAAGGTCGCCAAGCGCATCCTGCAGGTTCCACGCAACGTGCTGATGCCGGTGATCATGCTGTTTTGCGTTGTCGGTGCGTTCGCGATCAACAACACGGTGTTCGACATTGGGGTGATGCTGATCGCCGGGTTCGCCGCCTTCGTACTCGAGGAGAACGATTTCCCGATCGCGCCGGCGATTCTGGGCGTCGTGCTGGGCGGAATGCTCGAGGAGAATTTCGTCACCTCGATGATCAAGTCCGAAGGCAATCTACTCGCGTTCTTCGAGCGGCCGGTGGCGGCCACGATCGGCGTGCTGACACTTGCGGTCTGGTTCCTGCCGCTGCTGCTGCGCCGGCTGCGCCGCATCATGAACGCCTGAGCGGCCGCGCCAGGGGACGCACAGCGTCTTTGTTACGGCCCACAGTCGTCGCGCTGCGGTCAACCATTCCGGAGATGGTATGAGTCAGAACATTGGCGTGATCGGGCTCGGCGCGATGGGCATGGGCATGGCCAATTCGCTTCGCCGCGGCGGCTACCACGTGCATGTGTTCGATGTCCGCGCCGAAGTCGCGCAGGACTTTGCTTCCGAGGGCGGCGCGGCGCATGCCGACCCCGCCAGCGTAGCCGCGCAGTGCGAAGTGCTGGTGAGCGTGGTGGTCAACGCCGCGCAGATTGAAAACGTGCTGTACGGTGAAAACGGCGCCGCTGCCGCTATGAAGCCGGGCAGCGTCTTCGTGATGTGTTCCACCGTCGATCCCAACTGGTCGATCACTCTCGAGAGACGTCTGGCAGAGAAAGGCTTGCTGTATCTCGATGCGCCAATTTCCGGCGGTGCCGCCAAGGCCGCGACCGGTCAGATCACGATGATGACCGCTGGAACCCCCGAGGCCTATGCCAAGGTTGGCGGCGCGCTCGACGCGATGGCCGCCAAGGTCTACAGGCTGGGCGACCGCGCCGGCAACGGCAGCAAGGTCAAGATCATCAACCAGTTGCTCGCCGGCGTTCATATCGCGGCAGCCGCGGAAGCGATGGCGCTTGGCCTGCGCGAGGGCGTGGACCCCGCGGCGGTATATGAGGTGATCACGCACAGCGCCGGCAACAGCTGGATGTTCGAAAACCGCATGGCCCACGTGCTGGCCGGCGACTACGCGCCGCTGTCGGCGGTGGACATCTTCGTCAAGGACCTGGGACTGGTGCTCGACACCGCGCGTGCGAGCAAGTTTCCACTGCCGCTGGCCAGCACTGCCCACCAGATGTTCATGCAGGCTTCAACCGCCGGTCATGCGCGCGAGGACGACTCGGCGGTAATCAAAATCTTTCCGGGTATCAAGCTGCCGGAGAAGAAGGAATGAGCGACTTTACGGCTGGATCGCGCAGGGCAGGCGCGTTTCGATGGCGGAAGCGGTGAGATTCGAACTCACGAAGGGCGTAAACCCTTGCCGGTTTTCAAGACCGGTGCCTTAAGCCGCTCGGCCACGCTTCCGCGGTCGCCAGCATAACGGGGCTTGCCGGTTTTGGTTCCGGCCGTCCGCTGCGCGAACTTAACGTTCGCTGCGCTCACGTTAGCCTTCACCGCAACGTGCCTGCGGCGCGTTGTCAAGACCGGTGCCTTAAGCCGCTCGGCCACGCTTCCGACTGATTGCAACAAGGACTTGCGATATTCGTTGCGGCCTTGTCAGACCTTCATGCATCCGTTCTGCAACCGTGCGCGCGGGAGTCTCGCAACTCGCCTTGGTCCGAGCCTGCGGTTTACCGGCACCTGACAAGCACCGCATCCAGGGCGGCGGCAGCCCGCCGCTCTTCGATGCCGGCCAGGGCGCGCGCAGATAGCCGCATCGTCACTGCCGGACCCGAACGGCCCGTTGAATCGATCTCGAAGTATTTCAGCGCAGCCGATCCGCCGACCGGTCACACATTGGTCTGCCCGCTTGTCGGCTATTCCGTGCGCTGAAGAAATTGCAGAGAATTGGCGTGATATTCCGCACTTGGAACGAGTCACCCCCGATCAATTTCGGTCGGCCCCTGGACGAATTGATGAAGACGCTGTTCGTTGCTCTGCTCACCGGATCGATACGTGCCGGGGACGATTGACGTGACGCAAAGGCGAAGCAGCTCGACGAAAGCGCACGTTGCCGGGACGGTTGCGGCGGCGGCCTATGTTGTGGCCTGGTGGTGGTGGCTGCCCAACATTTCGCAGCAGGCCACAGAAAAGGGGTTCAACTTCAGTTGGCTCCTCCTCTGGCTCGTCGCGGGCGTGGCCGTGAGTTACGCGACCGCCGCGTTGGCCGTTGTCGCCATCAGGCGCCTGACGAGGTCACGACGGCACCAGCGATACCACTGACGCACGCTCTTAGGGCTCCGATCATCAGCACGAGATGCGTGAGGAGCGGTATGGGGAGGCTCACGACACCCTGTCGCTGTCGATTTGATGGTGGAGGGGGTCTTCTGACTGCCGTACGGGACCCTGACGCTTCAATCCGTCACTTACCCTCGATGGACTAAGTGCAAGACTCGAGCACTGGTCATCACGCCGCTGCGACTCCTTGCTGGCGCCTCAGCAGCTGCATCGCAATCGCCGCCGCCAGGCATCCAAACCCGACGATGTCGCTGTTCGTTCCCGGTAACACGAGTGCAAACCCGGCGATGATGAACAGCCAACGCTCGACAATCGTGGTTCGCTTGAACGCCCAACCCTGGAATCCTGCCGCGATCGCCGCGATACCCGCGGCAGCAATGAACGTGATCCATGCGATCGACCACCAGTTGGCATTGGCGAGATTCTTCACCGACCCCATCAGCAACAGCCCCTGCCCTGCCGGGTCGAGCACGAACAGGAACGGCAACAGGAATGCCGGCACCGTGTACTTCCAGCATTGAAGTGTCGTCTTGTACGGATTGCCGCCGGTGATCGCGGCGGCGGCAAACGGCGACAGCGCGGTCGGCGGCGAGACCTCCGACAGCACCGCGTAGTAGAAGATGAACATGTGCGCTGCGAAGTCCGGCACGCCAAGCTTGATCAGTGCCGGCGCAGTGATCACGGCACAGATGATGTAGGAGGCGGTGACGGGCACCGCGAGTCCGATGATCCACACCACCAGGGCCGTGAAAAGCGCTGTCAGCAGCAACGAGCCGCCGGCGTAGTCGATCACGATGCCGCTGAATTTCAGCCCCAGGCCGGTCAACGTCACCACGCCGACGATGATGCCGGCGCCGGCACAGGTGGCGGCGACGTTGATCACGCCGATTGAACCGCCCTCAAGCGCCTTCACCAGCCCCGATCCGAAGAGACCACGCCAGATCGGCACGCGGCCGCGCAGCACCTCGTACGGGATCAGCGCGCAGTCGCGGTGCAGAAAGCTGGTGGCGAATGTCGCCACTGTCGCCCAGAATACGGACAGCACCGGCGAATAGCCCATCAGCATGAAGACGATGATCGAAACAAGCGACAGGAAGTGGAACCAGTAGTTCTTCGTCAGGTGCCACACGGAGTCGACCTTGGCGAAGACGGCCTCGTGCATCCCGTACTTGCGCGCATCGATCTCGACCATCAGAAACAACGCGAGGTAGTAGAGCAGCGTCGGGATCGTCGCCATCAGGATCACGTCGAGGTACGAGATCTTGAGGAACTCCGCGATCAGGAACGCCGCCGCTCCAAGGACGGGCGGCGAAATGATCGCGCCCAGTCCGCCCGCGGCGAGCAGCCCGCCGGCGGCGTTTTTCTCGTAGCCCGCCTTGGCAAGCATCGGATACGCCACTGAGCCAATCGTCACCGTCGTCGCCACGCCCGAGCCCGACGGTCCGCCGAGCAGGAACGAGGCCAGCACCACGGTGCGTCCGACGCCCGTGGGTTTGCCGCCCATCGCGGAAAAGGAAAAGTCAATGAAGAACTTGCCCGCACCGGAGTACTGCAGGAACGCGCCGAAGATCGTGAAGAGAATGATCAGCGACGACGACACGTCGACCGCCACGCCGTAAATCCCTTCGAGCGTCATGTACATGTGCCCGATCAGACGCCCGACCTCATAGCCCTTGTGCGTCCACGGTGCAGGCAGCACGGGGCCGAACAGCGCATACAGGATGAAGCTCAGGGTCACGATCGGCATTACCCAGCCGGTCGTGCGCCGCATCGCTTCCATCACGAGCACGATCAGCGCAATGCCGAACGCAATGTCCCATGGGTTCGGCAGCGTGTTGCGATCCGTGAAATCGTCACCGCCCTGGATCAGGTAAGCGACGATCGCCACCGACGCGAGCACCGCCAGCCAGTCCCACCACATGGTGCGGTGGCGGAATCGCTTCGCCACCGGAAACGCGAGAAAGCAAAGCGACAGGATCATCGCCACGTGCAACGGACGCAGTGTCTGCGTCGGCACGATCGCGTACGCCGTGTAGAGGTGAAACACCGACACAGCCACCGCGAGCAGCGTGACGAACACGCCCAGCGGACCGGCAAACCGGTTGGCGTGGCCCTCCTCTTCCTCGATGTACTCCTCAGCGCGAAGCAAGGCCTCTGCGCTGATTTCGCCGTCGTCGCGCCGCGATTCGGCGGGGCGGGACACTAGTTGACCTTCACACCCTTTTCAGCGAAGTATTTCAACGCGCCGGGATGAAAAGGCACCGGGGTGGCCGCCGCCTTCTGGAACTCCAGCCTGAAGTTCGTCGCTTCCTTGTGCACGGCGATCAGGTCCTCACGCTTCTCGAAGATCGTCTTGACGATGTTGTAGGCGGTCTTCTCGTCCATGTTCTCGTGCGCGACCAGGATGTTCATCACCGTGGCCTGCTTGTTGTCGGCGTCCATGCCTTTATAGGTGTCCTTGGGAATCACGTCCTGCACGTACAGGTTGCCCCATTTGGCATTCATGGCCGACACCAGATCGGCGTGATCGATCATCCTGATCTTTGTGCCCGGTGTATTGGCCAGGTCGGTCACGGCCGCGGTCGGCAGCCCGCCAACCCAGAAGAAGGCATCGATCTTCCTGTCCTTGATCGC
>Ga0209682_10000264_pt1 | contig 18203 bp, 17 predicted proteins | sample DOMMetBare2Fresh_2_FD_187471 | JGI IMG/M metagenome (GOLD analysis project Ga0209682, IMG submission 187471) | Wetland sediment microbial communities from St. Louis River estuary, USA, under dissolved organic matter induced mercury methylation -... | ecosystem: Environmental > Aquatic >... | reverse complement strand
CATGCCCGGGCCCCGGCTTCGACAACCACGGCGGCGGACGTGCGCTGATGCGACGCATGCAGCGCGGCTACCCCGCAGGCAACCTGTTCCACCACGACTTCGCGGCCTGCGATGCGTATGCCGGGCTGGAACAGGCTGCGGGCGCCCTGCGCTGCCCGACCCTGCTGATCCTCGGCGCGCGCGACCAGATGACCTCGCCGAAGGCCGTCGCGCCGCTGATGGCGGCCATGAAACCCCGCGTCGTGACGCTGCCGGCCGGCCACAACCTGATGGCCGAAGCGCCGGACGGTGTCCTGACTGCGATCACCGCCGCGCTGGCGCACGATTCGGTCTGAGCGCGCCGGGCAGCTTCGCCGGGCACGACCTCAAGGACCTCGGCCAGCGCCGCAGCCGCCATGGACGGCACCTTGGGGTCATTGGCCGGGTGGAGGCCCGACCATGCCTGGCAGGCTCACGTCGTGTTCAAAAGGGAAGAGCCCGTCGGCTTCGAGCAGCCGCCCATGGCTCGCCCTCTGAGCGAGTCGCTCGTGTACTGGCGGGTCTGGCCTGGGCAGATCCCGCCCTGACATCCGCATCGCCGGCTGCGCGCGCGGACGCTCAGTGCATCACCGGACCCGAACCGGAGCCTTGATTCCACGGCATCATCATGAGCACCTTGGCGATGATGCAGCGATCGAAGAACGTGACCATGACGGTACCGACCAGCATGAGACCGAACAGCACCCGGCTCGGGTCGAGCAGGGCCAGCACGGTGAAGCTGCCATAGACGAGGCGAACCTGCGTCGTCAGCGCCGCAAAGCCATCCTTGACCAGGAAGTGCACGAACTGCACCGCGCTGATGGCAACCACGACATAGAAACCCTCGATGCGACCGGCGAAGCCAGCGATCATGGCCACCAGCGTCATCATCCAGTACCACCAATCGATGGTGGAAGGCGCGATCTTGAACTTCATGGGTTCCTCCTTGAGGGTTGGAACGCGAATCAATATGCCGCCGCTCGTTGGCTTCGACACCCCTGGCTATCTGGCAAGGATCCAGGCCGCAGTCTGCTGAACAACTTCGCGCTCGAGCCCGTTGAAGCCGTGATAGGCCATGGCCTCGCACGGGTCGCCTTTGTTCTCGCCGCCCTTGAAGGTCAACAACTCCTTTCTCGGCGAGTTGGCCAGCTTCGCCATGAGTTTGGGCACCTCGGCAAACGCACACAGTGCGCAACCATCCTGCTCGTGATGCACGACGAGAACGGGGATCCGGATCTTTGCCAGTGGCATGGCGGTGACGGGCCGGCTGCTGTCGTCGGCGAGGATGGTCGAGCTGAGGACAATGCCGTCCGGGCCATCGGGCCCGGACAACTCGGTGGCGACGTATGCCGCAGACTGCGTACCACGGCTCGTGCCGACGAGCCACACGGGTGCCTTGGATTGTTCCCGCATCCATGCAATGACCGCCTTGATGTCTGCCGCATGCTCTGGCTTCTGACGAAAGCCGCCGAGGTACGGCGGGCTCTGCCGGTCGGATGGGGCATCGATGACAGCGACCATGAGTCCCTGGCCTGCAAACAGCTGCCGCGTGCGAACGAGGAAGTTCCCATCGCCCCACTTGAACGAGCCATTGGGGAAGATCTGCAGGCCCCCGTGCCCGCCCGCAATCAGGATCACGGCTGCACTCGCCACCGGGGGCGACAACAAGACGATCCGCTGGGTCACCCCGGGCCGGGTCGGCAGGTCCACCACCCTTTGTGCCGTCTGAGCCTGAACCTGCGAAACCAGCGCAATGAGGAAGCACGCTATCCAAGGACTGACCGGGTTGCGCATCGACAACTCCCGCTGCAAAGTCACTTCGATTCCAATGACGCGCTCATGACTCCCTGCCGCGCCCGCGGAATCGAGCCAGATTTCAGAGTACGCACGGTTGGACGCGGCGGATTGCGTCGAGTCAACAAGACACGGTGCTTTCTGAACGGCGAGGATGCAGAGGAGTCTGTCGGCCGCCCTCCGGGGCGCCGTACGAATGCGAGGGCTGCGCTGGCGTCGCGTCGCTGCGCAGGCCGGATGACACGAAGGCGTCAGGCGCCGACGATCGTGCCGATTCGATCGAACGCGGATTCCTGACCGGCCGCCTCCGCCAACAGCCGCGGGCGCAGGTTCGTGAGCATGTCGTCGACCATCGCATCGAGGTCGTAGCCCAGGCGCCAGCCCCAATCGCGCCGTGCCGCCGCGTCGTCGATGCTGCGCGGCCAGCTGTCGGCGATCGCCTGGCGGAAGTCGGGCGCGCAGGTGAACTCGAAACCTGGCACCCGGCGGGCGATGGCCGCGGCGATCTGGGCCGGCGTGATGCTGATGCCGGCGAGGTTGTAGCTCTGGCGCTCGTGCACGGCCTCGGCGGGGGCGTCCATCAGTTCCAGCGTCGCGCGAATCGCATCCGGCATGTACATCATCGGCAGCGCGGTGTCCTCGCGCAGGAAGCTGCTGTAGCGGCCGTCCTTCAGCGCGGCATGGAAGATCTCGACCGCATAGTCGGTCGTGCCGCCGCCCGGTGGCGTCTTCCAGCTGATCAGCCCCGGGTAACGCAGGCTGCGCACGTCGACGCCGTGGTTGCGGTGGTACCAGGCGCACCATCCCTCGCCGGCGAGCTTGCTGATGCCGTAGACCGTGCTCGGGTCCATCACGGTCTTCTGCGGCGTGGCCTCGCGCGGCGTCGACGGGCCGAAGGCTGCGATCGAGCTCGGCCAGAACACACGCTCCAGCCTGTGTGAGCGCGCGATCTCGAGCACGTTGAGCAGGCCCTTCATGTTGAGGTCCCAGGCCCACATCGGGTGCTTCTCGCCCCGAGCCGACAGCGCCGCGGCGAGGTGATAGATCTGCGTGATGCCACGCCGTTCGACCACGGCCGTGAGGCCGCCGGCATCGGTGACGTCGAGCGCCTCGTGCACGACGCCCGGCACGCGGCCGGTCGATGCGATGTCGCTGGTGACGACGGCGTCACGCCCGTGACGCTGCACCAGGGCCTCGGCCAGTTCGGTGCCGATCTGGCCGTTGGCGCCGATGATGAGAATCTTCGACGCCATCTCACGGCCCTCCGCCGATGACCACGAGCTTCATCCAATCAGTCCCAGTTCACGGCCGGCCTGGGCAAACGCCGCGACCGCACGCTCGAGATGTTCACGCTCGTGCGCCGCGCTCATCTGCACGCGGATGCGCGCCTGACCCCTGGGCACGACCGGGAAGAAGAACCCGACCGCGTAGATGCCCAGTTCGAGCAGGCGCGCGCTCAGTTGCTGGGCCTTGACGGCGTCGTGCACCATGATCGGCACGATCGGGTGCGTACCGGGCTTGATCGTGTAGCCGGCCTGCTGGATCGCGGCGCGGAACCACTGCGTGTGGGCCTCGAGCCGGTCACGCAGCGCGGTCGAGGCCTCCAGCAGATCCAGCACCGCGATCGAGGCGCCGACGATCGGCGGCGCCACGGTATTGCTGAAGAGATAGGGCCGCGAGCGCTGGCGCAACATCTCGACGACCTCGCGCCGCGCGGCGGTGAAGCCCCCGCTGGCGCCGCCCAGCGCCTTGCCGAGGGTGCCGGTGATGATGTCGATCCTGCCGAAGACACCTCGATGCTCGTGGGTGCCGCGGCCGGTCCTGCCCATGAAGCCGGAGGCATGGCATTCGTCGATGCCCAGCAGCGCACCATGCGCGTCGCAGAGTTCGCGCATGCGGTCGAGTTGTGCGATCGTGCCGTCCATCGAGAACACGCCGTCGGTGAAGACGAGCTTGAAGCGCGCGCCGGCCGCATCGGCCTCCTGCAGGCAGCGCTCGAGGTCGGCCATGTCGTCGTGCTTGTAGCGCCAGCGTTGCGCCTTGCACAGGCGGATGCCGTCGATGATGGAGGCGTGGTTCAGTTCGTCGCTGATCACTGCATCGGCCTCGGTCAGGAGCGGCTCGAACAGCCCGCCGTTGGCGTCGAAGGCGGCGGCGTAGAGGATCGCGTCCTCGGTGCCGAGAAAGCGCGCCAGCCGTGCCTCGAGCGTCTTGTGCAGGTCCTGCGTGCCACAGATGAAGCGCACCGAACTCAAGCCGTAGCCATGGCTGCGCAGCGCCTCGTGCGCCGCCTCGATCACGGCCGGGTGAGAGGACAGGCCGAGGTAGTTGTTGGCGCACAGGTTGATGACCTCGCGGCCGTCGGCGGTGCGCACGACCGCCCCCTGCGGCGTGGCGAGGATGCGCTCGGTCTTGAAGAGGCCTGCATCGCGCAGGCCCTGCAATTCAGCGCGCAGGTGGGCGATGAAGTCGGGGCTGTCGGCCATGGTGCTTGTCCTCGCAGGCCCCGCAGGGCAGAATGGGCTTGTTCGATATCTTGTATCGGTTGCGAGATTGTGCTGTATATCGAACACGTGTGCAATATTCGAGACACGACCCCAGCCCCATGCCCTCGCCTCGCCCGTCTGCACCGATCCTGCCCGAACCGCCGCCGGTCGGCGCCACGCTGGCGGCGTTGCGACGGGCGCACGCGCTGTCGCTCGACGAGCTGTCGCGCCGCGCCGGTGTCTCCAAGTCCATGCTTTCGCAGATCGAACGCGCACAGGCCAACCCGACAGTCGCGGTCGTGTGGCGCCTGGCCAATGCCCTGGGCGTGCCGATCGGCGAATTGCTCGGCGGCGCCCCGCTGCCGGCCGCGCCGAGCGTCGAGGTCGTGCCGGCGCATGCGACCCCATCCATGCGCAACCCGGACGGCCAGTGCGAACTGCGCATCCTCGGGCCGATCGACCTGGCCGGCCGCTTCGAGTGGTACGAGCTGACGGTGCAGCCGGGCGGCGCGCTGGTCTCGCAGGCCCACGAGCCCGGCTCGCGCGAGCACCTGACCGTGCTCAGCGGTGCGCTCGAGGTCAAGGCCGGGCCGGCGACGGCCAAGGTCAGGCATGGCGAGACCGCCCGCTATGCAGTCGACCAGCCGCATGCCATCCGCAACCCGGGCCGCAGCGTGGCCACGGCGCTGCTGGCGGTGGTGCACGGCAACTGAGGCCGTTCAGCCCAGCAGCGCGGCCAGCGTCATGCCTTCGACGCCGGCCTGACGGCGGAAGGCTTCCACCGCCGGCGTCGGCGCCAGCAGCAGGCGGTCGATCAGCACTTGGGCCGGCGTGGCCCCAGGGTCGGCCAGCAGCACGTGGCGCTGCGCGCCGTCCTCGTCGATGCGGGCGACCCAGCCGAGTTCGATCAGGAGTTCCAGCAGCGGCTCGACCTGCAGCGGATCGGTGCGCAGCGCGGCACCCAGCTCCAGCACGGTCAGACCATGGCGCTGCGTGTGCCGCCCCGCCTGCAGCCGACCGATGAGGCCGAGCGCGAGTTCGAAGCGCCGGCCCGGCACGTTGGCGCGGTGCTCCACGCGCAGTTGCAGGGTCGGCGCGTAGGCCGCGATCACTGCACCCAGCAGCACGATCACCCAGACCAGGTAGACCCACAGCAGCAGGATCGGCACCGTCGCGAAGGTGCCGTAGACCGTGCCGTAGCTCGGCACCGCCGCGATCCACCAGCCGAGCAGGCTCTTGGCCAGCTCGAATGCGATCGCGACGAACAGGCCGCCCGACCAGGCGTGGACCGGGCGCACGTGCGTATTGGGCACGTAGAGGAAGAGCCCGCTGGCGGCAGCGGTCAGCAGCGCGAACTGCAGCACATCGACCAGCAGCCCGACACCGCCGGGCAGCGCCGACACCAGCCCGCGCGAGGCCGACAGCGCATACGAGGTCACGCTCAGGCTCGCGCCCAATGCCAAGGGGCCTAGCGTGAGCGCGGCCCAGTACACCAGCAGCCGCTGCGCGATCGACCGACGCCGGCGCACGCGCCAGATGCCGTTGAGCGTGCGGTCGATCGTCAGCATCAGCGCCAGCGCCGTGCTGACCAGCACCAGCAGGCCGACGGTGCCGAGCCGGTTGGCCTTGCCGGCGAACTGCGTCAGGGTCGCCAGTACCGGCCGCGCGATGCTGTCCGGGATCAGGTTCTGGAGGAAGAACTGCTCGAGCGCGCTGCGGAAGCTGCCGAACATCGGGAACGCAGTGAACACGGCCAGCATCACCGTGATCAGCGGCACCAGCGCCATCAGCGTCGTGAAGGTCAGGCTGCCGGCGGTGATGCCGAGCCGGTCTTCGCGGAAGCGCTGGCGCAGCGTGCGCACCGTGTCGAGCCAGGGCCATTGGCCGAGTGTCTGCAGGAGAGCCGCAGCCTGGGTGCGCCAGTCGGCTCGTATGTCGGTCAGGCCGGTCATGCTGGCTATCATGCCAGCATGACCCCCGCGCAGACCGCCACGACACCCGACCCCGACGCGACGCCGGCCGCGGCCGATGGGATGGTCAGGTTGACGCGGGTGCTCGCGATCGGCTGCGTCCTTGCGCTGATTGCGCTCGGGCTGGCCTGGGAACTGTGGCTGGCACCGACGGGCTCGGGCACCCTGGCCATCAAGGTGCTGCCGCTGCTGCTGCCGCTGCCGGGGCTATTGCGTCACCGCATGTACACCTACCGATGGCTGAGCCTGCTGGTGTGGATCTACTTCGCCGAGGGCGCCGTACGCGCGACCAGCGAGCGCGGCCTGTCGGCCGGGCTCGCTGCGGCCGAGGTCGTGCTCTGCGTGGTGCTGTTTGCCATCTGCGCGCTGCATGTGCGCTGGCGGCTGGGCAAGGGCCGGGCATGACGAGATCGACCTTCCTGCCGTCGCTGCGTGCGATCGTCGGCGTTGCCAACGTCCTCACGCAGGGCGACCTGTCGGGCTGGGAGGTCGACTGGCGCAAGCGCTGGCACGGCAAGGCACTCGCGGTCGTGCGGCCGGGCAGCACCGCGGAGGTCGCTGCCGTCGTGCAGGCCTGCGTCGCGCACGGCGTCTCGCTGGTGCCGCAAGGCGGCAATACCGGGCTGGTCGGCGGCGGCGTGCCGGATGCTTCGGGCACGCAGGTGCTGCTGTCGATGCAGCGCATGAATCGCGTGCGGGCCCTCGATGCCGCCAACCTGACGATCACGGTCGAGGCCGGCTGCGTGCTGCAGGCGGTGCAGGATGCCTCTGCCGCCCGGGGCCTGCACTTTCCGCTCAGCCTTGCGGCCGAGGGCAGCTGCACGATCGGCGGCAACCTCGCCACCAATGCCGGCGGCACCCAGGTCTTGCGCTTCGGCAATGCGCGCGACCTCTGCCTCGGACTCGAGGTGGTGACGGCCGGAGGCGAAGTCTGGCAGGGCCTGAGCGGCCTGCGCAAGGACAATACCGGCTACGACCTGCGCGGCCTGTTCATTGGCAGCGAGGGCACGCTGGGTGTCATCACCGCGGCGACGCTGAAGCTGTACCCGCAACCGGCGGCCACGACCACGGCGATGGCGGCCTGTGCCTCGCTGCAGGATGCGCTTGCCTTGCTCGCGCTGGCGCAGGCGCGCCTGGGCGCCGGCCTGACCGGCTTCGAGGTCATGAACCGGTTCTCGATCGAACTCGTTGCGCACCACTTCCCCACCCTGCCGCGCCCTCTGCCGGAGGTCGAATGGACCGTGCTGCTGGAACAGTCGGACACCGAGGGCGAGGCCCGGGCGCGGCAGCGATTCGAGTCGCTGCTCGAGGCTGCACTCGCAAGCGGCACGATCAGTGACGCCGCCGTGGCCGAAAGCCTCGCGCAGTCGCACGGCATGTGGCATGTGCGCGAATCCATCCCGCTCGCGCAGGCCGAGGAGGGCCTGAATATCAAGCATGACATTGCCCTGCCGGTGTCGGCCATCCCCGCCTACGTCGAGCGCACCGATGCCGCCTTGCAGGCACGCTTCCCGGGCGTGCGGCTGGTCAATTTCGGCCACCTCGGGGACGGCAACCTGCACTACAACGTGCAGGCTCCCTTGGGCACCGACCCGGCAGCCTTCCTGCGCGAGCAGGAGGCTGCCGTCAACGCGATCGTCTACGACGCGGTGCAGGCCTGCGGCGGCTCGATCTCGGCCGAACACGGCGTGGGCCAGCTCAAGCGCGAGGAACTCCGGCATCGCAAGTCACCGGTGGCGCTGGCGCTGATGCGCGCCATCAAGACCGCACTCGACCCCCAGGGTCTGATGAATCCCGGTCGGGTCGTCTGAACCCGCGGGCCTTCCCGCGGGTTACTGCACCGGGCCCTTGAGGCCTGCCGGAACCGGCAGCGACATCACCTCGATGCCCTCGTCGCGCAGTGCCTCGCGCTCGTCGGGCGTCGCCTGGCCGCGGATGCCGCGTGCCTCGACCTCGCCGTAGTGGATGCGGCGCGCTTCCTCGGCGAAACGTTCGCCGACGTCGTCGGTATTCTCGATCGCGTGGCGTACGACCTTCATCCACATCGCCTGCAGGTCGGCCTCGACCGCCGGCACCTTGGGCGCTTCGGGTTCGCGCGCGCCCGACAGGTTCAGGCGCGGTGCGCTGGGCATGCGCGTGACGACGCGATCGGCACACAAGGGGCATTCGATCAGGCCACGGCCGTTCTGGTCGAGGAAGTCGTCCTCGGACGCGAACCAGCCTTCGAAGCCGTGGCCGTTGGCGCAACGCAGGTTCAGGACCTTCATGCCAACGATTATCGGCAATCGGCCGTCAGGGCGCAGGGATCCAATGCAACGGCCAGAGGCCCGAGCGCCAGCGCTGCAGCCATTGCAGGCCGATCATGGTCTTCATGTCCGGAATCTGGCCCGCCGCCGCCGAAGCGTCGTATTCGGCCTCGGTGAGTGCACAGGCCTCGACGAACTCGCCGACGTCGAGTTGCTGAGGCCCGGCCACCAGGCCGCGCGCAAACCAGATCTCGATCGTCTCGCTCGAATAGGCGGCGGCGTTGTGAAAGGCTCCGGCGCGCGCCCAAAGACCAGCGGTGTAGCCGGTTTCCTCGCGCAACTCGCGCGCCGCGCAGGCGAGCGTGGACTCGTTGGGATCGAGCTTGCCGGCCGGCAATTCGAGCAGCACGGCCTGCACCGGGTAGCGGTATTGGCGCACGAGGACGATGCGCCCGTCGTCGAGGATCGGGAGCACCGCCACCGCCCCCGGGTGGCGGATGTACTCGCGCGACGCGGAACTGCCGTCGGGCAGCCTGACCCGGTCACGCAGCACCGTGACGAAATTGCCTTCGAGCCGGGTCTCGGAATCGAGCCGATGCTCGATCAGGTGGGAATCGTCGGTCCGCTTCATCGGGCCGCGGCCCGATCAGGTGGTGAAGGCCCGCTGGATTGCATCGCGGCAGAGTGCCATCAGGCCACCCGGCAGCACGCCGAGCGCGAGCACCGCCGCACCGTTGAGCGCAAGCAGCGCCGTGATGCCGCGGCTCGGCGCTTCGGGCATGCTGCCGGCGGCCTCCTCGAAATACATGACCTTGACGATGCGCAGGTAGTAATACGCGCCGATCAGCGAGAGCAGCACGGCGACCACGGCCAGCACGATATAGCCGGTAACGTTCGTGGTGATCAGCGCCTGCAGCACTGCGAGCTTGGCGTGGAAGCCGACCAGTGGCGGCACGCCGGCGAGCGAGAACATGAAGACTGCCATCACACCGGCCAGCCATGGAGCCCGCTTGGCGAGGCCGGAAAGGTCGGAGATCTCCTCGCTCTCGAAGCCCTCACGCGACAGATAGAGGATCAGGCCGAAGGTGCCCAGGGTCGTCATCACGTAGGTGACGATGTAGAACATGGCCGAGCTGTAGGCGTTGGCGGCGGACAGCGTATTGCCGCTGACCTTGCCCGCGGTCAGCGCCAGAAGGGCGAAGCCCATCTGGGCGATCGTCGAGTAGGCCAGCATGCGTTTGAGGTTCGTCTGCGCGATCGCCACGACGTTGCCGATGACGAGCGACGCCAGCGCCATCACCACCAGCATCTGCTGCCAGTCCACGGCCAGGTCAAGCAGGCCCTCGACGAGCAGGCGGATCGTGATCGCGAAGGCCGCGAGCTTGGGCGCGCCGCCGATCAGCAGCGTCACCGCGGTCGGCGCACCCTGGTAGACGTCCGGAACCCACATGTGGAAGGGTGCCGCACCGAGCTTGAAGCCCAGGCCGGCGACGATGAAGACCGTGCCCAGCACCAGGACCTCGCGGTTGACCTTCCCAGTGGAGATGTTGTCGAAGACCGTGGGAATCGTCAGCGAACCGGTCGCGCCGTACATCATCGACATGCCATAGAGCAGGAAGCCGCTCGCCAGCGCACCGAGCACGAAATATTTCATCGCCGCCTCGGTGGCCACCGGGTGGTCGCGGCGCAGCGCCGTCAGCGCATAGAGCGACAGGCTCATCAGTTCCAGGCCGAGGTAGACGACCAGGAAGTTGTTGGCCGAGCACATGATGCTGATGCCCAGCAGCGAAAACAGCGTCAGCGTGAAGAACTCGCCCTTGAGCATGTCGCGCGAGGCCAGGTAGGGCTGCGCATAGGCGACCGTGACCATCGTCGCCAGCGCGGCGAAGCAGGCCAGCAGGTGGCCCATCGGATCGGTCACGATCTGGCCCTGCATGCCATAAAGCGTCTGGCCGCCGTCGAAGTACGACCAGTGCATCACCGCCACCGCAGCCAGCGTGAGCTGCGTGAGCCAGAAGGTCACCCGGCGAGCGGGATCGGTGACGAAGAGATCGACGATGGCGATCAAGCACGCCATGGTCAGCAGCACGATCTCGGGATAGACGACGAGCCAGTTCATCGGATTCATGGTGTGTGTGTGCGTCCCGTGTCAGTTCAGCTTGCTCATCGCCACGTGCTTGAGCAGCTCGGTGACGGACACGTGCATGACATCGGTGAAGGGCTTGGGATACAGGCCCATGGCCAGCACCGCCACGGCCAGGATCGCCAGCATCGCGAACTCGCGGGCGTTGATGTCGGTGAGTTCGGCCACGTGCTTGTTGGCGACGTCGCCGAAATAGACCCGCTTGACCATCCACAGGGTGTAGGCGGCCCCGAAGATCAGCGTCGTCGCCGCCAGCGCCGCGAGCCAGAAGTTCGCCTTGACGGTGCCGAGGATGACCATCCACTCGCCGACGAACCCGGCGGTACCCGGCAGGCCGCAGTTGGCCATCGAGAAGAACACCGCCAGGGCCACGAACTTGGGCATGGTGTTGACGACGCCGCCGTAGGACGCGATCTCGCGGCTGTGCACGCGGTCGTACAGAACGCCGATGCACAGGAACATCGCGCCCGAGACGAAGCCGTGGCTGATCATCTGCACCAGGCCGCCGGCAACGCCGAGTTCGTTGAAGATGAAGAAACCCAGCGTCACGAAGCCCATGTGCGCGATCGACGAGTAGGCGACCAGTTTCTTCATGTCCTGCTGGACCAGCGCGACCAGGCCGATGTAGACCACCGCGATCAGGCTCAGCGCGATGATGAACCACGCCCACTCGCGGCTGGCATCGGGAGCGATCGGCATCGAGAAGCGCAGGAAGCCGTAGGCACCCAGCTTCAGCATGATGGCAGCCAGCACCACCGAGCCGCCGGTCGGGGCCTCGACGTGAGCATCGGGCAACCAGGTGTGCACCGGCCACATCGGCACCTTGACCGAGAAGGCGGCGAAGAAGGCGAAGAACAGCAGGGTCTGCACGTTCAGCGGCAGCGGAAGCTTGTGCCAGGTCTGGATGTCGAAGCTGCCACCCGACTTGTAGTACAGGTAGATCAGCGCTACCAGCATGAGCAGCGAGCCGAGCAGCGTGTAGAGGAAGAACTTGAACGCAGCGTAGACCCGGCGCGGGCCACCCCAGACGCCGATGATGATGTACATCGGAATCAGCGTCGCCTCGAAGAAGACGTAGAACAGCAGGCCGTCGATGGCCGCGAAGACCCCGACCATCAGGCCGGACAGGATCAGGAATGCGCCCATGTACTGGTTCACGCGCTCGGTGATCACCTGCCAGCCGGCGATCACCACGACGACGGTGATGAAGGCCGTCAGCAGCACGAACCACACCGAGATGCCGTCCACGCCCAGGTGATAGCGCACGTTGAAGCGCTCGATCCACGGCAGGTTCTCCTGGAACTGCATCGCCGCCGTGCCGACATCGAAGCTGCCGATCAGGGGCAAGGTCACCAGGAAGCTCGCAATGGCGCCCAGCAATGCCACCCAGCGCACGATGCCGGCGTGCTCGTCGCGGCCAATGGCGAGGAGCAAGGCCCCGATCCCCACCGGCAGCCAGATGGCCACGCTAAGAAGTCCCATTTGAATTTTCTCCGCCTCTCGCGTTCGTATTCGTTCTAGTCTTCAGCGCCCCAGGGCACCATTCAGGGCCGGCCACAGTTGCCAGGTCAGCAGGCCGAAGACACCCAGAGCCATCACGAGCGCGTACCAGTACAGGTGGCCGGTCTGCACCAAGCGCCCCACGCCCGCCAGCATGCCGACGGCACGGGCCGAGCCGTTGATGATCAGACCGTCGATCAGGCCCTGGTCGCCGCCCTTCCACAGGCCGGTGCCCAGCAGCCGCGCGGCGGCGGCAAGCACGTTCTCGTTGAACCAGTCGAAGTAGTACTTGTTCTCGAGGATGCGAACGATCGGGCTGAAGGTGCGCGCGATCGCAGCCGGAATGGACGGCGCCTTCAGGTAGAAGACCCAGGCCGTGACGACGCCGCCCAGCGCGAGCCAGAACGGCAGTGCCGTGAAGCCGTGCAGGGCCATCGCCGCCGCACCGTGGAAGCCCTCGGCCAGTTCCTTCATCGCCGGATGGCGCGCCGCATCGACGACGATCGAATCCTTGAAGAAGTCGCCGAACAGCATCGGGCCGATCGTCATGTAGCCGATGACCACCGACGGCACGGCCAGTGCCACCAGCGGCAGCCACACGACCCATGGCGACTCATGCGGGGCATGCGCATGTCCGTGACCGTCGTCGTGGTGGTCGTGCTCGCCCGGGAATGGCTTGTGATGGAAGCGTTCCGCACCATGGAAGACCAGGAAATACATGCGGAAGGAGTAGAACGCGGTCACGAAGACGCCGACGATCACCGCGAAATACGCAAAACCCGCCCCCGGCAGGTGGCTCGCGTGCACCGCCTCGATGATGCTGTCCTTCGAGTAGAAGCCGGCGAAGAACGGTGTGCCGATCAACGCCAGCGAACCGACCAGCGATGTGATCCAGGTGATCTTCATGTGCTTCCACAGGCCACCCATGTTGCGGATGTCCTGGTCGTGGTGCATGCCGATGATCACCGAGCCGGCACCGAGGAACAGCAGCGCCTTGAAGAACGCGTGTGTCATCAGGTGGAAGACCGCCACCGAATAGGCCGAGACGCCCAGCGCCACCGTCATGTAGCCGAGCTGGCTCAGCGTGGAGTAGGCGACGACGCGCTTGATGTCGTTCTGGATGATCCCCAGGAAGCCCATGAACAGCGCGGTGATGGCGCCGATCACGAGCACGAAGCTCAGCGCCGTGTCCGACAGCTCGAACAGCGGCGACATGCGCGCGACCATGAAGATCCCCGCGGTCACCATCGTCGCCGCATGGATCAGCGCCGAGATCGGGGTCGGGCCCTCCATCGAGTCGGGCAGCCAGACGTGCAGCGGCACCTGCGCGCTCTTGCCCATGGCACCGATGAACAGGCAGATGCAGATCACCGTGATGAGCATCCACTGGCTGCCGGGGAAGATCAGCTTGGCCAGGTCGAGCGACTTCGCAAAGACCTCGCCGTAGTTCAGCGAACCGGTGAAGGCCAGGATCAGGCCGATGCCCAGGATGAAGCCGAAGTCACCGACCCGGTTGACCAGGAACGCCTTCATGTTGGCGAAGATCGCCGTCGGCCGCTTGTACCAGAAGCCGATCAGCAGGTAGGACACCAGGCCTACCGCTTCCCAGCCGAAGAACAGCTGCAGGAAGTTGTTGCTCATGACCAGCATGAGCATCGAGAAGGTGAACAGCGAGATGTAGGAGAAGAATCGCTGGTAGCCGTCGTCCTCTTCCATGTAGCCGATCGTGTAGATATGCACCATCAGCGACACGAAGGTCACCACGCACATCATCATCGCCGTCAGGCCGTCGATCAGGAAACCGACCTCCATCTTCAGCGTGCCCAGCGTCATCCATTCGTAGACCGTGGCATTGAATCGTGCGCCCTCGCGCACGTCGAGCAGCACCATGAACGAACAGATGAAGGAGACCAGCACGCCCAGGATGGTGACCGTGTGGGCACCGCGACGCCCCACCGCCTTGCCGGCGAGGCCGGCAATCAGGGCGCCCGCCAGCGGTGCCAGCGGCACTGTCAGGAGGAGGTTCTGCGAGAGAGTGGCAGCCATTGGTGATCAGCCCTTGAGCGCGTCGAGCTCGTCGACGGCGATCGTTGCGCGGTTGCGGAACAGCACGACCAGGATGGCCAGGCCGATGGCCGACTCGGCCGCGGCGACCGTGAGGATGAAGAAGACGAAGACCTGGCCGGCCATCCGGTCCGCTTCGAGCGGCAGGTAGTGCGAAAAGGCGACGAAGTTCAGGTTGACGGCCAGCAGCATCAGCTCGATCGCCATCAGCAGCACGATCAGGTTGCGGCGGTTCAGGAAGATGCCGACCACCGACAGCGCGAACAGGATGCCGCCCAACGTCAGGTAGTGGCCCAGGGTGATGGCACCGAGGCTCATGAGGTGCTCCCTTCGCCCGCTGCCGGCGCCGACGGCCGGTCGACCTCGGCCTTCATCTGCACGATGCGCAGGCGGTCGGCCTTCTTGACCTTGACCTGCTCCGACGGATCCTGGTAACGGCTGTCCTTGCGGCGGCGCAGCGTCAATGCGATCGCAGCCACGATCGCCACCAGCAACAGCACGGCGGCGATCTGCAACGGATATTGGTAATTGGTGTAGAGCTCGATGCCGAGCAGCTTGGTGTTGCCGGCGTCGACCGCGGCGGCACTGATCTGCGGAACGTCGCTCTGGCGATGCCCGCGCATGAGCACCAGCGCCATCTCGAGTGCGATCAGGACACCGACCAGACCGGCCATCGGGAAGTGTTTCCAGAAGCCTTCGCGGTAGGCCTCCGTGTTGATGTCGAGCATCATCACGACGAACAGGAACAACACCATCACCGCACCGACATAGACCAGCACGAGCACGATGGCGAGGAACTCGGCAGCCAGCAGCATCCATATGCAGCTGGCCGAGAAGAATGCCAGCACGAGGAAGAGCACCGCGTACACCGTGCTGCGCGCCGTGATGACACGGAACGATGCGAACAGCAGGACGGCCGAGAAGACGTAGAACAGGGCGGAGGTCGTATTCATGGTGGTTGGACGCAGCTGACGCTTCAGCGGTAGCGGGCGTCGGCCTCCCGGTTGGCAGCGATCTCCTTCTCGTAACGGTCGCCGACCGCGAGAAGCATGTCCTTGGTGAAGTAGAGGTCGCCCTTCTTCTCACCGTGGTACTCGAAGATGTGCGTCTCGACGATCGAGTCGACCGGGCAACTCTCCTCGCAGAAACCGCAGTAGATGCACTTCGTGAAGTCGATGTCGTAGCGCGTCGTGCGGCGCGAGCCGTCGGCACGCACGTCGGACTCGATCGTGATCGCCAGCGCCGGGCAGACTGCCTCGCACAGCTTGCAGGCGATGCAGCGCTCTTCGCCGTTCTCGTAGCGGCGCAGTGCATGCAGTCCGCGGAAGCGCGGCGACAGCGGCGTCTTCTCTTCCGGGTACTGGACCGTGATGGTCTTGGAAAAGAAATGCCGGCCGGTCAGGGCCAGGCCCTTGACCAGTTCCGTGAGCATGAAGCTCTGCAGGACATCCTTAACAGCCATTGCGCATGCTCCGGGCGTGGCTCGGTTGCTTGGGCGCGGCCGGCGCGGTGCGCCAGGCCAAGGTCATGCGCGGATCCGGCTTCGCCGATCCGCCGCATGCGCCCCCGCGGGGGGCAGCGAACGAAGTGAGCGTGGGGGTGTTCATCTCACTTCCAGATGTTGAACGGCGACTGGATCCACAGACCCACGACGACCAGCCACACGAGGGTGACGGGAATGAAGATCTTCCAGCCCAGACGCATGATCTGGTCGTAGCGGTAGCGCGGGAAGGTCGCGCGCACCCAGAGGAACATCGTGACCACCACGAAGACCTTCAGGCCGAGCCAGATCCAGCCGGGGATCCAGTTGAACAGCGCGCTGTCGATCGGCGACAGCCAGCCGCCCAGGAAGAACAGCACCGTCAGCATCGACACCAGGATCATGTTCGCGTATTCGGCGAGGAAGAACATCGCGAACGACATCCCCGAGTACTCGATCATGTGGCCGGCGACGATTTCGGATTCGCCTTCGACGACGTCGAAGGGGTGGCGGTTGGTCTCGGCCAGGCCCGAGATGAAATAGACGAGGAAGATCGGCAGCAGCGGCAGCCAGTTCCACGACAGGAGGCCCAGGCCCTTGCTGGCGAAATAGCCCCGGCCTTGGCCCATCACGACGTCCGAGATGTTCATGCTTGCCGAGACCATCAGCACGACGACGAGCGCAAAGCCCATCGCGATCTCGTAGGACACCATCTGTGCCGAGGCGCGCAGTGCGCCGAGGAACGCGTACTTGGAGTTCGACGACCAGCCCGCGATGATGACGCCGTAGACCTCGAGCGAGGTGATGGCGATCAGCAGCAGCATGCCCGCATTGACGTTGGCCAGCGCGATATCGGGGCCGAACGGGATCACGGCCCAGGCCGCCAGCGCCGGCATGATGGTCATGACCGGGCCGACGAAGAACAGTCGCTTGTCAGCCGCGGTCGGGCGAATGACCTCCTTGAAGATCAGCTTGACCGCATCGGCGATCGGCGTCAGCAGGCCGTAGGGGCCGACCCGGTTCGGGCCGGGACGGATCTGGGTCCAGCCGATGGCCTTGCGCTCCCAGAGGGTCAGGTAAGCCACGAAGCCCATCAGCGGCGCGACCAGCACGACGATCTTGATCAGGCTCCAGACGACGAGCCAGAGCGTCGAGCCCATCAGGCCCGCGCCGAAGGTGTTGATCTGCTCGATCATGCAGCCTCCCCGACCTTGGCAGCTTGGGCAACCCGCGTGAGCTGAAGATGGCCGAACATCGCGCCGAGCGATGCGGTATCGGGATGCCCAGCCGGCACACGCACCGTGTCTTCTGCCAGCGTCGCATCGCGACGTGCCGGCAGCACGGCATGGCCGTTGCCCTGCTCGACGCGAACCTTGTCACCATCGCACATGCCCAGTTGCTGCCAGAGGCCCGGCGGCAGGCCGACGACCGGCGGCTTGGCGTCCACCGTCATCTGCAAGGAAGTGGCACGGCGAACCAGCGCATCGGTCGCATAGACCGGGACGTCGGCGATCCGCTGCAGGTGACCTGCCGCCCTGGACGCCGGCGCCGGCACGACCGCTGTGGCGTTCGAAAGCCGCGCGGCGATCGCGGCATCGGTGCCCAGCGCCTCGGCACGCACCTGGTCGGCCGACTCGAACCCGAAACCTGGGAGGTCGAGCATCGTGCCCAGGACCCGCAGCACCTTCCAGGCCGGCCGGCAGTCGCCCAGCGGGTTGACCACGCCCTGGAAGCTCTGCGCGCGGCCTTCGGCATTGACGAAGGTGCCGGCCGTCTCGGTGAACGGCGCGATCGGCAGCAGCACGTCGGCGCCGTCGACCGCGGCGTCCTTGAACATCGTGAAGGCCACGACCATCTCGGCCGCCGACAGTGCCGCATGCGCAGCCTGCGAATCGGCCATGTCGAGCACCGGCTCGACGTTCAGCAGCAGCAGCGCCTTGCGCGGCTGGGCCAGCATCTGTGCCGCATCGAGGCCGCCGTTGCCCGGCATGGCATTGACCAGTTGGGCACCGACGGAATTTGCCGCCTCGCCAAGGAAGCCGACCGTCGCGCCGGTGGCCCGGCCGATCCAGTTTGCCACCGACAGCAGATCGCTTGCCTGCGGATGCTGCGCTACGGCGTTGCCGAGCAGGATGGCCTTGCGCTCGCCGGACAGCAGCGAGGCGGCGACGCCCTTGGCAGACTCCGTGGCCAGGCCTGGCAATGGCGCCGGCAGGTCCCGGGCCTGCGCCACGGCGGTGGCGATATCGGCCAATGCCGCCAGCCAGGCGCCCGGTGCAGCCGTGATGCGCTGGGCCACCGGCATCAACCAGTCGTCGTGCACGGCGTTCAGGCTCGTGACCTGCGCGCCCTTGCGTGCGGCATGTCGGATGCGCAGCGCGAACAGGGGATGGTCCTTGCGAAGGTTGGAGCCGACAACGAGAGCGCGCTGCAGGTTCGACAGCGATGCGATGCTCGTGCCCAGCCACCGGACGCCTTCGGTCTTCGCGTACTCGGCGTGGC
>Ga0209682_10000263_pt1 | contig 18227 bp, 20 predicted proteins | sample DOMMetBare2Fresh_2_FD_187471 | JGI IMG/M metagenome (GOLD analysis project Ga0209682, IMG submission 187471) | Wetland sediment microbial communities from St. Louis River estuary, USA, under dissolved organic matter induced mercury methylation -... | ecosystem: Environmental > Aquatic >... | reverse complement strand
GGAGAAGCAGGGAAGCTGCTCAAAGAGAACGGCTCAAGGCGCTGGCGGCTGAGTGGGCTCAGGATGAACCGGCCGTTGGTGTTCAGAAAATTGCCTTCTATGAGATGGAGGCAAAGAAGAGCTCCGGTCATCATAGCAATATGGCGGACTTCTGCCGGGAGCTTGCGGATGGCGTCCAGGAGCCCGAGTCATGGCTTGACGCGCTCCTGTCTCAGGGTGTGCGAGGAGATCTGACCGGCCCGTTTCTTGGGCGTATCGTGCGAGACCGGCGAAAGGGTTGGGAAAGCGTTCTGAATCGGTCACTCGGCATCGAGTCTCTCCAGTGGCAGGCAGCGACTTTGGTTCTTGAGCTAGAGGACCCTCCACTTCTCCTTTTGACGAGGGTCTTCGGCGAATTTCCTGATCTCACCACCTTGGTCAAGGAGCGCTGTCAAAACCGACGGGTCCCGGTATCGACCTTGAGGCGCCTCCTTCAGCACTCTCGGTGGGAGACAGCGCTCGCTGCCGCTGCTGGCGAGTGGTGGGCAGAGCCACTGGGTGACGTACGCGAAGAGGTCTTGCCGGAATGGCGCTCAGCGATTCTCCGCGCCAGGACCGAGGAGTACTCTGACACAGAGCCCAACATGGGGCTGCATTACTTGGCGGGAGAAATTCTGTCAGGGGACGCAAGCTTGGCCCTGGAGTGGCTTCGGAACCGCCTACGTGACTCCGACTTGCCTGGATACTTTCTGGGGGACAGTCCCTTTGCTCACGCTCTGCGGGCCCTACGGAGGGACCAGAGACTGACTCTTCTCCAGGAGCTTGAGCCTGTCCCGATCGCCGGTGACATGATACCGCTGCTGATTCAAGAAGATGCCGAGGTCTATGAGCAAGTTCTGGCTCGGCCCCGGCTTTCTGATTACCATCTTGCGCCGCTTGCAGGGTTACCGCAGAAGGCGTGGCCAGCCCTGGCCCTGGCAGCTCTCCGGGCCGGGTACGAGCCGGGTCAGATTGCAGGCGCGGCTTTCGAAAGAACTGACGCCGTGAGGGGCTCAGGCATCGAGTACTGGGAGAAGTGGGATCGGGCTTTCGCCGAAATCGGGCGGACCCCCGAGCTCCAGGAGGTTTCCCGGCAGGGAAGGGAGATTGCCCAACAGATGCTTGGAGAGGCCCAGAACTGGGAGGAACGCATCGATCTCAATGGTCTTCTTGGCTGATTGATTCCGCCTCGCGGCGGCCCTTGACCTTGCCTACAGCCCTCACCGGTACGCCGCCGCCTGAATCCCATACAGCTCTGCGTACTGCCCGCCTTTCGCGACGAGCTCCTCGTGCGTGCCGACCTCGACAAGGCGCGCTCCGTCGAGCACCACGATGAGATCGGCCATGCGCACCGTGCTGAAACGGTGCGAGACGAGGATCGTGATGCGCCCCTCGGGGGTGCCTCCGTCGCCGGAGCCGCGCGCGGCGGCGGCGTAGCGCTCGAAGAGGGCGTGCTCGGTCTCGGCGTCGAGCGCGGCGGTCGGCTCGTCGAGCACGAGGAGCAGCGGGTGGTCGCGCATGAAGCCGCGCGCCAGGGCGAGCTTCTGCCATTGGCCGAAGGAGACGTCGACGCCGCCGGGCCAGGTCGGGCCGAGCTGCGTCGCGAGCCCCTCCGGCCAGCGCGCCACCACGTCGTCCGCTCCGGCACGCCCGACCGCGGTGGCCACGGCGGGCTCGTCGTCGAGCCGCGGGACGTCTCCGACGCCGACGCTCTGGCGGGCGCAAAGCTCGAAGCGGAAGAAATCCTGGAAGGCACCGGCGAGGCGCTCGCGCCAGGCGTCGGCCCGCAGGCGCGCCAGGGGCTGGCCGTCGACCAAGATGGCGCCCGAGGTCGGCTCGTAGAGCTTGGCGAGCAGCTTGACGAGCGTCGTCTTGCCGGCGCCGTTCTCCCCGACCAGGGCGACGACGGTGCCGGCGGGCAGATCGAGCGACACGTCCTCCAGGACCAGGCGGCCGGTGCCCGGATAGGCGAAGGAGACGTGATCGAGACGGATGCCTTCGTGGAGCTGCGCGGGCACGGACAGGTCTGCCGGTGCGTAGAGAGACGCCGCGTAGTCTTCGAGCCAGGCGAGGCGCCGCGAGCCGTCCATCCAGAAGCCGCGCAGGAACCCGATCTCGCCGACGGTGGCTCCGATGTAGGCGGAGAGGCGCGCGCCCGCCGCGAGGACGAGCAGCACGTCGCCCGGCGAGGCGCCCGGCCGCGAGGAGACGAAGACGACGGCGCCGACATAGGCGCCGCCGAAGACCGCCCAGGCGAGCGTATGCCATCCGGCGGAGCCCCACCGGGCGGCGGCGACGGGGCCATACCAGCGCTCCCAGGCGGCGCGGCGCTCGGCGGCCAGGCGCCCGCCGATGCCGGTGACGCGGACCTCCTTGCCGGGCGGCGCAGTGGTGGCCGTGGTGAAGAGATGGCGCGCCAGCCGGCTCGCCGGAGCGCCGCGCTCCTGGGCGATGCGCTCGACGGCCGGGCGCCACGACGAGGTGAGCACCGTCGGCAGCGCGAAGGCGGCGAGGAGAGCCAGCGCCGGATGGATCGAGACGAGCAAGGCGACCGTCACGCCGAGCCGCAGGATCCAGCCGCAGGTCGAGAAGAGCGACATGTACAGGTGATCGAGCACGAAGACCTGATCGCGCAGCACCGACAGGCGGTCGAGCGCCTCGGGGCGTTCCTGGTGGGCGATGGTGGCGACCGACGCCTGCAACCGGGCCACGTGGGATTCGAGCGCGATCGTCACCTTGTCGCGGAAGCGGCGCTGCACGCGCGTGCTCACCGTGCGGAGCAACCAGGTGGCCGCGGCGGAGACGCCGAGCGCGATCGCCGCGAAGCGCACGGCCCGCAGGTCGTGCCGGAGCACCCCTTCGCCGAGCAGCTTGAGCCACCAGGCGAGGAGGGCGTCCGGCAGGGCCGCGAGGAGCGACAGCACGAACGCCACGACCATGAGGCCGGGCTCGTGGCGCAGCCCGAGCTTGCACAGCCGCCACATCGACGAGAGCGCCGGCGGCAGGTCGCCGATCCCGGCGGCTCCCGGGCGGACCTGGTCAGGAGAGGACGTCATAGGTGGCCCCCTCCTCCTCTCCGGCCTCGCCGAAGCGCTGGGCCTGGAGGTCGAACATCGTCCGGTAGCGTCCCCCGCGGGCCATCAGCTCCTCGTGGGTGCCGAGCTCGATCACCTGGCCGTGCTCCAGCACGCAGATACGGTCGGCCTGGCGCACCGTCGAGAAGCGGTGCGAGATGAGGATCGTCGTGCAGTCTCTCGTCGCGGCGAGGATGCGCTCGAAGATCTCGGCCTCGCCCCGCACGTCGAGCTGTGCCGTCGGCTCGTCGAGCACCACGACGCCGGCCCCCAGCCGTACGGCGCAGAGCGCCCGGGCGAGAGCGACCCGCTGCCACTGCCCGCCCGACAGGTCCGTGCCCCCTTCGTAGCCGCGCGCCAGGATGGTGTCGAGACCCGCGAGGTCCGCGGCGCCGGCATCGGCGAGCGCCGCGAGGATGGCGCCGTCGGGCGCCCCGCCGCGCGGCGCCACGTTGTCGCGCAGCGGCATCTCGAAGCGGATGAAGTCCTGGAAGACCGCGGTGACGCGCGAGCGCCACTCCGCGAGGTCGAGGCGGCGCAGATCGACCCCGTCGATCTCGATCGATCCGGATTGCGGATCGTAGAGGCGGCAGAGGAGCTTGGCGAGCGTCGTCTTCCCCGCCCCGTTCTGGCCGACGATGGCGAGCGACGATCCCGCGGGGATGGTCAGGTCGAAGCCCGCGAGCACAGGAGCCGAAGCGGCGGTCGGATAGGCGAAGGTCAGATCGCGAAAGCGGATCTCGTGGGCTGCTCCGGATTGGACCGAGGACGGCCCGGCGGCCTGGTTCGCCCCGGAGGGGAGCGCTCCGGCGGAGGCCATGGCGGCTTCGAGGCGGAGCACCGCGGCCACCGGCGCCGCCGAGCCGTCGAGCGCCCAGTTGAGACCGCCGAACGCGATCATCGACGTACCGACCGCGCTCTGCGCATAGATGACGAGCGCGCCGAGGTCGAGGCGGCCACCGAGGACGGCCGCGGCGAGCGACCAGAAGACGAGGACGTTGGCGCCGATGACCAGCACCATGCACCAGGCGAGCGGCTTTTCGCGCAGGCGGGTGGCCGCGTATTGCAGCTCGTGCAGGCGGGTGCGGCGGTGGATGAAGCGGTCGATCACCCAGCCGGCGAGACCGAACAGGCGCAGCTCCTTCGCGGCGGGCGGATCGACGGCGAGCCGGTAGGCGTACTCGGCGTCGCGCTGCGCCGCCCGCACCTCCTCGGTGTTGCGGTCGTGCCAGACCGAGCTCTCGCGCAGCAGCCAGTGCGTCGCGAGCCAGGCACCGGCGAGGACGAGCGCCGCCCACCAGCGATACCCCGCGAGCACCACGGCGAAGGCGAGGCCGCCGAGCATCTCGACCAGGCCCCCGGCGATGAAATCCATCGAGATCGACAACGGCGGGCCGGTCATCCCGAGATCGAAATCGCGGGCCACGGTCAGGTCGCTCGCGAGCTTGGGATCTTCGAGGTGCCCCAGGCCGGGCGGGCGGACGCAGGCATCCGTCAGCCGGTCATAGAGCCAGGCCGCGGTGCGGTCCCCGAGGTTCGCGCTCAACGCCTGGTGGACCGGGGTGAGGACCTGGAGCAGGACGAAGACCGTCCCGATGAAGGTGAGCGGACCGGCGAGCCCGGTGCCCTGCTGCACGGCGGCCACCAGCAAGCCCATGGCGATGCCGAACAGGGCGGGCAGCGCGGCACGCGACAGAAGCACCAGCCACCACAAAACGGCGAGCCCACGATCCGCCCGCGGCAGGACCGCGAAGAACTTCCACTCCTTGCGCTCGCGCAGGCTCCACATGGTGCGTCCGGCCGGTCAGCCCCGGTACTGCTCCTCGGTCACCGCCTCCAGCCAGTCCGTCTCCGCGTCGACGTTGACCGCCAGGTGGACCATCGGGGCGTCCGAAGACGCCCCGTGCCAGTGCTTCTCCCCGGCGGGGATGTGGATCACCGTTCCCGCGCCCGCCTCCTCGACCGGCCCACCGGCGTGCTGAAACCGGCACCGGCCTTCCAGCACCACCAGCACCTGCACGCCGCCGTGCACGTGCCAGTGGGTGCGCGCTCCGGCGGCGAACTCCACCCGGAACATCTTCACATTGGTGGGCGGCTCGGTCGCGGCCATCCGCCGCAGGGTGACCGCGCCGGTGAAGTAGTCCGGGTTGCCGGGGTTGGCTTGCGTCTGCGCGGGATCGATGATCTGCATGACGGTCTCCTCCCGCGCGGATTCAGGAGTGCGGACGCCCCAGAGCGGCCTTGATGACCTCCTGCGGCATGCCGGCGTCCTTCCACTCGCTCATGTCGTCCGCCGTCAGAGCGTTCGTCAGGCTCTTCTGGTCGACGTAGTCGACGAGGAGATCGGTGGTGAAGCCCTGCTTCTTGAGCTTGACCAGCTCGGCCAGCAGATCGTCCGGCGACACGCCGGGCGCCGCGGGGGAGGCAGGCGCCACGGAGGTGGCGGGGCCGGTCTTGCCGAGCCAGACGTTCTGGAGGTCGGTGTCGGCGAAGACGGCCGCGTACGCTTCCCGGATGGCGTCGCTCAGCACCTCCGAGGCGTTCCCCTCGCTCCGGCTCTTCCCGTACCGGGTGGCGTCGCCGGTGCCCGTCCCCTCCCAGAGGACCTGTCCCTTGCCGTTCTTGAGCTGAAAGCCGACCCCCACCTCGGCGTTGTAGGTCGAGCCGACCGCCTGGTTGCTCTCGGTCAGGTTGAAGCGCATCAGGCGTCCTTCGAACGCCAGCGGCGCGTCCGGCGCGAGGCGGATCCCCCAGTCCGCGGCGCTCTTGGTGAGCGCCTCGTTGGCCCAGGCGACGACGTCATTGTTCGCGTGCACCGGCCAGACGCGGTCGTCGTCATCCGAGCTCTGGCCGATCACGATCGGATCGGTCACCGTCCGGCCGTCCACGATGGACACCTTGACCGGGTGCTCGGAGATCCCCATCGCCAGAGAAGGGGCAGAATCCCCGACGCTCTCCTGCGGCACGAAGCGGATCGTCATCTTGAAAGGGCCGAGATCCTTGGCCGACGCGGCGCCGGCGCAAAGCCCCAAGGCCAGGACCAGGATCAGGCAGGCCGTCCAGACGTTCTTGCGGTTGCTCATGACGTCTCCCTTCCGGAGCGAATCGTTGGACGGCATCCTAACAAAAAGACGCACCCGGCTCTGGGTACACTTCTCCCCGCCATGGTGAGCCTCCCCGACCGCCTCCGCGCCGCCCTCCCCCTGCCCTTCGCCACCTTCATGGAGGAGGCCCTCTATGGCGAGGGCGGCTACTACCGCCGCGACGCCCTCGCCATCGGGGAGGAAGGAGACTTCGTCACCGGCTCCTCCCTCTCCTCCCTCTTCGGCCGCGCCACGGCCCGCCTCCTCCGGCGGCTCGACGGCGTCCTCGGGCAGCCGGCCGACCTGTTCGAGGCGGGCTTTGGTACCGGCGCCCATCTCTCGCATCTGCTCTCCTCGCTGGCCGAGACCGGAAGCTCCGTACGGCGCGTCCGCGCCTGGGACCGCGTGGCGCGCCAGGTCCCCGCCGGAGCCCAGGGGGTCGCCGATCTCGGAGAGGTCGGCGAGGGCTCGATCGACGGTCTGCTCTTCTCCTACGAGCTGTTCGACGCCCTGCCGGTCCACCGGCTGATCGGCCGCCCGGACGGCTCGGTGGGCGAGCTCTGGGTCGATCGCGGGGACGGCGATGCATTCGCCTGGTGCGAAGGGGAGCTGTCCGATCCGGCGCTGCTCGCTCTGCTCGGCGATCCGGAATCCCCTCTCCAGCCCGGGCAGATCGCGGACCTCGCGCCGGGATGGGCACCGCTCTACGCCGAGCTGGCCGGGAAGCTGGGGCGGGGGCTGCTGGTCACCTGCGACTACGGCTATGAGCGCGAGCGCCTGCTCGATCCGCGCATCCGGCGGCACGGCACGCTCGCCTGCTACAGCCGGCAGCGCGTGCACCGCAATCCGTTCGTCCTGGTCGGCGAGCAGGACCTGACGGCGCACGTCGACTTCACCGCCTTGCGGCGCGCCGGGGAGGCCGCCGGGCTCACCACCTGCGCCTTCACCCGGCAAGCCCTCTGGCTCGCCGCCTGCGGCCTGTTCGAGGACCTCCAGGACGCACCGCGGGAAACCCGCCTCGCCGCCATCGCCCTTCTCGACGGGGAAGGGATGGGGGAAGAGATCCGCGTCCTCGTGCAGGCGCGCGGAATCGATCCGGCGGAGGTGCTGCCGGAGCTCCCCCGGCTCGGCGCTTGAACCGGCTCGAACCGGACTCTTGCCTTCCAGAGGTGGTCACTGTACTCTTCGCCTCGGGGACCACCCCAGGAGGAGCAGATGACCAGAGTCGGGATCAAAGAGCTCAAAACCAAGCTCAGCGAGTACGTGGAGAAGGCACGGGCCGGCGAGATGGTGGTGGTGACGGACCGCGGGAAACCGGTGGCGGAGCTGGTGCCGCTCAGCCCGACCAAGCTCCGGCTCCTGGAGCTCGTCGATGCCGGCGAGATCACCTGGGGCGGCGGCAAGCCGAAGGGGCTGCGTGGCGTCGTCGTCCGCGGCGAGCCGATGTCGGACACGGTGATCCGGGCGCGCGGTTGATCCTCTACCTCGACACCAGCAGCCTCGTGAAGCTCTACGTCGACGAGGAGGGCTCGGAGGCCGTCCGCGAATGGGTCGAGGAGGCGGAGGCGCTCGCCACCTCCCGCGTCGCCTTTCCCGAGGCGCTGAGCGCCTTCACGCGGCGCTGGAACCGGGGGGACCTGACGGATGAAGAGATGAGCCTCGCGCGGGAGTCGTTCACCGCGGACTGGCCGATCTTCGTGCCTCTCCCCCTCAACGAGCGCCGCGCCGGCGGGCTCGTCCTCGAGCACGGCCTCCGCGGCTTCGACGCCGTCCACCTCGCCGCCGCCCTGGACCTCGCCGCGCGGTTCCCCGCTGAAGAGATCGTCTTTTCCGCCTTCGACCGCCACCTCCGGGGCGCCGCCCGCACCACGGGTCTCTCGACGCTCTACACCTCGGTGCGCGAAGGTTTCGTGATGGAGGAAGAGGCGCTCTACTGGACGTGAGGGCCAGCGGCTCCCAGCACGAACGGGATCTGCTGCGCCGCCGCCGGAGTGAAGTACAGAAGCGCTCGGAAGGCAGCCGCGTGGTCCCCAGGGTCGGAGACCGGGCGGATATAGAGATCGGCGATGAGGTCTCGCCATCGCAGCAGCTCGCGCCGTAGCGTCTGGCGGAGGTTGACCTCGATCGTGAGGTCGGTCAGTCGAAGGACCCGCTCATACGCGAGATTCAGGCGTTCCCGGTCTTCAAGACCCATCAGCCGCATCGCCCGGTTCATCTCGTTGCCGATCATGAGGATCTGCTGGTCGAGGTTGAAGGCCGCCCAGCGTTCGGGCGAGAGCGACGCGTGCTGGGTCATGGGAGGGGCTCGCCTTGGCCGATCAGCTCGAAGGTGATCTCGCGCACCCGTTCCCGAATCGCAGGGTCGCCGATCAGCATGCTCCGGTTTCCCTGGGCGGGCCGGATGTTGATGAGAGAAGTGTATTCGATGCAGCCCTCGCGGCCTCTTCCCGGGTAGTAGTTCGCGCCCCAGAGGTCCGCCTGCCGGCTGCCCGCGGCGAGGAGAAGCTGCTCGGCGTCGGCATGGAGCTCGCCGCCCACCGCGGCTACACGGAGCTCGACATCTACGACGTACTTGACCATGTCCTCAAAGAAGGCTCCCGTCAGGCGAGCCAGCTCGGAGGGAGCGATCTTCTGTTGGAGAACGACGATGTCGGGTTCTTCGGCCATCACATGCCGGAGTCTACCCGAAACACGCATCTCTCCCCCGCGTACCATCTCCCCGGAGGTTTCCCATGCGTCGAGACCCAGGGCCCCTGGTACACCGTAGGCTGGAAGATGGCCGTCGCCGTCGAGACAGCCTGGGGCCGCGAGCGCCTTCTCGCCGACGCCTGCGATCCGCGCAAGCTCCTCGCCTCGTACAACGAGGCCGCCCGGCGGCGGGCCAAGGAGGGAGGTGCCGGCCGCCTGGTCGGAGGAGCTGCTGCGCGCCGTGGGCGCCTTGGGCCTGCCTTCCCCGCACGCACAGGATCTGGCGGGCACCACCACCCCGCGGGATAACCCGCGCACACCCCTCCGGGTGGCGAGCGCTTTCGAATGGTCCTCTATACTGTTTTTTGAGCTGCCGACGAGTCGATCGCCCCCTTCCTCCTTCCGGCGGCGCGTCGCGGTGTGCACGAGAGGAGGTCGTTCTCATGGCACACGGCAAGAAAGATCACCTCAAAAGCAAGAAGACTCTGAAACGCCCCTCCAAGGCGAAAGCGGGCCAGAAAAACCTGAAGGGGAGCGCCATGAGCGAGCCCCCGACCGTCTACATGCCCCACATGATCCAGGACCCCTCGACGGCCCGTTACCGGCGCATCGAGTATGCCGACCACATCAAATGCACTCTCGAGAAACACTACTACGACGGGCCGGTCAGCGACCGGATCGCCGTCCTCGATTTCGATGCCGAGACGGGAAAGCTGCACCGGCGGGTGACGTATTTGGGGACGCCGAAAGGCCGCAAGATGGCGCTGTATCGAGTCGCCAAGGATCCCACGCGCCGCCAGATCCACTCCCGCAGATTCGGCAACGTCAGCGTCTTCGCGACCATTCTCCGGACGATGAGGCTCTTCCAGGACCGCTACCGGCTCGGCCGTGACCTGACCTGGAAGAACGGCCCGCAACTGCTGGTGATCCCCCGGGCCGGCGAATGGGCCAATGCCTTCTACGACCGGGAGACCAACAGCCTCAACTTCTTTTTCTTTCGCTCGCAGAAGCACCCGCAGCGCACCATCTATACCAGCCTCTCCCGCGACATCGTCTCTCACGAGACCACCCATGCCATCCTGGACGGCATCGCCCCCGACCTGTTGGACGCGGCGACGCCGGAGTCGCTGGCCATCCACGAGGCCCTCGCCGACTTCACCACCATGCTCGTGGCCTTCGACAGCAACCGCCTGGTCGAAAGCGTCCTCACGGAGACGCGGGGGGGAATCGAGGACTCGACCGCCTTCTGCTCCATCGCTCCCGAGTTCGCCGAAGCCAGGAACCCGAACAGCAAGACCCTCGCTCTCCGCAACCTGCTCAACTCCAAGCGCATGGACGAGGTGAAAAACGACGAGCCTCATGAGCTGAGCGAAGTCCTGAGCGGAGCCCTCTACTCGGTTCTCATGCTGGTGCATGCCGAGCACCGGCACCGGTACTCCAAGGAGGTCCGGCCGAAACCGAAAGAGAAAGGGCAGGATCAGGACGAGCCCGATTATTGGTTTTCCTGTTCCGGAAAAGCTCTGAAAGCCGCGGGCTTTCGTGTGGGGAACACCGCTCTGCGAGCCCTGGACTACCTGCCGCCGGGGGAAGTTTCGTTCGCCGACTATGGCCGCGCCATGCTGGCGGTCGACGAGGTGGGGCAGCTCAACCCGCCCCATGTCCGCAAGTGGTTGCGGGAGGAATTCCTCCTGCGCAGGATGGTCGCGGTCCCGAAGGAGCTCGAGGTCCGCACCAACTTCCAGTGGCAAGGGCTCGATGGTGTCGACTTCGATGCGCTGATCGAGAACGAAAAAGTAGCCCGGCGCTTCGCCGAGGAGAACCGCGACTTCCTCCACATTCCGCCCGGCGTCGAGCTCATGGCCACCGCCCGCCGCGAGACCGGGAGGGTCGATTACGACGCCGATCGCAACGAGACCGAGGTCGAGGAGTGCCTGTTCAAGGTCTCCTGGATGGAAAAGGAGCTGGACCCGACCCTCGCCATGGAGCGCCAGGTGAAACGAGGCACGACCCTCGCCATCCACCTGAGCCGGAGACGGCTCACCCCGGTGGAGGAGCCGCAAGCAACGCGCAACGTCTTCGTGCGCCTCCTCCTCACCTCGGACCGAAGCCCGGTGCAGCGGACGCGGCGGGACCAAATGATCCGGCGCCTGGTCGAAGATGGCCTGCTGCGCCTCGACGAGGAGGCCCTGGCCCCGGACGGCCGCCCGCTGGGCATGGTGGTCGCCGGGGACACCTCGAGCGGTGCTCTCCAGCTCCACGGTACCGCCCGGCTGCTCCACCTCGTCGAATAGACGGGAGGTGCACCATGGACACTCTCAGAGTGCGCGCTTACAACGTCGGATTCGGAGACGCGCTCCTGATCACGGTCCCCGATCGCGATACGGCGGGACTCGCAGTCCGCCGCCACATCCTCATCGACGTCGGCAACGTCCTGGCCGGCTCCGGCGGCGAAGACACCGTCTTCAAACCCGTGCTCGAAGATGTCCTGAAAGAGCTGGAGGGGAAGCCCCTCGACCTCTATGTCATGACCCACGAGCACCTGGACCACGTGAAGGGTCTTTCCTGTGCCAGCCGGCAAAGCCCGGCCCTCGAGATCCCCGTTCGCTATGCCTGGCTCACCGCATCGAGCAAGCCCGGCTACTTCGAGGACAAGCAACACCACGAGGCGAACCTGCGGCGGCTCGAGATGGAGAGGAGCTACCTTCAGATCCAGCGCCTGCTGGTGGCCCTCCGGGCGGCGGACGAACCGGTGCCGGCCCCGGTCGAGGCCATGATGCTCAACAACGACTGGAGAAGCACCCGCAAGTGTGTGGCGTACCTGGCCTCACGGGCCACTGAGAACACCGCTTACGTCTATCGGCCACAGGACGACCTCCGGCCTTGCCACCCCTTCACGGAGGCAGAGCTGCGAGTCTGGGCTCCCGAGGAGGACACCTCGGCCTATTACGGCCGGTTCCGGCCCTTGACGCTGGGCGTGGCGGAGGCGGCCGACCCGGAGGAGGCGCCCGATCTCGTCGAGCCGGCGCCCCCCGAGGGCGTCGACAGGGACTCCTTCAAGCGCTACCTCGAGATTCGCCGGCGGGGTTATTTCGACGGCCTGCTGGCCATCGACGCCGCGGCCAACAATACCAGCGTCGTCCTGTCGCTGAAGTGGCGGGGCTGGCATCTGCTCTTCCCCGGAGATGCCGAAATCCGGAGCTGGAAGCAGATGGGCAAAGCCGGAGTCCTGGAGCCGGTTCATTTCCTCAAGGTCGCCCACCACGGGAGTCGCAACGGAACGCCGCCCGAGGAACTGCTCAACCGGATCCTCCCCACCGAACCGCCGGATGACCGGCCCCGGAGCGCCCTGATCTCGAGCCACCCGGGAACCTACAAGGACGTCCCCAGCGACTGGACGGTGCGGGCGCTCACGGCGCGGGGCCTCAAGGTCCGGTCGCTGCACGCCGAACAGGTGCCCCTGGGAGGGTTCATCGACCTGGAATTTCCCGCCTGACCCGAGGTGAAAGGAGAGATGTCATGCGACTCGAAGTCGGTTCTACCGTCGAGCTCACCTACACAGACAAGACCGGGGAGACCCGCGTTTGGCAAGGGCAGGTCCGCGCGGTCGAAGAGGAGAGGGGCTTCTTCAGGCTGAAGACCGGAGAGGGCCCTCGGAACTTCCGGTTCGAGAACGTCGAGGGGGAGGTGAAGGTTCTGGCGGCGGCCTGACGGAATCGGGCGATCGAGACCGGTGCCGAGGTTGCGCCGGAGGAAGGCCGGCTCGCCACCGGTGGTAGACGGCCTGGATGTAGGTGCGCAGCCGCCAGAGACCCGCCCGGGCCCCTCCGCCGTGCCGTCGCCGCTCCCTCCCCCCCACCCTTCCGGATAGGTCCCACACGCGGGGGGAGAGGAGCCCCTTCTTTTCCTTGACAGAGCGCGGAGGGCGGTGGGATACAATACGCCCAGGTCAAAGGAGGACGCTCCAAGCAGTCACTACCGGAGGATACGGCGCACATGGAGAGCTACCTGCCCATCCTGGTCTTCACGCTGGTCGCGGTGCTCTTCCTGGCCGCCGCCCTCGTTGCTGCGCGGCTTCTACGCCACGCGGGGTCCGCTTCGATGAACCGCGAGCCGTATGAGTGCGGCAACGAGGCCGTGACCTTCGCGCACGATCACCGTTTTTCCATTCGCTACTACCTGATCGCCGTTCTCTTCGTCATCTTCGACGTGGAAACGGTTTTCCTGTTCCCCTGGGCGGTCCTGTTCGATCAGCTCGCGCTGTTCGGCTTCATCGAGATGATGGTCTTCCTGGTCATCCTCGTCGTCGGGTACGTCTATATCTGGAACCGGGGGGCACTGCGGTGGGTATGAACCTGGAAGCGGGCGAGGCGAACGTCCTCACCACCACGTACGACAAGATTTTCAACTGGGCGCGCCGCTCGGCCATCTGGCCCATGCAGTTCGGGCTCGCCTGCTGCGCGATCGAAATGATGGCCGTGCTCGATCCGCGCCACGATATGTCGCGCTTCGGCGCCGAGGTGTTCCGCGCCACGCCGCGCCAGAGCGATCTGATGATCGTGGCCGGCACGGTCACCGAAAAAATGGCGCCCATCGTCCGCCGGCTGTGGGATCAGATGCCCGACCCCAAGTGGGCGCTCGCCATGGGCGCCTGCGCCACCTGCGGCGGTCCGTACCGCACCTACGCGGTCACCCAGGGCGTCGACCGGGTCATCCCGGTGGACGTCTACGTGCCCGGCTGCCCGCCGCGCCCGGAAGCTCTCCTCTGGGGCCTCCTCCACCTGCAGCGCAAGATCGATCGCATGACGATCGCCAAGCCCAAGATGGCGAGCGCGGCGGCGGAGGCCCGGTCATGAGCGACGAGCCCGTCCCGGAAAAACCGGTAAAAAAACACGAGCCGGAAGATCCGAACAAGCCCGTCTGGGAAAAGGACCCTGTCGCTCCCGGCTGGCAGGATGGCGCTGAAGATCCTTTGGCCGTCGCCTTGAAGGAAGAGCTCGGCGACGCCATCGAATCGGCACGGAGCTTCGCCGGCGACCTGACGTTCCTGGTGCGGCGCGATGCCATCGCCCGGGTCTGCGCGGTGCTCAAGGAGAAGCACGCGTTCACCTATCTGGTGGACCTCTGCGGTGCCGATTATCCGAAGCGCGAGCCCCGGTTCGACGTGGTCTACCAGCTCCACCGGTTCAGCGACCAGCGCCGCATCCGCCTGCGGGTGATGACCGGCGAGGCGACGCCGGTGCCCACCGTGTGCGGTGTCTGGCGCGCCGCCAACTGGCCGGAGCGCGAGATCTGGGACATGTTCGGCGTGCGTTTCGAAGGACATCCGGACATGACCCGCATCCTCCTCTGGGAGGGCTTCAACGGCTTCCCGCTGCGCAAGGACTTCCCCGTCGAGGGGATCGACACCGGCAGCGCCATCTATCCCGAGTACTACGGGGAGGGCGCCGGCCCGGTGGCCGGCTCCGGCACCGGCTGGAAACCTCCCAAGCCTCCGCAGGAGCCGTCATGACCCAGCCGCTCGGTCTGCCGTACGACGACCACGACGGCCTCTTCGCCGAAAGCGAGGAGATGGAGCTCAACTTCGGGCCGCAACACCCGGCGACGCACGGCGTGCTGCGCCTGAAGCTCAAGGTGAACGGCGAGAGGATCGTCGATTCCTATCCGATCATCGGCTATCTCCACCGCGGCACCGAAAAGCTCTTCGAGCTCCACCCGTTCTTCCAGAACGTCCCCCACACCGACCGCATGGACTACGTCGCCGCGGCCACCAACAATCAGGCCTACGTGGGGGCGGTCGAAAAGCTGGTGGGGCTCGTGGTGCCGCCGCGCGCCCGCTACATCCGCATGATGCTCGCCGAGCTGCAGCGCATCTCCAGCCATCTGCTCTGGCTCGCCACCCATGCGATCGACATCGGCGCCATGACGCCGTTCTTCTACACGTTCCGCGAGCGCGAGATCCTCCTCGACCTGTTCGAGGAATATTGCGGCGCCCGGTTGACGCTCAACTGCATGCGTCCCGGCGGCCTGCCGCACGACCTCCCCGTCGGCTGGACCGAGCGCTGCGCGAAGCTGATGGCCGACCTGCCGGGCAAGCTCGACGAATACGAAGAGCTGCTCACCAACAACCGCATCTGGAAAAAGCGCACGGTGGGCATCGGCGTGCTCCCTCCCGAGATCGCGATCGATTACGGCGTCACCGGCCCCATGCTCCGCGGCAGCGGCGTCCGCTGGGACCTGCGCAAGGCGCTCCCCTACGACGGCTACGACGAGGTCGAGTTCGAGGTGCCTACGGGTCAGAATGGTGACACCTACGACCGGTACGTCGTGCGCATGATCGAGATGCGTCAGTCGGTGCGCATCGTCAACCAGTGCCTGGAGAAGCTGCCGGACGGACCGATCATGGCCAAACGGCCGCGCGTCCTCAAAGCCGCCAAGGACGCCGAGATCTATCACGGCATCGAAGGCCCGAAAGGCGAGATCGGTTTCTACATCGTGGGCGACGGCACGCCCAACCCGTACCGCTGCCATGTGCGGCCGCCGTCGTTCATCAATCTCCAGTCGCTCCCCGAGCTCTGCAAGGGAGCGCTGATCGCCGACCTGGTGGCGTTGATCGGCACGACCGACATCGTCCTCGGCGAGGTGGACCGCTGATGACCTCCCTGATCGAATCGGTGCGCAACGCCACCGGGGACACGCTCTTCGACTATGCGGTCTCGCCGCTGGTGAAGATCCTCGTCCTGCTCTTCCTGATGCTCCTGCCGCTCATCGCCTACCTGACCCTCGCCGAACGGCGCATCCTCGGCTTCATGCAGGCACGCCTCGGCCCCAACCGCGTCGGCCCGTGGGGGCTCCTGCAACCCATCGCGGACGTGGCGAAGCTCCTGGTCAAGGCGGATTCGATTCCGCTGCGCGCCGTCAAGTGGGCGTTCGTCCTCGCCCCCTGCCTGGTGGTGGGACCGGCGATCATCATCTTTTCGGTCATCCCGCTGGGACCGCCGGCGAGCGAGACGGGTGGGCTCTCCTGGTTCATCACCGACATCAACACCGGCCTGCTGTTCGTGGTGGCGACGGCGACGATCGGCGTCTATGGCCTGATCATCGGCGGCTGGTCGTCCAACAACAAGTTCTCGCTCATGGGTGGCCTGCGCTCGGCGGCGCAGATGATCTCCTACGAGGTGCCGCAGGGGCTCGCGCTGGTCGGCCCGGTGCTCCTCGCCGGGACGCTCTCCATGGTGGGGATCGTCGAGGCGCAGAAGAGCGACGGTTGGTGGTACGTCTTCCCCCAGATCATCGGCTTCTTCCTCTACATGGTGGCCGGGATCGCGGAGACGAACCGCAACCCGTTCGACCTGCCGGAGGCCGAGTCGGAGCTGGTGGCGGGCTTCCACACCGAGTACAGCGGCATGCGCTTCGCCCTGTTCTTCCTCGGCGAGTACGCCAACATGATCGTCATCTCGGCGGTGGCGACGACCCTCTTCCTGGGCGGCTGGCTGCGGCCGTTCCCCAGTGTCGAGGCGCTGGCGTTCCTCGACGTGGTCCCGGGAGTGATCTGGTTCACTCTCAAGGTCTTCGTCTTCCTCTTCGTCTACATCTGGTTCCGCGGCACGTTCCCGCGCTACCGGTTCGACCAGCTCATGGACCTGGGCTGGAAGTGGATGATCCCCGTGGCGCTGGGCAATCTCGCGTTGACGGCTCTGGTGAAGCTCCTGGTCTGAGCGGAGGCGGCGATGGATCTCTGGACAAGCGTGCGCAAGGCGGCCGACAAGTTCCTGCTCCTGGACCTCTTCGCGGGGCTGGGGCTCACCTTCAAGCACCTGTTCCGCGAGAAGGTCACGGTGCAATATCCCGAGGAGCGCTGGGAACCCGCGCACCGTTTCCGCGGCATGTTCCGGCTCGACGAGGACCGCTGCATCAAGTGCACCATCTGCGCCCGCGACTGCCCGATCGACATCATCTACATCGACTGGCACCAGGAAGTGAACCCGGAGACCGGCAAGAAGGACAAGCTCCTCGACCGCTTCGACATCGACGTGCAGCGCTGCATGTTCTGCGGCCTGTGCGAGGAAGGGTGCCCCACCGAGCCGAAGTCGATCTGGCTCACCACCAAGACCTACGAGCTCGCCTCGTACGACCGCTGGAAGAACCTGTACGTCGACATGGACGAGCTCCAGGAGTGGAAGGTACGGCCGGCGTACACGGACGAGGAGATCGCCTGAGATGAACGCCCTCGTCGAGTCCGGCCCCGCGATCCTCTTCTACCTCTTCGCCGCGCTGGCCCTGGTGGGCGCCGTGGGCGTGGTGACGCTGCGCAATCCGATGTATGGAGCGCTCAGCCTGCTCGGGACGTTCCTGTCGGTCGCCGCGCTCTTCCTGCTGCGCCACGCCGAATTCGTCGCCATCGTGCAGATCTTCGTCTACGGCGGCGGCATCATGGTGCTGTTCCTGTTCGTCATCATGCTGATCAACCTTCACCAGTTGCGCGAGTCGCGGCTGTTCAACGGGCCGCTGCCGGCGGTGATCGTCCTCGCCGTGGTCCTCCTGGGGGTCTTCGGCTGGGTCTTCGTGCAGGCGCACTTCGATCCACCGGACAGCCAGCCGGCGCTCTTCACCAGCTTCGTCGACCAGCACGGGACGCTCCACGAAAAGGCGGGCAACACCGAAGCCGTGGCGTGGGCGCTCTACACCAAGAACCTGCTGCCGTTCGAGATCGCGTCGATCTTTCTCCTCGTGGCGATGATCGGCGCGGTCGTCCTCGGCCGCCGGCAATAGAAGGAAGCTCCGATGCTCACGATCACGACCAACCACTATCTGGTGCTGAGCTTCCTCCTGTTCGTCATCGGCCTCGCGGGGATCGCCACGCGCCGCAACATGATCACGGTGCTCATGTCCATCGAGCTGGTGCTCAACTCGGTCAACTTGAACCTGATCGCCTTTTCCTATCAGCTCTCCGACCTGACCGGCCAGATCTTCGCGATCTTCACGATCACCGTGGCGGCGGGAGAGGCGGCGGTCGGGCTCGGCATCCTCATCGCGTTCTTCCGCCTGCGCGAGACCACCCATCTCGACGCGGCGGTCGAGCTCAAAGGGTAGAGAAGGGATCGCTCCATGCACGAGCTCGTCTGGCTCATCCCGGTCCTCCCGTTCCTCGGCGCCCTGCTGAACGGCTTCGTCCTGAAGGGGCGCCTCGGCAAGAACGCCGTGGCCTGGGTCGCCTGCGGCCTCGTGGGGCTCGCGGCGCTCCTGGCGCTCCTGGTCATCGCCGGCTACCTGGGCTCTCCGGAATACGCCGCGCACCAGCCCTTCGAGCGCGACTACTACACATGGATTCCGGCGGGCGCGATCCAGACACCGGACGGCGTCAAGG
>Ga0209682_10000262_pt1 | contig 18238 bp, 13 predicted proteins | sample DOMMetBare2Fresh_2_FD_187471 | JGI IMG/M metagenome (GOLD analysis project Ga0209682, IMG submission 187471) | Wetland sediment microbial communities from St. Louis River estuary, USA, under dissolved organic matter induced mercury methylation -... | ecosystem: Environmental > Aquatic >... | reverse complement strand
ACATGGGGACGGGCTATCTCGTCCTCGCCCGCCGCACCGGTCCCGGCGCATGAAGGCCCTCGCGAAGATCAACCTCCCGCGCCTCCTCGGCCTCCTGGCCCTGGCGGCGAGCCTCGTCTACCTGGGGATGACCGCCTCGCGCCACGCCGCCTCCTTCCCGGAGGTGACCTGGAACACCCGCGCCGTCTCCGCCCTCGCCGCCTCCATCGGGCTCTACCTGGTGATGGTCGTGGCCGGAGGCGTCTCCTGGTTCCTCCTCCTCCGTGCCCCGGGTGTGGCGGTGCCGCTGCGCGCCGTCCTCACCGTCTGGGGGCTCGCCCAGGTGGGCAAGTACCTGCCGGGGAACGTCGGCCAGTACCTCGGCCGCGCCGCGCTCGCGAAGCGCCACGGCATCCCTCTCCACCGGAGCGCGTTGACCTTCGTCTTCGAAACCACCGGCCTGATCGTCACCGCCGCGGTCTGCGCCTTGATCGCCGGCACCGGAACGCCCCTCGCCGCCCCCTGGAAGGTCGTCCTCCTCGCCGCGGGAGCCGTGGCGGTGCCGTTCCTCCTCGTCCACGTCCTGGAGCGCTGGTTCCCCGAAACCCTCCGCCGCCGCACCGGAGTCGACCGCCTCCCGCGGCCCTCGGTGGCGACCCTGGGCGGCACCATGGCCCTCTATGCCCTGAGCTTCGCCTGCTGGGGCCTCGCCTTCGAGCTGCTCGCGAGAGGCCTCTTCGGAGCCCCCCCGGAGACCGCCTGGGGCCGGGCCGTCCCCGCCTTCGCCCTCGCCTGGGTCGCCGGCTTCGTCACCCCCGGAGCCCCCGCCGGCCTGGGAGTCCGGGAAGCTCTGCTGGTCGCCGGAACCGCGCCGATCTACGGACCGGGAACGGCCCTCTCCGCGGCCCTCGCCCTGCGCCTCGTCACCGTGGCGGGGGATGGCATCGCGTTCGTGGTGGCGTGGGGGGTGGGGGCTCGTAAAGCCGACGGGACGGGTATGCCCGCGCCACGATCCCTGTAGGGGCAACCCTTGCGGTTGCCCTTCGTTGGCCGGCTCTCGAGACCTTCCGCACGCCGGAGACGGGGGCACAAGCCACTGGAATGGTAGGATAGCGGGAATGGACGACGACCGCCCCCACTACAGACTCTCGGCGCCGGGTGCCTCGGGTGCGGCTCTGCACCTGCCGGGCCGTGGCGACTTCCCGCGACTCGATGATCACCTGGTGGTGCCGGAGGTGACGCGCGACGAGGTGATCAAAGGGCGGCTGGTGGTGGCAATGGGGGCCGAGCCGCCGCATGGCGACCAGCACTTCCGGCTCGACTTTGTCATTGGGGCTCACGTGGCGCCCGGGTACGAGGGCTCGACGGACCTGCTGAGCCGCTTCGGGGTCAAGTCGGACTTCGCGAGTGACACTTGCATCCGCAAGACCGGGATCGACCCGGCGACCGGCACGCGGTATCTGGAGGAGATCGCCTTCGAGGTCGTCTCGACGCAGAGCGAGCGCAATGTGAGAGACAAAGCCGAGGAGATGCATGGGCGAGGAGTGCGGCGGATCTTCGCCATCTTCGTCAAGGGTCCGCGGCGGGTGGCCGAGTGGTCTCCCGAGAGCAGGAGCTGGGTTCCGCTGGCTGCCGGCGCCGTGATCGAGGACCGGTGCCTGGTGAAGCCGCTGCTCGCGACGGCCTTGGTCGATGCCGCACTGGCCAAGCAGGCTGCGGTGGAGGCCATGGATGCCCAGAACGAGCCAACGATCGTGCATCTGAAGGCGGCGGCGGAGGCCAAGGGCAAGGCCAAGGGCAAGGCGGAAGGCGTTCTCGAGATCCTGGAGGACCGCGGGCTCTCGGTGAGCACAGCGGAGCGGGCGGAGATCCTGGGGTGTACGGACCTGGCTCAGTTGAGACGGTGGTTGGGGCAGGCCGGCTTGGTTGGCTCTGCAGGGGAGCTGCTGGCTGCTGAGACCTGATGGAGGGAGGGCCGGACCGCCGCCGGGGAGCGCCGCGCCAGGGGAACGCCCCCCGGTGGCTCAGGTCTCCGGGAAGAGCACCCGGTGGTGATGGTACCAATCGCTCTGGAACCGTTCCTCGGGATCGATCGCGCGCTTCCTGCGCAGGAATTCGGCAAAGCGTGGGTGGCAGGCTTCGATCTGATCGCGCCGGGCGTCCTTGTGATAGGTCAGAAAAAAGCTCCCGCCGCGCTCGATCGCCAGATCGATCAACCGCCGGAACGCCGCCGCGGAGCGCTCCCGGCCGGCCGGCGAATGCGCGGTGCAGAGATTGAAGACCGTGCAGGCCCACGGCTCGCGCGCCCAGGCGAGGAAGCTGTCCACGTCCCGTTCGATCAGACGCACCGTGCCATAGATCACCTCGACGCCGTGGCGCCGGAAGTCCTCGGCCGCCGCGGCGAGGAAATCGGCGAGGCGCCCCCGGGGAACGTAGACCTCGGTGATGATCTCGCTCGCCGCGCAGGAGGCGCCGCTCCGCGCATCGAGGTCTGTGTGATATCCATCGAAATAGGGCGAGAGCTGGTGGGTGTCCGACCAGTAGATCTGTCCGTTCGTCGCCAGATAGAAATCGGCGTAGCGCGCGAAGGCCCGCGCCTTGTCCGCATGGGCGAGCCAGAGAAGCTCCTTCCAGTGATCGTCGGACAGCTCGCGCTGCGCCGCGGGGATCGGCGTCGCCGGATCGACCGCGCGGTAGCAGGAGAAGACCCCCTTGTCGAGGAAATCGTCCGACGCCGGATCGATCGAAAACTGGAAGTCGCCATACACGAAGCCGTCGCGGATGCGCTCTTCGAACGCCGCAGCCAGGCCGTCGCGGCGCCGGATCTCGACGATCCGTTCCAGCTTGCACCGGGGCGTGAGGCGGAGCGTCACCGAGGTGACGATGCCGAAGAGCCCATAGCCGCCCGCCACCAGAGAGAACAGCTCGGCGTCCTCTGTCCGGCTGCACCGCCGCACCTCCCCCGCCGCATCGACCAGGGTGAGCGCCTCGACGTCCGCCACGAAAGGAGGCAGCGTGAGGCCGCGGCCATGTCCATTCGCCGCCAGCGTGCCGCCGACGCTCAGCCGGTCCGCCCCGGTCTGCTTCTGAGCGATCCCCCAGGCTCGGGGAGAGCCGTTCTGGAGGGCCAGATAGCCGTCGAGAAGCCCGGGCCAGAAGATCCCCGCCTCGGCCTCCAGGAGCCCGCGCTCGCGGTCGAAGGAGAGGATGCGCGAAAGCGGCCGCATGTCGAGGAGCAGCGTATCCGTCCCGAACTGCTGCGCCCCCATCGCATGGCGCCCCCCCATGACCGACACCGCGATCCCCTCCCGCCGCGCCGCGCGCACGGCCTCGACGACCGCGGCGGTCGAATCCGGCGAGACGATCCGGCGGACGTGGGTCTCGTTCAGCGCGGAGTGGATGTCGTTGACCTGGGGCATCGGCACCCTGCATTCTACGGCGTCGAGGACACGATGCCGACATCGAAACGGAAGAACCGCGCCCCCCTCTCCGGCGTGCGCGTGATCGACGCCTCGCGCGTGCTCGCCGGCCCCTATCTCGCCATGCTCCTGGGGGACCTCGGGGCGGACGTCATCAAGATCGAGAAGCCGGACGGCGGCGACCAGACCCGCGCCTGGGGGCCTCCCTGGGTCGGTGAGGGGGACGGGCGGGTCTCGGCCTATTACGTGGCCGCGAACCGCAACAAGCGGTCGGTGGCGCTGGACTTGAAGCGGCCGGAGGCGCGCGAGACGTTCGAGCAGCTCGTCGCCGGAGCGGACATTCTGGTCGAGAACTTCCTGCCCCGCGAGTGGAAACGCCTCGGCTTCCGCAGCTCGAATTTCCGGCGGCGCCATCCGCGGCTCGTCCACTGCACGGTGACGAGCTATGGCACCACCGGCCCCGACGCGGACCGGCCGGCCTATGACGTCGTCCTCCAGGCGGAGTCGGGCCTGATGTCTCTCACCGGCTTCCCCACCGGGGAGCCGGTGCGGGTGGGGGTCGCGATCGTCGACATGCTCACCGCCCTCTATGGCCTGTCGGCGACGCTCGCCGCGCTCCGCGAGCGCGACCGGACCGGCCGCGGCCGGCGGGTGGAGATCGCCATGATCGACGCCGGCACGGCCTTCCTCTCCTACGCCGCCCAGTCGTGGCTCGCCGACGGCCGGCAGCCGCCGCCGCTCGGCTCGCGCCATCCCAACCTCGCCCCCTATCAGGCCTTCGCGGCGAGCGACGGCTGGTTCATCGTGGGAGTCGGCAGCGAGGACCTCTGGCACCGCTTCTGCGCCGCGATCGAGAAGCCCGCGCTGGAGGCCGATCCGCGCTTTGCCACCAACGAGGCCCGGGTGCGGAACCGCGACGAGCTCGACCGCCTCCTCGCGGACGTCTTCGCCGCCCACCCGCGCGAGCACTGGGAGAAGGCGATGCGCGAGAACCGCGTGCCGGGCGGCCCCACGGCCGGCGTGGGCGAGGCGGTCACCAAGGCGCGCGAGCGGGGGCAGGTGGTCTCGCTTCCCACGGGGGCCTACGGCGATCTCGAGACCATTGCGGCGCCCTTCGTCTTCGGTGGCCGGCGGCCGGTGCCGGCGCGCGCGGCGCCGGCCTTGGGGGAGCATACCGAGGAGGTGCTGCGGGCGCTGGGGAGCGGCGCCGGGTGAACCCGGCTTTCAAGCCCCATTCATGGGGCGCTGCTGATAGCCCGGCGATTCATCGCCGGGCTTGGGGTCCTTTGCCTTCATCACCATTCCGTCACCAAACCGTCAGGACCTTCTTCCGGCCCGGGCCTAGCCTGGAGATCAGCCGGCACTGCTTGCCTGTGCCGGCCTGTTTTCCGGCCTTTGCCGGTTTGGAGGAAACGATGAACAAGAAGCTTCTCGCCTGCCTGGCCCTGACGGCCTTCGTCCCGCTCACCGCGGGCTCCCAGGAGCGCAAGGCCACGGTTGCGCCCTTCCTGCAACCGCTCGTCCAGCAGCAGACCCGGACCATCCCCCCTGCCTTGCGCGGCCCCCTGGGCGGTGGGCAGGGACACATGCGCATCGCCGGCCGGGCGGCGCTCAGCCTGCACCTGCGCACCAGCGCGTCGCGCGAAGAGCTCGAAGCCCTGGGCATCCAGGTGCGCAGCCTGCGGAACGGCCGGGCGACGGTGACCGTCCTCCCCGAGGACCTCGGCAAGCTCGCCTCGCGCCGCGACGTCTTCTCGATCGCTCTCCCCCGCCGGCTCCATCCGGCCCTGTCGAAAAGCCTTCCCGACACGGGGATTCCGCCGCTGCGCACCCTCTCCAACGGCTCGTTCACCGGCGCCACCGGAGCCGGCGTCGTGATCGGCGTCATCGACTCGGGGATCGACACCGGCCATCCCAACTTCGAGGACGGCCTGGGCAACACCCGCATCGCCTATCTCTGGGATCAGACCCAGACGATCGCCGGCCACCCGGCCCCCGCCGGCTTCGCGTATGGCACCGAATGGACCGCCGCCGACATCGACGCCGGCCTGTGCACCGAGGAGGACGATCCGTACCAGTACGGACACGGCACCCACATCACCGGCATCGCGGCCGGCAACGGGGCGGCTCCGGATGAGAACGGGGTCTCCTGGAGTCACGTCGGCGTCGCTCCGGAGAGCACGATCATCTTCGTCAAGACCGGATTCGGCTCGACCGAGGTCATCGACGGGCTGGAGTACGTCTTCGCCAAGGCCGACCAGCTCGGCCTTCCGGCCGTGGTGAACCTGAGCGCGACGATCGACATCGGCGCCCACGACGGCACCGATCCGATCGAGCAGACGATCGACGACCTGGTGACCGCCCAGGCGGGCCGCTCCGTGGTCGTGGCCGCCGGCAACTCCCGCGACGGCGCGGTCCATGCCGAGATGAAGGCGCAGCAGGGCGTTCAGATCGCGGGCCCGCGGTTCTTCATCCCGGCCTATACCGCCACTCCCGGCGATCACAACGACACCGTCATCGTCACCGGCTATTATGCCAGCACGGACAACGTGACCGTCCAGCTCATCACGCCCACCGGTGAGGTCTACAACCGCGTCCTCACCAATTCCGACTGCGCGGACGAGATCAACGGGTACGACGGTACGGTCCAGATCTGCAATAGCAAGACTTCCAACATCGACCAGGCGACGACGGCGCGGGAGATCGCGATCGCCATCTACGACGGCGTCGCGAACAAGCCGCCACGCAACGGGAGCTGGAAGATCAACGTCACCGGCAACACCATCGCCGGCAACGGTGAGATCGATTTCTGGGTCGGCAGCGACATCGCCGGGCCGGCTTATTTCACGACCCTGGTGGACCCTTCCGAAACCATCGGCATTCCGTCCACCAGCGCGCAGGCGATCACGGTGGGCGCCCACGTCACGCGCCTCTGCTGGCAGGATGCCAACGGCAATTCCCAGACGTATGACTCCGCCGATACGATCGGAGACATCGCCCTGTTCAGCGGCTTCGGCCCCACCCGGGACGGCCGTTCGAAGCCGGACCTCTCCGCGCCCGGCATCGTCATCGCACCCCTGGCCGCCGGCACCGCGGACGTGCTTCTCGGCACCGAGGACGAGAAGCTCCTGGTCAACGACGACTACATTCTGCTCGACGGGACCAGCATGTCGGCCCCCCACGTGACCGGCGCCGTGGCCCTCCTGCTCCAGGGCAACCCGGCGGCGACCAATGCCACGCTCAAGTCGACCCTGACGTCCAAGGCGCGGGACGACGCCTTCACCCGCCAGTACGACGGGATCCTCTTCCTCAACAATGCGTTCGGCGCGGGGAAGCTCGACCTCGGCCGCTGGGCCTGGGTCGACCCTCAAGAGACCAACGACCTCGCCATGCAGGCGTACTCTCTCCTCTCCGGCCAGAGCCTCGGCGGCTACATCGAACGGGCGGACGACGTGGACTACTTCGTGCTCCAGGGAGTGGCCTCCGGCGACACGATCGCCGCGACGCTCACCAGCCTGCCGCAGGACTATGCGCTGGCCTTGCAGGCCCAGGGGGTGCCTCTCAATGCCTGCAGCCCGGGCGGCATGTCCACCAAGGCCTCCTCGAACAACGCCGGCACGGCGAACGAGTCGATCACCTATACGACGACGACGACCGGCTTCCCCGTCCTGCAAAGCGCGGCCGCATGGGTGAAGGTGACCTCCTCGGCCGGCGCGACGAGCAACAACGACAGCTATCTGGTCAAGGCGATCCTCACCCGGCCGGAGACCACGGCCACCCACACCGGCACCTCGACGGCCCAGAAGCTGCCGCCCTTCCTCGAGATGAACGTCTCCGGAGCCATCTCCGCGGCCGAGCAGGACTACTCCAGCTTCGGCATCATGCCCGGCAAGAAGATCACCCTGACGGCCAGCGGCAAGACGGTCACCGTCCGCAACTCCAGCGGCACCAACGTGGCGAGCTCCGCCAACACCGTCTCCTACACACTCCCCTCCGGCGGCTTCTTCCCCACCGAGCAGACCTACTATGCCGTGGTCTCGGGATCGAACGGCGGCTACTCGCTGAAGTTGAAGATCGAGTAGGGGCCGGTCGCTCCGCCCTCCCGCCCCCTCCCCTGACCCCTCCCCCGCGTAGCGGGAGAGGGGCACCACCCTCCCACCCGGAGTTACCCCGGAATCAAAGCCGGGCGCCGGCAAACTTCGGGGTGGGCGGTGGCGCCCTCTCCCGCTACGCGGGGGAGGGACGGGGAGGGGGCGGGAGGGGCGGCGGTCCCCATGTCCCTCGTTCCTCTCGCTCTGCGCATCTCAGAGTGAAAGGAACATCGCCGCCATGAAGACCTCGCCTGCTTCTGTCCTGGTTGCCCCGGCCCCTGCTCCCTCCGCCGTGCCGGAGGCGCTCCGCTTCGGCCCGTTCCGGGTCCTCTCCGGAGTCGACCTCCTCTTCCGTGGGGACACGGTCGTCCCTCTGGAGCCCCGCGCGGTGTGCGTGCTCCGCCATCTCGTCCGCCAGGCCGGCAACGTGGTCGGCAAGGAGGAGCTTCTCGACGAGGTCTGGCCGGACACCTTCGTGACGGACGGGGTGCTCAAGAAGGCCGTGTCGCAGATCCGCCGCGCCCTGGACGATCCGCCGCAGCAGAGCCGGTTCATCGAGACGTGGCACCGCCGCGGGTACCGCTTCGTGGCCACGGTCGATCGCTCCCTCGCCGTCTCGGCGGCGCCGGCGGCGGCGCAGCAGCCGGTGCCGGCCCTGGTGGAGAGCGCCGAGCGCGATCTCGACTTCGACCAGCTCTGCGGGCGCGAGATCGAGATGGAGGCGCTCTCTGCCGAATACCGCCGGGCGCTCTCCCGCCAGGGCACGCCGCTCCTGGTGGTCGGCGAGGCCGGGATCGGCAAGACCCAGCTCTCCCGCCACTTCCGGGCCTGGGCCGAACGGCAGGGCGCCCTCTGCCTCGACGCCCGGTTCGTCGACTACGGCGGGAGCCGCGTCGCCCCGGCGGCGCTCTTCCTCGACCTGCTCCAGGCCGCCCTCGGCCTGGAGCCGCTCGACGACCTGCGCGCCCGCGTCGCCGAACGGCTCGCGGTCTCCCTGCCCGGCGAGCTCTTCGGCGCTCCGGCGGACCCCTTCGCGGTCTCCCGCGACGAGGCGGCCGCCCTCTCTTCCCGAACCGCCGCCGGGGTCGCCTCGTGCTTCGTCGCCCTCTCCCGCCGGCAGCCGCTCGTCCTCCAGCTCGACGACCTGCAATGGGCCGACCCGTTCGCCCTGGACGTCGTGGCGCACCTGCTCCGCGCCCTGCGCGGCGAGCGGCTCCTGCTGCTGGCGTTCGCCCGGCCGGCCGAGCCCGGCGAGCTGCTCACCACCTGGCGCCGTGCGCAGGCCGGCTTCCGCGGCTTGTGCGAGGTGCCCTTGCGCGGGCTCGGCGAGGAGGGGTTCCGGCAGGCCCTCGCCGCCATCCTGGGGAATCCCGGCGGCGAGCCGGAAATCGCCGCCGAGGACCTGCGCCGCCTCCATCGGCTGACCGAAGGGAATCCCCACTTCCTGACCGAGGTGCTGCGCGGCCTTGCCGCCGACGGCATCGTCCGCCGCGCGCTCAGCGGACGATGGCGCTGCGACCGCCTCCGCTGCCTGCGCCTCCCCGAGACGCTCGCCACGGCGGCGCGCGCCTTCCTCCAGACCCTGGACCCCGACGTGCGGGAGATGCTGGGCACCGCCGCGGTCCTCGGCGAGGAGATCCGGGTGTCCCTCCTCTCCCTGGTCGCCGACCGCACGGCCGGCGAGCTCGAGCAGCTCCTCGCCCGTGCTCTCCAGGCCGGCGCGCTCTCCACCGGCCAGCTCGCCCCCGGCGAGGATGGGCGTTTCCGCCACACGATCGTGCGGCAGGTGCTCTACGACGACCTGGCTCCGTGGCGCCGCCGGACCTTGCACGCCCAGGCGGCGCGGGCGCTGGAGCAGCTCTCGGCGGCCGAGCCGGACCGCGTCGCCGAGGCGCTCGCGGCCCATCACCGCGCGGCCGGCGAGCTGCTGCGCTCCTTCGCCTGGGACCTGCGGGCCACCCGGGCCGCGCTCGGGCGCTGGCAGTGGCAAGAGGCGCGCGCCGGCGCCGAACGGGCGCGCGAGGACCTCGCGGAGCTGCGGCGCAGCGGCTCTCCGGAGCCCGCGCCGGCCGACCGCATCGCCTTGCGCATCGCCCTCGGCCGGAGCCTCTCCGTCCTCGGCCAGACCCGCGAGGCCGAGGTCGAGCTGATGGCCGCGGCGACCGCCGCCGGTGATCTGAAAGACGACGACCTCCTCGCCAACACCCTCTTCCATCTCGCCCAGGCGCACGTCGCGCAGGGGCGCCAGGCCGAGGCGTGCGCGGCGAGCGAGCGGGCCCTCGCCCTGTTCCAGGCCCAGGGCAACGAGCGCGCCGCCGCGCTCGCCCGCACCCAGGTCGCGGGCATCCGCATCGCCATGGGCGAGTACGCCACGGCCGCCGAGGAGCTGCAAGGCTTCGACACCAAGCTCGCCGCACCGCGCGGCTGGGCGCTGGCGCTCCAGTGCCGCTACGGCGAGGCCATCCGCCTGCTGGAGATCGCCGCGGCCGAGCGCCGCGCCGAAGGGGATCCGCGGGGGCTCGCCTCGGTCTTGCTGCGCCTCCAATGGACGCACCGCGCCCGCGGCGAGCACGGCCGGGCCCTGGAGATCTGCGCCGAGGCCTCTGCCGCGTTCCGCGCCGTGGGCGACCGCCTCGGCATGGCACGGGTGGGGATGAGCATCGGCCAGGCCCTGGTCGCCCAGGGGCTCGCCGCCAAGGGGCTCGACGCGCTGCGCCGCGCCGCCGCGGAGCTCCGCGAGCTCGACGACGTCCACTGCGAGGCCGAGGCCCTCTGGCTCGCCGGCCGCGCGCTGGTCGATCTCGGCCGCCTGGACGAAGCCCGTCCCCTGCTGGAGGGATCGCTCGCGACCGTCCGCCAGGTGCCGGACCGCGACGACGAGTTCCGCATCTCGATCGATCTCGCGGCCCTCCTCCGCGCCGAGCGCCGTCCGGACGACGCCCTCGCCACCGCGCAGGCCGCGCATGCCATGGCCGTCGAGCTGGGCAGCCAGGACGGCGCCTCCCTGGCCCTCATCGAGGTCGCCTTCGCGCATCTCGCCCTGAATGCGCGGAACGAGGCTCTGGCGGTGGCCGAGGAGGCGGCCGATCAGATGAGCCGCACCGGCTCCGGCGATCTCTGGCGCGGGCTCTGGGCGCTCGGCCTGGCGCAGGAGACCTGGAGCCGGCGGCTCGCCATCGCCACCCTCGGGCGCTGCGAGGCCTTCCTCGACGCCGCCCGCGCCGGCGCCGGCTCACTCGCCGACCGCCGCGCCATGGAAGACGTCCGCCGCGCCCCCATCGCCGACCTCCTCCGCCTGCTCCGCGCGGCCGGCGAGACCGGCCGGGCACGCGAGGTGGCGGGGCGGTGGGGGGTGGTCTGAGAGGGGTGAGGTCTCAGACCACCCGCTCGGCCTTCTCCTTCCGGGTGTAGCAGGTCGGGCAGTTGGCGAGCTGCGCCTTGGTCATGGTGTGGCCGCAGCCGGGACAGACGTAGTACGCGACCGCCTGGCTCCCCTTGAGCTGGTCCAGGTTCATCAGCGCGATGGCGCAGAGGTAGGCGTGATCTTTCTCCGCCTCCCACGCCCAGCTCAGGGTGCGCACGGCGTTGCTGTTCCCCGCGGCGCGGGCGTTGGCGATGAATTCCGGATACATCCGGTCGCGCTCATAGGTCTCGCCTTCGATCGCCGCGATCAGGTTCTCCCGGGTGGACCTCACCACCGGCCCTTCGACCCGGGCCACCGGGATGACTCCCAGGCGGTGGAGGACGGCCGCATGGTTCCTGGCATGAACCTCCTCCGCCCGGGCCGCGGCACGGAACAGGCTCGCCACCTCGCCGTAGCCCTCCCGGTCGGCCTGCATCGCGAAGGCCAGATAGCGGGCGTGTGCGTTCGACTCACCCTCATAGGCCGCCTGCATGTTGTCCACGACCGCGACCGCCGGAGCCGAAGCTGCAGCGACGGGTGGCGCCAGGAGCGCCAGGGCCAGAATCGCCAACAGAATGCGGATGGACGTCGACATGGAGATACCTCCTTGGTGTTGAGGAGACGTGTACCCCTATCGGCAGGTTAGCACCGGAGGATCAGTGGCACCCCGTCTCCCGGGGTGGGAAAACGGGAGAGAGGGGCGGTCACCAAACCGTCACCACTCCGTCAGGACCCGCCGCGCCGGCCGCCCTACGCTGGTCTTCGAAAGGAGGGATGCCATGACATCTCCCAACGTTGCACAGCGCCGCTCCGGCGCTTTCCTGATCGGTTCGCTCGTCGCCCTCGCCTCGTTCGCCAGCCTCGCGGCCACCCCGGCAGAGGCCCAGATCGACATCGGCAATTACCCCGTCGCCGGCACCTGGACGCGCGGCGTCCATGACACGGTCGCCTGGGTCGACCTCGCCACCTGGAAGGTCGTGACCTCCACCACCGGGGCGCCGTTCTCCGCCCGCTACGAGCCCCAGCCGCAACCCTGGTTCCCGGTCGCCGGGGACTGGGATGGCGACGGCGTCGACTCGGTCCAGATGTTCAACGTCAACACCTGGAGGGCCGTTCCGGCCGAGGAAGGCCCGTTGACCTCGACGGAGGATCCCTCACCCAATCCCTGGGTGCCCGTGGCCGGCGACTGGGAAGGCCGCGGTTACGACACCATCCGCGTTTTCGACCGGCGCGACGCCTCCCTCCACCGCCTCGAGGAAGGACCGATCCGTTTCGAGCGGTACGACCCGTCCCCGAATCCCTGGATGCCGGTGGCGGGCGACTGGGACGGCCACCGCATCGACACCCTCGCCACGTTCCAGCGCCAGGAGCCGCGCGGCGACGAGAAGGACACCTGGGTCTTCCTGGCCGGTGACTGGGACGGCGACGGCATCGACACAGACGCCGCCCTCCACCTGCCCAGCGGCCAGATCACCACGACCGCCGAAGTGGAGACGGCCACCTTGCGTTCCGCCACCGGTTCCCAAGCCTCCCCGGCCGGCGGCCAGAGCGGCCTCGACAGCATCTTCGCCCGCAACGGCGGCGGCAGTGGTGCCTGCTACAAGACGGTCACCAACTGGAACCAGTGGGTGAAGGTGTTCCACTACGGCGGGGGCGGTTGCATGGTCATCGTCAACACCACCTGGCTGGAGTGGACCTGCTGCCTCACCTCGCAGAATGGAGGGGACTACGGCTGCAGCAGCCAGCTCAAGATGAAGGTCAAGACCTACGGCTATTCCAACTGCTGATCTCACCTTTACATCGCAAGGAGACAAGACCATGAAGACACCGGCACATCCGCGCCGCTCCGGCGCTTTTCTGACCGCTTTCCTCGTCGCCCTCGCCTCGTTCGCCAGCCTCGCGGCCGCACCCGCGCAGGCCCAGATCGATCCGGGCATGCTGCCGGTTTCCGGCACCTGGGCGCAGGGCAGCCCCGCCACCGTCGCCTGGGTCGATCTCGCGACCTGGCGGCTGGTGACCTCGGCCGAAGGAGGCACCCCCGCCGCCGGCCCCGAGCCGCAGCCCTGGATTCCCGTGGCCGGCGACTGGGACGGCGACGGCGTCGATTCCGTCCAGATGTTCAACGTCCACACCTGGGAGCTCCTCCCGGCCGAGCACGGCCGGCCGGCGGCGTCGAACGAAGATCCCCAGCCGCAGCCCTGGCTCCCCGTGGCCGGCGACTGGGACGGCCGCGGCATCGACACGGTCCTGGTGTTCGATGAACGGGACGGCTCCCTTCACCGCCTCGAAGAAGGGCCGATCCCGGTCGAGCGCTACGACCCGTCCCCGAACCCCTGGCGCCCCCTGGCCGGTGATTGGGACGGCGACCGCATCGACACCCTCGCCCAGGTCCAGGACGAGGTGACGGCCTCCGCTCCGGTGCCGGTCTGGCGGACTCTCGCCGGCGATTGGGACGGCGACGGCATCGACACCGAGGCCCGTCTCCACCTGCCCACCGGCCGGCTCGCCAAGCCGGAAGCAACCACCCGCGCCGCGCGCTCGACCGCCCCGACCGCCTCGATGTTCGACGGTTTTTCGACCGGCCCGGGCCCCTGCTACAAGCTGATCAAGAACAAGAGCACCGCGCACGGCAAGAAGTACCTCCAGAATGGCGGCTACATCGAGTGGTGCATCAGCACCTGGGAAGAGTGGACCTGCTGCCCGGTCGGCCCGGGCTCCTGGAACGTCGGCTGCGGGATGCAGCTCAAGTTCGGAACCTGCTGAGGGGCCGCCGCGAAATGCTTTCCGCGCGGCGGCCACTCGTTGCAGAATCGAAGACCTGACCCCAGGAGGTGCTCCCGATGGTCTTGTCCCTGCAACGAGCCCTGCGCACGGCGGTGGCGGCCTGTGCCCTCGCCGCCGTGCTCGCCGCTCCCCTGTCCGCCGAAACCGATGCGACCTACGCCGCGCTCCGCGCCGCCCGGCCGGATGGACGCAAGATCCCGGTCCACCAGCTCGTCCTGGAGCGCGACGCCTTCCGCTTCCAGCTCGACTCCGGAACGCTCCACCTCCTCGCCCCCGTGGACGGCCGCACCTTCGGCGCCGTCTTCATCGGCCAGGGGAGCTTCCGGCTCTCCCCGTCCACCCCCAACGAGCTGCGGCAGCTCGCCCTCTCCTCCGGGGGTGACGAGAGGTTCGAGGCGCTCTCCGACACCTTCGAGGACCTGCTCCTCCTGTTCACCGACGACACCCTGGCCGAGCTCGAACGCCAGGCCCCGGCCGAACCCGGCGCGCCCGATCCGCGCGCCCTGGACGTCCACGAAGGCTGGCTCAAGCGGCAGCGGAAGGACTTCCACGCCAACTTCCATCTCCGCCTCCTCCAGGACCTGCTCGCACCGCCGGGCCGCAACGGCGGCGTCTTCCTCGCCCTGATCAACGGCCACAAGACCCCGCCCGCCCTCGCGGCGGTCGATCCCGACGGCGCCGAGGGGCTCCTCGGCTCCCCCCGCATGGGCGGCGAGGACACCGTCTTCTGGGTCTCCGATGACACCAAAGGGGGGTTCTGGTACCTCTCCGACCGCAAAGAGGAGATCGCCGGCCGGCAGCCCGCTCCGGCGCTCCGGCTCGCCGACGCCCTCGACTACCGGATCGAGACCGAGGTCGAGCGCGACGCCGATCTCATCGGCAAGACCACCGTCCGTCTCCGGCCATTGGTGGAGGGCCTGCGCGTCCTGCCCGTCTACCTGTTGCCGCGCCTGCGCATCGGCGAGGCCTCGTACGCGGTCGAGGCCGACGCAACGGCCGAGCCTGCCTGGCAGCCGCTCCGGTGGATCCAGGAGGATGAGAAAGAAGACGGCGATGCCGCGGTCGTCTTCCCCGAGCCGCTCGCCAAAGGGTCGGTGGTCCGTCTCCGGCTCGCCTACAAGGGGGACGAAGTGCTGCAGAACGTCGGCGGCAAGAGCTACGTGGTGGCCGCGCGCTCGAGCTGGTATCCCAACCTGGGCGTCTTCTCCGACCCGGCCGGCTTCGAGCTCGTCTATCGCATTCCCGCCGGTCTCGACGTCGTCTCCGTGGGGCGGAAGGTGGAGGAACGGACCGAGGGGAAGCAGAAGATCTCCGTCTGGCGGAGCGAAGGTCCCATCCAGGTCGCCGGCTTCAACTACGGCAAATTCGACCGGCTCGAACGCAAGGACGACGAGAGCGGCTTCCAGGTCGAGGTCTTCACCGGCACCGACCGCCCCGACCTGGGACCCCAGGTGGGCCTGGTGTCCGCCTCCCGGCTGGCCGACGGCGCCGCGGTGGACGGCGTCAACGCCGCCCGCGTCTTCATCGCCTACTTCGGCCCCTTGCCGCAGAGGCACGTCGCCATCACCCAGCAGGCGCAATGGTCCTTCGGCCAATCCTGGCCCTCGCTGATCTTCCTCCCCTACATGTCGTTCCTCGACGGCTCGCAGCGGCAGGCCCTGGGACTCGGCGGAGCGAGCGATTTCGTCAACCAGGTGGGCTTCCACGAATTCGCCCACCAATGGTGGGGCCATCTGGTGGGCGCCGCCACCTACCGCGATCAATGGCTGGAAGAGGGCTTCTCCGAGTTCTCCGCGGCCCTCGCCGTGCAGCACACCCAGGGCTGGCCCGCCTACAACGACTTCTGGCACGACGCGCGCAAGCTCATCCTGGGGAAGTATCCGGGCAATGCGATCTCACATGACCAGGCGGGCCCCATCACCCAGGGCTATCGGCTCTCCACGGTGCGCACCCCCTCGGCGCCCCGGGCGTTGATCTATTCAAAGGGTGGTTACGTGCTCCACATGCTGCGCACCCTTCTCTGGGACGCGAAATCCCCGACGCCGGACGCCCCGTTCATCGCCCTGATGAAGGACTACACCGCGACCTACGGCGGCAAGACCGCCACCACCGCGGACTTCCAGAAGATCGTCGAGCGCCACATGACCCCGGCCCTCAACGCCGCCGGTGACGGCACCATGAACTGGTTCTTCAACCAGTGGGTCTACGGCACCGGCATCCCCCGCTACGTGGCCGACCTGAAGATCGACAAGCTGGGCGGCGACGAGTACCGGATCCACGGCCAGGTCACCCAGGAGGGGGTCCCGGCGGACTTCCGCTCCCTCGTGCCGATCTCCCTGGAGCTCGGCAAGAACGAGGACGTCCGGATCGGGACGCTGCGGATCACCGGCAATGCCTCGGTGCCGATCGACGCCAAGCTCAAGCTGCCGAAAGCGCCGAAGAAGGCCCTGGTCAACGCCCACGGCGAGGTGCTGGCGCGCGATTGAGGGACTGCCATCCAGGGGTGGTTTTCTGCGAGACTCTCCGGGTTTTCCTGGAGGGTCTCGCCGATGCCTGACACCGTCTCGTCCCGTCCCCGCCGCATGGAAGGCAAGATCGCCTTCGTCGCGGGAGCCGCCTCCGGCATCGGCCGGGCCACGGCTCTCCTCCTGGCGCACGAAGGCGCCGCCGTCTGCTGCGCCGACCTGCAAGCGGACAGAGCCGCCGCGACCGCCGCGCTCATCGAGTCCTCCGGAGGCCGCGCCACCGCCGCGCCGCTCGACGTGAGCGTGGAGGCGTCCTGGCAGGAGGCGCTCGACCAGGCATGCACCACCTTCGGCCGCCTCGACGCGCTGGTCAATTCCGCCGGCATCTCCTTCGGCCGGCCGCTCACCGACATGACCCTCGACGAATGGCGCCGTGTGATGGCGGTCAACCTCGACGGCGTCTTCCTGGGGACGAAACACGCCGTCCTCGCCCTGCGCCGGACGGGCGGCGGCAGCATCGTCCACATCTCTTCCGCCTCCGGCTTGAAATCCGCGCCGGGCGCGAGCGCCTACAGCGCCAGCAAAGCCGCCGTCTGCATGTTCGTGAAAGCCGCCGCCAAGGAGTGTCTCCAGAACGGTGACAAGATCCGCATCAACACCGTCTGCCCCGCGGGCGTGAAGACGCCGCTTTGGCACGACATGCCGTTCTTCCGCGACCTCGTGGAAAGGACCGGCTCGGAAGAAGCCGCCTTTCAGGAGCTCTCACGCTCCGATCCGCAAGGCCGCTTCGCCGAGCCGGAAGAGATCGCCCAGGCCGTCCTCTACCTGGTCTCCGATGAATCGCTCTACGTGACCGGGACGGACCTGGTGATCGATGGGGGGTATACGGCGTAGAGACGCCGGCCTGCTTCTATCTCTTGCCGACGCGCCCGAGGGCCACGCCGAGGAGGAAGCCGACGCCCGAGGCGATCAGCAGCGATTTGCCGGGGTTGTCCCGGACGTAGCCGCGCGTGTCGCGCTCGAGGCGCTTGGCCTTCTTTCGCGCTTGTGCGTAGCTCTCCTCGAGGGTTTCCTTGGCGCCGTCCACGCGCTCCTGGACGTTGTCCGAGAGGCGCTCGGCGCGCTCGCGTACGCTCGCCAGGGTCTTGCGGTACCGGCGGTCCAGTTGGTCCGCACGGTCCTCGAACCGCTCCTTCGCCGCGTCGAGGCCGTCGTTGACCACCTCGCGAGCCTTCTCGACCACTGCACCCATGCCGTCCTTGACGCGCTCGATGGGATCACTCTTGCTGTTCATATTCGTCCTCCTGGGCCGTATCGGCCGCATTCGTGACCAAACCGCCACCCGTCCAGTTGCGTGGCACCAGGATTCAATACAAGAATCGAGCCAACTTCACGCGAAACTGTGACCAGGGCTGTAGCCCAGCCACCAGGCCGCCGGACGGGAGGCGCCCCCGTCCGGCTCGAAGCGCAACACGCCCGCCGTGGCATCGCTCTGCCAGAGCAGTGTGCCGGCCGGGAGCACCGCCGGGACGCCGTGCTCGGACCGGAGGGTGCCGGAGAGGGTGGTGAAGAGCCCGCGCTGCGCAAAGCCACCGCCGTTCCAGGGTTGGCCCGGGCGGGCCGGCAGCATCACGCCGTCGCCGCCGCGCAGCATCAGGTTGAGGTCGCGGGTCTGCCCGTCGATCAGCGTACAGCCGGGCGCCGCGGCACCGTCGAATCGCACGGGATCGGAGCCGGCGCCGAGCGTCTCGGTGTGGGTGCCGAAGTGGAGCACCACGCCGTGGCCCTGGACGACGAGGTCTGGCAGGACGACAGCCGCGGCCACTTCGTGCCCACCCATCGCCGCGCGCTCGGCTACGTGATCCAGGAGGCCGCGCTCTTCCCTCACCTGGACGTGCGGCGCAACCTGCACTACGGGCTGCAGCGCGTCGCCGCCGCCGAGCAGCGCATCGCGCTCGGGCAGGCGGTCGAGCTGCTCGGCATCGGCGCGCTGATGGACAGGCGGCCGGGCACGCTGTCCGGCGGCGAGCGCCAGCGCGTGGCCATCGCCCGCGCGCTGGCCACCAGCCCGCGCTTGCTGCTGATGGACGAGCCGCT
>Ga0209682_10000261_pt1 | contig 18247 bp, 10 predicted proteins | sample DOMMetBare2Fresh_2_FD_187471 | JGI IMG/M metagenome (GOLD analysis project Ga0209682, IMG submission 187471) | Wetland sediment microbial communities from St. Louis River estuary, USA, under dissolved organic matter induced mercury methylation -... | ecosystem: Environmental > Aquatic >... | reverse complement strand
CTCATCGTCCGGCTGACGATCAGCCGCTCCCGGCCGGGCAGCAGGGTGAGCGCGCTCGGGGTGCCGGGCCGGGCGAACTCGAAGTAGGCCTCGTCCACCACCACCATCCCGTCGGTGGCCTGGTAGGCCGCGGCCACGACGTCCAGGCGGACGGGGTGCCGTTCGATCCGGATGCGCCCGGAGTCCGCCCGGGCCAGGATGAGCAGATCCTCGGCGATCGAGCGGAGCCGGTCCACGTCTTCCCCGACGCTCGCGAGGGCGCGGCGGTATTCCTCAGGCTCGCGCGGCCGGGAGAGTGCCACGTCGATCGCCCCGCGCATCGTGGCCAGAGGTCCTCGCAGCTCGTGAGAAGCGTCGGCGGTGAACCTCTTCATCGTATCGAACGAGGTCTCGAGGCGGGCGATCATCTGGTTGAAGGTCTCGACGAGCCTCCCGATCTCGTCCCGGGCTCGCGGCACCGGCAGCCGCCGGCTGAGCTGGCTCGCCTCGATGTCCCGCGCCAGGCTCGTCACCTGATCGACCGGGGCCAGGGCCCGGCCGGCGAGCCAGTAGCCGCTCGCGGCGGAGAGCACCACGGCGAGCGGGGCCATCAGGAGCAGAGCGAGGCGCAGGCCCGCGAGCAGATCGGTGATCTCGCCCAGGCTTTCGACCACGTGGATCAGGCCCGGGCGCCCTGCCCGGGAGCGGTATGGCTGCGAGTAGATCCGCAAGGCGCCGGAAGGCCCCGGCACCATCTCGAACCGCGCCTCCTGCAATTGGCCGAGGAAGCGGTGGTCGATCGCCGAGGTCACCTCCAGGGAATCGGGAGACCGGTAGAAGACACGGCCTGCGCCCGCGAGCTCGTGGAACAGGACCACGTGGCCGATGCGGTCGAGCTCCTTCCTCTGGGTCTCGGTGAGGTGCTCGCAATCCGCTTGCGCGGAGAGTACCCGGCCCACCTCGGCGGCGGCCTCCATCAGGGCCGCATCATGGTGGCGGACGAGCTGATAGCTCACGAGCGCGTAGGTGAGCGCACCGGCCACCGAGAGGACGGACGAGAGCACGAGCGCATACCAGAGCGTGAGGCGGAAGCGCACCGTGTGGACGAGCGTCCTCATTCCTTCATTCTTCCAGCCGCAGGACGTAGCCCGCGCCACGCACCGTGTGGATGAGCTTCGGCTCGAAGTCCTGGTCGACCTTGCGCCGCAGGTAGTTGACGTAGACCTCGACGAGGTTCGAGCCCCCGTGGTAGTGCATGTCCCAGACATGGTCGAGGATCATCGCCCGCGTGACCACCATGCCCTTCTTCCGCAGGAGGTATTCGAGGAGCGCGAGCTCCTTCGCCGTGAGGTCGATCCGCGTCCCGCCCCGGCGGACCTCCCGGCGGGCGAGGTCGAGCTCCAGGTCGGCCACGCGCAGGATGGTGCTCGGCTCGACCTGCGGGCGGCGCGTGATCGCCCGCAGGCGGGCGAAGAGCTCTTTCAAGTCAAAAGGCTTGGTCAGGTAGTCGTCGGCGCCGAGGTCGAGCCCCAACACCCGTTCGTCGACCGACGACCGCGCCGTGAGGATCAGCACCGGCACGGCGCTGCCCTGGCCGCGGAGCTCGCGCAGGACGTCGAGCCCGTCCTTGCCCGGCAGCATCAGGTCGAGCAGGACCGCGTCATAGTCGTTCGTCAGCGCCAGCTTCAAGCCCGCCTCCCCGTCGGCGGAGACGTCCACGGCGAAGCCCTGCTCCTTCAGCCCCTGCCGGAGCACGGATGCGAGCTTCGTGTCATCCTCTACGACCAGAACTCTCATGGCATCGACCAACCCTAGCGCGTTTTGCTTAGAAAAACATTAGAACGAGGCCGATATGGACGCAAGCAACGAGACGCTCTACACCTGTCCGATGCATCCCGAGGTCCGGCAGAACCGGCCCGGGAGCTGCCCAATCTGCGGCATGGCCCTGGAGCCGCGGACGGTGACGCTGGAAGGAGAAGGAGGGGAGGAGAACCCCGAGCTGCGCGACATGAGCCGCCGGTTCTGGGTGAGCGCCCTGCTCTCTCTGCCGCTCCTCCTGATCGCCATGGCACCCCATCTGGGATGGAACCTCTTCGAGCGTTTCGTCTCGCCGCAGACCCTCGGATGGATCGAGCTGATCCTCGCCACGCCGGTCGTCCTCTGGGGCGGCTGGCCGTTCTTCGTCCGCGGCTGGTACTCGCTCGGGTTTTCTTCCATGGGGCGCAACCTCAACATGTTCACCCTGATCGCGCTCGGCGTCGGCGTGGCCTACGTTTACAGCATCGTCGCCCGGCTGGCGCCGGGGCTGTTCCCCGCGTCCTTCCGCGACGAGCACGGAGAGGTCGGAGTCTACTTCGAGGCCGCCGCCATCATCGTGGCTCTCGTCCTTCTCGGGCAGGTCATGGAGCTGCGGGCGCGCAGCCGCACGGGAGCAGCCATCAAGGCCCTGCTCGGCCTGGCCCCCAAGACGGCCCGCCGGCTCCGCGAGGATGGCACCGAGGAGGACGTCCCTCTCGATCAGATCCAACCCGGCGACCGCCTGCGCGTCCGCCCGGGGGAAAAGGTCCCGGTCGATGGCATCGTGCTCGAAGGCGCGAGCGCCGTGGACGAGTCGATGGTCACCGGTGAGTCGATCCCGGTCGAGAAGCGGGAGGGGAACCGGGTGATCGGCGCGACGGTGAACGGCCGGGGCGGGCTGGTGATGCGAGCCGAGAAGGTGGGCGCGGAGACGCTGCTGGCGCGGATCGTCCGGATGGTTGGAGAGGCGCAGCGCAGCCGCGCTCCGATCCAGCGACTGGCCGACCAGGTCGCGGGCTGGTTCGTCCCCCTTGTCATCGGGATCGCCATCGTCACCTTCATCGTCTGGGCGGTGGCCGGGCCCGATCCGGCCATGGCCTATGCGATCGTCAACGCGGTCGCCGTCCTCATCATCGCCTGCCCCTGCGCGCTGGGGCTCGCGACGCCCATGTCCATCATGGTTGCTACGGGCAAGGGAGCGACCTCCGGAGTCCTGTTCCGCGATGCCGAGGCGCTCGAGGTGCTGCGGAAGGTGGACACCCTGGTGGTCGACAAGACGGGCACGCTCACCGAGGGCAAACCCAAGCTGGTCTCCGTCCTGCCGGCTCCGGGATGGGAGGAAAAGGACCTCCTGCGCCTGGCGGCGGCTCTCGAAAGAGGCAGTGAGCATCCATTGGCGGCGGCCATCGTCGCGGGGGCGGAGGAGCGGGGCGCCGGTGCCGCCGAGGCCTCCGGCTTTGCATCGGTCACCGGCAAGGGGGTGACGGGCACGGTGGAGGGGCGGGCCGTGGCGCTCGGCAACCGGGCTCTGATGGAGGACTCGAGGGTCGGCCTTGGCGATCTTCCGGCAACGGCGGACGAGCTGCGTCGCGAGGGTCAGACCGTCCTGTTCGTTGCCGTGGACAGCCGGCCCGCGGGGCTTCTCGGGGTGGCGGACCCGATCAAGGAGAGCACCCCGGAGGCGTTGCGCCGTTTCCAGGAGATGGGGCTGCGGGTCGTGATGCTCACCGGAGACAACCGCACCACGGCGGAGGCGGTGGCCCGGCGGATCGGCATCGACGAGGTGATCGCCGAGGTGCTGCCGGAACAGAAGGTCGAAACCGTGCGGCGCCTCCAGAAAGAGGGGCGGATCGTGGCCATGGCGGGCGACGGCGTCAACGACGCGCCGGCGCTGGCGCAGGCGCAGGTGGGGATCGCCATGGGCACGGGCACGGACGTCGCGATGGAGAGCGCCGGTGTGACGCTGGTGAAGGGAGACCTCCGTGGCATCGTCCGGGCGCGGCGGCTCAGTGAGGCCACCCTGCGCAACATCCGTCAAAACCTTTTCTTCGCGTTCATCTACAACGCCCTCGGGGTTCCGATCGCGGCGGGCATCCTCTATCCGGCGTTCGGCATTCTGCTGTCGCCCATCTTCGCCGCGGCGGCCATGAGCTTCAGCTCGGTGTCGGTCATTGCCAATTCCCTGCGGCTGCGCTGGCTGCGCTTGTGATCGCACGCCGGACCAATGCCAGGATGACGGGAGGAAGGAGGAGCCACTGAAGGAGAGGCGCGGCGCCCAACCCGAACAGCCGCGGCATGGCGGCCGCGTACTCCCAGGACCGCCGCACCTCGATGTTGTAGTGCTCGCTCCAGACCGTGTAGGCCAGGCCGAGCAGCAGAAACAGGAGGACGGCCTTCCAGCGGGGTGGACCCCACCAGTGCCGTTCCCGAACAACGATCGACGTGGCCCAGAAGGCTCCGAGCAGGATCAGCGCGTCTCCCCCGGTGCAATGCAGGCGGGTCCGGAGCACGTGGGCGAAGCCCTGTACATGGTCGGTGTACAGCGGAGACTGCAGAAGCTCCCAGGCTGCGTTCAGGAGGAGTCCCCACGCCACGAGCCGGACTTCCGGGATCTCCCAAAGATTGCGCGGCCAGGCTCTCATCCTCAACCCTCCTTCTGGCGGGAGCTCGCCCCCGGCCGGAGAACGAAGACAGGCCCACCGAGTGTAAGCTCGAGCGGCCAGGGGCCGTAAGCCGGGAGGGCTCCGCGTCGAGGTAGGCTCAAACCACCCGTTTGGACGGCGACAAGTCGCGGTTTTGTCATTTATGTTTCTCGCCATGAGGCGCACCGGCTCTGCCCGCATCGCAGCCCTCGCCCTGATCGCTCTGCTGATCGGAGTGCCGGGGCTTGTGTGGGCCGGTTGCCCTGCTTGTGCGGGTGGCTCGACGGAGGTCTCTCCGCGCCCGGGTTGTCATCCGCCGGGCGGACCGGCCTTCCATCCGGCGTGTTGTGGCGGCGGGGACACCCAGGCCCGGCGCGCCGGCTGTTGCAGCAGCCCGCCGGGAACAGCTCCGGCCGGCAGCGAGGCGGCCGCCGCTCCGCAGTCGCCCTTCGGAACAGCTCTCTGCCTCGCCCCGGTTCCGGTGGCCGTTCTTTTCTCGCCGGAGAGGCCGGAGCCCATGCGCCCCGGGGCGGCTCCCCTATGCGCCGCGAGGGTGGGCCTGTACACCCTCCATGCGGCCCTCCTGATTTGATCGCTCCTCTCGTTCGCCGGCGCTGCCGCGGCGGGTGTCTGCCGCGATGTCCGAGAACTGTGCGAACCCTCGAGGAGCCTCATGCGACGCTCGACGTCCCTTCCGTTGATCCTGCTGGTGATGGTGTTTTCGGCCCTCGCCACGGCACCGTGTGCCCGCGGGGCTGACGCTCCGCAGGCCGCGCCTCCCGTCGAGGAGCTGGTGGCCCTCGCATTGGAGCGCTCGCCGGCCCTCGCCGCCCGCCATGCGGCGCGTGAAGCGGCCTTTCAGATGGAGCAGCCGGCGGCGGCCCTGCCCGACCCGATGGTCGAGGGGATGCTCCAGAACGCCGACTTCCCCGATTTCACCGTCGGCAAGGTGGACATGTCGATGGTGGGTGTCGAGGTCCGCCAGGGCCTGCCCTATCCCGGCAAGCGGCGCGCCCGTACCGAAGCCGCGCGCGCCGACACCTCTCTGCGCTCCACCGAGCTCGCCGCCGAAGAGTGCCGCATCGCGGCCGAGGTGCGGACCCTGTACGCCAGGCTCTACGCCGTCGATCGCGAGCGGCAGGCGCTGTCCGCGGCGCGCGAGCTGGTCGATCTCCTCGCCACCACCGCGGCGGCCCGCTACTCGGCCGGCGAGGGGGAGCAGGAGGCGATCCTCAAGGCGCAGCTTCAGGAGAGCCGCCTGGGCGAGCAGCTCGACGACCTCGCGGCCGAGCGTGGCGCCCTGGCCGCCGAGCTCAACCGGTGGCTCGACCGCCCGGGTGACAGCCCGCTCGGGGACGTCGCCGAGCTGCCGGTGCCGCCGGTTGTCGACGCTCCCGGCGGCGCGATCGAGGCGGCCGCGGTGGAGGGCTCACCCGAGGCCGTGACGGCGCGCGCGGCGGTCGCCGTCGCGGAGCGGCGCCTGGCCGTCGCGCAGCTCGACCTCAAGCCCGATTTCGTGCCGTCGGCGGGGCTCGCCTCGCGCGGCTCGCTGGGGCCGGTGCTGACGCTGCGCTTCGGCATCGAGCTGCCGTTCTGGAAGCAGCGGAAACAGGCGCCGATGATCCGGGCCGCCGAGCAGGAGCTGGAGAGGGCCCGTAGCGAGCTGCGCGACGCCGAGGCGATGGCCCGCGCCGAGGCCGCCCGGCTCGCCGTCCGCCGGCAGCAGGCCGAGCGCCAGATCGTCCGCTTCCAGCAGGCCATCCTGCCGCAGAGCAGCGCGGCGCTCGACGCCGGCCGCTCCGCCTATCTCGCGGGGCGCGGCGATTTCTCGACGGTGATCGAAGACTTCGACCTCTGGCTGGAGGCCCGCGTCCAATTGGCGCGCCGCGAAGCCGACCGCTTCGTCGCCTGGGCCGGGCTGCAACGGCTGACCGTGGCGAAGGGAGATGTGAGATGAAACGCAGGCGACCGGCCCCCAAAACTGCCTTCGTCCTGCTGCCGTTCGTCGTTCTGCTGTTGGTGGCCGGGCTCTATCAGGCCTGCCGCGGCGGCGAGGACCACGGCGAGACGGCGGCGAAGTATCACTGCCCGATGCATCCGGATTACGTCTCCGACAAGCAGGGCGACTGCCCGATCTGCGGCATGCGCCTCGTGCAGACGAAAGGCGAGGCCACCGCGACGCCGGCGGCCAGGCTCGCCGCGCCGGCCGCTCCCTTGGAACGCAAGATCCTGTTTTATCGCAATCCGATGGACCCCACGGTCACCTCGCCCGTGCCGGCGAAGGACCCGATGGGGATGGACTACCAGCCCGTCTACGCCGACGAAGCGCAGGGGACGGCCATTCAGGTCGATGGCATGGCTCCGGTCGAGCTGAGCGCCGACGCGCTGCGCATCGCCGGAGCCCAGACCGCGGTCGCCCGGCGGAAGACCCTGACCCGCACGACCCGGGCGTCGGGCCTGGTGACGGCGGACGAGACGCGCGTGCGCCACGTCCATACGAAGGTATCGGGCTGGGTGGAGAAGCTGTACGTGAGCTCCACTGGCCAGCTCGTCCGTGCGGGGCAGCCTCTCCTCGCCATCTATTCACCGGAGCTTCTGGCCACCCAGGAAGAGTACCTGCGGGCGCGCGAGGCCGCCGCCCGTTTCGCGGGCTCCGAGCTGCCGGAGGTGCGGCGGGGCGGCCAGGACCTCCTCGACGCCGCGCGGCGGCGCCTCGAGCTGTTCGACGTGCCACGCAGCCTGATCGAGCAGCTCGACCGGACGGGTGAGCCCTCGCGGACGGTGATGCTCTTCGCGCCGTCGTCCGGCTATGTGACCGGCAAGGAAATCTTCGAAGGGATGGAGGTCGGGCCCGGTCTGGACCTTCTGACGGTCACCGATCTGTCGCGGGTCTGGGTGGAGGCCGGCTTCTACGAATACGAGAGCCGCGCGCTCACCCTCGGCCAGAAGGTGGCCGTCACGCTGCCCTATGAGACCTCGGCCACGCTGACCGGACGGGTGGCCTTCATCTACCCCTATCTCGATCCCGAGAGCCGGACGGTGAAGGTGCGGATCGAGTTCTCGAACCCCGGCCTGCGGCTCAAGCCCGGCATGTACGTCGACGTCGTCCCCGATCTCGGAACGGCCGAAGGGGTCGTGATCCCCGACTCGGCGGTGATCGACACCGGCACGCGGCAGGTGGTTTTCGTCACGGTCCCCGCCGCGGACGGCGCGGTCTTCACGCCGCGCGAGGTGCGGATCGGCAGCCGGAGCGACGGCGAGGCGTTGATCCTCGAAGGCCTCCAGGCCGGCGAGACCGTCGCCATCCGGGCCAACTTCCTGCTCGATTCCGAATCGCGGCTGCGCGCCGCGGTCGCGGGAGCCGGTGCCCGGCCGCAGGGAGGAGGTGTCCAATGATCCGCAAGATCATCGCTTTCTCGGCCAGGAACCCGTGGCTGGTCCTGCTCGGCGTGGCGGCGGTCGTGGTGCTCGCGGTCTGGACGCTCAACGTCATCCGCCTGGATGCGCTGCCCGACCTGTCGGACTCCCAGGTCATCATCTATTCGAAGTGGGACCGTTCGCCCGACATCATCGAGGACCAGGTCACCTATCCGATCGTCACCGCCCTCCTCGGGGCTCCCAAGGTCAAGGCGGTGCGCGGTTATTCCGACTTCGGCTTCTCCTACGTCTACGTCATCTTCCAGGATGGAACCGATCTCTACTGGGCGCGCTCGCGCGTCCTCGAATACCTTTCGAAAATTCAGCCCCGGCTGCCCGAAGGTGTGCAGACCGAGCTGGGGCCGGACGCCACCGGCGTCGGCTGGGTCTTCCAGTACGCGCTCGTCGACCATTCGGGACAACATTCGCTCGATCAGTTGCGCTCCTACCAGGATTGGACCCTGCGCTATGCCCTGCAGTCGGTGCCCGGCGTGGCCGAGGTCGCCGCGATCGGCGGCTTCGTCAAGCAGTACCAGATCACCGTCGATCCCAACCGCCTCGCGGCCTACGGCCTGCCTCTCTCCGACGTCGTCATGGCCGTGCGGCGCTCCAACAACGAGGTCGGCGGCCGGCTGATCGAAGCGAGCGGCCGGGAATACATGGTGCGCGGGCGCGGCTATGCGCGGCGGCCGGAAGACTTCGAGCAGATCGTCCTCAAGGTCGGCCCGGGAGGCGTGCCGCTCCTGCTGCGCGACGTGGGGCGGGTGGAGCTCGGACCCGAGATCCGCCGTGGTGTCGCGGACCTGGACGGTCTCGGCGATCACGTGGGGGGCATCGTGGTGATGCGCCACGGCGAAAACGCCTTGAACGTGATCCAACGGGTGAAAGCGAAGATCGACGATCTGGAGCCGAGCCTGCCCAAGGGGGTGGAGATCGTCACGACCTACGACCGGTCGAACCTGATCGAACGCGCGCTCGGCACGCTCCGCCACGAGCTGCTGATCGAAATGATCATCGTTTCGCTGGTGATCCTCGTCTTCCTCTGGCACATCCCTTCGGCGGTGGTGCCGATCGTGACCATTCCGGTCTCGGTGCTGCTCGCGTTCATCCCCATGTACCTCTTGGGCGTGACGGTGAACCTGATGTCGCTCGCCGGGATCGCGATCTCGATCGGTGTGCTGGTCGACGGCGCGATCGTCGAGGTGGAAAACGCTTACAACAAGCTGCACCGCTGGCAGGCGGAGGGGCGCCGGGGGGACTTCCACCAGGTGCGCCTGGAAGCGCTCCAGGAGGTGGGTCCTTCGGTTTTCTTCTCGCTCCTGGTGATCGCGGTCGCCTTCCTGCCGGTCTTTGCCCTGGTCGATCAGGAAGGGCGTCTCTTCAAGCCTCTCGCCTGGTCGAAGAACCTGGCGATGGCGATCGCCGCTCTCCTGGCCATTACGCTCGATCCGGCGCTGCGGATGCTGTTCACCCGGATGGACCCGTTCACCTTCCGGCCGCGCTGGCTGGCCCGGCTGGCGAGCGGGGTTGCCGTCGGCACCTACCACGCCGAAGAGCGGCATCCGATCAGCCGCGCGATCTTCCGGGTGTATGAGCCGGCCTGCCGGTTCGTCCTGCGCTGGCCGCTCCTCACCATCGCCGTGGCCCTGGCGCTCGTCGCGGTCAGCCTCCCGGTCTATTTCAAGCTGGGCTCGGAGTTCATGCCGCCGCTCCACGAGGGGACCGTCCTGTACATGCCGACGATGCTGCCCGGTGTCTCGGTGGCGCAGGCGCAGGAGGTCCTTCAGGCCCAGGACCGCGTGCTCAAGAGCTTCCCGGAGGTCGAGCGCGTCTTCGGCAAGGCCGGCCGCGCCGACACCTCGACGGACCCGGCGCCGTTCTCGATGTTCGAGACCACGATCGTGCTCAAGCCCGAGAGCGCATGGCGGCCCAAAGAGCGCTGGTACTCGGCCTGGCCGGAGTGGCTCAAGCCGGCCTTCCGGCCTTTCGCGCCCGACCACCTTTCGTATGAGGAGCTGATCGACGAGATGGACCGGGCGGTTCGTTCGCCGGGCGTCACCACCGCCTGGACCATGCCGATCAAGGGGCGGATCGACATGCTGTCGACCGGCGTGCGCACTCCCGTGGGCATCAAGATCTTCGGCAACGATCTCAAGGAGATCGAGCGGGTCGGCGAGCGCATGGAGCTGATCCTGCGCGGCATCCGCGGCACCCGCAGCGTCTACGCCGAGCGGGTGGCCGGCGGCTACTTCGTCGACGTCGTGCCGCGGCGCGACCAGCTCGCCCGCTATGGCCTGACGATCGAGGAGATGCAGATGGTGATCGGCAGCGCGATCGGCGGCGAGAACGTCACGACGACGATCGAAGGGCGGGAGCGCTATCCGGTCAACATTCGTTACCCCCGCGAGCTGCGCGACGAGCCGTCGCGTCTCGCCCGGGTCCTCGTGGCCACCCCCACGGGCGCGCAAGTGCCGCTGGCCCAGATCGCCGACATCCAGGTCTTGCAGGGACCCTCCATGCTGCGGGACGAGAACGGGTTCCTCGCCGGGTACGTCTATGTCGACGTCGCCAGCCGCGACATCGGCGGCTACGTCGAAGAGGCGAAGCAGGCCGTGCGGTCGGGGCTAGAGCTCCCGGCGGGGTTCTCCCTGCTGTGGAGCGGCCAGTACGAGAGCATGCTGCGGGTCCGCGAGCGGCTGAAGGTGGTGGTGCCGATCACCCTGGTGCTCATCTTCGCGCTGCTCTACATGAACACCCGATCGGCTTTCAAATCGGCGGTCGTCATGCTCGCCGTGCCGTTCTCGGCCATCGGCGCGATCTGGCTCTTCTGGGCTCTCGATTACAACGTCTCGATCGCCGCCTGGGTGGGGATGATCGCGCTCCTCGGGCTGGATGCCGAGACCGGCGTCTTCATGCTCCTCTTCCTCGACCTTTCCTATGACGAGGCCAGGAAGGCGGGACGGCTGCGCAGCCGCGAGGACCTGGACGAGGCGATCGTGCACGGCGCCGTCAAACGGGCCCGCCCCAAGATGATGACGGTCTGCGCGGCCTTCATGGGCCTCTTGCCCATCATGTGGTCGACCGCGGCGGGAGCGGACGTCATGCAGCGGGTCGCCGCGCCGATGATCGGCGGTCTGTCGACCTCCTTCCTGCTCGAGCTGCTGGTCTATCCCGCGATCTACAAGCTCTGGAAATGGCGCACCGAGGTGCGTGCGCTGGCGGAGGCCGGGCCTGCCGGGCTCGGCGAAGCCGCGTGATGTTCGCCTTGTTCAGTCGCGCCCCTCGCGAGAGTGCCGCCCGGAGTAAGATCGTGCGGATGAGATGGAGACTCGCCCTTGCCCTCGCCGGATGCCTGTGGGCCGCCGGCCCCTCGTGGGCGGAGGAGGGAGGCGCGCCCCGCCTCGCGCTGACCCCTTGCCGCCTTCCCGGTGTGCCGGACGTGGCCCGTTGCGGCACCTATGAGGTCTTCGAGGACCGCGATGCCCGGGCCGGCCGCAAGATCGCGCTCAACGTGGCCGTCCTGCCCGCCGAGGGGCCGGACCGGCTTCCCGATCCCATCCTGTTTTTCGACGGCGGCCCGGGCGAGCCTTCGGTCTCCGACGCGGCGTGGCACGAGGAGAACCTGAAGCCGCTGCGGCGGCAGCGGGACGTCGTGCTCATCGACGTCCGGGGGACCGGCGCGTCGGCGCCCCTCGGCTGCGAGGAGAGCGAGGCGGCCCGGTTGCAGGGTTATTTGAACGATTTTCTGCCGGTCGATCAGGTGCGCGCCTGCCGCGAGCTGTTGCAGAAGCGGGCGGACCTGACGCAGTACACCACCGAGCGGATCGTGGATGACAAGGCCGAGGTGGCGGCGGCCCTGGGGTATGGCCGGGTGAACCTGATGGGCACCTCCTATGGCACGCGCGCCGTGCTCGTCTTTCTACGGCGCCATCCCGGGATGGTCCGCACGGCGACGATCTTCGGCATCCTGCCGACTGACGTCCCGGTGCCGCTGCCGGTCGCGCGGAATGCGCAATGGGCGATCGAGGCGCTGTTCGCCGAGTGCGCGCGCGACGCCGGTTGTGCTGCCCGTTTTCCGGACGTGCAAGCCGATCTGGCCGCGGTGCTGCGGCGGGTGGACGAAAAGCCCGTGCCGGTCGAGGTGGCCGATCCGGATACGGATAAAAAGGTTTCTCTGACCTTGACGCGCGAAGGGGTGGCGCAGACGGTGCGCTACATGCTCTATGGGACGTTCGGCATGGCCCGCCTGCCCCTGGCGCTCCACACCGCGGCGCGCGGCGACTTCCGGGTGATGGGAGAGATGGCGCTGCTCTTCGGCTCCACGGTGACCGGGGGCTCGCGCGGTCTCTATCTGTCGGTGACCTGCGCCGAGGACGTGGCGCCGATCCGCGAGGAGGAGATCCCCGCCGCGGTCGCGGGGACCTTCCTCGGAGACTTCCGCATCCGCCGGCAGATCGACGCCTGCAAGGAGTGGCCGGCGGCGCGCGTCGATCCCGCGTTCTTCCAGCCGGTCGTCTCGGACCTGCCGGTCCTCGCTCTCTCCGGCGAGCACGACGTCACCACGCCGCCGGAGTATGGCGAGCGGGCGGTCCGCCATCTGTCGAAGGGCCGCCTGGTCGTCGTGCCCCGCCGCTCGCACGGCGTCATCGGCGGCCCGGAGACGGGCTGTGTGGTGAGCGTGATCGACCAGTTCATCGCGGCGGGCTCGGCGGACCGGCTCGACCTCGGCTGCATCGCGCGGATTCCGCCGGTGCCGTTCGTGCTGGACTGAGCCGACCGGCAGGGGCGTTCGGCTCTACAATGGAGCGGCGGTGCTCTGGCGCGGAACACAGCTCGGTGGCTGGCCGGCTCTGCAACACCCGAACCTCAATGGAGAGAACGAAGATGAGCGAACATAGCAAGTGCCCGATGACCGGCACCTCCGGCGGAATCAGTACCCGCCGAGGCACATCGAACCGCGACTGGTGGCCCGATCAGCTGAACCTGGGCATCCTTCACCAGCACGCGCCGGCCTCCAACCCGATGGGCCCCGACTTCAACTACGCCGAGGAATTCAAGAAGCTCGATCTGGCCGCCCTGAAGAAGGACCTGTACGCGCTGATGACCGACTCGCAGGACTGGTGGCCGGCCGACTGGGGCCACTACGGCGGCCTGTTCATCCGCATGGCCTGGCACAGCGCCGGCACCTACCGCACGGCGGACGGACGCGGCGGCGGCGGTACCGGCAACCAGCGCTTTGCACCGGTCAACAGCTGGCCCGACAACGGCAATCTGGACAAGGCGCGCCGCCTGCTCTGGCCGATCAAGCAGAAGTACGGCAACCAGATCTCCTGGGCCGACCTGATGATTCTGGCCGGCAACTGCGCGCTGGAGTCGATGGGCTTCAAGACCTTCGGCTTCGGTGGTGGCCGCGCGGACATCTGGCAGCCCGAGGAAGACGTCTACTGGGGCAAGGAGACGGCCTGGCTGGGCGACAAGCGTTACAGCGGCGACCGCGATCTGGAGAATCCGCTGGCCGCCGTGCAGATGGGCCTGATCTACGTGAACCCCGAAGGCCCCAACGGCAACCCCGACCCCGTGGCCTCGGGCCGCGACGTGCGCGAGACCTTCGCCCGCATGGCCATGAACGACGAGGAAACCGTGGCCCTCACCGCCGGCGGCCACACCTTCGGCAAGGCGCACGGCGCGGGCGATCCGGCGCTGGTGGGGCCGGAGCCCGAAAGTGCCCCCATCGAAGAGCAAGGCCTGGGCTGGATCAACCGGTTCGGCACCGGCAAGGGTGTGCACGCCACCACCAGTGGCCTCGAAGGCGCCTGGAAGCCCAACCCGACAAAGTGGGACAACGGCTACTTCGACATGCTGTTCGGCTACGAGTGGGAGCTGGTCAAGAGCCCGGCCGGTGCCTGGCAATGGCACGCCAAGGACGTCAAGGAAGAGCACATGATTCCGGACGCCCACGACCCGTCGAAGAAGCACCGGCCGATGATGACCACCGCCGACATGTCGCTGCGGTTCGACCCCATCTATGAGCCCATCGCGCGCCGCTTCCACCAGGACCCACAGGCTTTCGCCGATGCGTTCGCCCGTGCCTGGTTCAAGCTGACCCACCGCGACATGGGGCCCAAGGTCCGTTACCTCGGCCCTGAGGTTCCGAGCGAAGACCTGATCTGGCAGGACCCGCTCCCGGCCGTCGATCACCCCCTGATCGGCTCCAGGGACATCGCCGACCTCAAGGCCAAGGTTCTGGCCTCGGGCCTGTCGGTGGCGGAGCTGGTCTCCACCGCCTGGGCCTCGGCCTCGACCTTCCGTGGCTCGGACATGCGCGGCGGTGCCAACGGCGCGCGGATTCGGCTGGCGCCGCAAAAGGACTGGGAAGCCAACCAGCCGGCGCAGCTGGCCAAGGTCCTGGGCGTGCTCGCAACCATCCAGCAGGCCTTCAACGGCGCCCAGGCGGACGGCAAGAGAGTCTCTCTGGCGGACCTCATCGTGCTGGCCGGCTGCGCCGCCGTTGAAGCGGCGGCCAAGGCTGCGGGGCACACCGTGGACGTGCCCTTCACCCCGGGCCGCACCGACGCCTCGCAAGACCAGACCGATGTGGAATCGTTCGCTGTGCTGGAGCCCGAGGCCGACGGTTTCCGCAATTACCAGAAGAAAGCCTACACCGTGTCGGCCGAGGAGATGCTGGTGGACAAGGCGCAGCTCCTGACCCTCAGCGCGCCGGAGATGACGGTGCTCGTCGGTGGCCTGCGCGTGCTGGGTGCCAACGCGGGCTCATCGGCGCACGGCGTGCTCACGGCACGGAGCGGAGCCCTCACCAACGACTTCTTCGTCAACCTGCTCGACATGGGCACCGTGTGGAAGCCCGCGTCCGATGCCAGGGACACGTTCGAAGGGCGCGACCGCAAGACAGGCGGCCTCCGGTGGACCGGCACCCGCGTGGACCTGATTTTCGGCTCCAACTCGCAGCTGCGCGCCCTGGCCGAGGTCTATGCGCAGGACGATGCGAAGGAAAAGTTCGTGCGCGACTTCGTCGCGGCCTGGACCAAGGTCATGAACCTGGACCGCTTCGACGTCCTCTGATCGAGGCAGAGTGGCTGACCCCCGGTTTCAGCGGACGGCATTCCGCCGCCACTGAACCGGGGCGGCCGGCGCCTGCGCCCCACGAAATGGCCGGGCCTTCGGCCCATCAATTTGAATGCCGGCGAGACGCCAGCGCTCCCAGGGGGGCGCGCGCCGGGATCTTCGTGCCTTCGCCAGTCGTCGGTGGCCGGTCGAGCGAGGTCGCGAGGATCGCTACGGCAAGCTGAACCCGATGGCAGCCGCGCCGTGCTCGGCTTCCCGTGGCGTCATTCCTCCCAGGCCACCTCATCCCCCGCCCGGATCTCGCCTCCCTCCAGGACCTCGGCACAGGCACCGCCACGCCAGCCTGGGCGGAGGGCTTCCTGAAGGCCGGGGCAGGCTTCGTCCATCCGCTCGCACGGCATGCACTCCATCCAGATCCGCAGCCGGCAGGGTCCGATGCGGAGGACCTGGCCGCGGGTCGCTTCGAGGCGCAGGCCCGCGATCAGCAGGTTGGCGCGGCGCGCGGAGGGCTCGACCTCCGCGCCGAGATCGGCCAGCGCCTCGGCCCAGCGTTCCTCTTCGATCAGCGTGACCTGCCGCCGGCCGCCCTGGTTGGCGTTGCCTTCGAGGCCGCGGCCGGCGACGAGGAGGGCGGAGCCTTGCGGGTCCATGGGACCGCGTTTGGACCGTTTGCGCCAGATGGCGCGGAGCGTGCCGGCCTCTCCGCTCATGGCGTGACCGGACCGGGGGAGGTGAAAACCGTGTCCGGCAGAGCGTCGAGCACCGCGATGTCCCCCAGCTCCAGCTTGCGGTCGCCGCTCACCTGGGTGCGCAGGGGGGCGAGCATGATCTTGCCGTAGCGCTGCCACCCTTCCCACTTCCAGCCCGTCGGCGCCGCGTCGGCCGGCTGGTCCTGGAGCACGTACTCCCAGCGGTCCATCAGGTGGGTCGTGGGGTTGACGTAGGCCCAGTAGCGGTCGCCCGGGGTCAGGCCGACCTTGCCGAAGCTGAGGGCGAGCTTGTCGTAGCTGGTGCCGTCGACGTCGGCCTTCCCTGCGTAGGTGAGGTTCACGCCGGGATCGCGCAGCTTGTAGGGCATCAGCAGCCAGTACGTGTCGTTCACCCAGGCGGCATTGGCCCGGTCGAGCCACTCCTTCTTCTGGTCTCCTTCGGCCTTCTGGCCGTCGATCCAGGCGTCTCCCTCGTGGGTGTTGAGGTTGGAGAGCACCACGTAGTGCTTGCCGTCCTGCGTCTGCCCTTCGAGGCGGTGGCGGCCGGTCCACTTGTCCCAGTGGTGGGTACGGCGGCCGGCGAAGGAGAAGCGGATGAAGTGGGTCTGCTCCCAGGCCTCCTTCCCCCCCAGCGCCTGCTGCACCTGGTCGGCGACCTGGTCGGCGGTGGGTTGGGCGGTGGCGGGGAGGGCGAGGGCGGCGAGAAGCAGAGCGGTGAGCCGGGCGATGCGTCGGGGGCTGGTCATCGGGGGTCTCCTCGGGAAGGAAAGCTGCACGTCGTCCGCGGAGGATCTTACGACAGTAGAATCGCGCGATGAGCACCCGCACCACCGGAGCCCCCAATCGCCTCGCGGGCGAGAGCAGCCCCTACCTCCTCCTTCACAGCCACAACCCCGTCGACTGGTACCCCTGGGGCGAGGAGGCCCTGGAGAAGGCCCGCCGGGAGGACAAGCCGATCTTCCTGTCGGTCGGCTACTCGACCTGCTACTGGTGCCATGTCATGGAGCGCGAGTCGTTCTCGTCGCCGGCGATCGCGGAGCTGATGAACCGCGAGTTCGTCAACGTCAAGCTGGACCGCGAGGAGCGGCCGGATCTCGACGAGATCTACATGGCGGCCACCCAGATCCTCACCCAGCAGGGGGGCTGGCCGAACTCGGTCTTCCTGAACAACGAGCTCCTCCCATTCTTCGCCGGCACCTACTTTCCGCCGGAGGACCGTTGGGGCCGGCCCGGGTTCTCCTCGGTGCTCAACGGTCTCGCCGAAGCGTGGAAGACCCGGCGGGCGGACGTCGACGCGCAGGCGGAAGAGATGTCCGGCGCGATGCGGCGGTTCCTGGAAGAGCGGGCGCGGCCCTCGGATGCACCGCCCGGCGGCGAGGTGGCGCTGCGTTCCCTGGAGACGCTCTCGCGGCGGTTCGATGCCGAGTGGGGAGGCTTCGGCGGAGCGCCGAAGTTTCCGACGCCGTCCAATCTCTATCTCTGCCTGGAGCTGGCGGGCGAACGCCCCGAGGCGCTTCAGATGCTCTCCGCCACGCTCGACCAGATGGCGCGCGGCGGCATCTACGACCAGCTCGGTGGCGGCTTCCACCGCTATGCCACGGACCGCGAGTGGAAGATCCCCCACTTCGAGAAGATGCTCTACGACAACGGCTTCCTGCTGGAGATCTACGCCCGCCATCACGCCCAGACCGGCGACCGGCAATCGGCGCGGATCGTCCGCGAGACGGCGGAGTGGCTCGCCCGCGAGATGACCTCCCCCGAGGGGGCCTTTTTCAGCGCCATCGACGCGGAGACGCACGGCCACGAAGGGGCTTTTTACGTCTGGATCCGCGAGGAGCTGTACGACGTGCTGGGGCGGGAGGACTTCGCGTTCCTCGCGCCGCTCCTGGGCTTCGACGGGCCGGCGTTCTTCGAGGGGAGCCATTACGTCCTCCATCTGCCGGCACGGCTCGACGCGGTGGCGGGGCAGCGCCGGATGGCGGAGGACGAGCTCCTTCGCGAGGTGAAGGCACCGGCGGCGAAGCTCTTCGAGGCGCGGGCGCGGCGCGAGCGGCCCTTGACCGACGACAAGGTCCTGACCGACTGGAACGGCATGGCCATCTCCGGCCTCGCCGTGGCCGGCGCGCTCCTGGGCGAGCCGGAGTACGTCGAGCGGGCGGCGCGGGCGGCCGGCTTCGTGCTCGGCACGCTGCGGCCGGCGGGAGGGCCGCTCCTCCATGCCTGGCGGCAGGGGAACGGAAAAATCGCCGCCTATCTGGGCGACTACGCCTTCTTCGTGCGCGGCCTGCTGGCCCTCCACCGCTCCACCGCGGACGGGCGGTGGCTGAGCGCCGCGATCGAGCTGACCGAGGAGCAGATCCGCCGGCTGCGCGATCGGCAGGGCGGCTTCTTCGTGGCGGGCGAGAGCCCGGACGTCCTCTTTCGCAGCAAGGACGTGTTCGACGGCGCGACGCCTTCCGCGAACGCGGTGGCCGTGCTCAATCTGCTCGATCTCGCCGAGCGGACGGGGGAGGTCCGGTGGCAAGTGGAGGCGCGCCATGCCCTCCGCGCGTTCGGCACGGTGCTCCAGACGCACAGTGAGGCGATGCGGATGATGGCACCGTCGCTCGCGAATGCGGT
>Ga0209682_10000260_pt1 | contig 18252 bp, 17 predicted proteins | sample DOMMetBare2Fresh_2_FD_187471 | JGI IMG/M metagenome (GOLD analysis project Ga0209682, IMG submission 187471) | Wetland sediment microbial communities from St. Louis River estuary, USA, under dissolved organic matter induced mercury methylation -... | ecosystem: Environmental > Aquatic >... | reverse complement strand
CGACCACCGTGCGGCGTGAAATCCGATCGTTCATCGAGGCGTCTCCTGGGCAACTGATGCGGCGGCACGGCGCCGGACCGGTGGGCGGATGGCCTCGACGACCGGCACGACCGCGCCACCGATCTCGCGCGCGATCGCTGCCGCCGTCTCGAGCAGCCGCGGGACGGCGAAGTCCTGCAGGCGTTGCGCCGGCATCAGGAAGCCCGGCCCGCCGCAGTTGACCGCAACCACCTCGCCGCCTGGCGTGCGCAGGGCCACCGCGGCCGAGTTGATGTTGGGGTGCCATTCGCCGATCGACAACGCGTAGCCCTGCCTGAGCGTGGCCGCCAGCGCAGCCTCGAGCGCGCGGCCGGCTGCGGAGCGCACTGCAGGCGTGCCGCTGCGCAGCCGCGTCAAAGCGGCCTGGCGCACGGTCTCGTCGACGCCGGCGAGCCAGGCGCGGCCGAGCGCCGAGGTCGCGACCGCCATCCGCGTGCCGACGTCCGAGCCCAGCAAGGCGACGGCCGAGCGCGAACGGCCCGCCTCGACCACCAGCATGTCGTCGCCATCACGCACCGCGAGAAAGGCGGTCGCGCTGCAGGCCTCGGCCAGCGCCACCAGGTGCGGGCGCGCCTTCTGGCGCACGTCGATCGCGCCGAGGAAGGCCTGGGCCAGCCGCACCACGCCGGCGGCGAGCTCGTAGCCGTTGCCGTCGCGCGCCTCGCGCAGGTGGCCCAGGCCGACCAGTGTGGCGAGCAGGCGCGACACCGTCGGGCGCGGGATGCCGGTCGCCTGCGCGATCTCCGCATTGCCGAGCGGGCGCGACGACGCAGCGACGCAATCGAGCACCTCGAAGCCACGCACCAGCGCGTTGACGGCCGCGGGCTCGGCCGCGCGGCGCTCGGGGCTGGGCCGGGCCGGAGCAGACATCCGCAGGACTGTAGGGGCCGGCTCCTGGGTTGACAAGCAGATTCTGAAATCCGGTTTCAGAATCCCCAGCGGCCTGGATCACGGCCTGTGCCGCCCCGCGTGCCGCGCCGGCCTCGAATGGCGCCGCCGCCGGCAAGTCTGGCTTCGCAGCGCGGCCGGCCATTGGCCTCACTCCATCAATGCCACGGTCTTGATCTGGACCCAGACCGGCAGGCCCGGTTGCAGATCGAGCGCATGGGCGGAACGCCGGCTCAGCCGAACGACGACCGGGCTCGCGCCGACGCGCACCCGCACCAGGGCCAGCGCGGCATGCTCGTCGTCGGCAATCGCCTCGACCACGCCGTGCAACTGGTTGCCGATGCTGGTGCCGGACTGGGGTGCACGCGCCAGGCTGAGGTCGCGCGCGAGCAGACGCACACGCACCGCACGCCCCACGGGCAGGCCGTGGTCGCGGGCCCAGACGCTGAAGTCGCCGCCACGCACCTCGAGCCGCGCGAGCTGCCAGCGACTGTCGCGTTCCGCCACCACGCCATCGAGCACGACCCCGGCGCCTTCGCCCTGTGCCGTCGGCAGGTCCAGCCGCGCCATCAGGTCCGCCAGCGGCCCGGTGGCAACGACGCGCCCCTGGTCCATCAGCACCAGGTGATGGGCCAGCCGCGTGACCTCCTCGATCGCGTGGCTCACGTAGACCACCGGGATCGCCAGCTCGGTATGCAGCCGGTCCAGGAACGGCAGCACCTCGGCCTTGCGCCGCGCATCGAGCGCCGCCAGCGGCTCGTCCATGAGCAGAAGGCGCGGGCTGGTCGCCAAGGCACGAGCGATCGCCACGCGCTGGCGCTCACCGCCCGACAGCGTGTCGGGCCGGCGCGCCATGAGGTGCGCGATGCCGAGCAGGTCGAGCACCTGTTCGAGCGCAATCGCACGCCCGTCTGCGACGCTGCGGCGGCGGCCGTATTCGAGGTTGTGCCGTACGTCCATGTGAGGGAACAGCGTCGACTCCTGGATCACGTAGCCGATCGGCCGGCGGTGCGTCGGCACGAAGATCGCGGCCGCATCGTCCTGCCAGACGTCGCCACCGAGCGCGATGCGCCCGGCTGCGCGCTCCAGGCCGGCCAGTGCCCGCAGCACGCTGGTCTTGCCGCAACCCGAGGGGCCGAACAGCGCGCTGATGCCGCGCTCGGGCAGCGACAGTGCCACGTCGAGCATGAAGCCGTGGCGCGGCAGGCGCAGCCTCGCCTCGATCATGGCGCTGGCGGGCTCGCCGCGCGCCGCGGGCGGTTGACGACATGCAGCGTCAACAGCACCGCCATCGCGAAAAGCACCATCGAGGCAGCGAGCCGGTGCGCATCGGCGAACTCGGTGGCCTCGACGTGGTCGTAGATCGCGACCGACAACACGCGCGTGGCGCCCGGGATGTTGCCGCCGATCATCAGCACCACGCCGAATTCGCCCACCGTGTGTGCAAAGCCGAGCACGCCGGCGGTGAGCAGACCCGGCCGCGCCAGCGGCAGCACGACGCTGAAGAATCGATCCCAGGGCCCGGCGCGCAGCGTTGCCGCCGCCTCGAGCGTGGCTTCGGGGATCGCCTCGAAGGCCTGCTGCAGGGGCTGCACGACGAAAGGCAGCGAGTACAGCACCGAGGCCACGACGAGGCCGGCGAAACTGAACGGCAGCCGCCCGAGCCCGAGCGCCTGCGTGAGGTGCCCGACCGGGCCACCCGGCCCCATCAGCAGCAACAGGTAGAAGCCCAGCACCGTGGGCGGCAGCACCAGCGGCATCGTCACCAGCGATGCGGCCAGCGGCTTGAGCACCGAGCGCGTGCGTGCCAGCCACCAGGCCATCGGCATGCCGACCAGCAGCAGCAGCACCGTGGTCACGCCGGCAAGCTGCGCGGTCAGGCGGATGGCGGTCCAGTCGGCAGGGGTCATGGGTCGTCGCGCGTCAGGCGCCGTAGCCCCAGGCGCGGATCAGCGCCTGTGCCGGTGCGCTCTTCAGGTAGGCGAGCAGCGCGACGGCGGCCGGATTGCGCTCGCCCGCCTTGAGCAGCACGGCGTCCTGCCGGATCGGGCGGTGCAGCCCGGCCGGCACGAGCCAGTGCGAACCGCCCGCCGGCCTGCCCGGCACGGCCACCTGCGACAGCGCGACGAATCCCAGTTCGGCATTGCCGGTGGCGACGAACTGGTAAGCCTGCGCAGTGCTTTCCGCCGTCACCAGCCTGGGCGCCAGCGTGGCCGCCAGGCCGCGCTGCTCCAGCACCTGCAGGGCGGCCGCGCCATAGGGTGCCGTCTTCGGATTGGCCAGCGCCAGATGCTCGAAGCGCCCACCGGCCAGGACCATGCCCTGGTCATCGACGAAACCGGGCCGGGCACTCCACAGCACGAGCCGGCCGATGGCGTAGGTGAACGTCGTGCCGGCGACGGCATGGCCCGAGGCGACCAGCCGCCGTGGCGTCTGGTCGTCGGCGGCAATCAACACGTCGAACGGCGCGCCGGCGAGGATCTGCGCGTGGAGCTTGCCGGTCGACCCGGCCGAGGGCTTGAGCACATGGCCGGTGGCCGTGGTGAAGGCCTGCCCGATCTGCGCCAGCGGGCCCGAGAAATTGGCGGCAACGGCCACGTGGACCTCGGCGGCCCGGGCCGAACCGGCGCCGAGCATGCTGCCGAGCATGGCGGCAACCGCGGCGGTGAGTGCGGGGGTCCGGCAATCGCGGAACATTCGTTGCATCACCGGCGATTGTTATGTATCCGGGTCCCCACCGCCGGGCGACCGGGCAGCGCAGTCTGCCCCTTGCGGGTGATTCGTCCGGCCCGTGGCACCGCATGTGGTCTGGGCGGCCCATCGCGGCCGGCCGATCGGTCACCGACTGTGCGACACCGAACAGACGGGCGTACCCGCGATGCGTACCGTGGATGCCAGGATCCGGCCTGAAGCCGGACCACCGTTGAGCCACTTACAGGAGTCATCATGACCCGCTTGCGTACCACCCTCGTTGCTGCCGCCACGGCGCTCACGCTGCTCTCGATCACCGGCTGCGCCGTCACGCGCGGGCAGGAGACCGTCGGCGCCTACGTCGACGACACCGCCATCACGACCGCGGTCAAGGGCCGTTTCCTGGACAACAAGGACGTCGACGGCACCTCGATCAGCGTCGAGACGCTGAATGGCACCGTGATGCTGTCGGGCTTTGCCAAGAGCGCGAAGGAAAAGACCACGGCCGAAGCCATCGCGCGCAATGTCAACGGCGTGAAGTCGGTGAAGAACGAGATCGCGATCCGTCCGTGACCCCGCTCATCGCCACGGACGAGGATCACCCATGAACTGGGACCGCATTCAAGGTCAATGGAAGCAGATCACGGGGCACGCCAAGGCGCAGTGGGGCAAGCTGACCGATGACGACCTCGAGGTCATCGCCGGGCATCGCGACCAACTCGCCGGCAAGATCCAGGAACGCTACGGCGTGGCCAAGGACGAAGCCGAGCGCCAGCTCGCCGAGTGGGAACGCAAGGCGACCGACGCCTGGTTCACCAAGGACCCGGCGCGGCCTTCCTAGCAAGCGATCGATACCGGCATGACCACGCCGCCGCCTCGAACGGGGCGGCGGCGGTCATGCCGGCGGCCGGCACTGGCGCGCGGGGCCGCTGCGTCGACACATCGGCAGCGGCGTGATTCGCGCATCGGGTAACGCGCGAGGCTGACGTCGACCCGTCCACACTGCCTCAGGGAAATGCCAACACGCGGGGCTATTTCGACCCTCCGCATGGTTTCCGCCGACCTGGCGCGGTCCTGCCTCAGCGGTGCAGCGCCCCCGCCGAGAGGGCGCTAACGATCCATCTGATCGGTGTAGGCCTGGCGGTCTGCGGCGTAACACACGCAGGCGGCCCCTTCCAGGCCCTGGCGGTCGAGCACCTTCAACTCCCCGCGGCTGTAGGTGATCAGACCCCGTCGCTGCAGGGCCATGGCCGCCGTGGTGACGCCCACGCGCCGCACGCCCAGCATGTAGGCCAGGAACTCGTGGGTCACATGGAACTGATCGGCGTGTGCCCGGTCCTGGCTCATCAGCAGCCATCGCGCCAGGCGCGGGCCGATCAGGTGGAAACGCAGGCAGGCCGCGGCTTCCGACTGCTGCGCCATCAGCACGTAAAGGTAGCGGTTCAGCAGCTGGCGCAGCGGCGCGCTGCGAGCGAGTTGCCCGTCGAAGTCCTTCGCCGTCACCCGCCAGGCCGACCCCGGGCCCTGCACCAGGGCACGCAGCGGCGCATCGGTCACGCCCAGCGCCAGGTTGGCGCCGACCATGCCCTCGCGGCCGACCATGCCGACCTCGATGGCCGCACTGCTGTCGACCTCGGTCAGCAACGAGATGAAACCGTCGATCGGAAAGTAGGCATGCCGGGTCGGCTGTCCGCGCTCGATCAAGATCTCTCCCATCACCAGGTCGATCGGCTCGCAGACCGCGAGCAGCGCCTTGCGCTCGCTACGCGGCAGGCACTCGATCAAATGGTTCTCGGCTTTGGACACGGTATCTTTCGTCGGATCACCACACCCCCGCCGACCACCGGCGGAAGACTCAGTCGGGCTGTCGCTCGGGCAGCAGCCGGTCGTACTCCTTCTTCACCACGCCGTAACACTCGCAGGTGCGCTGTTCGAGGCCCGCGCGGTCCAGCACCGTGATGTGGCCGCGGACGTAGCGGATCAGCTTGAGCTTCTGCAGCGTCAGCGCCGCCTCGGTGACGCCTTCGCGCCGCACGCCCAGCATGTTGGCGATCAGCTCCTGCGTCATCACCAGGTCGTTGCCCCGCAGCCGGTCCAGGCTCAGCAGCAACCAGCGGCACAGCTGCTGGTCCAGCGAGTGGTGGCGATTGCACACCGCCGTCTGCGCCATCTGCGTGATGAGCGCCTGGGTGTAGCGCAGCAGCAGGTCCATCAGCACGCCGGCGCGGTGGAATTCGTCCTTCAGCACCGGCCCCGGCAGGCGGTAGGCGAAGCCGGCGCTCTGCACGACCGCGCGGCTGGGTGTCGACTCGCCGCCCATGAACAGCGCCACCCCGACGATGCCTTCGTTGCCGACGACGGCGATTTCGGCCGAGGCGCCGTCCTCCATCACGTAGAGCAGCGAGACGATGCACGAGGTCGGAAAGTACACGTGGCTCATCGTGCTGCCCGACTCGTACAGCACCTTGCCCAGCGGCAGCTCCACCCGTTCCAGACGCGGAAGCAGGCGCAGCCACTCGGCCTCGGGCAAGGCGGCGAGCAGGTGGTTGGAACGCGGGTCCGGCAGGGTCGTCATGGTCGTGCGGCGGCGCAAGGGGGCTTGCCCTTGCTGCGATCGAATGTAGGCGCCGATCATGCGCTTGTATGTTCGGCAGCGCACGGACGGCCTCGCGGCAAACACCCAATCTGACCCTTCGCGAGATGGCGTTCCGATCCCGGATCGCGCTGCGCGTGGGGACATGGCATGACGGTGTGGTCGCTCGAGCACGGGAAGGTCGCGTACGTGGCCGACCATCTGATCTATGCCGCCGCCGTGGTGTCGCTCGGCCTGTACGTCACGCTGGGCGCGCCCGGGGCCCACCCGTGGGGTGTCGTCGCCCTCGCGGGCCTCGGTATCGCGGTCTGGACTGCGGTGGAATATGCCCTGCATCGCTTCGTGATGCATGGCATCCAACCGTTCAAGCGCTGGCACGCGCTGCACCACGAACGGCCGGCTGCCCTGATCTGCCTGCCGACCGCGCTGAGCGGTGGCCTGATCGTCGCACTCGTCTTCCTGCCCACGTTGGCCCTGGGTGGGCTGTGGCGCGCCAGTGCGCTGACGCTGGGCGTGCTGGCCGGCTACCTGGCCTACGGTCTGACGCACCATGCCACGCATCATTCGCACAGCCGGCATCCCTGGGTGCGGGAGCGCAGGCGCTGGCATGCGCTGCATCACCACCGCGACGATCGGCCGGGCTGCTATGGCGTCACGACCGGCTTCTGGGACCGGCTCCTCGGCACCGCGCCCTGGGCACGACCGTGAACGACGGCGGCCGAAGGCCGGGTGCGGCCCGTGGGCTCAGGGCGTCAACGAGGCGTGGAGTCGTTCGAATACATCGACCTGACCCGTGTCGACCAGGTCGAAGATCACCGGCATGACACGCCCGCCGCGGCCGACCAGCAGCGCCGAGCCCAGGTGTGGCGGCGGGCCTTCGAAGGCGTTGTCCACGAGCGGCATGTCGCCGGTGGCGCGCGCCACGTGGTAGTGGCCGGACGGATCGCGCAGGGCGATCGAGCGATCCTCGGAATTCGTGTCGATGACGACGTAGTGATGCATGGTGACCTCGACCGAAGGGTGTCCCGCAGGGTCGCCGCGGGGGCCGGGCGGGTCTGTGCGCAAGCGCACGGACAGCGTCGCACGGTCGGCCTACAAGACGATCAGCGATCGCCCTGCCGACGCCATGTTCCCGGAAGGAATCCACCATGCTCGAAACCCTCGTCGTCGTCCTCCTCGTGCTCTGGCTCCTGGGCCTGGTCACGTCTTACACCATGGGCGGATTCATCCATGTGCTGCTGGTGATCGCCGTCATCGTGATCCTGTTCCGGGTGATCAGCGGCCGGCGCGTCTAGACACCGCCAGGGCTGGCCGCCATGAACGCCAACCGATCCATCGGCGCCGCGCCGATCGTCGCCGGGATTGCCCGGCCTGGCCGACGGCGGCTTCAGCTGCACGATTGAGACGCACCAGGCCAAGCTGGGGCTACTGGAGTTGTCCGTGAAGGAGCGCCAGAGGGTCAACATCGCCGTGTGGACCGGCGGCGGCGCGATCGCCATCGGGGCGCCGCCGGCCGCGCTCGGCGGTCGCCAGGGCCGAGCGCGTCTGGCCAGCCCGCTCAGGGCTGCGCGCTGACGCGCCAGACGGCGGCGCCGACATCGTCGGCCACCAGCAGCGCACCGCGCCTGTCGAACGCCACGCCGACCGGGCGGCCGAAGGCTTGGCCGTCGGGGCCGAGAAAGCCGGTCAGGACGTCGATCGGCATCCCGGCCGGCCGCCCGTCCTTGAAAGGCACGAAGATCACCTTGTAGCCGCTGTGCGGGCGCCGGTTCCAGGAACCGTGCTGGCCGACGAACATCCCGTCGACGAAGGGCTGCGGCAACGTGCTTGCGGCGGACGATGCCAGCCCCAGTGACGCGGTGTGCGGGCCGAGGGCGTAATCCGGCACGATCGCCGCTGCCACCCGTTCGGGCTGCGGCGGCTCGACACGGGTGTCCACGTGCGCACCGAAGTAGCTGTACGGCCAGCCGTAGAAACCGCCCTCGCGCACCGAGGTCAGGTAGTCGGGCACCAGGTCGCTGCCCAATTCGTCGCGCTCGTTCACCACGGCCCACAGCGTCCGGCCGTCCGCTGCCCATGCCATGCCCACCGGGTTGCGCAGTCCCGAGGCGTAGATGCGGTGCGCGCCCGAGGCGATGTCGATCTCCCAGATCGCGGCCCGCCCCTGCTCCGCCGCCATGCCGTTCTCGGCGACGTTGCTGTTCGACCCCACGCCCACGTAGAGCTTGCGGCCGTCGGCGCTGGCCAGCAGGCTCTTGGTCCAGTGGTGGTTGATCGGACCGCCCGGCAAGTCGACCAGCTTGATGCCCGGCGCGGTGATGACGGTATCGCCGGCCCGGTACGGAAAGGCCAGCACGGCGTCGGCGGTCGCGACGAAGAGCCGGTCGCCGACCAGGGCCATGCCGAACGGGGAATTCAGGCCTGCCAGCAGCACCGCGCGCAAGTCCGCCACGCCGTCGCCGTCGGCATCGCGCAGCAGCGTGATGCGGTTCGCGCTGACTCTGCCCGCACCGGCGCGCTTCATGACGAGGCCGGCCACCCAGGCCTTGAACCCGGTCGCGCCGGCACGGTTTGCCGGCGCATCGGATTCAGCCACCAGCACATCGCCGTTGGGCAGCACATGCAGCCAGCGCGGGTGGTCGAGGTCACGGGCGAAGGCCTGCACCCGCGTGCCCGCCGCGGTGGCGGGCGCCGCACCGACGGGCCAGCCGCGCGCGGGTGCGATGTTCACTGTCGGGATCAGGCTCGAGGTCGGTGCGGGCAGCGCCGGCTGCGGCCCGGTGCCCTCGGCGATCGAGAGCCGGGCCATGTCGCCGCAACCGCAGAGCCCGAGCAGGCCCAGCATGCCGATCAACCACTGTCGTCGCACCGTCGTCATCCTGGTACGCCGATATGCCCAGCGCGCGTGTGCCCCACCCTGCCCAGGCCCGGCGCAGTCCAGGCCGGACACCACCGCGCAAGGCAGGCCTGGAAGCTCGCCATGTCGCCCGGCTTTTCCAGCACGGCGTCGAAGCCGATGTCACGCAGGAGCAACCGGTTGTGGCGCATCTCGCTCGAAGTGTAGGCAACCACCGGCACACGCGGCACCGCATGTTGCTGCTCGAAATGCCTGATCTGCACGGTCGCCGACAAGCCGTCGAGCACGGGCATCTGCAGATCCATCAGGATGAGCTGCACCCGAAGCTCGCACGCCATCGCGACCGCCTCGGCGCCGTCGCCGGCCAGCAGCGGTTCGAATCCGCAGACCGCGATCATCTCGGCGGCCACCATCAGCTTGACCGGGTCGTCGTCGACGACCAGGACAAAGGCACGGGGCCCGTCTGCGGCCGCAGGCCCGATCGGACCTGGGTCGCCGCGCACCGGATACCTGCATCCGCGCGCCGATTCGCGATCCATCCGATGGGCGCGTTCGCCCTGGTGCGTCATTGCGGGATCCCCTCTGCGGTGCGCAGCCGCGCGCGCCCCGCGACAGTCGCCCGCAGTGTGGGGCCCGGGCCACGGATTCTCTGTACGGTGGCGCACAGACCCGGCGACGCCGGGCGGGCAGGCTCGCGTGACTGCGTTCGAGCGGCGACGACAGGCCGAAGAACAGTCTGCCGCGCTGGAGTTGAAGATGCCGCCACCCCTGCCCGAAACCCGCCGGGACTTCCGCCTTGCCTCGGGCCGGCGCGGGTGGCTGCATGCGCTGCCCGCACTGCAGGCCGCCGGCATCGGCGCCGTGTCACGCCTGCCGGTGTCGCTGCGGATCGTGCTGGAGTCGATGCTGCGCCATCTGGACGGCCAGCGCGTGACCGAGGCCCAGGTCCGCGCCCTCGCCGGCTGGCAGGCGCAGGCACCGCGCAGCCAGGAGATCCCCTTCGTCGTCGCGCGCATCCTGCTGCAGGACTTCACCGGCGTGCCCCTGCTGTGCGACCTCGCCGCCATGCGCGACGCCGCGCAGCGCTTCGGCCACGGTGCGGAGGTCGTCGAGCCAGTGGTGCCGGTCGACCTGGTGGTCGACCACTCGGTGCAGGTCGATCACTACCGCGAGGCGGACTCGCTGGACCTGAACATGCGGCTGGAATTCCGCCGCAATGCCGAGCGCTACCGCTTCATCAAGTGGGGCATGCAGGCCTTCGACTCCTTCCGCGTCGTGCCGCCGGGCATCGGGATCGTGCACCAGGTCAACCTCGAACACCTGGCGCGCGGCGTCCACCAGCGCGAAGGGATGTACTTCCCGGACAGCCTGGTGGGCACCGACTCCCACACCACGATGATCAACGCGCTGGGCGTGCTGGGCTGGGGGGTGGGCGGCATCGAGGCCGAGGCCGGCATGCTCGGTCAGCCGATGTCCCTGCTCATGCCGGACGTCGTCGGCGTCCACCTCGCCGGCCGGCTGCCGGCCGGGGTCACCGCGACCGACCTCGTGCTCGTGGTCACCGAGCGGCTGCGCGCGGCCAGGGTCGTGGGCCAGTTCGTCGAGTTCTTCGGCGAGGGTGCGGCCTCGCTGACGCTGCCCGACCGCGCGACGCTGGCCAACATGGCGCCCGAGTACGGCGCCACCGTCGGCTACTTCCCGCCCGACGAAACCACCGCCGCCTACCTGGCCGCCACCGGCCGCAGCGACGAGGAGGTCGACGCCTTCCGCAGCTACTTCCAGGCCCAGCAGCTCTTCGGCATGCCGCGCCCAGGCGATATCGACTACACCCGCGTGATCGAGATCGGGCTGGACACCATCGTGCCCAGCGTCGCCGGCCCGAAGCGGCCGCAGGACCGCATCGCCCTGCCGGCGCTGAAGGCACGATTCGACGAATTGCTGCGCCAGCCCTCCACCGAAGGCGGCTACGGCAAGCCGAACCTGCCGTCGATGCTCCGCGGATCGGGCCCTGCGCACGGCCGGCCGGCCCACGGCGACGTGCTGATCGCCGCGATCACGTCCTGCACCAACACCTCCAACCCGGGCGTGATGCTCGCGGCCGGGCTGCTCGCCCGTGCGGCCGTGCGGCGCGGCCTGCGCGTGGCACCGGACATCAAGACTTCGCTGGCGCCGGGTTCGCGCGTCGTCACCGAGTACCTCGGCCGGGCCGGCCTGCTCGAGCCGCTGGAGCGGCTGGGATTCCGCGTCGTCGCCTACGGCTGCACCACCTGCATCGGCAATGCCGGGCCGCTGGATGTGCCGCTCGAGACCGCGCTGCGCGAGCAGGACCTGATCTGCGCCGCGGTGCTGTCGGGCAACCGCAACTTCGAGGCACGCATCCACCCCGCGATCCGGGCCAATTTCCTGATGAGCCCGCCGCTGGTCGTGGCCTTCGCGCTGGCCGGGCGGGTGGACATCGACCTCGACCACGAGCCGCTGGCGCACGACGCCCAGGGCGCGCCGGTCTTCCTGCGCGAACTCTGGCCGAGCGAGGCCGACATCGCCGCGGCGCTGGCGCAGGCGGCCGACGCCGCCACCTACCGCCGCCTCTATGCCGACCTGGCGCATGGCAACCCGCTGTGGGAGGGCATTGCCGCACCCACCGGCGATCGCTATGCCTGGGCCGCCTCGACCTACATCGCGCGCCCGCCGTTCCTCGACGACTTCGCGCTGACGCTGCCGCCGATGGCCCCGGTGCGCGGCGCGCGCGCGCTGGCGATCTTCGGCGACTCGATCACCACCGACCACATCAGCCCGGCCGGCAGCATCGCACCCGGCTCACCCGCAGGCCAGTACCTGCAGCGGGCCGGCGTCGCCGTCGTCGACTTCAACAGCTACGGCGCGCGGCGCGGCCACCACGAGGTGATGCTGCGCGGCACCTTCGCCAACGTGCGGCTGCGCAACCTCATGCTGGCACCGGATGCCGACGGCCGGCCGATCGACGGCGGCGTGACGCTGCTGCAGCCTGCCGGCACGCCGGCCACGATCTACGACGCCGCGATGCATTACCAGCACATCGGCACGCCGACGATCGTCTTCGCCGGCCACGAATACGGCACCGGCTCGAGCCGCGACTGGGCCGCCAAGGGCACGCGCCTGCTCGGCGTGAAGGCCGTCGTGGCGCGCAGCTTCGAGCGCATCCACCGCGCCAACCTCGCGGGCATGGGCGTGCTGCCGCTGCAGTTCATGGGCGACGACTGCGCCGCCTCGATCGGACTGGGCGGCGACGAGTCGTTCGACCTGCTGGACATCGAGCACGGCATCGTGCCGGGCCAGGTGGTGACGCTGCGCGTGACCCACGCCGACGGACGCATCGCCGACCATCGGCTGCTGCTGCGCATCGACACGCCGGTCGAGGCCGAGTACGTCCGCCACGGCGGCATCCTGCCGTACGTGCTGCGGCAGCTGCTCAGCCCGGCCCCAGCATCTGCCGGGGCTGAACCCAGGCATCGAATTCCTCCGCCGTGAGGCCACCGACGGCCAGCGCGGCCTCGCGCAGGCTGCAGCCACTGTCCTGCGCATGGCGCGCGATCCCGGCCGCGCGGTCATAGCCGATCCTCGGCACGAGCGCGGTCACCGTCATGAGCGATCGGTCCAGCTGCGCCTGCATGCGCGCTGCATCGGCCTCGATGCCGGCGACACAGTGGATCCTGAAGCTGGTCATCGCGTCGGTCAACAGGCGCAGGCTGTCCAGGATGTCGAAGGCGATCAGGGGCTTGTAGACATTCATCTCGAGCTGGCCCTGGCTCGCCGCGATGCCGATCGCCACGTCGTGCCCCATCACCTGGGTGCAGACCATCGTCAGCGCCTCGACCTGTGTCGGGTTGACCTTGCCCGGCATCATCGAGCTGCCCGGCTCGTTGGCCGGCAGGCGAAGTTCGCCGAACCCGGCGCGCGGGCCACTGCCCATCAGGCGGATGTCGTTGGCGATCTTGCCGAGCGCCACCGCCAGCGTCCTGAGCCCGCCGTGCAACGCCACCAGCGGCTCGTGGCCGGACATCGCGGCCAACAGGTCGCCAGCCACCACGAAGGGGTGGTTCAGGCGTGCGGCGAGCAGGGCCGCGACACGCGCGCCGAATTCGGGATGGGTGTTCAGGCCCGTGCCCACCGCCGTGCCGCCGATGGCCAGCGCATGCACGGCCGGCAGGGCCTGCCGCAGGCCGGCCTCGGCGATGACGAGCTGGGCCGCATAGGCACCGAATTCCTGGCCAAGCGTGACCGGAGCGGCATCCTGCAGATGGGTGCGGCCGACCTTGATCATGCCGGCGAAGGCGTTCGCCTTGGCGCGCAAGGCCGCGCGCAACTGCGCAAGTGCCGCCAGCAGCCCCTCGGCCTGCAGCACCGCGGCCACGTGCATCGCGGTCGGAAAGACATCGTTCGACGATTGGCCGCGATTGACGTCGTCGTTCGGGTGCACGCGGCGATCGGCGCCGAGACCCCCGCCCAGTGCCTGCGAGGCGAGATGGGCGACCACCTCGTTGACGTTCATGTGCGTCTGCGTGCCCGAGCCGGTCTGCCAGACGGACAACGGGAACTGGTCGTCGAACTCGCCGGCCGCCACGCGGGCCGCCGCGGCCGCGATCGCGTCCGCCTTGGCCGGGTCGAGCAGCCCGAGATCGCGGTTCACCCGTGCCGCGGCCTGCTTGACCTGCGCCAGCGCATGCACGATCTCCACCGGCATGCGCTGGCTGCCGATCGCGAAGAAGCGGCGGCTGCGTTCGGTCTGCGCGCCCCAGAGGGCGCCGGCGGGCACCTCGATCGGGCCGAAGCTGTCGACCTCAATGCGGCTCGACGCCATCGCCGCGGTCACCGCTCGCCCGCTCGTGCCAGCCTCAGCCCCGCGGGCGAGGCGGCAGGTCGTTCTCGCGCAGCATCACCGGCTCGATCGAACCGCCGCCGACCCGCTGCTTGACCGCGGCGTCGATCTCGCCGCGGTTGGCCTCGTAGGTGGCCACGGCATCACTGCCGTCGGACTGCGCGTTGTAGCGGTACTGCAGCAGCTGGCGCGACAGGATCGCGCCGATCGGCGGTGCTTCAGGCAACGCCACCCAGAATCGCAGGCCCCCCGAGTCCGGGTGGAACCAGGGCGCCGGCAGCAAGCCTGCGAGTTCGCTTTCGTTCATGGGAGCCTCGCGCGCTGCGGCCAGAAGCCGCAGGCCCTGGTTCGGCACAGATGGAGGGAGAAGATCACTTCTTGCGCAGCGCAGGACGCGGGCCGATCGACGGCATCGGCGCCTCGAGGCCCGGTGCCGGGCCGGTCGCCACCGGGATGACCTTCTTCGGCTTCTTTGCTTCCTTGTTGCCGTGTTTGCCCTTGGTCATGTCGCTCTCCTGAAGGTTGCTGCTGCCACTCGATGGTGATGGCCGGCCGCCATCGTGCGCGATGGCGCGGGGGGTCGTCTGTGCGTTGGCGCACCTACTGCGGGAGCCCAGCCTCTCAGGCGAACTCGGCGCTGCGAGCGCCGGCGACGGCGAGCTCGAGCGTGGGGATCACGAATCGACTCTCCGGCGGCAATCCCGTCCAGGCCAGGTCTTCGCCCGGCAGCAGCAGCGTCGCGCCTGCAGCCCGCGGATCCGCCAGCGCCGCGTCGGCGTGCAGGCGCACGAAGTCGAAGTGCATCGTGCGCCCGCCCCGCCGCAGCGTCAGCCGCGCTTCGTGCCAGTGCGACGGCAGGCAGGGCCTGAACGACAGTGCGCGCGCCCCTTGCCGCAGGCCGAAGATCGACTCGATCGCCGCGCGGTGCATCCACGCGGCCGCGCCGGTATACCAGCTCCAGCCGCCGCGACCGACATGCGGGGGCTGCGAGCACACGTCACCCGCCATGACGTAGGGTTCCAGGCCGTAGGCCGCGGCCTGGCCTGGGTGGCTCGAACGGTGCGCCGGGCTCAGCCAGGTGAAGTCGCGGTAGACGAGGTCGTCACCGTCGTGGGTGCCAGCGTCACCGGTCGCGAAGGCGGCGCGGGCCATCAGGGCCCAGACCCCGGCATGTGAATACTGGCCGCCGTTCTCGCGCACGCCCGGCGGGTAGGCCTGGATATAGCCCGCGCTCGGCTGCGCCAGCGCCAGCGGCGGGTCGAGCAGCCGGATCAGGCCGGCCTGCGCATCCACCAGGTGCGCTTCGACCGCCGCCAGCGCCATGCGCTGCGAGGCGTGCGAGGCCACCCCCGACAACACCGCCCAGGCCTGGGCGATGAGGTCGATGCGTGCCTCCTCGTTGGCCTGCGAGCCGAGCACCTGGCCGTCGTCGAAGTAGGCGCGGCGGAACCACTGGCCGTCCCAGGCGCGGTCGCGCAATGCCGTCGCCCATCCGCGCGCCGCCGCCTCCCAGCGCTGCGCACGCCCGGTCTCACCGCGTCCGCGTGCCCAGGGTGCGAAGTCGGCCACCACGCAGCACAGGAACCAGCCGAGCCACACCGACTCGCCGCGCCCCTCGTGGCCGACGCGGTTCATGCCGTCGTTCCAGTCGCCGCTGCCCATCAGCGGCAGGCCGTGCGCGCCCACCCGCAGGCTGCGGTCGATCGTGCGCGCCGCATGTTCGAAGATCGTCACCGGCGTCTTGCCGAAGGTGGGCGTGAAATACGCGTCCTCGGCGCCGGGCGGGATCTCCGCGCCTTCGAGGAAGGGCACGGTCTCGTCCAGCAGGGTCGTGTCGCCGGTCGTGCGCAGGTAGTGTGCGCAGGCGTGGGGCAACCACAGCAGGTCGTCGCTGAAATGGGTGCGCACGCCGGCCCCGCCCGGTGCATGCCACCAGTGCTGGACATCGCCGGCCTCGAACTGGCGCGAGGCACAGCGCACGATCTGCTCGCGCAAGAGTCCGGGTGCAGCCCAGGCCAGGGCCATCGCATCCTGCAACTGGTCGCGGAAGCCCGTCGCGCCGCCCGCCTGGTAGAAGCCGGCCTTGGCCCACATCCGGCACGAGACCGCCTGGTACAGGAGCCAGCGATTGACCATCACGTCGAACAAGGGGTCGGGCGTGCGCACACTGCTCGTGCCCAGCAGGCGGTCCCACGCGAGACGCGACTCGATCAGGCGCTGCGCCGGCAGTGTCGCAGCGGCCTGCACGGCCAGCCTCAGCGCAGCGGCAGGGCCATCGGCATAGCCGAGCAGGAAGACCGGCTCGGCGCTCCCACCGGCCGTCAGCACGACGCGCGCAGACAACGCCGCACAGGGATCGAGTCCGCCCCCCGCCTGCTGGGCGAAGACCTGCGGCAGCACGAGCCGGCCCTGGGCATCGAAACATTCGCGCCGGTCGCAGGTCCAATCCTCGCCCGGCCCCGCGACGCCCGCCAACGCCAGGAAGGCCGTCCCATCGCCGAACCCGCCTGCCGGATCGCGCTGCGTCGCCAGCAAGGTGCTCAGGCGCGGCGCCGGCCGGTGGTGCGCGGTCTGCACCGTGCGACGGTCGGCGCGGCTGGCGCCCATCGTCCATTCGACGATGCCGACCACCCGCAACTGCAGCGTCCGTGTACCCCGGTTGACGAGCGTCAGCCGCACCTGCTTGACGGAGCTGGCGGCATCGACACACCAGGACACCTGCACATCGATGTCGCCGCGCCGGTGGCTGATCGTGCTCTCGCCCTGCCCGTGCGTGACACGATGGGTTGCCGCGGCAGCCCACGCCGACGGTGCAACGCTGAAGGTCTCCAGGCTGCGCAGGTCCTGCAGCAGGAACCACTCCGATGGTGGATCGGCCACGGGGTCGTTGGACCAGCCGGTGAGCTGGTTCAGTCGGCTGTTCACGGCCCAGGTGTAACCACCGCCCGCCTCCGATGCCTGCGCCCCGAACGACGCGTTGGCCAGCACGTTGATCCACGGGCGGCGCGGCCGGCGGGCCGTGTGCACGTCGAAGGCGAAGTCGCCCGAACCGGTGTCGAAATCTCCTGTGGACGCAGTCGCGGTCTGCCGCGCCGCACCGGCGCCACCGACGACCACGCATGTGCGCCCCAGCCGCTCATCGAACGTGCGCTGATGCCACGCAGTCCAAAGCAGCACGTGGTGCATCAGCAGCCGGCCATCGGCCTCGAACTGCACGCAGGCCAGCGTCTGCAGCGTCGTCAGTTCGTCGGTGGACAGCTCGTCGGCACGCAGCAGGTGCAAACCCGTCGGGCTGTGGCCCTGCAGCGCCGCCACGCCGGCATGGCGCTCGCGCAGCGTGGCGATCTCGCGCTGCAGCGCCATCTGGTACGACGCCGGCTCGGCATTGATCACGACGAGATCGCAGGCCACACCGCCCCAGGCCCACAGCCGCAGCGCCTGGGCCAGCGAGCGCAGCAGCCCCAGGCCCTGGATCACGCCGGCCGACACCAGGATCAGCGGCCGCTCGCCGGACAGGCCGAAGCGCCACAACAGGCGGCGATCGCAGACCACGGGTTCGCAGCCGGCGGCGGGCTGCACCAGCGGCCGTGCGAGATCCATCACCAGGGCCGTCGTCAGCATCTGCACGGCGGCGAAATTCTCCGCACTGATGCCCAGCGCGCGCAGGCGGATGCCGGCCAGCGTGGCCGACATCAGCGAGGCACGCTTGACGTGGCTCGACTGGCGGTATTTGTCGATCACGGCATGCAGGGTGGCGGCGTCGTCGCTGGCGGCCGTCGCGAAGGTCACGCGGGCCATGGTGCCGGGCGCGATGCGTACACGCAGCGCCAGCGCACACATGGGGTCCAGCCCCGTGTCCTGCAGCGCGCCGGCCGCCATGTCCACAGGTACCGGATCGACGTCGCCCAGCGGCTCGCTCGCACGGCGGTTGCGGCCAAGCCAGCGCTGCCGGTCGGTCTGGATGCCCAGGTCGGTGACCTGCGCCTCGACATCGGTGACGAAGTGCGCCAGCCGCATTGCCGGGTCGGCGGGCAGGCGCGGCTTGCGCTCGAAGACCAGCGCCTGGTGCTCCGGCTGCCACTGCGCCCGCACAAAGAGGTTCGAGAACGCCGGATGGGCCTCGTCGGCGCGCGGATCGGCCAGCGTCGGCTCGAACGCCGAGAGCAGTTCCAGCTCCAGCGGCGCCAGACCCACGTTGCGCAGCTCGACCTGGCGGAACTCGATGTCGTCCTCCGGGCTGACCCAGACCGTGACCTGGGCCTGCAGATCGGGCCAGGTCGCATCGAAGCAGACCCGGTCGGCGTGGAAGGTGCTGTTGTACACCGCCGC
>Ga0209682_10000259_pt1 | contig 18270 bp, 13 predicted proteins | sample DOMMetBare2Fresh_2_FD_187471 | JGI IMG/M metagenome (GOLD analysis project Ga0209682, IMG submission 187471) | Wetland sediment microbial communities from St. Louis River estuary, USA, under dissolved organic matter induced mercury methylation -... | ecosystem: Environmental > Aquatic >... | reverse complement strand
TCAAGCCGGAGGTCGCGAACAACCCGACCGTCTTCCTGCCTCCGGCCGAGCTGGCCAAGATGCTGCCGCCCGATTCGCTCAACAACGACCTGCGGCGCCTGATGACCCGCACCTACACCTCGTTCAAGACGGGCATCTGATGGCAGCGACGGAGGCTGATGCCGCATTCCTGCGGATCGAAGGCATCACCAAGGACTTCGACGGCTACAAGGCCGTCAACGACGTCAGCCTCGACATCGCCAAGGGCGAGATCTTCGCCCTGCTCGGCTCCTCCGGCTGCGGCAAGAGCACGCTGCTGCGCATGCTGGCCGGCTTCGAGACGCCGACGGCCGGCCGCATCGTGCTCGCCGGCCAGGACCTGGCGGGCCTGCCGCCCTACGAGCGGCCGATGAACATGATGTTCCAGAGCTATGCGCTGTTCCCGCACCTGAGCGTGGCCGACAACATCGCATTCGGCCTGCGCCGCCAGGGCACGCCCAAGGCCGAGGTGTCGGCACGGGTCGATGCGATGCTCAAGCTGGTGCAGCTGGGAAAGTACGCCAAGCGCAAGCCGCATCAGCTGTCGGGCGGACAGCAGCAGCGCGTGGCCCTCGCGCGCAGCCTGGCGCGCCAGCCGCAGCTGCTGCTGCTCGACGAGCCGCTGGGCGCGCTCGACAAGAAGCTGCGCGAGGAGACCCAGATCGAGCTCGTCAACATCATCGAGAGCGTCGGCGTGACCTGCGTGATGGTCACGCACGACCAGGAAGAGGCGATGACCATGGCCTCGCGCGTGGCGGTGATGAGCGAGGGCCGCTTCCTGCAGGTCGGCCCGCCGCACGAGATCTACGAAACGCCGGCCACACGCTTCGTCGCCGACTTCATCGGCAACGTCAACCTGATGGACGGCACGCTCGACGTCGACGAGGCCGACCATTGCGTCATCGGCAGCGCTGACTGCCGGCACTATGTGGGCCACGGCATCACCGGATCGCCGGGCATGGCGGTCACGGTCGCGCTGCGGCCGGAGAAGATCCACCTGTCGCGCCACGCACCGGCCGACGGCGAGTTCAACCACGTGCGCGGCACCATCAAGGAGATGTCCTATTTCGGCAGTTTCACGGTCTACCACCTGCAGCTGGCCAGCGGTGCGACGCTGAAGGTCAGCCAGGCCAACACCCAGCGCCACCGCGACGACGAGCTGACCTGGGGCGACGAGGCCTGGGCCCACTGGTCGCGCACGGCCCACGTGGTGCTGACGCAATGACGACATCCGGCCGCATGGGCAGCTGGGCCAAGCGCCTGCGCGGCCGCACGGCCGTGATCGGCCTGCCCTACCTGTGGCTGCTGGCGTTCTTCCTGTTCCCGTTCATCATCGTCCTGAAGATCAGCATCTCCGAGATGGAAACGGTGCAGTTCAAGGACCTCGTCGCCTACAAGGACGGCCTCCTGACGCTGACGCTCAAGCTCAGCAACTATGTCTTCATCACCCAGGATCCGCTGTATCTCAAGGCCTACGTCGCAAGCCTCAAGTACGCCTTCTGGACCACGCTGCTGTGTCTGGCGATCGGCTACCCGTTCGCCTATTTCATGGCGCGCGCGAAGCCCACGACCCAGCCCGCGCTGCTGATGCTGGTGATGCTGCCGTTCTGGACCTCGTTCCTGCTGCGTGTCTACGCCTGGAAGGGCCTGCTGACGACCGACGGCTGGGTTGCCGACCTGGTCATCGGCAGCGGCCTCGACCAATGGCTGGTCGCGGGCGGCCTGATCCCGGCGCCGGGCAAGCTGATGAACACGCCGTTCTCGCTCGTGCTCGGCATGGTCTACACGTACCTGCCGTTCATGATCCTGCCGCTGTACGGGAACCTGGCCAAGATGGACCTGCGCCTGCTCGAGGCAGCGCAGGACCTCGGCGCCTCGCCCTGGGTCGCATTCTGGACTGTCACCGTGCCGCTGTCCAAGGCCGGCATCATCGCCGGCTCGATGCTGGTCTTCATCCCCTGCGTCGGCGAATTCGTGATCCCCGAGCTGCTCGGCGGCCCCGAGACGCTGATGATCGGCCGCGTGATGTGGGACGAATTCTTCTCGAACAACGACTGGCCGATGGCCTCCAGCGTCGCGGTCGTGATGATCCTGCTGATCCTGGTGCCGCTGGCGATCTTCAACAAGTACCAGGCCGAGGCGCAGGAGGTGCGTCGATGAACGCATCGCCGAGCCACCTCAAGATGCGTTCACGCCCCTTCGGGGGGCAGGCGCGTAGCGCCGTCGGGGCACCATGAAGGCCTCGGCCGTCAATCGTGCCTTCGGTGCCGGCTGGCTGTCGCTCGGCTACGTCTTTCTCTACCTGCCCATCGTCGCGCTGGTCATCTTCTCGTTCAACGACTCGCCGGTGCCCAATGCCTGGCGCGGGTTCACGCTCAAGTGGTACGCCGCGCTGGCGGACGACCGCGAGATGTTGGCCGGCCTGTGGCTGAGCCTGAAGATCGCCTTCCTCACCGCCTGCGTCTCGATCGTGCTCGGAACGCTCGCGGCCTTTGCGCTCGACCGCTACCGGCGCTTTGCCGGCCGCACGCTGTTCAGCGGAATGGTCAACGCACCGCTGGTGATGCCGGAGGTCGTCGTCGGCCTGAGCCTGCTGCTGATGCTGGTGAGCGTGCAGCGGGCGATCGGATTCCCGGAACGCGGCATGGCGACGATCTGGCTCGGCCACCTGCTGCTGGGCATGGCCTACGCCACCGTGATCGTTCAGTCGCGCCTGAAGGACCTGAATCCGCAACTCGAGGAAGCGGCGATGGACCTCGGCGCACGGCCCTGGCAGGTGTTCTGGCTGGTGACCCTGCCGATGATCGCGCAGTCGTTGTTCTCGGCCTGGCTGCTGACCTTCACCCTGTCGCTCGACGACGTCGTGTTGTCGGCCTTCCTCTCCGGCCCCGGCTCGACCACGATGCCGCTGGTGATCTTCTCGCGTGCGCGCCTCGGCCTGAACCCGAGCGTCAACGCAATCGCGACCGTCATCGTGCTGATCGTCTCGATCGGCGTGATTGCCGCGAGCTACGCCATCGCCCGCGCCGAACGCCGCCGTGCACTGGAGATGGCCGAAGCGACCCGCGCCTGAGCCGCCGTCACGCCCCCACGATGAGCCACGACCCCCGACCGAAACACGAGGAGCCCCCGACCATGAAGCGCCTTCCGATCACCGCCCTGGCCCTCGCGCTCGCCGCCGCGTTCCCGGCTGCTGCGCAGAGCAATGCCGACATCCTGAAGGAGCTGCAGGTGCTCAAGGAGAAGGTGGCCGAGCTGGAGAAGAAGCTCAAGGACAAGGAGGCCACCCCCAAGCCGGAATGGGGCATGACTCCCGAGCAGGCGCGCGAGCTCAACCGCGTGACGGTCAAGGCCGAGGCCCTCGAGGATGCGCGCGATGCCGGTGGCCTGAAGCTGCTGAAGATCAGCGGCTATGCCGACCCGACCTACATCTACAACCGCAACCAGGGTCGTGCCGGCTTCCAGTTCCTCAACAACGTGGCCGACGATGGCTACAACTACGACAACTCCTACTTCGGCACGGTCTCGATCGACTTCCAGAAGGAGACCGATTCCGGCACCAAGTGGCGCCTGACCCTGGTCCCCAACCGCGGCACCGATTCGGTCATCGGCAACGGCGGCGTCGTGCACGAGGCCTCGGTGTCGATCCCGCTGACCGACCTGCAGACGCGATTCATCGCCGGCCACATCCCCGACTGGTCGGGCTACGAATACCTGCCCGCAACGCAGAACAAGCTGATCACGCACAACCTGCTGTTCGACTTCACGCTGCCGACGACCTACACCGGCGCAGGCGTCGAACTCACGCGCGGCAAGTGGATCGTCAAGGGCATGCTCGCAAACATGAACGCCAGCAAGAACGGCGCCGGCGAGAAGGCACCCGTGGCGGCCTACCGCGTGGACTATTCGAAGGGCGAGTTCGAGGGCTTCGGTTTTGCCGGCGTGCACGGCAAGGCGGCGAATCTCACCGCGAACGTCACGGCGCCGATCAAGGTCGTCGACCCCGTCTCCGGCGCGATCGTCGACGCTGCCGAGGTCATCGGGCAGCCCCATTCGCGCGTCGACCTGTTCGAGTTCGACGCCTATTTCATCCGCGGCGACTGGACGGTCCAGGGTCAGCTCAGCCTCGGGCAGCAGAAGCACGCGTCGATCACACCGGCGGCCGATGGCAGCCTGCGCAACGCGAAGTGGTGGGGTCTGTCGGCGCTGGCGGCCTACAAGTTCACGCCCCGCTTCGAGGGCATCGTGCGTGCCGACTTCATCAACAACAAGAAGAACGGGGGCGGTCTGCTCGGATACACCGCCGCCGACGACCGCAACGGCATCGGCCCCGATCCGGATCCGGCGGCCGACGCCCATGTCGGCGCCAACCGCTCGGCACTTTCCTTCGGCCTGTCCTACCTGTTCGACATGAATACCACGCTGAAGGCCGAATACCGGATCGACCGTGCCAACCTGCCGGTCTTCTACGTCAACAAGGACGGCAGCTACCGCAAGACGAACAGCCTGTTCGGCGCGTCGGTCGTGGTCGCCTTCTGATCCGCGGGCTCGCCATTCAGGCCGGCCCGGGCGGCCGGCCTTTTCGCTTCGAGAGGAGATCGTCATGACAAACGTCCCCGCGCCCGACTGGGCCGATCGCGCCACACGCCTGGCCATCGATGGCCGCAGCGTGATCGACGGCCAACGCCATGCGGCGGCACGCGGAGAGACTTTCGTCAAGTGTTCGCCGATCGACGGCCGGCGCCTGGCCGAGGTTGCGCGCGGCGGCGAGGCCGACATCGATGCCGCCGTCAGGAGCGCGCGTGCCGCCTTCGTCGACGGCCGCTGGGCCGCGAAGTCGCCGGCCGCACGCAAGAAGATCCTGCAGCGTTTTTCCGACAAGATCCTCGCTGCGAAGGACGAACTCGCGCTGCTCGAATGCCTGGACATGGGCAAGCCGATCGGCGACGCGCTCGCCGTCGACGTGCCGAGCACGGCGCGCACGATCGCCTGGTATGCCGAGGCCATCGACAAGGTCTATGACGAGATCGCGCCGACCGGGCCCAACGCGCTGGCACTGATCACACGCGAGCCGATGGGCGTGATCGGCGTCATCGTGCCCTGGAACTACCCGATGATCATGGCGGCCTGGAAGCTCGGGCCGGCGCTGGCCACGGGCAATTCGGTCGTGCTCAAACCGAGCGAGAAGAGCCCGTTCACCGCCCTGCGCCTGGCCGAGCTCGCGGTCGAGGCCGGCATTCCACCCGGGGTCTTCAATGTCGTGCCGGGCTACGGCCAGGAGGCCGGCGAGGCGCTGGCCCTGCACATGGACGTCGACGCGATCGGCTTCACCGGCTCCACGCGCACCGGCCGCCGCATGCTCGAGTACAGCGGGCGCAGCAACCTGAAGCGGGTCTACAACGAGCTCGGCGGCAAATCGGCCTTCGTCGTCTTCGAGGACTTCGCCGACCTCGAGCGCGCCGCGCGCACCGTCGCCGGCAGCATGTTCTACAACCAGGGCGAGAGCTGCAACGCACCCTCACGCGTGCTGGTGCACGAGAGCGTGGCCGACCGCTTCGTCGAGATCGTCGCCGCCGAAGCACCGAAATACCGGCCGGCCGATCCGCTGGACCCGACCACGGCCATGGGCGCGCTGGTCGACGAGACCCAACTGCGCACGGTGCTGGGTTATATCGAGGCCGGTCTCGCCGAAGGCGCACGCTGCGTCACCGGTGGCCAGCGGGCCCGCACCGAGACCGGCGGCTTCTACGTCGAGCCGACCGTTTTCGATCGCGTCGACAACGGCATGAAGATCGCACGCGAGGAAATCTTCGGCCCGGTCATGAGCGTGATCCGTTTCAAGACCGAGGCCGAGGCGATCGCGTTGGCCAACAACTCGACCTACGGCCTGCAGGCCAGCGTCTGGAGCGACCAGCTGAACCGCGCGCACCGTGTGGCACGGGCGCTGCGCGCCGGGACCGTGCACGTCAACCAGTACGACGAGGACGACATCACCGTGCCGTTCGGCGGCTACAAGCAGAGCGGCAACGGGCGCGACAAATCGCTTCACGCGCTGGACAAATATACCGAGCTCAAGACCACCTGGCTGCGCATCGATGCCCAGTGATCCCAACCTCGCCGCCGAGCTCGGGCAGCGCCTGCAATCTGCCGGCGTGCATACGCTGCTGGTGCAGTTTGCCGACGTTCATGGCACGGCCAAGGGCAAGCTGGTGCCCGTGGCGCACCTGGACGACGTGCTGCAGGTCGGCGCCGGCTTTGCCGGGCCGTCGATCTGGGGCACCGGCCTGCCGCGCACCGGGCCAAGATCGGAGTACTACGCACGTGGCGACACCTCGACGGTGCAGCCGCTGCCTTGGATGCCAGGGGTGGCGCGTATCCTGGCAGACGGCTTCGTCGACGGCCAGCCCTTTGCATGCTGCCCGCGCCAGGTGCTGCGCCGTGCGACGGCACGCTTGGCCGAGCGCGGATGGCAGCTGCGCACCGGGATCGAGCCCGAGTTCTTCCTGCTGAAGAAGGCCGGCGAGCGCTGGCTTCCCGCCGACGACGACGACCGGCTCGACAAGCCGTCCTACGACCTGAAGTCGCTGTCGCGCCAGGCCGGGTTTCTGCAGGCCTTGAACTCGGCCCTCACGGCCTGCAGCATGGACGTGCTGCAGCTCGACCACGAGGACGCGCAGGGCCAGTACGAGGTCAATTTCGCCTACGCCGAGGCGCTGGCGAGTGCCGACCACGTGATGCTGTTCAAGCTGGCGGCGCATGCACTGGCCGAGGCCCGCGGCCTGGTCTTCTCGATGATGCCCAAGCCCTTTGCCAACCAGCCGGGTAGCGGCCTGCACTTCCACGTCTCGCTCTGGGACGGCGAACGCTGCCTGTTCGACGCCGCTGCACCGGGCGCGCCGCTGTCGCCCCTCGGTCGTCACTTCGTCGGCGGCGTGCTGGCCCATGCGGCGGCACTGACCGCGATCGCGGCGCCGACCGTCAACTCGTACAAGCGCCTGACTGTCGGCGAGTCGCTGTCGGGCACGACCTGGGCCCCGGCCTACGTCGCGCAGGGGCCCAACAACCGCACCGCGCTCGTGCGCACCCTGCCCGGCCGCTTCGAATGGCGCGTGCCGGACGCGAGCGCGAATCCCTACCTCGCCACCGCCGCGCTGATTGCCGCCGGGCTGGACGGCATCGACCGCGCCATCGACCCCGGGCCCGACTGCACCGACGACCTGTTCGAATTGTCGGTCGCGCAGATCGCCGAGCGCGGCATCGCCGTGTTGCCGCAATCGCTGGCCGGAGCCGTCGATGCACTCGAAGCCGATGCGGTGATCGGCGCGGCGCTCGGCAGCGAGCTGCAGCGCGAGTTCGTCCGCCTGAAGCGGGCCGAATGGCTCGAGTACGCACGCCACGTCAGCGCGTGGGAGCTCGCGCGTTACGTCAGCGCCTTCTGAATGACGCTCCCTCACCGGCCGCCACTGCTGGCCTATGCGAGTCTGGCTGCCAGCATGGCCCTGGTCGGCAGCTATGTCGGTCTGTCCAAGCTGCTGGTGGCCACCTTCCCGGTTTTCCTGCTCGCGTGGCTGCGTTTCGGCATCGCTGCGGTCGCGATGGCGCATTGGGTCCGGCGCGTGGCGGGCGAGCCGGCGCTGTCGCCGCACGACCGCAAGCTGATGTTCTGGGAGAGCTTCCTCGGCAACTTCCTGTTCTCGATCTGCATGCTGTTCGGCGTGGCCGCGACCTCGGCGCTGGCCGCCGGCGTGGTGATGGCCGCGATCCCGGCTGCGGTCGCGGTGCTGTCGCGCATCTTCCTCGGCGAGCGCATCGCGCGCCGTGTCCAGGCCGCCATCGCCTGTGCGGCAGCGGGGATCCTGCTGCTGGCGCTGGCGAAGGCGCCGGCCGGCGCTGGCCAGGCCGATGCACCGTGGTGGGGTTATGCCCTGCTGCTCGGCTCGGTGATCTGCGAGGCGAGCTACGTGGTGATCGGCAAGCGGCTGACGGGCAACGTTTCGCCGCGCCGCATCAGCGCGCTGATCAACCTCTGGGGTCTGGTGCTCGTGACGCCGCTCGGCCTGTGGCAGGCCCTGAGCTACGACTTCGCCAGCGTCAGGCCGCCGACCTGGGGCTTGCTGCTCTTCTACGCGATCGCCGCCAGCATGGTCACGGTGTGGCTGTGGATGCGTGGCCTGCAGCACGTGCCGGCGCCGCAGGCCGGCGTGTTCACGGTGATGCTGCCGGTGAGCGCCGCATTGGTCGGCGTGCTGTTCCTCGGCGAGCCTTTCGGCTCGTCCCACATCGCCGCCTTTGCGCTCGCCCTGATCGGCCTGTTGCTGGCGACCTGGCCGTCACGCAACGCTATGCGGGCGTTCGCCGAACCTGGCCGTAGGTCCTGAACTTCTCGATCACCTCGGCCATCTGCGCACTCGACAGCACGGCCGGCTCGCCGACGGCCAGGGCCTTGAGGTAGACCTCGCACAACGACTCGACCTCGATCGCGATCTTCATCGCATGCTGCAGCGTGGTGCCACCGGCGACCAGGCCATGGTTGGCCATCAGGCAGGCCTGGCGATCCCGGAACGCCGCACCGACGGCGGCCGACAGCGCCTCGGTGCCGAACAGGTGATACGGCGTGCACGGCACGCTGTCACCGCCGGCGACCGCCACCATGTAGTGGAAGGCCGGCAGGTCGCGGCGCAGGCAGGCGACCGCGGTGGCGTGCACCGAGTGCATGTGCACCACCGCGTTGAGGTCGGCACGCGCCGCATAGACCGCGCGGTGGAACGGCCATTCGGTCGAGGGCTGCCAGGCACCGTCGACCGCACCGTCGTCGCCCAACCAGACGAAGTCGCCGGGCGTCAGCTCGTCCGGTGCCATCCCGGTCGGCGTGATCCAGAAGCCGCCTTCCGCGCGCACACTGAGGTTGCCGGTGCTGCCGCGGTTCAGGCCGAGCGCATCGAGGCGCTTGACCGCTGCTGTGGCGGCATCGCGCAGGGCGGGGTCGGCGGGGTTGGTCATGATCCGAGACTCGCGATCCCGGCGGCATCGGCGGCAACGACGCCGCGTTCGGTGACCAGGGCCGTGACCAGCCGTGCCGGCGTGACGTCGAAGGCGGGGTTGGCGGCGGCGCTGCCGTCGGGCACGAGCTGGACTTCGACCGCATCGCCGCGGGCATCGCGTCCGACGATGTGAGTCACCTCGCGCGCGTCGCGTTCCTCGATCGGCACCTCGCGCACGCCGTCCTGCAGCGTGCGGTCGAGCGTCGACATCGGCATCGCGACATAGAACGGCACGCCGTTGTCGTGCGCCGCCAGCGCCTTGAGGTAGGTGCCGATCTTGTTGCAGACGTCGCCGCGCGCGGTCACGCGGTCGCAGCCGACGATGACCGCATCGACCCGGCCCTGTTGCATCAGATGGCCGCCCGCGTTGTCGGCGATCACGGTGTGGGCGATGCCCTCCTCGCGCAGCTCGAACGCCGTCAAGCTCGCGCCCTGGTTGCGCGGCCGGGTCTCGTCGACCCAGACATGCACGGCCATGCCGGCGGCATGCGCCTTGTAGATCGGCGCCAACGCCGTGCCCCAGTCGACCGTGCCCAGCCAGCCGGCATTGCAGTGAGTCAGGAGATGGAGTCGGCCGCGCTCGCGTGGCCGCAGCGCCCGCAGCAGCGCCAGCCCCTGATCACCGATCGCCGCGTTGGTGGCCACGTCGGCGTCGGCGAGCTGCGCCGCGAAGTCCCAGGCCGCACCGGCACGCTGCCCCGCCGGCAGCAGGCCGACGATCTGCATCGCGCGGTCGACGGCCCATGCCAGGTTGACCGCCGTGGGACGCGCGCGCTTCAACCGCTGTGCGGCGTCGGCGAGCACGCCGTCCGACGGGTCCTGGCCGGCCTGCAGTGCCAGCCCGTAGGCCGCGGTGACACCGATCAGGGGCGCCCCACGCACCGCCATGTCGACGATCGCGCGCACGACCTGTGCAAGCGTCGACAGACGCAGGATCTCGACCCGATGCGGCAGGCACCGCTGGTCGAGCACGCAGACCGCGTGGCCCTGCGGTGCAGGCCAGATCGTGCGTGTCGCGCGCCCGTCGATCCGCACGCTAGAGCACCCGGGCGGCGACGGCCTTCAGCCGCTCGACCATTGCCGGGTCGCGCGCGGCCGGCGCGGTGATCAGCGCCGATGTCAGGGCATGCCGGCAGGCGCAGGACGGCGCCGAGGCATCGGCCGCGATGCGGCTGGCCAGCGTCGACACCAGCGTGCGGGCATGCTCGGCATTGCTCAGCAGCACCTGGATCACGGCGTCGACGGTCACGGCGTCGTGCCCCGGGTGCCAGCAGTCGAAGTCGGTCACCATCGAGACCGAGCAGTAACAGATCTCGGCCTCGCGCGCGAGGTAGGCCTCGGGCAGGTTGGTCATGCCGACCACGCTGCAGTTCCAGGCACGGTAGAGCGCGCTTTCGGCCAGCGTGCCGAACTGCGGGCCTTCCATCGCCACATAGGTGCCGCCGCGCGCCCACGGCGTGGTGCCGCCGCCGAGCGCCCGCGCGACATGGTCGCCCAGGCGCGGGCACACCGGGTGTGCCATCGAGACATGGGCCACCAGACCGGTGCCGAAGAAGGACTTGGCACGCTGCGTCGTGCGGTCGATGAACTGGTCGACGATGACGAAGGTGCCCGGTGGCAGGTCGGCGCGCAGTCCGCCGACGGCGCTGAGTGACAGCACGTCGGTCACGCCGAGCGACTTGAGCGCTGCGATGTTCGCGCGGTAGTTCACGTCCGACGGCGGGATGCGGTGCCCGCGCCCGTGGCGCGGCAGGAACGCCAGTTCGGCCTCGCCCAGCCGGCCGAGGAAGATCTCGTCCGAAGGCGCGCCCCAGGGCGTGTCGACCGCCACCCAGCGGGTCTCGGTCAGCCCCGGCAGGTCGTACAGGCCGCTGCCGCCGATGATGCCGAGCCGGCGCGGTGACGGGCCGACGGTCTCAGGCTGCATGCAGGGCCTCCTCGTAGAGCTTCAGGTATTCACGTGCCGGCCCGTGCCAGGAGAAGTCCTGTGCCATCGCCCGCGTGATGAGCTGCCGCCGCCGCAGCGGGTCGCGCCAGGCGTCGATCGCGCGGCGCAGCGCGTGCGCGAGCGCGCCCGGGGCCGCGTGATCGAAGGTGAAGCCGGTCGCCGTCTCGTCAGTGGCATCGACGACCGTGTCGGCGAGCCCGCCGACACGGCGCACCACGGGCAAGGTGCCGTAGCGCAGCCCGTAGAGCTGGGTCAGCCCGCAGGGCTCGAAGCGCGACGGCACGAGGATCATGTCGGCGCCTGCCATCAGCCGGTGCGCACGCGCCTCGTCGTAGCCGATGTGGACCGCCACCCGGCCCGGGTGAGCCGCCGCCGCCATGCGGAACGCGGCCTCGAGCGCCGGTTCGCCGGCACCCTGGACGACCAGCTGCGCACCTTGCTCCAGGGCTTGCGGCAGCGACGACAGGATCAGGTCCAGACCCTTCTGCGAGGACAGTCGGCTCAGCGCCAGCAACAGCGGCGCCTGCGGGTCCGCCGCGAGGCCGAACTCGGCCTGCAGCGCGCCCTTGCAGGCGGCCTTGCCATCGGGCTGCTCCGTGCTGTAACGCGCGGCGATCGCCGGGTCGGTCGCCGGGTTCCAGACTGCGGGGTCGATGCCGTTGAGGATGCCCGAGACGGCCGCACCGCGGCCGCGGATGACACCATCGAGGCCGCAGCCGAACTCGTGCGTCGCGATCTCGCGCGCGTAGGTCGGGCTGACCGTCGTGATGCGGTCGGCGAACTTGAGCCCCGCCTTCATGAACGAGAGCTGGCCGTGATACTCGAGACCGGCGGGCGACATGAAGGTCGAGGACAGGCCGAGCAGCGCGCTGTCTTCGTGCGGAAACAGGCCCTGGTAGGCCAGGTTGTGCACGGTGTAGATCGAACGCACCGTGCCGGACGGATGCGCCTGCAGGTAGGCGCAGCTCATCGCGGCGTGCCAGTCGTGGGCATGGACGATATTTGGCTGCCAGCCGGCATCGAGCTCGCCGGCACCGATCTGGGCCGCGACCCAGCCCAGCAGACCGTAGCGCTGCAGGTTGTCGGGCCACTCCGAGCCGTCGCTCGCCTGGTACGGCCCGCCGCCACGCCGAAACAGCAGCGGCGCGTCGACCAGGTAGACCTGCAACTTCGTTCCCGGCATGCGCCCGCGCAGCAGGCGCACGCGCGACGCGCCGAAGCAGGCGCCGAGATCGATGACCGGCTTGGCGTGCAGCACGGCGTCGAGCATCTGCGGCATGCCCGGCAGCAGCAGGCGGACGTCGGCTCCGGCGTCGGCCAGCGCCACTGGCAGCGCAGCCACCACGTCGGCCAGACCGCCGGTCTTGACGAGCGGAAAGATCTCCGCGGCAACGTGCAGGATCCGCATCAGGCGTCGACGCCCTGCTCCTGGGCCGCGATCGCCTCGAGCATCTCGCGCGTGACCAGCGTGATGCCGCTCTCCGTGCGGTAGAAGCGCTTGGCATCGTCCACGGCGTTCTCGCCGATGACCATGCCATCGGGAATGCTGCAGGAGCGGTCGATGACCACCCGGTGCAGCCGCGCGCCGCGACCCACCGTCACGCTGGGCAGCAGCACGCTCCAGCTCACGCTGGCGTAGGAATGGACCCGCACCTGCGAGAACAGCAGGCTGCGGTAGATCGAGCCCGAGACGATGCAGCCGCCGGACACGGTGGATTCGATCGCCATGCCGCGCCGGTCGTCCTGGTTGTGCACGAACTTGGCCGGCGGCAGCTGTGGCTGGTAGGTCCAGACCGGCCAGCGGGTGTCGTACAGGTTGAGCAGTGGATCGGTGGCGGTCAGGTCGATATTGGCGTCCCAGTAGGCGTCGATGGTTCCGACGTCGCGCCAGTAGGGCTCCAGGCCCATGCGCTTGCCGACGCAACTGAGCTCGAACGGATGTGCCGCCGCCTTGCCCTGGCGCACCGCGCGCGGAATGATGTCCTTGCCGAAATCGTGGGTCGACGCCGGATCGTTGATGTCGCGTTCGAGTTCCTTGTAGAGGTAGCGCGCGTTGAAGATGTAGATGCCCATGCTGGCCAGGGCGCGGTCGGGCTTGCCGGGCATGGGCGGCGGGTTCTCCGGCTTCTCGACGAACGCGGTGATGTTGCGCCGCTCGTCGATCGCCATCACGCCGAAGGCCTTGGCCTCCTCGCGGTCGACCTCGATGCAGCCCACGGTGACCTCGCGCCCGAGCGCCACATGGTCGGCCAGCATGACGGCGTAGTTCATCTTGTAGATGTGGTCACCTGCCAGCACGACGACGTAATCGGCGCCGTAGGCGGCCAGGATGTCCTGGTTCTGGTAGACCGCATCGGCGGTGCCGCGATACCAGGATTCCTCGTCCACGCGCTGCTGCGCCGGCAGCAGATCGACGAACTCGTTCATCTCCGGCCGCAGGAAGGCCCAGCCGCGCTGCAGGTGGCGCAGCAGGCTGTGGCTCTTGTACTGGGTGATGACGCCGATGCGCCGGATGCCGGAATTCAGGCAGTTCGACAGCGCGAAGTCGATGATCCGGAACTTGCCGCCGAAATAGACCGCCGGCTTGGCGCGGCTGTCGGTCAGGCTCTTGAGCCGGCTGCCGCGGCCGCCGGCAAGCACGAGCGCGATGGCTCGCTTGGGCAGGTCCAGGCTCTGGGCCAGTTCATGCGGGGTCATGAGCGCTCCTTGGATGTGTCCTTGCTGCCACAGGTGCAAGCATGCACGAAATTGGCGTCGATTCGCCACGTGTCTCGTCAAGGAAACTCCACGTCCACACGGCAAAATCGATGGTCACCCACTCGTGCCCTCCCCATGTCAGACGACACCGACATCGCCCCGGTCTGCGCCCTGCCCGTCGCCGTCGACCGGCAACTGCTCAATGTCCTGGGGGTCGCGCCCAAGCAGGCCTCCAACGGCGACCTGATGCGCGCCGTGGCCCAACTCGCACGCGAGCAGCTGTCGCGCCGCTGGGTCGCCACCGACGCCGCCGATCGCACCGCCAAGGCACGCCGGGTCTATTACCTGTCGATGGAATTCCTGATGGGCCGCACGCTCGGCAATGCCCTGGCCGCGCTCGACCTGCAGGCCGACGCACAGGCCGCCGTACAGCGCCATGCGGCGACGATGGAGGACATCGCCGACCAGGAGGCCGACGCGGCCCTGGGGAATGGCGGCCTCGGCCGCCTGGCGGCCTGCTTCCTCGATTCGATGGCCACGCTCGGCCTGCCCTCGTTCGGCTACGGCATCCGCTACGAGTACGGCATGTTCGCCCAGACGATCGCCGGCGGGCGCCAGATCGAGCATCCCGACCCCTGGCTGGAAGATGGCACGCCATGGGAGTTCCCTCGAGCAGGGTTGGCCTACCCGGTGCGCTTCGGCGGGCATGTCGAACCCCCGGCCGCGGCCGGCAAGGCGCCGACCTGGCACCACGCGGTCGAGGTCAATGCCAAGGCCTTCGACATGGTCGTGCCCGGCCACGGCACCGAGCGGGTCAGCACGTTGCGCCTGTGGAAGGCTGCAGCACCGGCCCACATCGACCTGAACGCCTTCAACACCGGCGACTACGCACGCGCGGCCGAGTTCAAGAATGCGTTCGAGAATATCTCCTGGGTGCTCTACCCCAACGACAGCACGCCGGCCGGGCGCGAGCTGCGGCTGAAGCAGGAGTACTTCTTCACCTCGGCCTCGATCCAGGACATCCTCGTGCGCCACCTCGCCGAGCACGGGACGCTGGTGAATCTTGCCGACCAGGTCGCGATCCACCTCAACGACACCCATCCGGCCATCGGCGTGGCCGAGCTGATGCGGCTGCTGGTCGACGAACATGGCTTCGAGTGGAGCTTCGCCTGGGCACAGACCCAGAAGGTGTTCAGCTACACCAACCACACGCTGATGCCCGAGGCGCTGGAGACCTGGCCGGTGGCGCTGATGCAGCAGGTGCTGCCGCGCCACATGGACATCATCTACCGCATCAACCAGGAATTCCTCGACTTCGCGGCACGCCAGCGGGCGGGCGACCTCGGCTTCCTGCAGCGGTTGTCGCTGATCGGCGAGAACGGCGAGAAGCGCGTGCGCATGGCACACCTGTCGATCGTCGGCAGTCACAAGGTCAACGGCGTGTCGGCCCTGCACTCCGAGTTGCTCGTGCAGACCATCTTTGCCGACTTCGCGAGCCTGTGGCCCGATCGTTTCACCAACATGACCAACGGCGTGACACCACGGCGCTGGCTGGCCCAGGCCAACCCGGGCCTGGCGACGCTGCTCGACCGCACGATCGGCACGGGCTGGCGGCGCGACCTCGACGCCCTGCGCCAGCTCGGCGCGCACGCCGACGATCCCGCCGTGGCCACGGCCTTCCTGCAGGTCAAGCGCAGCAACAAGGCGCGGCTCGCGGCCTACGTCCAGCACACGACTGGCGTGGCGATCGACCCGGCCAGCCTGTTCGACGTGCAGGTCAAGCGCATCCACGAGTACAAGCGCCAGTTGCTCAACGTACTGCATGTGGTGGCGCGCTGGCAGGCCATCCTCGCCGACCCCAAGGGCGACTGGGTGCCGCGCACTTTCGTCTTCGCCGGCAAGGCGGCGTCGAGCTACCACATGGCCAAGCAGATCATCCGGCTGATCCACGACGTCGGGGCGGTCATCAACCGCGACCCGGTCATCGCCGGGCGGCTGAAGGTGGTGTTCGTCCCGAACTACGGCGTCTCGGTGGCCGAGGTGATCATGCCGGCGGCCGACCTGTCGGAGCAGATCTCCACCGCCGGCACCGAGGCCTCCGGCACCGGCAACATGAAGCTCGCGATGAACGGCGCGCTGACCATCGGCACCGACGACGGCGCCAACATCGAGATCCGCCAGCAGGTCGGCGACGACAATATCTTCATCTTCGGTCTCAAGACCGCCGAGGTCCTGGCCACGCGCCAAGGCGGGTACGACCCGCAAGCCCTGGTGCAGGCACAGCCGGCGCTGAAGGCCGTGCTCGACGCGCTCGCCGGCGGCGCGTTCTCGCACGACGAGCGCGATCGATACCTCCCGCTGGTCGACTCGCTGCTTTACAGCGACCACTACCGGCTGCTCGCCGACTTCGCCGACTATGTCGCAACGCAGAAGCGCGTCGATGCGCTCTATCGCGACCCGCGCGCCTGGGCGCGCAAGGCGATGCTCAATGTCGCGGGCATGGGCACCTTCTCGTCGGACCGGACGATCTCGCAGTACGCGCGTGAAATCTGGCATGTCGAAGGCCGCTGACGCGCTGCAGACGGGCCACCCCTGGCCGATGGGCGCCACGGTCGAAGCCGGTGGCGTCAACTTCGCGGTGTTCTCGGCCCATGCCGAACGCATCGAGTTGTGCCTGTTCGACGACGCCGGGCGCGAGGAGCTGGCGCGGCTGCCGCTGCCCGGCCGCTCGGGCGACGTCTGGCACGGGTTCCTGCCAGGCGCCGCCGCCGGCCTGGTCTACGGGCTGCGCGCGCACGGGCGCTGGGCCCCGCGCGAGGGCCATCGCTTCAATCCGCACAAGCTGCTGCTCGACCCGTGGGCGCGCGAGATCGTCGGCGAGTTCGAGTGGCGTGACGAGCAGTTCGGCCACGACCGCGCGGCGCCCGACCACATGGATCTGCGCGACAACGCGGCCTGTGCGCTCAAGGCCCGGGTCGTCGGCGAACACGCCGATCGCGCACACGACGGGCCGCTGCAGACGTCGATCCACGATACGGTGCTGTACGAACTGCACGTGCGTGGATTCACGATGCAGCATCCCGGCGTGCAGCCGGCGCTCAGAGGCACCTATGCCGGGCTCGCCAGTCCGGCGGCGATCGCACACCTGCGGCAGCTGGGCGTGACGGCCGTCTGCCTGCTGCCCGTGCAGCAGCACCTCGACGAGGAGCGCCTGGGCCGGCTCGGCCTGCGCAACTACTGGGCCTACAACACGATCGGCTTCTTCTGCCCCGAGCCGCGCTACGCCGCCGCGCGCGATGGCCCCGGCGTGCGCGCTGAATTCCGCTCGATGGTGCGGCACCTGCATGCAGCCGGCATCGAGGTGATCCTGGACGTGGTCTACAACCACACGGCCGAGACCGACGCGCGCGGCCCGCACCTGAGCTGGCGCGGTCTGGACGACCGCAGCTGGTATCGCCATGCCGGCGATGGCCACTACGACGACCTCAGCGGCTGCGGCAATGCGCTCGACCTGCGCCAGCCGCGTGTCCTGCAGATGGTGCTCGACAGCCTGCGCTTCTGGGTCCAGGAGATGCACGTCGACGGCTTCCGCTTCGACTTCGCCACCGTGCTCGGCCGTGGCGACCATGGTTTCCAGCGCGAGCACGCGTTCTTTGCCGCACTGGCGCAGGACCCGGTGCTGTCGCGCGTCAAGCTGATCGCCGAACCCTGGGATCTCGGCCGCAGCGGCTACCGCTTGGGCGAATTCCCGGCCGGATGGCTGGAATGGAACGACCGCTTCCGCGACACGATGCGCGCCTTCTGGCTCGGCCACCCGAGTTCATGCGGCGAGTTCGCGCAGCGGCTCTGCGGCTCGTCGGACCATTTCCGCGTGCGCGGGCGGTCGCCCGCCGAGAGCGTCAACTTCGTCGTCGCACACGACGGGTTCACGCTTGCCGACCTGGTGAGCTACGGCCACCGGCACAACGACATGAACGGCGAGCACAACCGCGACGGCCATGGCCACAACCTGAGCACGAATTTCGGCGTCGAAGGCCCGAGCAGCGACCCGGCCGTGCGTGGGCACCGCGCGCGTGCGCAGCGGGCCCTGCTGGCCTGCACGCTGCTGGCGCAGGGCACGCCGATGCTGGCCGCCGGCGCCGAGCTCGGCCATACCCAGCACGGCAACAACAACGCGTACTGCCAGGACAGCGAGCTGACCTGGCTCGCCTGGCACGGCGCCGACACGGCGCTGGCGGCCTTCACGGCACGTGTCATCGAGATCCGGCGCCGGCTGCGGCCGCTGGACGGGCGCTGGTACGACGGTGCACCGGCTGCCGACGGCCGAACCGACGTCACTTGGCGCCGGCCCGACGGCGGCGAGATGAGGATCGGCGACTGGCATGACGGCCATCGCCGCGCACTGACCGTGCTGATCGGCGACCCTGGCGTGCCGGGTCCACCGCTGGTGCTGCTGGTCAATGCGCATGCACACGACCTGGAGTTCCATTTGCCGCCCGGCCGCTGGGGCGTCGTGCTCGATACGGCCGGCGAACACCCAGCAGTCGAAACGGCGGCGCACGGCCG
>Ga0209682_10000258_pt1 | contig 18328 bp, 14 predicted proteins | sample DOMMetBare2Fresh_2_FD_187471 | JGI IMG/M metagenome (GOLD analysis project Ga0209682, IMG submission 187471) | Wetland sediment microbial communities from St. Louis River estuary, USA, under dissolved organic matter induced mercury methylation -... | ecosystem: Environmental > Aquatic >... | reverse complement strand
CGCGGATGCCCCTGGTGAGCGATCTCGTCTTCCGCGGGCTCGGGTTCCCGCAGAACGTTTTACACAGGATTCAGGGGGACAGGCGGTCGATCCGCGGCGAGGTGGCCCGCGCCTATCGCTGGCCGCTGCGTACCTGGGCCGACCGTGTCGCGCCTCTCGGATTGGCGCGGATGGTGCCGGATCGGCCCGGCCACCGGAGCATGGAGGCGCTTCTCGTGGGAGATGCCTGGGTGAAGTCCTTCCCGGGTCCGGTCGCACTGGTGTGGGGAATGCGCGATCCGATCCTCGGGAAAGCCCTGCGGCGCCACGAGCGGGCCTTCCCGGAGGCCCCGGTCACGCGGACCGAGGCCGGTCATTTTCTGCAGGAAGAGGTTCCGGAGGAGCTGGCCGCCGCCGTCGCGGACGTGGCGCGGCGGGCGGCGGCCAGCTAGACACCCGGGCATAAATGCCCGGGCTAGCAGCGGCGCCGGGTGAACCCGGCTTCAAGCCCCATTCATGGGGCGCTGCTGATAGCCCTCGCCGGGTGGTAGCCGCCGGCCTCGCAGCTTATCCAAACGGTATTGCGGTTAGCTGGGGCGTTACAAGACCGAGGAGCTCTGCTGTCAGATCATCCGGTGAGCGTCCGGCCCCTCGTGCCTCTCCCTCTTGCAGATGCCGTGCCAGCTTCATCCCCGTAGCGCCCGGTCGAGATCTTCCAGGATGTCGTCCACCGCCTCGATTCCCACCGCGTAGCGCACCAGGCTGTCGCTCAAACCGATCTTCTTCCGGTCCTCCGCGCTGATCCCGGAATGGCTGGAGAGCGCCGGGCGCGTGATCAGGCTCTCGACGCCGCCCAGGCTGACCGTCTTGCGCGGGATATGGGTCCTCTCGATGAAGCGGGCGGCGGCGTCCTCTCCCCCATCGAGCTCGAAGCTCACCACGCCGCCGAACCCGTCGAACAGCTCGCGCGCCCGCTCGTGCCGCGGATGGCTCGGGAGCCCCGGATAGTTGACCTGGGTGATTCCGGGGGCGGTGGAGAGGAAGGTCGCGAGCCGCAAGGCGCTCTCGTTCTGGTGGCGCACCCGCAGGGCGAGCGTCTTCATCCCCCGGTGCAGCAGGAAGCAGGTGTTCGGATCGAGCGAGCCGCCGAGGTGGTTGACCTTGTGGCGCACCTTCTCCACCAGATCGGCCCGGCCGATCACCGCGCCCGCCACGATGTCGGAATGGCCGTTCAGATACTTCGTGCAGCTATGAAGCGACAGATCGTAACCATGCTCCGCGGGCCGGAAGTTGACCGGCGACGCGAACGTGTTGTCGATCAGCGAGACCAGCCCGTGCTCTCGGGCGAACCGCGCGACCGCCACCAAGTCCAGGACCTCCAGGAGCGGATTGGTCATCGTCTCGACGTAGATCGCCCGGGTGGTCTCCCGCAGATGCTCGGCCCACGTCTCCGGCTTGTCGGCGTCGATGAAGGTGCAGGAGATGCCGTACGCCGGGAGGTCGTGGGTGATGACGTCGTGCGTCCCGCCATAGAGGGAGGAATGGGCCAGCAGATGGTCGCCGGCCGAGAGGACGGTCAGCAGGCTGGTCGAGATGGCCGCCATGCCGCTCGCCGTGACCAGCGCCGCCTCGGCGTTCTCCAGGGCCGCGAGCTTGGCATGGAGGACGAGGTGGTTGGGGGTGTTGTTGAGACGGATGTACTGGATGTCGTGGTAGCTGGTGGTCGGCCCGCCCTCATAGAGGGTGGACTGGAAGATCGGCATCGCCACCGCCCCCTCGATGCGAGGCTCCGGCTCGCCGGCATGAATCAGCTTGGTGTCGATCTGGGTCATGGGTGGGATTCTAACGTCTCCGAAGCCGCGAAGATCGTCAGGCAGACCGCCTGCCCGACGACCCGCATCTGGGGCCGGCGGCCAGAGACCCGCTCGCTCTCCCGGAGGAGGGTGAGGAATCCCTCTCCCCGGGATTCCATATAGCTGCGGCTGGTCACCGGACTGGCGTAGTCGCGCATGAAACCCGCCAGAAGCTGGTTGCGGCGCATCGGCTGGCAGCCACGATAGAGGTCCTCGACTGTCAGCGAGTTGTGGAGCCCACCGGGATTCCAGATTTCAACTCGATCCGGAAACAGGAACACGCGAACCTGGGAGCCCTCGAGCTCGTAGTCCCGATGCACCAGTGCATTGACGATTCCTTCCTGGAGGGCTACGAGCGAATAGGTCTCCAGATCGAGACGCCCTGTCGCATCCTTTCGGGATGGCCGGGCGATCAGAGGCGAGGACCGGAAATACTGAAGCATCTGCTCAATCTGCTCGGGAAGCGGGCCATAGATCCGGCGGGCATCGGCGGTTGTACCGTCGGCCACATCGCCCAGATAGGCCGCCACGTCGATGAAGGCACCGTTGAAATGAGCATCCGGCCGCTCCGAAAACAGGAGAGCCCCGAGCATCGTCGTCCGCAACTCCCCGGCCTCGTCCCGCACGGCGAGCTTCAAGTTCAGGTAAATCTGCGAGATGTCCACCCCTGCTTGATCCGGTGAGGCTCCGAACCGGCGTTCGTAGTAGGCATCGAACCGAAGTCGGTCCAGCGCCTCGATCCCCAACCGGAAGAGGGGCCTTTCCTCCGCCGGCACAGCCAACCGCCGAGCCGAGAGCAACCGCCCGAGTTGCTCCGGGGGGATGAGCGTGCGATGAGAGCCGACGCGCTTCAGGTACCGGCCATCCACGGTCGAGTGCACGTAGAACTTCGCCTTCGGGACCGTCACCTTCAGACAGAGAACCGGCTGGCTCTCGACATTCGGGAGATACAGCCAGTCCAGGAGAGGATCGATCCCCGGCCGGCAGTTGTTGAGGCAGAGGTTGACGACAAACTGCTCCAGCAGGTCCTGCTTGCTTTCGTCGATCCCGACGATCTCCCGGTTGTTGTTGACCCCGAAGAGGATGATCCCGCCCTCGGTGTTGGCCATGGAGACGAAGACTTCTGCGAGGGTGGTTGGCGTAGCTCCATCGCCCCAGGCAATCCGCACCTGGTCACCCCGGAAGACGACTTCCTTGAGCTCGAGAAAGAGGCCGGCGCCAGCAGCGATGTTGTTCAGGAGGAATGAAGTGTCGTTCATACGTTCATGATCATACTCGCCTTCAGCCCCTCTGGGTTCCCGAACCCAGAACGGGTAAACTGGCGGTGTGAACCGCCAAGCCCTCCTCGATTTCGTGCAAGAACTCCTGTGGAGACCGAGAAGCACCTCCCCCGAAAGAGCAGGGGAGCTCTTTCGAAAGCTTCCGGGCCGCGACGTCTTCGTACCTCGGCTCACGGGGTGGCTTGAGGAAAACAGGCTCGCGTTCCCGGAACCCATCAAAGCGGAGAATATCGACAGCCTCTACGACCCCGGTATCGACGTCCTGCTCAGCGGCACCCATTCCGGCGCCCAGGTAGGTTTTCAAGTCAAGAGTGACAACGACCTTCGCTCGAATGATTTCACCCTCCGCCTCAAGGCCCAGATCCAAGACGCTCATAGGACCACCGGGGTCGAGCTCATTGTCGTGGTCTTTGCCTGTGCTCCGACGAAGCAAAACCTCGGTAAGATCAAATGGTGGCAGAATTACGCCGTGACCCCATCCCGTCCTCAGATCCTCTGCCTGCTGCCAGAAAGAGTAGCCGGCCTGTATGAGCGCTTCGACTTCCCCATCGAGCCGATCTCCCTTCCTGAGCGGACCTGGGCAGGTTTCTTTCAAACGATCGGGAAACCCAACCTAGCCTCTTTCTACCTGGATACTTGGCCCGACTTGCCCCCAGATCAGCGCTTCCTTCCTCCCGAAGCGTTCGGCTCGATCCGCGAGTCCGTCAAGCAAAACCTCCTTACCTTCCTCGTCGGCTCTCCCGCCGCTGGGAAGACGTTCACCTCTTTGCAGCTCCTCTGGGAGGCCTTCCAGGAAGGACGCACCGTCCACTGGTTCACAGCCGCCGACGCCGAGCCCACGGATGGACCGATTCCTACAACCGCGCTTGGCCTGGTTGAGAAAACCGAGTTGAAGCGCCGCGTGGATGGGCTGTTGAGAACCCTCGGTTCCCCGCGAGACGGGCTCGACATCGTGAGCAGGTTCCTGGTCCCGGGCGCCCTCGTCTACATCGAAGATCCCTTCGGCAAGAGCGAGGAAGAGTATGTATGGTCTGAGTCTCGCCAGCTACGACTTCTTTGACCTCCAGCGTTTCGTGGAGGAGCTGGAAAGGAGCTCCGCTCGGGCGGGCTGCCGAATTCTCATCACCAGCCGGGAGGCACTCTTTCAGCGATGGCTCGGCGAGCTCAGGGCGGGTGGGCGGGAAGCGCCGCGATGCTCGGTGATGCGGCTGACACACGACGATTACCACCCAGGCCCTCTCTTTGATCATGCGGTCCTGTTAGCACGGTCACGGGGCTTGGCCGAACCCGAGGCGATTGGGAACGTGCTGGTGGAGCGTGTTGCGAGCCCCCTCGAGCTTGGCGTGCTGATCCGATCGCTGCCCCTTCATGCTGGAACTGCCGAGACCCAGGAAATCATCGCAGGTTGGGAGGGTGAGCTCCATACCAAAATCGAAGGGCGCATCGAACCAAAGGGCGACTGTGATGTGCTCGTTCTTCTGCTGATTGCTGCGTCTTCTGCATCCTCATACCAACATGAAAAACTGCACTCACCATCGGCAATGTACAGCAAACTTCATTTAGCCTTGAAACTTGAAGGAGATTCTTTCGCGACGTTCAATTCCATCATGAGCCGATTGAGTCCATTCCTCGCCCTGCAAGGGAAAACTCAGGCCGGATCCCAGCCATTTGAACCAAGTCATTCGGTCGTCCTGGATGCTATTAAAAAGCAACTTGCAACCCCCCAAGTTAGAACGCTGCTCCGCCAGATAGCTGTCGCTCTCCCGAATATCTCTCCGAGAGTCCTTTCGCCTCCGAAGAACGGCGTTTCGAGCATATCGAATATCCTCGGCCCTTGGTGTGATCATTTCCTAGTTGCGTTGTATCTTCTATCGCTCGGTGTGGCCCTCGATGGAGCGGCGGAAAGCGAAGCCTTCGAGAAACTCCTCTTTGCGCTCATCGGTTTCAGAAAAGCCGATTGCCTAAAGTTGATGGGGCTCTGGCAAGTCTTTCCAGATCGGCTCCGAACAAGGTTCTTCGAAGAGCTCCAGCGGGCCCCGCAGGAAGATCCATGGGACCTGCGGCGGGCGGCAGAGTTCCTTCCCCAAACAACTCTTGAACCAGCCGCTGCTTGGAAAGTTCTGGAGCTTCTGCTGGATGAGCCTCAAAGGGGAACCGGCACGTGGATGTTTCCGGTATTTCCCTGGGCCTACCTGTTCCGCCATCTCGGAGAAATACCGCATGGGCTCCAGGAAAAACTGGATGCTTGGGCCAGAGAGGATCCCGCCTTCTTCGTCTACGCAATGGCCAGGGGCCTGCTCTTTCACTGGGCCAATGTGCCCAGTCTCTGGCGCAGTTGTCTCTTCCACCCCAGTTGTCTCACGAGCGGGCGAGCTCGTGAGCGGCTCGTCGACATTACTGCCCAACATTGGACACGAGCCCCGCAGCCGTTCCGTGAACTCTTTGATTTTCTGGCGCGGAGCCCAGAGGCAACCCTCCGTGCTCTTGCCGGTTCCCAGGCTCTTTTTCATGCGGGTCAGCACCCTGACTTGGCGAGGTATGCGTTGGAGGCGAGCCATGACCCGGATCCAATGGTTGGCCTGGAAACCTTTCGTTGGGGCCAGGGAGATGAGACCCATCGCGCTGTTGCCGAAGAAATCCTCGAAGGGGCGCCCCCCGGGGTTGCGGCGGAAATCATGCTTGAGCTGCTCAAGAAGGACAATAGAGACGAGATCGCCCCATGGGAAAAGGAGGCTTTGACCCGCTGCGAGCGCCTCGGTGGGGGGGCTGCGAGAGCAGCCATCGCCTCTGCAGTCTTCGCTGGGAAGAAGCGCGCACATGATTTCGGCTACAATGTGGCCGACTCTCCCTTCGAGGAGCCGGAGATTGTTCGCGCAGCCTGGATTTGGAACCACCTGAGCAGCCGGCGAACGAATCCCCCGCTTTCGGATGATGACCTGAAAAGGCTGCTCCAGGGCCTCACACAGCCTCGGATTCGTGTTTGGTGTCTAACCTGTACTTCCTTCCACGCAAGAGAGTTGCCGGAAAGCTTCCAGCAATTTCTCTCCGGGCTCGGCGAAGCCTCAAAAGAGGCCTCTGAAGCGATTCGTGCAGGCGCCCGGAGGCGGAAAGCTCGGGGCGCGATCTCATTCGGCATTCACCGGCTGGTGGATTGAAGGCCCCGCACTCCCCTCGGCTGGCCAACTCGAGATCGGCATCGCGACCGCCCCCTTGATGCGAGGCTCCGGCTCGCCGGCGTGAATCACGCTTCGTGTCGATCCGGGTCATGCGGGGGGTTCTAACGTCTCCGGTTACCCTGGACGGACGGCCGCGTCAGAGCAAGAGCGGCGGAGGCGCTGCAGGATGCTTCAGCGGGGCCGCAGCACCGGGCCCCCAGACGCGAAGCCGTTGCCACAGATGAAGAAGAGAGAAGAGAGCAGATCCTACATCGAGCTCAGGATCAGCCTCACCAAGCTGGTCGACCCGGAACTCCGCCTCATGGCACAGATCCGCAATCCGGACGACGACTTCCATCCGTTCCCGCGGGGAACAGGCGGCCGGAAAAGCATCGCGAATATAAGAGAAGATCGCGGCAAAGAGGGGACGGCAAGAAGGAGTGGCCTCTGGAGCAGCGATGGAACCTGTGTAGCCCCACCAGACGCCGTCAACGGAAGAAACCACCTGGCCCAACTCCCCTGCCGAGTGACACGCGTAGGCGAAAACCGCGCGCCCCTTCAACAGAGCGTGGTCATCCCGCCCGAGGGCCTGCTCTCCGTCCTGGGCCAGCAATCGATCCTGACGCCCGTGCGTCATGGCGAAGAGGGGCTCCTCCCACGCCGTCAGGGCTGCCATCAGTTGAGCCCTGGTGGCCACCTCCGCAAGAAGGGCGTGCGCTCCCTCGGGCAGGAGGGTCTGCGCGACGGAAAGGTTCGCCTCCGTCGCGGCGTCGTAACGTGGTACGAAGAAAATCAATGGGGTACAGGGCGGTGGGCCGTACGCCGCAGAAAGTCGCGGGAAATTCGCAGGAGGTCTGACGAATACTGCCGCCCCACCTCATCCCCTTCTTCGATGTGGCGGGCGAGCTCATTCGCCGTATACACGTCGCCATCCACCGAGCGCCAGACGACGGTATCACCGGGGCTGACCTCGCGGATCAAGCCGGCCAGTGTATCTCGGCCGAGGCTCCGTCCCACCCCTTCCAGGAGCCAGGCGGTCGGGACACCCAGAAGCGTTCCCATCCCTTCCAGAAAGACCCGGAGCGACGGCGAGCGGGCCGCTGCGCGGCCCACGTCGATCTGGCGCAGAAAGCCCCATCGCGAGGACGGCCCAAAGACATACATGGCCAGCTCCTTCGGGTTGGGGATCTCCTCCGGCAGAGGAAGACGGCGGACGAGGCGCTGGACCTCCTCGTCACGCTGCGCGTGCTCGAGGGCTGTCAGATCATCCGCGAAGAGCCACGCTTCGATCTCGGGGACGGCACAGAAGACCTCGACAGGGGGATTGCCGAGCTGCTCCCGTGCCCGGGTCCGGGCATCCGGGACCGTGCTCTCGTCCAGATCGACCAACACCGCTCCCCGCCGCGAGGAATCGATCTCGTTCGCCAATCGGGCCGCCCGGTATTTCCCTGCGGCGACGAGGATGCGAACGCGTTGTGCCGGATAGCCGGCAGCCTCCAGCAGGGCGCGGACGATCTTCTCCCCCGTCCGCCCTTCGACCACCAGGTCCACGACGGACCCGGGATTGGAGAGAGACGAAGGATCGCTCGACGAAGTCATGGAAAGAGACTATCACGGCTCCCGAGAGCCCTCAGGAACAAGCCCCCCACTCCGGCGCGTTAACGAGACGGGCCTGGTCCCAAACGGGACACCCTCCCGCGAGGATATACTGGCCCCTTCCCGGCCCCCGTGACGGGCCGCCGGGTCCGCATCCGTTGGGGGAGAACCTCGCATGTCCATCTCCGAGCAGGAGACGCAGTCTACGCAGTCGCAGCCGCCGCATCCCAACTACCACCGCGTGATCATCCTGGGCTCCGGCCCCGCGGGGCTCACGGCGGCTCTCTATGCAGCACGTGCCGATCTGGCACCTTTGGTCCTCGAAGGGAACCAGCCGGGTGGCCAGCTCACCATCACCACCGAGGTCGAGAACTTCCCCGGCTTCCCCGAGGGGATTCTCGGGCCGGAGCTGATGGACCGCCTGCGCGACCAGGCGAAGCGGTTCGGCGCCAAGGTCAAGTTCGAGGCCGCCATCGAGGTGGACCTCTCGCACCGGCCGTTCACCATCCGCACCGACGAGGGCACCTACCGGTCGGACGCCCTGATCCTCGCGACCGGGGCGACCGCCAAGCTCGGCGGCGTCGCCGGAGAGACGGAGCTGATGGGCTACGGGGTCTCCGCCTGCGCGACCTGTGACGGCTTCTTCTTCCGCGGCAAGGAGATCGTGGTCATCGGCGGCGGCGACTCGGCGATGGAGGAGGCCATGTACCTCACCAAGTTCGCCAGCAAGGTCACGGTCATCCACCGCCGCCGCGAGCTGCGCGCCTCCCGCATCATGCAGGACCGCGCCTTCGCCAATCCCAAGATCGCCTGGATCTGGGACACCGTCGTCCAGGAGATCGTCGGCACCCGCGAGGGGGGGATCAGCGCCGTCAAGCTGCACAACAAGCAGACGGGCCTCGACTCCGAGTACCCCACCCAGGGGGTCTTCTTCGCCATCGGCCACGAGCCGAACACCTCCCTCTTCAAGGGGCAGGTCGAGATGAACGACGTGGGCTACGTCCACGTCCAGGATCCCAGCACGAGGACGAACATTCCGGGGGTCTTCGCCTGCGGCGACGCCGCGGACCCCATCTACCGGCAGGCGGTGACCGCCGCCGGCACCGGCTGCCGCGCGGCCATCGACGCCGAGCGCTGGCTCCAGGAGCTCCACGACTGATGTCCAAGTCCCAGCACATCAAGACACTCGGCGCGTTGAAAGAAAGCGGCTACCGGCCGCGCTCGATCCGGCTCGAGATCCGCGACAACCTCCGCCAACGCTTGAAGAACGGTGGCCCTCTCTTCCCCGGCATCCTGGGCTACGACCGCACGGTCATCCCGGCCGTGACCAACGCCCTCCTCGCCGGCCACGACTTCATCCTCCTCGGCCTCCGCGGGCAGGCGAAGACGCGCATCCTCCGCGCCCTCACCACGCTCCTCGACCCGGAGGTCCCGATGCTCGCCGGCTCGGAGCTCAACGACGATCCGCTCGCTCCGATCTCCGTCCCCGGCCAGCGGCTGGTGGCCGAGGCCGGCGACGACGCGCCGGTCGAATGGCTGCTGGCGGAGCAGCGCTACAACGAGAAGCTCGCGACGCCCGACGTCTCCATCGCCGACCTTCTGGGCGACATCGATCCGATCAAGGCGGCGACGCGCAAGCTGACCTTCGCGGACCCCGAGGTCATCCACTTCGGGATCATCCCGCGGACCAACCGGGGAATCTTCGCGATCAACGAGCTCCCCGACTTGGCACCGCGTATCCAGGTGGGCCTGTTCAACATCCTGGAAGAGCGCGACCTGCAGATCCGCGGCTTTCCCGTGCGCATCCCGCTCGACATCCTGATGTGCTTCTCCGCCAACCCGGAGGACTACACGAACCGCGGCAGCATCATTACGCCGCTCAAGGACCGCATCTCGTCGCAGATCCTCACCCATTACCCGCCGGAATCCCGCATCGCGGTCGACATCACCCGGCAGGAAGCCTGGACGGACCGCGACATCCCCGACGTGGTGATCCCCGACGACATCCGTCTGCTCATCGAGGAGATCTCCTTCGCGGCGCGCGAGAGCGATCTGGTCGACCAGTCCTCCGGAGTCAGCGCCCGGGTCGCGATCAGCGCCATGGAGCTGCTCGTCTCGAACCTGGAGCGGCGGGCGCTCGCGACCGGCGACACGCCGGTCCATCCCCGCCTCTGCGACCTCCAGATGCTTCTTCCGGCCATCACCGGCAAGGTGGAGATGGTCTACGAAGGGGAGCAACAGGGAGCCGAGGTGGTGGCGCGGCGGCTGCTCGGCCAGGCGCTCAAGAAGGTCTTCGACGGCCGCTTCCCCGAGATCACCAAGGAGAGCGCCGCCGGCGGTGAGGACACCGGTCCCTACACGCCGATCGTCCGCTGGTTCGCCGAAGGGAATGCCGTGACGGTCTCCGACGAGCAGCCGTTCGCCGGCTACGAGGAGGAGCTCTACAAGGTCCCCGGCCTGAAAGCCCTGGCGGCGCGCTTCGGCAAGAGCCGCGAGGAGCGGGCTCTCGCCGCGGAGATGGTGCTCGAGGGGCTCCACCAGCACCTGAAGCTCGCCCGCGCCGATCTGGACAGCCAGGTCAGCTACAAGGAGATGGTCAAGTTCCAGCTCCTGAAGCCGCACCGCGGCCCCGGCCGCGGCGGCCGGGACCGGGGAGACGTCAACTGACGAAACGGACGCATCGGGGTGCACCGCGCGTCCGCCCGGACATAAATGCCCGGGCTGGCAGCAGCGCCCCATGCATGGGGCTTCAAGCCTCCTTCAGGAGGCGCCACTACGTAGCCCGGGCATTTATGCCCGGTCGGGACGCGCAACACGCGGGAACGGCTGGAACACGATGCGCCACCAATACCTTTATCTCGATCCCGAGCTGATCCGGGCGATCCTCGCCGGGCTCGATCTCCTGCGCCTGTTCAACCAGCTCGTGCTGGCCACGGCCGGCGACGTCGACGAGGCCATGGACTGGATGCGCTACCTGCAACAGCAGGGGCACATCCCCGAGGACATCGACCTCGAAGCGTTCTTTGCCACGCTGGAGGACCAGCAGCTCGTGCAGCGCGACGGTGAGGGCGGCATGCAGCTCACCTCGGGTGGCGAGCGGCGCATCCGCCGCGGCGCCTTCGAGGAGATCTTCCAGGGGCTCGACCGCGCCGGCACCGGCTATCACCCGATCCGCGCCGCGGGCGAAGGGGTCGAGCGGCTCCCCGAGACCCGGCAATACAAGTTCGGGGACGACATCCACCTCCTCGACTCGGCGCGCTCGCTCCAGAACGCCATGCGGCGCACCGACGGCGACTTCGAGCTGGCCGAGGAGGACCTGGAAGTCTTCGAGACCGAGCACCTGACCACCTGTGCCACGGTGGTGGCGATCGACATCAGCCACTCGATGATCCTCTACGGCGAGGACCGCATCACCCCGGCGAAGACGGTCGCCCTCGCGCTCACCGAATTGATCACCACGAAGTACCCGAAGGACCACCTGAGCGTGATCCTGTTCGGAGACCGCGCCGAGCAGGTGTTCCTCACCGAGATCCCCTACGTCCAGGCGGGTCCCTACCACACCAACACGCGGGAAGGCCTGCAGCTCGCGCGGAGCCTCCTGGCGCGCCAGAAGCAGCCGAACAAGCAGATCTTCCTGATCACCGACGGCAAACCCTCGGCGATCACCGAAGGCGGGCACGTCTACAAAAACCCCTTCGGCCTCGACATGCGGATCGTCAATCTCACATTGGAAGAGGCGGACCTCTGCCGGCGGCAGAAGGTGGTGATCACCACCTTCATGCTGGCGACCGATCCCATGCTCACCCAGTTCGTCGAAAAGCTCACCCAGATCAACCGCGGCCGCGCCTACTTCGCGAGCCCCTACAACCTGGGCGAGTTCATCCTGGCGGATTACATCCGCAACCGGCGGCGGCGGGTGCGGTAGGGGAAGGCAGCCTACCGAGGCCCTGCCTGGGACTTGGCCGCATTCTGCCTCTCCACCACCGCGGGGTCGTGATCGAAGACGCCGTGGGAGTAGAAAGCTTCGTCGAGGTCGTTCGTGGCCTGGGCCTGCTCGAGCCACAGGTTCCAGTAGGCGATGAGCTCGTCCCACGTCAGGTTGCGCAGGTCGAGGTCTTCCTCGCTCAGGAACTCGTCCCTCATTTCAGTCACGGCATCTCTTCCTTTTCGGGCTCGAAGGGAAGCACTCCTTCGGCGCGAGAGACGACCAGGCGATGGGCGTCCAGCAACGAAAGGCCCTCCACCTCGCGCTGCACCTCCGGCCAGAGCTTGGCCCAGCTCTCGGCGGCAGCCTGGTACCGGGCCAGGCGCTCTTCGTTGATGCGCATGAGCAGGCGTCGCTCACGATCGAGCGCTTCGTCCAGGGCGTCCCGCCCTTCGGAGAGACGCGCCAGAAGGGGTCGCTCCCGGATCGCCTCCGTCAGCGCCGCTGGATGCTCGGCGGCAAGCTGGATCAGGTCGCGGCTGCTGCGCGAGTACAGAAGCTGCGAGCGGGGGTCTTCCATCAGCCGGGCAAGCTCTCCGACGACGGCGTAGTCTTTGTCCCGGTTGGTCAGCTTGAGCGCAGCCAGCGGCTCCACCCCGACGACGTCATTGCCCGTCGCTTCAGCCTCCTGCCACATGCGAGCCAACTGCTCCGGGGAGATCCGGGGCGGCCGGGTGACGAAGTCGGTGCGTAGCCGAAACGCCTCCCGGCGGGATTCGAGGTGGGCGCTCCAGCCTCCGGCGAGCCAACGCAGGTCCAGCGGCGCACCAAAACGGTAGCGCGCTCCCTGGCGGGAGAGGGCTTCCAGCACGTGACCGACCGCCTCGCCGTCCTCCCGCACGATCCAGTCGCCGTCCTTGCTCATGACGGCCAGCCGGTGGACGACCACCGCCTGGCCCGAGCTGAGCAGGACCCGCAGCCGGCCGCGGTTGAGCTCCTTGGTCAGCTCGAGGTAAGGGTTCTCCATCGACGACAATATACAACGAGGGACCGCCCGGCTAGATGAGCTCGACCTGAACCCCGCCGTTGGCAAAGTCCGGGCTCGGCGTGAGCATCTGCACGGTGGCCAGGCGCTTGGCGGTTCCCGCGTAGATGCGGAACTTGGCGGTGCCGCTCGCCAGGGTGACCGACCGGATCTCCTGCGGGTTCTGGTCCTTGTCCTCGCGCAGCGTCCCCTGGTCGGCCCGCAGCCAGATGACCTCGTTGTCCTTGGTTTTGCGGGTCAGCGGCTTGCCTTCGGCGTCGACCTTCTGGAGGGTGACGACGAGGAAGGACTGGCCGTCGGCCGGAATCAGGGGTACGCGGTCCACCGGATGAAACTGCGTGGCATTGGTCGTGACGGTCAAGGACGCCGTCTCCGTCTCGTCGTCGACCAGCTCCAGATTCGCCCCGCGCGCCCGGACCTTGGCCTGCTTGCGCGTCGCCCGCTCCGCCAGGCGCGACAGCTTCTGCCGGTCCTTCACCTCGAACGCATCGAAATCATTCGGGTTCTTGCCGTCGACCAGGTTCGCGACGACTTCCTGCAAGGCCTTGTCCTTGCCGATGTCGATCTCCGTGTCCGCGGAAGACCCGACCACGGCGCCATCACTCTTGCGAAATATGACCCACATGTGCGTCTCCTTTGTTCAATGCGCAGTGCGCAGCCGGTTAGCCCAGACAGACGAAGTACGCCTCGATGAAGAACCCGGGCGATGTCAAGCCTGCGTGATAGCGATGGAACGTGACGGTGAAGCCCGTGGTGGACACGGCCGAGATGTCCAGGCTGATCGAGGCATAGAGGTTCGGGGCCGCGCTCGTGTCGTAGTAGATCGCCCCCGCGATCGCAGGGGAGAACGCGTTCCCATAGGAATACCAATAAGGAATCGAGCCGTACCGGTACACGTAGGGTCCAAACCCGGTGCGGTCGAAAGAGCTCGTGCTGGTGACCTTGCAGTAGCCGCTGATGGTTCCGCCGAAGGTTCCGCCGTAGAGGAATCCGTGCGTGCGCCCCGTCACCCAGATGACCTTGGGCTGAAAACCGAGACTCACGTTCGACGTCGCACCTTCGGCATGGTCCTGGTTGAACCAGACGGAGGCCACCGTCCGTTTGAGGTAGTCGTTCGCATCCAGCGCCCCGATCGCCGCCGGGCTGGTATTGAAAGCGATCAGCTTGCCGGTGTTGTCCGGCGTGACGGAGATCCCGCCCTGCCCTACGAAGTCGATGTTGCCGCCGGGGTTCGAGACGCCGTCGATCGAGATCGGCGAGCCGGTACCGAAGGTGATCGTATTGGCCGCGTCATTGCCGGCGATCGTGAGGCCGTTCTGGCCGACCAGGGAGATGTTGCCGCCGACGTTCGAGACGCCCTGGATCGTCGATGCCGACAGGCTGTCGATCTTCGCGCCGTCCACCGAGACGTCCCGCCCGTCCACGGTCCCGGTGACGATAATGTTTCCCGTCACCGAAAGGTTGCCCGTCAGATCCGCCTGGCCGGCGGCTCCGGAGCTCAGGACGGGCCATTGCGGCTGGGCCACGCCTTGCCGCGAGAGGCGGATGCGCTCAATGGCCACCTCGGTGCCCAGGCGGACGCCCGCCGAGGTGCGGACGGTGGTGTCGTGCGTCGTCACCGTGTTGTTGCCGGCGATCTGCAGGCGGGCGAGGCGGAGGCGGACGTCGGCCGCCGGGGCGCCGGCTTCGGCGATCACCGCGACGTCGGGACGCTCCCACCAGCGGGTGTCCCCTTCGTCGCCCACGGTGGCCGGGTCGGCGGTCTGCTGGTTGTAGGAGATCACGACCAGCACCGAGCCGGTGAGCCCGCCAAACGGCACGTTGCGGCTCTCGGTCAAGACGATGGTGCGCCCTTCGCCATCGATCGCCGTGCCCGGTGAAACCACCGCGGAGGTCGCGCCCACGCCGGCGGTGACGGTGAGACCCTCGGCGATGCCGTAGGTGTGGAGCTGCCGGTTGTGGCGCCGGTGCCGGTCGAGCTGGTAGTCCTGCTCGGCGGTGAAATCCTGCTGTTGCAGGAACTGGCCGTTGTAGTACCTCAGTCGCTTGTCTGACATGTCGATCTCCTTGATCGGATCCTCGTCCGAGCGCTACGGGTTCTCCAGGGGCACGCCGAGGACGGTGTCTTCCCCGACGGTCGAGGTAATGCCAACCTGCATCGTCGGGGTCTGGATCCGCAGGTCATAGAAAGTGTGAGCCGGTTTTTCCATGTCGATGATCGCCCGCAGGACGGCGCGCTTGCGCGCCAGGTCCGCGGCGCCCGGAATCAGGGCCTGGACCATGAAGTAGTGCGGCGGGCCGCCGGCGAGCACGGTGTCCTCGCCGACGGTGGCCGATACGCCGAGCTGGAACGGCTGCTGGAACTCGGCGATGGTGATGGCTTCCGGACGCACGCCCGCGAAGGCGGCGAGGACCTGTTTCAGCCCCTCGGGCGTGCCGCGCTTGCGGTAGGAAGGGACGATCTCGGCGAGGATGCGCCGCCGCTCCTCTTCCTGCCAGTCTTCGCGCAGCGTCAAGGCCACCCAGCCGGACAGCCATTCGAGAAATTCAGCCGGTGCCCGCCGCGCGGGCGCCTCGCCGGGTCCCGGGGTGAAATAACGGTGCGCTCCGGCCAGGGCCGGGCTCCCGTCCTCCCCCACGATCCCGTCCAGGATCTCTTCCAGGCCGGGCCGGGCCGGGTCGCCGAGGCCGGTCAATACGTGCTCGAAACCGAGCAGGAAACGGCCGAAGAAATCCGGGCGCCCACCGGTGATCTCCTGGCGGTAGATCGCCGGCAGGTCGTCCAGGTAGCCGCTCAGGGTGTTCTCGTCGATCATGGGTCGCCCTCTTCGAATCAAAAGCCGGATCAGATGTCGGCCGTGACGGTCACGTCGGCCATTTCCCCGGCCACGAAGCGCACGCCGGTGGCACCGTTTTCTTCGAACAAGCGGCCGGGATCGGCTTCGATCGTGACGCTCCCGACCGACTCGATTTCGCTCCGGCTCACCACCTCGGCGGCGACGTCGGAGGCGGTGATCTGCCAGGCGCTGCCGCCTCCGGGGCCACCATGGAGCGGATGGAACAGACGCTGGACCGCGGTCTTGGCCGCCCGCCGCGCCGCCGCGAGATCGACGCCCTCCGCCGCCACGGCCTCGACATGGAGGCGCACCGGCAAGAACGAAGAGCCGATGGCGATGCGGGCGGGGTCGATCCGCGCCCACGGCAGGTGGTGGGCTTCGAGCGCGATGCCGATCTGGTCTCCCTGCTCGTGCCACAGCTCGCCGCCCGCCAGGGCGCGCGGAGCGCCGGCCGGGACGGTGCTCGCGAGGGTCAGGCCGGGGACGTAGTCGACTCCGGGGACCTCCTTCTCGAGCACGCGGTAGAGCTCCGAGCAATAGACGTCCCGGCCGAACGGCCACCCGTCTCCCTCCGGGCCGCCGGAGACGGGATCGAGGAACCGTTGCAGCGCCTCGACCACCCGGGCGCGCAGGGGTGCGGCGGCCACGTCCGGCCGGGTGGCCACGATGATCTCGGCCTGGATCGGCACGTAGTGGGGCGCGACGATCACCTGCCGTACGGCGACCAGCCGCCGCGGCTCGAGGTCGGCGCGCACCGCGGCGAGCAGGCTCCCGGCCGGCAGCGGTGCGCCGGGCCACGAGAGGGGATCGACGGCGGCGGGCTCGGCCGGGTCCGGCACCACGATCAGGCTGACGTAGCCCTCCCGCGGGACCATCCGGTCCGCTTCGATCCGCGCCGCCAGGTCGCGCCGCGGCACGCAGCGCGCCCGCGCCACGCCGGGATCGGCCTCGCGGGCCAGGACCTCGTAGTCCTCCGCGGTCACCGCGCGGTGGCGCCGGCGCAGGTCGAGCACGGCGAGGCGGACGTCCTCGTCGAGGTCCGGCCCCGGGGTCCACTGCGGCCCGTTGAGCAGGCGCAGGAAGGCGCGGGTGTGGTCCTCGGGCAGCCGGTTGACCCGGTAGATCAGCATCTCGGTCAACCAGGCGAACAGCTCGACCAGGGTGATGCCGGGATCGGACGGGTTGTGGTTCGTCCACTGCGGCGCGAGGCTGGGGATCAGCGCCCGCGCCTCGTCGAGAAGATCGGCGTAGCCCCGGTCGTCGAGGGTCGGCTGGGGAATGCTCATGACAGGCTCCCGGAGGCGTCGTCGGTGTTGCCGCTCAAGGTGATCGTGTGGTCACCGGAGAAGACGAGGAAACGCCCGGCCCGTGCGCCGCCCGCGCGCGGCGTCTCGACCAGCTCCAGGCGGCGGACGTGGTCGACGCCCGGGGTCTCTTCGATGAGCGCGTACAGGTCGGAGCGATGGGGCTTGCGCCCGAAGTCCCAGCCCTCCCCGTCCGGTCCTCCGGAGAGCGGATGGAGGAAGGCGCGGAGCCGTTCGAGCACCGTCGTCTGGACGCCGGCCGCCGTTTCGAGCTGCCGGGGGACGACCTCGGCGCGCACGTCGAGCTGCAGCCAGTCGGGTCCGACGACCCAGAAGTCGACCACCGGGCTGAGCCGTGCCTCGACGTAGGAACGGACCCGCGCGAGAAGCTCCAGGCCGGGGACCGGCTGGGCGGCCGGGCTCGCCGGCACGATGATCAACCCCACCTGCCCACCCTCCGGGCCACGCCGCGCCGGCAGGGCCCGGGCGCGCGCCACCTGGGAGGAGGCCTGGAAGGCCAGGTCCTCGTAGTCGACGGCGGCGGTGGCGCGGTCGCGGTGGCGCAGCGCCTTGGGGCCGCGGACGCGGACCGCCGCGAGCGATTCCTCCGCCGCGCCGCCTTCCGCCACCACCTGCTGCACCACACCGTCGACGTAGGGCACGGTCCCCTTGAGCTGGCCGATGCTCCCCGCCGGCCGGTTGCCGGCGAGGCCGCCGCCGGCCTGGTAGCGGACCATCCGCAGGTTGTTGCGCCCCGGCGGTGGAATCAGGCCCCGGCGGCCATCGCCGAAGCGGACCTCGCCGGTGGCATGGACCACCACGTAGTGGCGGCTGCGCGGCCCGGAGCCATAGAAGTCGGGCACCTCGTGCCAGCGCACCCGGACTTCCAGGACGCGGCCGGAGGCATCGTGGACCACGCTCACCGCGTCTTCCCCCTCCTCCGCCTCCAGCTCCGCGCGGTCGGCGGCGGACGGGATCTCCGGCTCGACGACCTCCAGCCGCGGACCGTCGAGCACCGGCGCGCGCCGGGTATGGAAGACCTGGCCGCGCTCGCCGCGGCTGGAGCCCAGGACCTCGTCCTGGACGGTCTGGGCGTGGACGGCCCAGGTGGTGTTGGTGAGGACGCGGTCGAGCCACGGCGCCACCGCGTACTCCCCGCGCTCCCACCGGGCACGCAGCCAGAAGGCGGTGCGGCCCAGCTCGGTGGAGGCCGGAAAGTGTGCCGGGCCGATGAAGGTCACCAGGCCATGGCGGGTGAAGCCACGGGTCTCGTCGCGGGCCCCGAGCCGTTCCCAGGCGGTGCCGTTCCAGTGCTCCCAGACGATCGACGCCTCCTCGGTCACCTCTCCCTGCT
>Ga0209682_10000257_pt1 | contig 18332 bp, 16 predicted proteins | sample DOMMetBare2Fresh_2_FD_187471 | JGI IMG/M metagenome (GOLD analysis project Ga0209682, IMG submission 187471) | Wetland sediment microbial communities from St. Louis River estuary, USA, under dissolved organic matter induced mercury methylation -... | ecosystem: Environmental > Aquatic >... | reverse complement strand
CCAGTTCGGGCGAGATCGGCGCAGCACCGGTGACGAGGAAACGCGCGCGGTGGATGCCGATCAGTTTGCGCACGTTGTCCAGCACCAGCCAGCGCGCAAGCATGAAACGCGCCTTCAGCAGCGCAGGCACCGGGTTGCCCGCGAGCACGCGATCGGCGACCGCGTGGCCGGTCGCGATCGCCCAGCCAAAGGCCGCCTGCTGCAGCTTGCCCGATTCCTTCAGGCCGATCATCACGCCGGAATAGAACTTCTCCCAGACGCGCGGCACGGCGACGCCGACAGTGGGCGCGATCTCGCGCACGTTCTCGGGGATCGTCTCTGGGTTCTCGACGAAGTTCAGCACCGCGCCGGTGTACATCGCGTGGTACTCGCCACCCATGCGCTCGGCGATGTGGCACAGCGGCAGGAAGGCCATGCGCTGATCGGTTTCGTCCTGCGCCACCAGCGTGTTGTAGCCGTGCACCGTGTAGACCAGGCCACGGTGGCTGTGCATCGCGCCCTTGGGCTTGCCGGTGGTGCCCGAGGTGTAGACGAGGATCGCCAGGTCTTCGGGCCGGCACGCTGCCGCCGCGTCGCGCACGGCCGTTGGTTGATCGGCATTGTGGCGCCGGCCGCGCGCGCGCAGATCGGCCAGGCTGATCACGGCCGAGTCGTTGAACTCGGTCAGGCCCTTCATCTCGAAGACCACGATCCAGCGCATTCCAGGCAGGGCCGCACGCACTTCGAGCGCCTTGTCGAGTTGCTCGTCGTCCTCGACGAAGAGGACCGAGCTGCCCGAGTCCTCGCACAGGTACTGCACTTGCGCCGGTGCATCGGTCGGGTAGATGCCGTTGGAGACCCCGCCGCAGCTCAGCACGGCCAGGTCGCACAGCACCCAGTCGATCAGCGTGTTCGACAGGATCGATGCGGTGTGACCGCGCTGGAATCCCAGGCTCAGCAGGCCGCCCGCGATCTCCTGCACAGCGGCGCCGACCTCCCCCCAGCGCATCGCGCGCCAGATGCCGAGCTTCTTCTGACGCAGCCAGACCTTGTCCCGCCGCTGCTCGACCGCATTCCAGAAGACCTCGGGAATCGTCTCGCCCGGCACGGCGATGCCGGTCGCGGGCCGGATGGCGTCGAGGTTCCAGAGATTGCTCATGCCACCGCCCTCACCGCCAGGTCTTCTTCTTCTTCCACCGGCGCTCGCCGCGCACGCCGGCTTCCTTCATGCCGAGGTAGAACTCCTTGATGTCCTCCTTCTCGCGCAGCCGCTCGCAGGCATCTTCCATCACGATGCGACCGTTCTCGAGCACATAGCCGTAATCGGCGGCATTCAGTGCCATGTTGGCGTTCTGCTCGACCAGAAGGATGGTCGTGCCGCGTTCGCGATTGATGCGCACGACGATCTCGAAGATCTCCTTCGTCAGCTTCGGGCTCAGGCCCAGGCTCGGCTCGTCGAGCAGGATCAGCTGCGGGTTCGCCATCAGCGCACGCGAGATCGCGAGCATCTGTTGCTGGCCACCTGAAAGCAGGCCGGCGTCCTGGGCCGCGCGCTCGCGCAGGATCGGGAAATAGCCGAACACCATCTCCATGTCGCGCGCGACGCCATCGCGGTCGGCGCGTGTGTAGGCGCCCATCAGCAGGTTGTCGTGCACCGACAGCAGCGGGAAGACCTCGCGCCCCTCGGGCACGTGCGACAGCCCCATGCGCACGATCTGCGCCGGGTCGCGCGCCGCGATCTGCTCGCCCTTGAACTCGATGGTGCCGCGCTGCGGATCGATGATGCCGGAGATGGTCTTGAGGATCGTGCTCTTGCCGGCACCGTTGGAACCCAGCACGGTCGCGACCTCGCCGCGGCGCACACGCAGGCTCACCCCGCGGATGGCCTTGATCGGGCCATAGGCGCTTTCGACATTGCTCAAGCGCAGCAGGGCGTCGCCGCCTTCTGCCGCGCTCACGTGGTCCTCCGCAGCGAAGTGAGGTCGTCGACCGACCCGAGATAGGCCTCGATCACGCCCGGGTCGGCCTGCACCTCGCGCGGCGTTCCCATCGCCAGCACCTCGCCCTGGTTGAGCGCGACCACGCGGTCGCTGACCTTGGACACCAGCGTCATGTCGTGCTCGACCATCAGCACCGTGACGCCCAGATCGCGGCAGATGTCCTGGATCCAGAAGGCCATGTCCTCGGTCTCCTCGACGTTCAGGCCCGACGAGGGCTCGTCCAGCAGCAGCAGCTTCGGCTCGGTGGCGAGCGCGCGTGCGAGTTCCACCACCTTGCGCACGCCATAGGGCAGGCCGGCGACCAGCGTGTCGCGGTAGTGCTGCAGGTTCAGGAAGTCGATCACCTCCTCGACCTTCTGGCGCGAGGCAATTTCGGCAGCCCGCGTCCTGCCCGTGAAGAACAGTTCGGCGAGAAAGCCGTTCTGGTGGTGGCGATGGCGCCCGATCAGCAGGTTGTGCAGCACCGTCGCGTGCTCGAACAGCTCGATATTCTGGAAGGTGCGGGCAATGCCGAGCGAGGCAATCCGATGCGCCGGCACCGACGTGATGTCCTGGCCGCGGTACTCGATCGTGCCCGATGTCGGTGTATAGATGCGGCTGATCAGGTTGAAGACCGTCGTCTTGCCGGCTCCGTTGGGGCCGATGAGCGTGAAGACCTCGCCTTCCTGCACGTCGAAGCTGACCTTGTCGACCGCGACCACGCCACCGAAGCGCACGGTCAGGTCCTTGGCGGAGAGCAGAGGCACTGTCACTTCAGCCGGTCCGATTTCTGGAAGGCCTTCTGCCGCTTGAACATGCCCTTGCGGTAGAACGGGAACAACTGGAAGAAGGTGCGCACCTTGAGCCAGCGGCCATACAGGCCCATCGGCTCGAACATCACGAAGGCCACCAGCACGGCACCGTAGATTGCAGATTTCAGCCCTGGCGCGTCTGCCACGACGGCCGGCAGCCAGTCCTTGGTGGCGGAGATGAGCTGGGGCATCGTGATGAGGAAGATGGCGCCGAAGAAGACGCCATGGATCGAGCCGAGGCCGCCGATCACCACCATCAGCAGCAGGTCGATCGACTGGATGATGTTGAACTGGTCGGGCGACAGGAAGCGGATGTTGTGCGCATACAGCGCACCACCGATCCCGGCCAGCGCCGCCGAGATCGCGAACGACATCGTCTTGTAGCGCGCGAGATGGATGCCCATGCTCTGTGCCGAGATCTCGGAGTCGCGGATCGCCACGAACGCGCGCCCGGTCGGCGAGCGCAGCAGGTTCAGCACGCCCAGCGTCGTCGCCACCGTGATGACCAGGCAGAGGAAGTAGAACTTGGTCGGGCTGTCCACGATCCAGCCGAAGAGATCGGGCGGCTTGACGTTCAGGCCGGCGTTGCCGCCGGTGACGCTTTCCCAACGCGCGAAGACCTCCTCGAGGATGAACCCGAAGCTCAGCGTGGCCATGCCGAGGTAGATACCCTTGACCCGTAGCGCCGGCAGGCCCACGACGACCCCGGTCGCGGCCGATAACCCGCCGGCCACGAACAGCGCGACGGGAAACGGCCACCCCATGTTCGTAAGCACCGCCTGGGTGTAGGCACCGACGCCGAGGAACGCGGCATGTCCGAGCGAGAACAGGCCCGTGAAGCCGGCCAGCAGCATCAGGCCGAGGCCGACGATGCCGTAGATCAGCACGAAGGTCAGCTGGGCCAGCCAGTATTCCTCGAAGATCCACGGGGCCGCGGCGAGCGCCAGGATGAGCAGCGAGTACCAGAAGACATGCCCGCCATGCTTGGCCAGCCGGATGTCCTGCGCATAGTCGGTCTTGAAGAGGAATCTCATTCGATCTGTTCTAGACCTTCTTGCGCAGCTTCTCGCCGAACAGCCCGTTCGGCTTGACCATGAGCATGATCAGCACGACCACATAGGCCGCGACGTCCTTGAACCCGGGGGGAAGATAGAAGCCCGACAACGACTCGACCACACCGATCACCAGGCCGCCGACGATCGCACCCGGCAGGCTCGTGAATCCGCCGACGACCGCGGCCGGAAAGGCCTTCAGGCCGATGAAACCCATGTTGGCATGGACGAAGGTGATCGGCGCGAGCAGGAGGCCGGCGATCGCCGCGACGGCCGCCGCCAGCGCCCAGACCAGACCGTTCAGCCGCTGGACCGGGATTCCCATGTAGTAGGCCGCGAGCTGGTTCTGCGACGACGCCTGCATCGCGATCCCCAGTTTGCTGTACTTGAACAGTGCGAACAGCGCCACGCAGAGCAGCGCCGTCGCCGCAATCACGACCATCTGCTCGATGTTGAGCACCAGCCCGCCCCAGTGGGCGACCTGGTCCTTGTAGGGCACGGGCAGCATGTGAGTCTCGGTGCCGATGTTGGGCACCATCGTGATCAGGCCGCGCAATACGTAGCCCACGCCGATGGTCAGCATCACGATCGAGAATGCCGGCTGCCCCAGGATGGGCCGGATCACCACGCGCTCTGCCAGGAAGCCGAAACCTGCCATGGCCGCTATGGTCGCGATCACGGCGATCCAGAACGGGAACCCCAGGAATGTCATCGACCCCAGGCCGCAGAAGGCGCCAAGCATCATCAGGTCGCCCTGGGCGAAGCTGACGGTCTCGGTCGCCTTGTAGATGAGCACGAAGCCCAGCGCGATGAGGCCGTAGATGCAGCCCTGCGCCACGCCGGCGATCACCAACTGCAGGAATTGCAACGAGCGTCCTTGGACTTGGAGTGAATGTCATGCGGCCGTCTGCGGCAGCCGGTGCGGGATTCGAGCACAGCCGGCCGCCCGGTTCGATTCGGCTTGTCCCTATGCTGGCGTCAATGGCATGACATCGACTTGAATCCGCCGCCAAGGCCCCTATAATCCGACTTGCTAGCACTCATCAAGATCGAGTGCTAACGGCACAAAGGTCGCGCATCCGACGTGACCTGCCAAATGTGAATGAGCGCCAACTTACACGGCGCGCGTTTTCGAACCTGTCTTCGATTCCTCAAGGAGATGAAATGAAACTTCGTCCGTTGCACGACCGCGTCATCGTCAAGCGTCTGGAAAATGAAACCAAGACCGCCTCTGGCATCGTGATCCCCGACAACGCCGCCGAGAAGCCTGATCAGGGCGAGGTGATGGCCGTCGGACCCGGCAAGCGCAATGACAAGGGCGACTTCGTGGTCCTGAACATCAAGGTCGGCGACCGCGTCCTGTTCGGCAAGTACTCCGGCCAGACCGTGAAGGTCGATGGCGAGGAGCTGCTGGTCATGAAGGAAGACGACCTGTTTGCGGTCGTCGAGAAGTAGATCGACAGCGTCGATTTGCCTTCGTCGAAGGCTGACTGAGCGCAGCGAAGTCAAGGGCCGCAGGCCCGCCCGTCGACCGAGGTCATCCCCAAACAATTGAATCCGGAGAAATACACATGGCAGCAAAAGACGTCATCTTTGGTTCCGACGCCCGTCATCGCATGGTCGAGGGTGTGAACATCCTGGCCAACGCGGTCAAGGTCACCCTGGGCCCCAAGGGCCGCAACGTGGTGCTCGAGCGCTCGTTCGGCGCCCCCACCGTCACGAAGGACGGTGTCTCGGTGGCCAAGGAGATCGAGCTCAAGGACAAGCTCCAGAACATGGGCGCCCAGATGGTCAAGGAAGTCGCTTCCAAGACCAGCGACATCGCTGGCGACGGCACCACCACTGCGACCGTGCTGGCACAGTCGATCGTGCGCGAGGGCATGAAGTTCGTTGCCGCCGGCATGAACCCGATGGATCTGAAGCGCGGCATCGACAAGGCGGTGATCGCGCTGGTCGACCAGTTGAAGAAGCAGTCCAAGCCGACGACCACCAGCAAGGAGATCGCCCAGGTCGGCACGATCTCCGCCAACAGCGACGACGAAGTGGGCCGGATCATCGCCGAGGCGATGGACAAGGTCGGCAAGGAAGGCGTCATCACCGTCGAGGACGGCAAGAGCCTGAACAGCGAGCTCGACGTGGTCGAAGGCATGCAGTTCGACCGCGGCTACCTGTCGCCCTACTTCATCAACAACCCCGAGAAGCAGAGCGCGATCCTGGACAACCCGTATGTCCTGCTGTTCGACAAGAAGATCAGCAACATCCGCGATCTGCTGCCCTGCCTGGAGCAGGTGGCCAAGAGCGGCCGCCCGCTGTTGATCATCGCGGAAGAAGTCGAGGGCGAGGCCCTGGCGACCCTGGTGGTCAACACCATCCGCGGGATCCTGAAGGTCGTCGCCGTCAAGGCCCCGGGCTTCGGTGACCGTCGCAAGGCCATGCTCGAGGACATCGCCATCCTGACCGGCGGCAAGGTCATCGCCGAGGAAGTCGGCCTGACGCTCGAGAAGGTCACGCTGGCCGACTTGGGCCAGGCCAAGCGCGTCGAAGTGGGCAAGGAGAACACCACGCTGATCGACGGCGCCGGCGCTACGGGCGACATCGAAGCGCGTGTCAAGCAGATCCGCGTCCAGATCGAGGAAGCCACCAGCGACTACGACCGCGAGAAGCTCCAGGAGCGCGTGGCCAAGCTGGCCGGCGGTGTCGCCGTCATCAAGGTCGGTGCGGCCACCGAAGTCGAGATGAAGGAAAAGAAGGCACGTGTCGAAGACGCCCTGCACGCCACGCGTGCCGCGGTGGAAGAAGGCATCGTGGCCGGTGGCGGCGTCGCATTCCTGCGTGCCCGCTCGGCGATCGGCAACCTCAAGGGCGACAACCACGACCAGGACGCCGGCATCAAGATCGTGCTTCGTGCGATCGAGCAGCCGCTGCGCGAAATCGTGGCCAACGCCGGTGGCGAGCCCAGTGTCGTGATCAACAAGGTGCTCGAGGGCAAGGGCAACTTCGGCTTCAATGCTGCAAACGACACCTATGGCGACATGATCGAGATGGGCATCCTGGACCCGACCAAGGTCACCCGCACCGCGCTGCAGAACGCGGCTTCCGTGGCTGGCCTGATGCTGACCACCGAGTGCATGGTCGCCGAGGCGCCGAAGGAAGAAGCTCCGGCGATGCCGGGCGGCGGCATGGGTGGCATGGGCGGCATGGGCATGGACATGTGATCTCCTCCTTCTGAGGAGATCCGCCTGGGGCTGCCCGCCGGCCCCTCGCCCGACAAGGCCCGCGAGCGCACCGCCCGCGGGCCTTTCTTCATGGCCCGGCCGCACGAGTTGCGCGGCCCGGATCGTGCAATTCCGCGCACCCGGCCAGCGCCGGCTTGCCGACAATCGGCACGCCCGCACGTCACGACCATGCCCGCCCTGCCCGCGATCACCCGATTCACCGACGAAGAACTCGCGCGGGCGCCGCACCTGTTCGACGAGGTGATGGCCGGACTGCTTGCACGGTTGACACGGCCCGCCGCCGACGAGCCGCCGAACGAGCGTCTGCGCATGGCCGACCTCGCCCAGGGCCTGGCCTCGCGCCGCCACCGCATGGTGGCGGACTACAGCGCTTCGCTGGCACTGCGAGCGCGCCACGAGCTCCAGCGCAACGATGCGGCGCCGCCCGCTGCGCCTGCACGGTCCGCCATCGCCGGGCTGTCGCTGGTCGACGAGACGGCCGTTGCCGCCGATGTCGAAACGTCGCGTGCGGCCGAAGCGATCAAGGTCACCGCCGAACACGAGCTGCGCGAGCTCGGCGCATTCCTGTCCGCACTCGCGGGCGAAACGAAGGTCACGCGCAACCATGTCGTCCTCAACCCCGATGTCCAGGCACGTTCCCTGTGGGACGCGGCGCGGCAACTCCCGGACGAGAAGGACCTGCGCAGCCTGTTCATGCGCCATGCGACGCCGCCGCTCGCGGCCGCGCTGCGCAAACAGTGGGCCGGCGCCTGCACCCGGCTCGAGGATGCGGGCATCCAGCCGGCTGCCTACCGCACGGTGATCCTGAATGCCGGCGTGCGCACGGATCTGGGGATCACCTCCGCACCCCGGCCCACCGGCGCCGTGCCGGCGATGGCGCGCACGATGCAACTGCTCGAGCGTCGAATCGCGGCCGAACAAATGCGGCCCCATGCGGCGCCGTATCACGGCCCTGCTGCCGCGGCCCCGATCGCCCCTCCCGCGACCCGCGCCGCCGCTGCAGGCGCCACCCCGATACGGCCCGAGCCTCGTTCGGATGCCGACCTGGTGCCGCCTCCGGAGCCGCGCGTCGACGCCATGCGGCAGATCTTTGATGCGCTCCTGGCTGACGGTCGCCTGGAGCCTGACTTCAGGCCGGCACTGACCCGCCTGCGCGAGCCGGCGGTGGACGCGGCCTTGCGCGATCCCCTCACGGTGACGTCCGACGCGCACCCGCTGTGGGCCTTCGTCGACCGCATCGTCTGGCAGGGCCGCACGCTGCCGGCGCCACCGCAGCGCGAGCGCGTGCGCACGATGCAGGTCGTCAACGGGCTGGTGGATCAACTGGCCAAGGAGGCTCGCCTGGACGCGTCCCGCTTCCAGTGGGCCCACGAGCGCCTCGTCGCACTCGAACGCAACCGGCTCGAGCGTCGCATCGCTCAACAGGCGCCGCAGATCGCGGCCCTGGACGCCGTCGACCGTCAACTGGCGGACGCTCACATCGGCTGCCGGACGAGTGTCCACGTCGCCGACCTGACCCACCTGCCGACCGTGCCGTCGACCCTCTACGACGCGGTGGCACCGACCATCGCACAGGCGCCGGCCGACGCCTGGCTCGACGGCCTTGCCGCAGGCGATGTCGCCCGGCTGCTGATCCAGGGTCGCTGGATACTGGCCCAGCTGCTGTGGCGCAGCGCGAGCGGCGAGGTCTGGCTGTGGGCCGATTGCGCGAGCGACGAGCTCTGGCCGGTGCGCCGCGGTGCGCTGTCCATGTTGTTCCAGGGCGAGTTGGCCGGCTCCGTGACCTGCGCGGGCTTCGTGCGCGACGTCGTGCAGGAACTCGGCGCACGCACCGGCCGCGACGCCACGCGCTGATCCCGCCGATTGCGCCGCCCGCGCCGCTGCGACGCGGATAATTTGACGATGCAATCCGGCCGCCTTGGCGCCCTGCTCCAGGGTGCACTTCTCTGCCTGTGGACGCTCGCGGCTTCGGCGGCCGACATCGCGGCCGGCGCCGACACCGCCGCCAGCGCCCCGCCCCGTCCGCGCATCGGCCTCGTTCTGTCGGGCGGCGGTGCGCGCGGCCTGGCCCATGTCGGCGTGCTCAAGGTGCTCGAACGCGAGCGCGTGCCGGTCGACCTGGTCGTCGGCACCTCGATGGGCGCCATCATCGGCGGCCTCTATGCCTCCGGCATGCGCGCCACCGACATCGAGCGCGAACTGCTGGCCGTGCGCTGGGACGAGGTCTTCGCGCCCCGGGTCGGGCGCCAGGAACTGTCGCAGCGGCGCAAGGAGCAGGACTTCGAGATCTCGGCCGTGCTCGAGCTCGGCTGGCGCGACGGTGAGTTGCGCACGCCGCAGGCCGCGGTCTCCAGCCGCGGCCTCGAATCGCTGCTGCGCCGCTACACGCTGCCGGTGCGGCAGATCGAACAGTTCGATCGCCTGCCGATCGCCTTCCGTGCCGTCGCAACCGACATGGAGACCGGCAGCGCGGTCGAACTGGCGCAAGGCGATCTCGCGGTTGCGCTGCGCTCGAGCATGAGCGTGCCCGGCGTCTTCGCACCGATCGAATACGGCGGTCAGGTGCTGGGCGACGGCGGACTGGTCAACAACCTGCCGGTGGACATCGCTCGCCGCATGGGCGCCGACATCGTCATCGCGGTCAACGTGGGCACGCCGCTGGCCGGGCGCGAGGCGCTGGGCTCGGTGGTCGGGCTGACCTCGCAGATGATCAACATCCTGACCGAGCAGAACGTGCAGCGAAGCCTGGCCTCGCTGCGCGAGCGCGACGTTCTGGTCACGCCCGCGCTCGGCCCGCTGGGCTCGGGCGACTTCGAGCGAACGGCCGATTTCATCGCGCTCGGCGGCAGTGCCGCCGAGGCGGCCAGTGCACGACTGGCAGCCCTGTCGGTCGACGCGGCGCAGTACGCCGCCTGGGGCCGTCGTCACCGCGCACCTGCACAGGCGCCGACGACGCTGGCCTTCGTCGCCTTCGAGGGCACCACCGCGACGACTCCGCAGCGCTTCGCCGGGCAGCTCGAATCGCAGCCCGGCCAGCCCTTCGACCCCGCGCGCGCGGAACGCGATGCGCGCCGCTTCGCCGCCAGCGGCGATTACGTGCGCGCCGATTACCGCGTCGTGCGCACGCCCGCCGGCGAGGGGCTGCTGTTCGACCTCGAGGACAAGCCCTGGGGGCCGAACTTCCTGCGCGCCGGGCTGGACCTGTCGACCGACTTCGCCGGCCGCAGTTCGTTCAACCTCAAGCTCTCGCACGAGCGCCACTGGCTCACTCCCAACGGCACCGAATGGCGCAACCGCCTGAACCTGGGCGAGTCGCCGATGGCAGCCAGCGAGATCTACCACCCGCTCAACTGGACCCATGGCCTGGCCAACGACTGGTTCGTCGCCGGCTGGGCGCAGGCCGAGAGCCGCCGCCTGTCGCTCTACAACCTCGAAGGCACGCAGCTCGGCCTGTTCAACCGGCTGAGTGCACGCCTGGGCATGGACCTGGGCCAGCCCTGGGGCGAGTTCGGCGAGGTACGCATCGGGCTGCTGCGCGAGAGCCGGCGCACCAACCCCCACCTGCTCGGCGAGGACTACACCGGAGAACGCGGCGCCTCGCTCGAGCACGAGAGCGGGCTGCGCGTGCGCACGGTCATCGACCAGCTCGACTACGCCCTGTTCCCGCAGCGTGGCTACCGCTTCGAGGCCGAGGTCGTGGCCGGCGAGCGCCGCACGGCGTCATCGACCGCCGGCTTCCATCACCTGCAGGCCAACGGCAGTTTCGTGCGCACCTTCGGCCGCCACACGCTGAACCTGTTCGCGCTGGTCGACCTGTCGGACCAGTCGGACGCCGCGCCGCTGGTCGGCCGCCATTCGCTCGGCGGTTTCCACCTGATGTCGGGCTATCAGCCGGGGCAGATCAGCGGCAACCAGTTGCTGTTCGGGCGCCTGACCTGGTACATGCGGCTGAACCGCTCGGTCGCGCTGACCCGCGGGTTCTTCCTCGGCGGCACGCTCGAATCCGGCAATGCCTGGCTGCGGCGCTCGCAGATGACCTTGTCCGACCTGCGCAGCAGCGCCAGCCTCTTCCTCGGCGCCGATACCGGCATCGGGCCGATGTATCTGGCCCTGACGACCGCCCACCGCGGCGACGCCGGCATCATGTTCTTCATCGGCAGGCCGTAGCGGCCCACCGCCGGCCAGACAGGCTATGCCGCCCGCGCGGCGGCCGGGCCGACCCACTCCCGCAGAACCTTGGCGGCGTCGCCGACACCGGACTTCGACAGTGCCGAGAACAACGCGATCGAGACATCGGCTTCGTCGCTGGTGATCTCGCCCAGCACGGCCTGCGCCGCGGCGAGCGACGCCTGCGCCTGCTGACGGTTGAGCTTGTCGGACTTGGTCAGCAGGACCAGCAGCTTGACCTCCCCAGTGGCCACGCGCGGGCGCACCCATTCGAGCAATTGGCGGTCGAGGTCGGTGAAGCCCAGGCGCGAATCGACCATCAGCACCACGCCCGACAGGCTGCGCCGCACCGCGAGGTAGTCGGCCATCACCTCCTGCCAGCGCAGCTTGGCCATGCGCTCGACCGCGGCGTAGCCGTAGCCCGGCAGGTCGGCAAAGAGCGCGTCGGGCGCATCCTTGGGGCCGAGATGGAACAGGTTGATATGCTGCGTGCGACCGGGCGTGCGCGACGCGAAAGCCAGGCGTTTCTGCTGCGCCAGCGTATTGATCGCGGTCGACTTGCCGGCATTGCTGCGGCCGACGAATGCGATCTCGGGCAGTTCGGTCACCGGCAGCTGGTCGAGCTGGCTCGCGGTGGTCAGGAATCGGGCCGTGTGGGTCCAGGCCAGGGCTGCCTTGGCAGCACTGTCGGCTGCCGGTAAGGATGCGTTCATGGGACATTGTAAAATTGATGGGTTTAGGCCCCATGACCACTCACCAGGCCCGCCACGGGCACCCGCCGAGATGAAGTCCATCGCCCTGCTCGCCGCTTCGCTGATCGCCGGCTCCGCCCTGGCTGCCGAGACCAAGCCCGCGTTCAAGCCCGACCTTGCCAAGGGTCAGGCGATCGCCACCCAGGTCTGCGGCGCCTGCCACACCGCCGACGGCTCGCGCGGCGCGCCGGCCAACCCCATCATCGCGGGCCAGCACCCTGATTACCTGGTCAAGCAGCTGACCGAGTTCAAGGCCGGCAAGCGCAAGAACGTCGTCATGAACGGCATGGCCGCGACACTCGACGACGAGGGCATGCGCCACGTCGCCGCGTTCTACGCAAGCAAGCAGGCCAAGGCCGGCGCGGCCCGCAACAAGGACACGATCCGCCTGGGCGAGCGCATCTGGCGTGGCGGCATCGCCGACAAGCAAGTCCCGGCCTGCGCCGGCTGCCATGGGCCGACGGGCTCCGGCATCCCCGCCCAGTACCCGCGCCTGGCCGGCCAGCACGGCGACTACCTCGAAGCCCAGATGGTCGCCTTCCGCAGTGGCGCCCGCGGCAACAGCGCGCAGATGACGACGATCGCCGCGAAGATGAGCGACCTCGAGTTGAAGGCCGTTGCCGACTACGCGGCGGGCCTGCAATAGACCAGCACCGGCAGCGCCCGACGCTCAGGCCGGTCATTGACCGGCCTTTTTCATGGCTGCGAGGCCGCTGAACATAATGGGCCGTCCACGGTAACCGGCGGTGCCCGGTCGACGAATGACGACCGGCATCCCACGAAGGAACCCTCATGCATCTGCTCAAGGACCGCGGCCACGTCCATCCGGTGGCCTCCGAGATCACTGCCCGCGCCGTCTACGAGGATCGGCGCCGGCTGCTGCGTGCACTGGCTGCGGGCGCCGGCGGCGCGGCATTGGCGGCCTGGGCCGGGCGCGAGGCCCTGGCGCAGGCAGCCGGGCCGGGCAAGCTGCCGCGATTGGCGGGCGTGCGCAGCGCTGTCAGCGGCGCGGCAACGATGGAGAAGGCCACCAGCTACCAGGATGCGACGACCTACAACAACTTCTACGAGTTCGGCACCGACAAGTCCGACCCGGCGCGTCATGCGAATGCGCTGAAGCCGCGGCCATGGACGGTCGCGATCGAAGGCGAGGTCAAGAAACCCGGTCCGATCGACCTCGACGCGCTGATGAAGACCGCTGCGATGGAAGAGCGCATCTACCGCCTGCGCTGCGTCGAAGGCTGGTCGATGGTGATCCCCTGGGTCGGCTTTTCGCTCGCCGAGCTGATCCGCAAGGTCGAGCCGACCGGCAGTGCCAAGTTCGTGCAGTTCGTGACCCTGGCCGACGACAAGCAGATGCCCGGCGTGCGCTCGCGCGTGCTCGACTGGCCCTACGTCGAGGGCCTGCGCATGGACGAGGCCATGCATCCGCTGACGCTGCTGAGCTTCGGCATGTACGGCGAGCTGCTGCCGAACCAGAACGGCGCACCGGTGCGTCTGGTCGTGCCCTGGAAATACGGCTTCAAGAGCGGCAAGTCGATCGTCAGGATCCGCTTCGTCGACAAGCAACCGGCAACGAGCTGGGAGAAGTCGATCCCCAGCGAATACGGCTTCTACTCGAACGTGAACCCCAAGGTCGATCACCCGCGCTGGAGCCAGGCGACCGAGCGCCGCATCGGCGAGGACGGCTTGCTCGCGAAGAAGCGCGACACGCTGATGTTCAACGGCTACGAGCAGCAGGTCGGCCAGCTCTACGCCGGCATGGACCTGAAGAAGTTCTACTGACCGACCCGGCAGTGAACCGCCTGCTGCTGCACCCGGCGGCCAAGCCGGTGCTGTTCGTCGCCGCGCTCGCGCCACTGACGTGGCTGGTCTACGGCGCCGCAGCCAATCGCCTGGGCGCCAATCCTGCCGAGGCGCTGATCCGATCGACCGGCGACTGGACGCTGCGCTTCCTGTGCATGACGCTCGCGGTGACGCCACTGCGCCAGTGGACGGGATGGCAGGCGCTGGCGCGCCTGCGCCGCATGCTGGGCCTCTATACCTTCTTCTACGGCGTGCTGCACTTCCTGTGCTTCGCCTGGCTGGACATGGGCTTCGACCTTGCGGCGATCCTCAAGGACATCGGCAAGCGCCCGTTCATTCTCGTCGGCAGCGCGGCGCTGGCGCTGATGCTGCCGCTGGCGGCGACCTCGTTCAACCGCGCGATCAAGGCGCTGGGCGCGGCGCGCTGGCAGGCACTGCACCGCGCGGTCTATGCGGTGGCGCTGCTGGCGATCCTGCATTTCTTCTGGATGCGCGCGGGCAAGCGCAATTTCGGCGAGGTGGCGGTGTATGCGGCAATCCTCGGCGTGCTGCTCGGTTGGCGCATCGTCAGGCGCTTGCGTCGGGGGCGCCAGGTCGTGGGCCGGTGACGGCCGCTCCCTGACCTATGGCGTCGCGAAAGGGCACCACGACCTCGTGTCAGACCCGCGGGAGTTCTTGCACAACAGCACCGGGTGCAAGTCACCAGGCGCAGACGGGCGCCCGGAGCCGACCCGCGCCAAAGTCACCCAAGGGGCCTCAACCGGCGGGCGCTACCGCATGAACCCCGGCAGCCACATCGCCAGCGGCTGGAACTCCAGCACCAGGAACAGCGCCATCACCAGCATCGCGACGAAGAGCCAGACGCCGCGGAAGATCTGCCTGAGCGTCACGTCCTTGAGCAGCGAATTGAGCACGAACAGGTTCATGCCCACCGGCGGCGAAATCAGGCCGATCTGCACCACCAGCACGATCATCACGCCGAACCAGACCGGGTCGAATCCCAGGCCGGTGACGATCGGGAAGAAGACGGGAATCGTCAGCAGCACCATCGACAGCTCTTCCATGATGGTGCCCAGCAGGACGTAGATGACCATCATCGCGGCCACCACCATCAGCGGCGAGAAGCCTTGGTGCAGGATCCACTCCTTCAGGTCGCCCGGCATCGACGTGAAGTTGACGAAGCTCGAGAAGATCGCGGCTGCGATCAGGATCGTGAACAGCATCGCCGTCGTGCGTGCGCTCTCCACCAGCGTCTCGTAGAGCAGCCTCAGCGTCAGCGCGCGCCGGGCCAGGGCAAAGAAGAACGCGCCCGAGGCGCCGATGCCCGCACCTTCGGTGGCGGTGAAGACACCGCCGTAGATGCCCCCCAGCACCACCACCACCAGCAGCACCACGCCCCAGATCTTGCGCAGCGCGGCCAGGCGTTCGCCCCACGACGAGCGCTCACCTGCCGGCCCGGCCGCGGGGTCGCGCCAGGTGATCCATGCCACGCCCGCCATCAGCAGTGCGGCACACACCAGGCCCGGGATCACGCCGGCGGCAAACAGCTTGCCGATATTCGTCTCGGTCACGATGCCATAGATGACCATGATGGTCGACGGCGGGATCATGATGCCGAGCGTGCCCCCGGCGGCGATGACGCCGGTGCTCAGGTAGTCGGCATAGCCGAGCCGCTTCATCGGCGGATATGCCACCTTGGCCATCGTCGCCGCGGTCGCGATCGACGATCCGCAGATCGCCCCAAAGCCGGCGCAGGCGATCACCGTCGCGTGCGCGAGGCCGCCGCGCAGATGGCCGATGAAGGCATAGGCCACGCGAAACAGCTCGTGCGCCAGACCGGCGCGCGCGACGAAGTTGCCCATCAGCACGAACAGCGGCACGACACTCAGCGTGTAGGCGAAGCCGCTGTCGTAGACGACCTGGGCCGCGTTGGCCGCGGTCGGCGCCCAGCCGCGCAGCAGGCCCAGGCCAACGAAGCCGACGAAGCCCATCGCAAAGGCCAGCGGCACACGCATCGCCGCAAGCACGAAGACGGCCAGGAAGCCGAAAAGGGCGTCGGTCATGCCGGGGGTGCGACGCCCACGCCCGCATGCTGATGCGTGCCCGGGCGCGCGACGAGCATCACGTGCACCAGCGCAGTCAAGGCGCACAGCACGCTCATCAACTGCACGAAGGGGCCAAGCGGCAGCTTGAGTTGCGCGGTGACATCACCGTACTGCGCCATCTGCCCGGCCTTGTCCCACATCAGCCAGGCCAGCCCGAGCAGCGCCACAGCACAGAACAGGTCGACCACGGCCCGCTGCACACGCTGCACCCAGGACGGCAGCAGCGCGTCGAGCGAGTCGAAGAGCACGTGCTCGCCCTTGAGCGACACCAGCGGCAATGCGGCAAAGATCACCACCACCATCAGCAGCTCGGTGATCTCGAGCGAGCCCGGCACCGACTGGCTGAGCAGCTTGCGCCCGCCCACGTCCACCAGCGTCAGCACCATGATCGCGAACAGCGCCGCTGCGGCAAGCACGCCGCAGAGCGCGGACAGCAGGCGGTTCACGCAGGCCTTACTGCAGCTTCGCGATCTCGGCGCGGAACTCGCCCAGCACCTTCTTCGGGTCCTTCAGGCCCTTGGCCTCGGCGGCCTTGGCCCAGGTGTCGACCAGGGCCGCCGTCTTCTCGTTGACGGCCCGCACGAAGGCCGCGTCGGCCTTCGTGAACTGCACGCCGTTGGCCTGCATGAAGGCCATGCCGCGCCGGTCGACCTTGTCCCAGCCCTTGCCGATCATGCGTGCAGCGAATTCGCCGGAGATCTCGTCGATCGCCTTCTTCACGTCGGCCGGCAAGGCGTCGTACCTGGCCTGGTTCATCATGAAGACGAAGCTGGTGTTGTACAGGCCGCCGGGAAACGTCGTCGCGTACTTGATGACCTTGTCGATCTTGAAGCCCTCGACGGACTCGGCCGGAAACAACGTGCCGTCCATGACGCCGGTGGACAGCAGTTCATAACTCTCGGGCGCCGGCTTGAGCGTGACGTTCATGCCCAGGGCCTTGGTGATGTCGTTGACCATGCCCCCGCCGATGCGCCACTTCAAGCCATTCAGGTCGTCGACCTTGACGATCGGGCGCTTCGTGTTGAAGACGATGCCCGGGCCGTGCGTGAACACGGCCAGGACTTTCACACCCCTGTGCTCCTCGGCGAAGGCCGGGTACTTCTGGTACATGCGCTGGAACGCCACCGACGAGGCCTCGGCCGAGTCGCCGAGGAAAGGCACTTCGGCCATCTTGGTGGTCTCGAAACGGCCCGGTGTATAGCCGTGCACGGTGAACGAGATGTCGACCAGGCCGTTGCGCACGGCGTCGAACGTCGCCGGGGCCGCCGCCACCGCACGTGGCAACGCGTTGCACTTCACCTTGCCCGGCACCTTCTTCTCGAGCAGCGCGCACCACTCGATCTGGGTCGTCGTCAGCGTATGGGCGGGCGGCACCCACGAAGACAGCGTCAGCGTGGTCTGGGCCGACGCAGTGGCACAGGCCATGGCGAGGAGAGCGACGGCAGACAGACCGAAGGCCGATCGGAGGGAACGCGACATGAAGGACTCCTGACCAAACAAGGGCACGCGCACAGAACCGTGCGCACTTGAGCGGGATTGTCCCGGCCAGCCTCGACGGCCGGGCTGCTGGTTTTCCTTGATCGACATGTGCGACGTCGGTCAGGGCGGCGTCGAGCCGCCAGGCGACGCCAACTCTGCACCCCCGCGACCACGGGATCCAGCCTCCCGGCGCCGAATGGGCAGCCTACGATCAGCGCGATCGACTTCGCCACCGCACCCGCACCGACACCGAGATGGATGCCACGCCCTCCCTCGCAGCGCGCCACGCCGGCCATGGACAGGAACTGTCGATGGTCGAGACACCTCAACGCACCGCGCTGCGCGACGCGTTGCTTCGGCTGGACTTGGCCGAGGCCAGCGGCAGCCCGTTCGAGCTCAGCAGCGCGCTCACGGCCGTGGGCCGCTGCTACCGCCGGATGAATGCACTGCGCGCGGCAGAGGACTCCTTGCGCCAGGCGCTGCGCTGGGCCCGCGCCAGCGGCTCGACAGATCTTCAGGTCGACCTGCTGTGCGAACTGGCCGAGTGCAACTGCGGCGTGGCAGAGCAGCTTGGCGACGACGAGTTCCGCGGCACCCATGCCGCCCGAGATCGCGCCCGGGATGCCGCGTTCGAGGCCTCGGAGCTGGCGCGCCAGGTGGCCGACCCGGGCTGGGAAAGCCACGCCCTGCTGCGCATCAGCGACGTGCTCTGCCGTTGCGGCGACCATGACGATGCGGCGTGGCTGCAATGGCGGGCGATCACGCTGATGAGCGGGGGCACGAGCCTGGACTGATCAGCGCGCCAACACCGCCTTCAGCGCCACCCCGGTGTGCGACCCTGCTGCGACCACACGCTCGGGCGCGCCTTCGACCACCACGCGACCGCCGTTCAGGCCGCCTTCGGGCCCGAGGTCGATGACCCAGTCGGCTTCGGCGATCACGTCGAGGTCGTGCTCGATCACGAC
>Ga0209682_10000256_pt1 | contig 18363 bp, 16 predicted proteins | sample DOMMetBare2Fresh_2_FD_187471 | JGI IMG/M metagenome (GOLD analysis project Ga0209682, IMG submission 187471) | Wetland sediment microbial communities from St. Louis River estuary, USA, under dissolved organic matter induced mercury methylation -... | ecosystem: Environmental > Aquatic >... | reverse complement strand
GCGCCGAAACCAGCACCAGCGCCGCATGGGCGCCCCCGGGCGAACGCCGGGATACCTTGATGGCACGGCACAGGGCGACGCCCGCGTTGTCGGCGGGATCGTCGAGCGAGATATCGAGGAAGGCAGCCGCCAGGTGCTGCCGGGACGCGATCGCGCTGGCCTGCTCGATGTTCGAGGCCACCACGAACTGGAAACCGAAGCCCAGGAGCAGGCCGCACAGGGCGCTGCGGGTCGTGCCGTCGGGGTCCAGCACGAGAACGTCGGTGCAGTCCGGCACCGACGTCTGGCGCATGCGCGCGCGGCGCACCGCGGCACGGCGCTCGGACTTGGCCTGGTGGATCGTGGCGCGCTCGGGGGTCGGTGGCCGCACGGCCGGCGGGTCGGTCTCGATCAGGAGGTCGATCGGCGCGTCGCGCGTGTCGATCTGCGGCAGCGACTTGAAGTCGATGTCGCGCATCGTCAGCGGCAGGAACAGGTTGCCCGCGGCCGCGTCGGGCAGGCTGGGGCGCGGCGTCGTGTCGAACGCCGACGGTATGGTGTCCTCCGGTGGCAGCCTGGCGTCGCAGGAACTGCAACGCGCGTCCTCGGCGCGCACGGCGCGCTTGCAGGCGGGGCAGAAACGGGCAACCATCTGGTTATTCTGGGCGCAATCCAGCCGGACCGCCCGGGCGATTGAACATTCCTCCCTAGCTCAAGGGAGGCGGCCCTCGTTACGATGCGCACGCCATGCAAGCCAACGACTTCGACCTGCCGACCCGCCTGCGCGCGGCCCTCGACCTGCAGCGCCAGGCCTACCTGGCCCATCCGCTGCCAACCTACGACGAGCGTCGTGCGGACCTGCGCGCGCTGCAGCGCCTGGTACGCGAGAACATCGACGCGCTGTGCGACGCGATCAGCGCCGACTACGGCCATCGCTCGCGCCATGAGACGATGCTGGCAGAGATCGTGCCGGCGGTCGATGGCATTCACGATGCACTGAAGAACCTCAAGTCCTGGATGCGCACCCAGCGCCGAGCCGTCGACCTGCGGGCCTTCTTCGGTGCCCGCAACCGCGTGATCCCCCAACCGCTCGGCGTTGTCGGCGTGATCGTGCCCTGGAACTTCCCGGTCAACCTGAGCATCGTGCCGCTGACGGCGATCTTCGCCGCCGGAAACCGCGCGATGGTCAAGATGAGCGAGAACTCGCGCCACCTGGCCCGTCTGCTGCTCGAGATCGCGCCGCGCTATTTCCCGCCCGAGAAGTTGCAGTTCTTCGACGAGACCGGCGGCGTCGGCCCCGAGTTTTCCCGGCTGCCGTTCGACCACCTGCTGTTCACCGGCTCGGGCCAGACCGGGCGTGCGGTGATGGCTGCGGCGTCGCAGAACCTGTGCCCGGTGACGCTGGAACTCGGCGGCCGCTCGCCGGCGGTGGTGTGCGACGACTTCCCGCTCACCACGGCGGCCGAGCGCATCCTCTTCATCAAATACCTCAATGCCGGCCAGATCTGCACCACGGTCGACCATGTCTGGCTGCCGGAGGGCCGTCAGGACGAGTTCGTCCGGCTTGCGCAGGCGATCGTGCCGCAGCGCTACCCCCGACTCGACTCGGCCGACTACACGAGCATCATCGATCAGCGTTCGTTCGAGCGTCTGACGGCGGCACTCGACGACGCCAGGGCGCGCGGCGCGACGCTGATCCCGCTGCTGCCCGGCCCGGCCTGGGATGCGGCCACGCGAAAGATCAATCCGCACCTGGTGCTGAACGCACCCGACGACTGCGCGTTGCTCGTGCGCGAGATCTTCGGCCCGGTCCTGCCGATCAAGACCTATGGCAAGTTGGCGGACGTGGTGGCAGCGGTCAATGCGGGCCCGCGCCCGCTGGCGCTGTACCCGTTCAGCAAGGACGGCGCGCGCATCCAGATGCTGGTCGACCGCGTGATGTCCGGTGGCGTGACGGTCAACGATGCGTTGTTCCATGTCGGCCAGCACGATCTGCCGTTCGGCGGCGTCGGCGAATCGGGCATGGGCCACTACCACGGCCGCGAAGGGTTCCAGACTTTTTCCAAGCTCCGCCCGGTGTTCTACCAGGCGCCCTGGGCCGCCACCAAGCTGATGATGCCGCCCTACGGCAAGCGCATGGAACGGCTCCTGGCCTTCCTGCTGCGCTGACCGTCGCATGGCCGGTTTCGGCCCAGAAGCGAGATTCGAGGTCCGCTTGCGGCGCTTGCCCGGCCTCGCCTCTGCGGATACCCGCTGGAACGCCGAGGTCCCGGCCCGCGACAGGCGGTACGCGCGCGCAAGCAGACGTTCACCAACGATCACAACGGGACCGTCGCAGACGCTGGAGTCAGGCCGTCGGGTACGTGCCCGGCAACAGGATCGACCGGTCCACGTTCTGGATGTTCGTGTGGCCACAGAAGGCCATGGTCACGTCCAGTTCCTTGTGGATGATCTGCAATGCCTTGGTCACGCCGGCCTCGCCCATCGCGCCCAGGCCGTAGACCATCGCGCGGCCGATCATCGTGCCGCGTGCACCGAGGGCCCAGGCCTTGAGCACGTCCTGGCCGCTGCGGATGCCGCCGTCCATCCAGACTTCGATCTGGTCGCCGACCGCGGCGACGATCGCCGGCAGCGCCTCGATGCTGCTCTGCGCGCCGTCGAGCTGGCGGCCGCCATGGTTGCTGACCACGATCGCGTCGGCGCCGCTGCGCACCGCCAGCCTGGCGTCCTCGACGTCCTGGATGCCCTTGAGGATCAGCTTGCCGCCCCAGCGCTCCTTGACCCAGGCCACGTCAGGCCAGGACAGGCGCGGGTCGAACTGCTCGTTGGTCCATGCCGACAGCGACTTCATGTCGCTCACGCCCTTGACATGGCCCACCAGGTTGCGGAACGTGTGGCGCCGGGTGCCCAGCATGCCCAGGCACCAGCGCGGCTTGGTCATCAGGTTGAGGATATTGCGCAGCGTCGGCCGCGGCGGTGCGGTCAGGCCGTTCTTGAGATCCTTGTGGCGCTGGCCGATGACCTGCAGGTCCAACGTCAGCACCAGAGCGCTGCACCGGGCGGCCTTGCAGCGATCGATCATGCGCGCCATCGCGTCGCGGTCACGCATCATGTAGAGCTGGAACCAGAACGGCGCACGGGTGTTCTCGGCGATGTCCTCGATCGAGCAGATGCTCATTGTCGACAGCGTGAACGGGATGCCGAACTTCTCGGCTGCGCGCGCGGCATGGATCTCGCCGTCGGCATGCTGCATCCCGGTCAGGCCGACCGGGGCGATGCTCACCGGCATCCTGGCTTCGACGCCGACCATCTTCGTGGCCGTCGTGCGGTTCTCCATATTGACCGCCACACGCTGGCGCAGCTTGATCTTCCGGAAGTCGGCCTCGTTGGCGCGGTAGGTGCCTTCGGTCCAGCTGCCGGAGTCGGCGTAGTCGTAGAACATGCGCGGCACGCGCTTCTCGGCCAGGACCCGCAGGTCCTCGATGTTGGTGATCACGGTCATGGGCGGGTCTCCTGGGTGCGCATGCTACCCAGCCACGCTGCGGCCGTGTGACGGCTCAGGCGCAGCCGGACGAGCCGCAGCCGCTGCCAGGCTCGGCACTCGTCCGAAGCGGTCGCGCCAAGGTGCCGGTGTCCGCGTCGTAACCACAAGCCTGCATGGTCTCGGCGAGTGCCGCGTCCATCATCTGGGCATGGGCCGGGAACCAGGCCGCGAGCTCGGTGATCAGGCGGCGCACGATCTGCGCGTCCCCGGTCGAACCGATGACCCCATTCACCTCGCGCAGCACGTCAAGCACGTGGCGGTGCTGGTAGGCATGGCAGTTGTCGGGCTCGAAGCCGATCGCCGCCATCCAGCGTTCCTCCTGCGCGAAGTGCTCGACCGTGTGGTCCCGCAACTGCGTGTAGCGCAGCGCCAGTTCGTCCGGCTCGTGATCGAGTGCCATCTCGACCGCCGCAAGCAGGTCGACGAACTCGCGGTGGGTGGCATCCATGCGTGGCTGCTGCAGCAGCCAGGCGTCGGACCAGAGCAGTGTGGGGGACATCTTGGTGTGTTTCCCGGTGTGGCCGCACAGTCTGCAAGCGCCGCCAGACCCGGCAGTTGAGCCACCTCAAGGTGCCGAAGAATCCCTGCCGTCAAAAGGGCTTTCCCTGGCCGGACGCCGCGCGGCTCAGCGAACTGGCGCGCACGCCCAGCAGGCGCAGTCGCCGTGTCAGGTCGACGCGCTTCAGGCAGGCCCCGGCGGCCTGGCGGATCGCCGCAGCGTCGGCCGTGGGCTCGGGCAATGTCAGGTCGCGCGTAACGGTCTTGAAATCCTCGAAACGCAGCTTGATGCCGATCGTGCGTCCCATGTAGCCCTTGCGCTGCAGGTCACGCGCGACCTGCGTGCACAGCTCGGTGAAGACACGCGAGAGCTCGGCCCTGTCGCGCACGGCGTGCAGGTCGCGGTCGAAGGTGGTCTCGCGGCTCATCGACACCGGCTCGCTGTGCGTGACCACGGGGCGGTCGTCACGGCCATGCGCGGCCTCGTGCAGCCAAACGCCGTAGCTGCGGCCGAATTTCTCCACCAGCACGGCGCGCGGTTGGGCGGCCAGCTCGCCGATCGTCCGGATGCCCAGCGCCACCAGCTTGCTGCCGGCCTTCGGGCCGATGCCGTTGATGCGCCGCACGGGCAGTGGCCAGATGCGGCCGGGAAGGTCGTCCATCGTCACGATCGACAGGCCGTCGGGCTTGTCCAGTTCCGAGGCCAGCTTGCTCAGCAACTTGTTCGGCGTCACTCCGACCGAGCAGGTCAGGCCGGTCTCGCGCCAGACGTTGTTGCGGATCTCCTGGGCCACCGCACGCACGCCGCCCAGCGGGTCGTGGCCGACCGTGTCCTGGGTGCCGGGCACGTCGGTCAGGTCGATGTAGATCTCGTCGATGCCGCGGTCCTCGATCACCGGCGCGATCTCGGCCACCGCAGCCTTGAACAGCCGCGAGTAGCGACGGTATTGGTCGAAGTCGGTCGGCAGCAGCACGGCGTCGGGCGCGCGCAGCGCAGCCTTCATCAGTCCCATTCCACTGTGCACGCCGAGGTCGCGTGCCGCGTAGGTGGCGGTGGTGATGACGCCGCGGCCGGTGTAGCCCTTGAGGGTGACGAATCTGAGCGTGCCGTCAGGCTGCACCTGCGGCTGGTGGCGCCGTCCGCCGCCGATCACCACCGCCAGGCCCTTGAGTTGCGGGTAGCGCAGCAATTCCACCGCCGCGTAGAAGGCATCCATGTCGAGGTGGGCGATCCAGCGGCGCGGCGGCGTCATGACGTCGTCAGGGTAACGGGGGGTGGCCTGCGGTTACATTGTTGCCATAAATGTGCAGGATGCACAGCTACACTGCGTGCAACGGCGTGGCAAGCCGGCCACGCGAATCATTGTGCACGGAGGTCTGCATGTTCAGGAACCCTGTTCCCGTCGCCTGGCGCAGCGTGGCGGCGCTGCTCCTGGCGTTGTCGGCCACGGTCATCGCCGCCTGCGGCGGCGGTGGCGAGGGTGGCGCCATGACATCCGCCACCATCGAGAAAGCCACCGCCTATGCTGCCGGACCGATCTCGGGCTTCGGCTCGGTGATCATCAATGGCGTGCGCTACGACGATTCCAGGGCGGTCGTCACCGACGACGACGACCGCCCGCGCTCGCGCGACCTGCTGCGCCTGGGCATGATGGTCGAGGTCGACGCCAAGGCGATGAGCGCCGTCGCCGGCACCGGCGAGGCGATGCGCATCCGCTACGGCAGCGAGATCGTCGGCCCGGTCGGCGAAGTCGCGCCCTCGCTCACCAGTCTCAAGGTCCTGGGCCAGACCGTCAACATCACCGACACGACCGTCTTCGGCCCGGCGCTGGCCGGTGGCTTGGCCGCGATCAAGGCCGGTGACCTGCTCGAGATCCACGCCCTGTACGACGCCGCGGCGCAGAGCTACCGGGCCACGCGCATCGAGAGCGCCGCCGGCGCCACGACCTACACGCTGCGCGGCACGGTCGCCAACCTCGTCAAGGGGGCCAGGACCTTCACGCTCGGCGGGCAGGTCATCTTCTACGGCAACGTCGACGCTGCCGACCTGCCGGTGAACCTGGCCGACGGGCTGCGCGTGCGCGTGCACCTGCAGACCACGCAGGACAAGGGCCAGTGGGTCGCGACCTCGGTGCGCACCGGCGTGCGCAAGGTCGAGGACCGGCCCGAAGGGCACGTGCGCGGCGCGATCACCGTGTTCACGTCGGCGACCAGCTTCGAGATCAACGGTCTGAAGGTCAATGCCGCGGCGGCTGCCTTCCCCGACGGTAACGCTGGCATCGTGCTCGGCGCGGTGGTCGAAGTCGAGGGTGCGATCGTCGACGGCATCCTGGTGGCCAGCAAGGTCGAGCTCGACGGCCGCCACGCGATGGCGCGGCACGGCTTCGAACTGCACGGCGCGATCGGGTCGCTCGACAAGACCGGCAAGACATTCATGCTGCGCGACGTCAAGGTCAGCTACGGCGGCACGTTGGCGGTCTGGAAGAATGGCGTCGAGGCCGACCTGGCCGATGGCAGAAAGGTCGAGGTCAGGGGCACGCTGTCGGCCGACCGTACTCAGCTCGTCGCGACAAAGATCACCTTCGAGAACTGACGGGCTCGCCGCGGGCGCTCGCGTGACCTGCAGGTCCGAGGGCGCCCGTGCAGCCGCCGTTCGATCGGAGCGCGATGCTGTTCCAATGGAGGCCGTGCACAACGCCTGCTGATCCGATGGCCACCGCAGCACCCCCAGCGCCCGACGCCGAGCAGCAAGCCCTGCTCGACGCGCTGCGGGCCGTGCTCGGCCCGCTGGCGAAACTGGCGGTTGCGCGCGGCGTGCCCCATGCCACGCTGGAGGATGCGCTGCGGCGCGCGTTGATCCAGGCCGCGGCCGACATGCACCCGCAGATCCCGCTGCATCGCAGCGTCAGCCGCATCGCCACCGCCACCGGTATCAACCGACGCGAGGTCACCCGGCTGACCCAGGTCGACTTCGATCCACCGCGCCAGCCGGGCCGCTCGACCGTGAGCGAGGTCTTCACGCACTGGATCAGCGACCGCGGCTACCGCGACCGCAAGGGTGTGCCGCGGGTGCTGCCGCGCCTGGGCCCGGCGCCGAGCTTCGAGTCGCTGGCGCAGGCGGTCACGCGCGACGTGCATCCGCGCAGCCTTCTCGACGAGCTGCTGCGCCTGAACCTGGCCGTGCTCGACGAGGCGAGCGATACCGTCGCCCTGCGGCGCGACGGTTTCGTGCCCAGCGGCGACCGCGTGCGCATGCTCGGGTTCCTGGCCGACAACGTGGGCGACCACCTCGCGGCATCGGTGGCCAACGTCATTGGCACAGGGCGCTCGCACTTCGAGCAGGCGATCTATGCCGACGGCCTGTCGGACGCGGCGATGGACGAGGTGCGCAAGCTCGTCACGGCGCAGTGGAAGGCGCTGCTGGCCGCGCTGGTACCGCCGCTGGAGAAACTCATCGCGGCCGACGCCGGGCTGCCGGCGGCGCAGCGCCGCCGCGTCCGCATCGGCCTCTATGGCTACGACGACCTGACGCCCGAGGCGCGCGCGTCCGCGCGCACGGCGGGCGCACAGGAACCGGCCGGGCCGAAGCGGCGGCCGCGCAGGAGTTGAGACCACCATGAACCCGATCCGCACGTCTTTCCTGCAACGCCTCGGGCCGCAGCTCGTCCGCGGCCTCTTCGCGTCGCTGCTGCTGGTGCTCATCGCCGGCTGCGGCGGCGGCGTCGGGTCCGGCGGCACCGGCACCTATGCCGCCGGGCCGATCACCGGCTTCGGCTCGATCATCGTCAACGGCGTGCGCTTCGACGAGTCGAGTGCCGTCGTGCTCGACGATGACGACGCCACGCGCAGCCGCAGCGAGCTCAAGCTCGGCATGACGGTCGAGGTCGACAGCGATGCGATCCGCAGCGACACCAGCGGCCGGATGGCGACCGCCAGCCGCGTGCGTTTCGGCAGCGCGATCGTCGGCCCGGTGGCGGGCGTGAACGTGGCGGCCGGCACGGTCAGCGTGCTCGGACAGACCGTGAAGATCGCCGTCGACACCGTCTTCGACGAGCGGATCACCGGCGGCCTGGCGGGGCTGGGCGTTGGCCAGGTCGTCGAGGTCTATGCCCTCTACGACGCGGCCAATGCGCGCTACAACGCCACCCGCGTCGAACCGCGCAGCACGCCGGCGCAGTGGACGCTGCGCGGGCCGGTCGCGGCAGTCGATCCGGTGGCGCACACGCTGAAAGTCGGCGGCGCGCTGTTCAACTATGCGACGGCGACCGGTGTCCCGTCCGACCTGGCCGTAGCCAGCATCGTGCGCCTGCGCCTGAACACCACGGCCGATGCCGGCGGCCGCTACGCGGTCGCGAGCTTCGGGGCCGGTCTGCGCAACCCTGGCGACCGCGACGAAGGCGAGCTCGAGGGCCTGATCACGGGCTTCGTGTCGAGCGTGAGTTTCCAGGTCAACGGCCTGGCGGTCGATGCCGCGAGTGCCAGCTTCCCCGCCGGCAAGACCGGGCTGCGTCTGGGCGCGCGGGTCGACGTCAAGGGCACGCTGCGGGCCGGCGTGCTGGTCGCGACGTCGGTCGCGGTCGAGACCGAGGCGTCGGTCGATGACCGCGGTTTCGAGATCCACGGCGCGATCGCGACCGTCGATGCCGCGGCACGGACGTTCACGCTGCGCGGCCAGATCATCGGCTGGACACGCAGCGACCTGGTCCTGGAGGGCGGCAGCCTGGCCGATATCGCCGTCGGCCGCGTCGTCGAGGTCAACGCACGGCCGAATGCGGACCGTACGCGGCTCGACGCGACCAAGATCCAGTTCGAGCATTGAATGGCAAGGCCTCGGTGGCTCACGGCGCTGTGCGTGGCAACGGCGGTCTCGGCAATGGCCCAGCCGCCTGACCCCGTGGCACTGGCGCGCCAGGTGGCCGACACTGAACGTGCCTTTGCGCGCAGCATGGCCGAGCGCGACCACGCGGCCTTCGTGACCTTCCTGTCGGAGCAGGCGCAATTCTTCGGCGGCGGTCGTGTGCTGCGCGGCAAGGCCGAAGTGTCCGCCGGCTGGAAGCGCTTCTTCGACGGCCCGCAGGCGCCGTTCGCGTGGGAACCCGATCAGGTCGAGGTGCTGCAAGACGGCACGCTGGCGTTGTCGACCGGCTTGGTGAAGGACCCGTCGGGCCAGCCGGTCGCGCGCTTCAATTCGATCTGGCGCCAGGAAGCGCCGGGGGTGTGGCGGGTGATCTTCGACAAGGGCCAGCCGCTGGAGCCGGCAGCCAAGACGCCCTGAGGCCGCGGGCGCCTTCGCAGGCCGTCGCCGCGACCCGGGGCAATGCCGCGCCGACGCCAAACGACCGCTGAAGACCCTGCCCGCTGACCGGCAGCGAGGGCGGTTCAGGCCAGCCGGCTGCGGTGGCGTTCGATCTGGGAGCGCACCTGCGCCGGCGCGGTGCCACCGAGCACGTTGCGCGAGCTGAGCGAGCCGCGCAGCGTCAGCACTTCGAACACGTCCTCGCCGATCGAGGCGTGGAAGCCCTGCAGCGTGGCCAGCGGCAGTTGTGAAAGATCGACTCCCTGCTGGATCGCGAGCTTGACCGCATGCGCCACCGCCTCGTGCGCGTCACGGAACGGCAGGCCCTTCTTGACGAGGTAGTCGGCAAGGTCCGTCGCGGTGGCGTAGCCCTTGAGGGCGGCGCGCTCCATCGCATCGGCCTTGACCTGGATGCCGCCGACCATCTCGGTCATGATGCGCAAGGTATCGCGCAAGGTGTCGACGCTGTCGAACAGCGGCTCCTTGTCTTCCTGGTTGTCCTTGTTGTAGGTGAGCGGCTGGCCCTTCATCAGCGTCAGCAGGCCCATCAGGTGGCCGATCACGCGGCCGCTCTTGCCGCGCGCGAGCTCGGCGACATCGGGGTTGCGCTTCTGCGGCATGATCGACGAGCCGGTGCAATAGCGGTCGGCCAGGTCGATGAAGCCGAAGTTCTGGCTCATCCACAGGACCAGTTCCTCGGCCAGGCGCGAGACGTGGACCATGCAGATGGACGCGAAGGCACTGAACTCGAGCGCGAAATCGCGGTCGCTCACGGCGTCCAGGCTGTTGAAGCAAACGCCGTCGAAGCCGAGCGACTTGGCCACCGCCTCGCGGTCCAGCGGATAACTGGTGCCCGCCAGTGCGGCGGCACCGAGCGGCAGGCGATTGACGCGCTTGCGCACGTCGGCCAGGCGCTCGGCATCGCGCGCGAACATCTCCACGTAGGCCAGCAGATGGTGCGCAAGACTCACCGGCTGCGCGACCTGCAGGTGCGTGAAGCCAGGCATCACGGTCTCGGTGTGCCCGGCCGCCACGTCGACCAGCGCGCGCTGCATCGCGACCAGCAGGGGGCCGAGCTGGTCGATCTCGCTGCGCAGCCACAGGCGAACATCGGTGGCGACCTGGTCGTTGCGCGACCGGCCCGTGTGCAGGCGCTTGCCGGCAGCGCCCACCAGCTGCGTCAGGCGGGCCTCGATATTGAGGTGCACGTCCTCGAGCTCGAGCTTCCAGCCGAAGGCTCCGGACTCGATTTCCGAGACGATCTGCGCCATGCCGCGCTCGATGTCGGCCAGGTCACCGGCGCCGATGATTCCCTGCGCCGCGAGCATGCGCGCGTGCGCGAGACTGCCGTCGATGTCGGCGCGCCACAGTCGCTGGTCGAAGCCGACGCTGGCGGTGTAGCGCTGCACCAGCTCGCTCATCGGCTCGGTGAACAGGGCCGACCAGGCCTGGGCTTTGTTGTCGAGGGGATTGGCGGACATGGTGGGAGGCCTGAGTGCAGCGCGGCAAAGCTTCGTATTATCGGCGGGCCCCGCCGATGCCGATGGCCGATGCCCGCCGCCCCCCCACCCGACCGTCCCGATCCGCTCGACCCCGAATCCGCGCTCGAGAGCCGCAGCGCCAGCCTGTGGCCCGACAGCACGCGGCCGGCGCCGCTGCATACGAATTTCGGCGTCGATCTGGCGATGAGCCGCTTCGACCCGCTGGCCGACGAGCGCCAGCGCGAACAGGCCCATGCGGCGGCGGCGTTCGACGTCTGCCACGCCGGCCTGGCGCTGCGCCTGCTGCTGTTCGTGCAGGCGGTGGTCGCGATCGGCGTGCTGGTGATCCTGGCGTCGGCCGACTGGATCCGCGTCGTGGCGGCCTCGTCGTTCACGGCGCTGGCGGCCACGCTGCTGTGGCTGGTGCTGCTGTGCCTCGGCCAGCGCCTGTTGCCGCGGATCGTCCCGGCCAGGCGCGCCGCGGCCGTGGTGGCACTGGGCGCGGGCTGTGCGCTGCTGGGCGCTGCACCGATGTGGTGGCTGCCGTTGGCCCCAGCCACGCCGACGCAGGTGCTGGGCGTCGCGTTGGCCGGTGCGGCCTTTGCCGCCGGCGCCTGGACCTGGCTCGACCTGCGCGCGCGGCTGTGGCAGCCCGTCGAGGCGGCCGCGCGGCTGGCCGAGTTGCAGTCGCGCATCCGGCCACACTTCCTCTTCAACGCGCTGAACACGGCGCTCGCGCTGGTGCACGTCGACCCTGACCGCGCCGAGAGGGTGCTGGAGGACCTGAGCGCGCTGTTCCGCGAGGCGTTGGCCGAATCCGGCACTTCGGTGACGCTGGACGACGAGATCGAACTTGCCCAGCGCTACCTCGCGATCGAACAGGTCCGGTTCGGCGACCGCCTGCGCGTCACCTGGGAGATCGACCCCCAGGTCGGCCGCGCGCGTGTGCCGCCGCTGGTGCTGCAACCCTTGGTCGAGAACGCGGTGCGGCACGGCGTCGAGCCGGCGCGCGACGGCGGGCGCATCGACATCCAGGCGGTGGTGCGCCGCGGCCAGGCGGTCGTCCTCGTCACCAACCCGGTCGGCGACGAGCCGTCGCGCCCGGGCAGCGGCATGGCGCTGGCGAATGTGCGCGAGCGCCTGCGACTGTTGCACGACGTCGGCGCCCAGTGCGATACCTGGCGCGACGGCGATCAGTTCCACGCCCGGATCGTGGTGCCGCTGTGAACCCCGTGAACCCGCTCAAGGTGCTCCTCGTCGACGACGAGCCGCTGGCGCGGCTGCGCCTGCGCGCGCTGCTCGACGATGCCCAGGATCCGGCCGTGGATCTCGTCGGCGAGGCGGGCGACGCTCAGCAGGCGATCGATCTGCTGCGTGTGCAGGCCTGCGATCTGGTGCTGCTGGACATCCGCATGCCCGGCCGCGACGGTCTGCAGCTGGCCGAGGCGCTGCAGCGGTTGCCGAGCCCGCCATCGGTGGTCTTCGTGACGGCGCACGGCAGCCACGCGCTGCGCGCCTTCGAGCTCGACGCCGTGGACTATCTGACCAAGCCCGTGCGGCGCGATCGGCTGCAGGCCGCGCTGCAGCGCGTGGTGCAGCGCCGCGTCGTCGCGGCGAGCGCACCGACGCCGCTGGACGGTGATCCCGTGCTGGTGGTCAGCGACCGCATGCGTACGCTGCGCATCCCGCTCGACGAGGTGCTGTACCTGCGCGCCGAGATGAAATACGTGACGCTGCAGACCGCCACGCGCAGCCACGTGCTCGACGAGTCGCTGACCGAGCTCGAAGCGCGGCTGGGCAGTGGTTTCATCCGCATCCACCGCAACGCGCTGGTGGCACGGCGTGCAGTGCGTGAACTGCAGCGCCGCAGCGACGAGGGTGCCGACGAGGGCTGGGCCGTGCGTGTGGCACCGCGCGACGAGTGGCTGCCGGTGTCGCGCCGGCAGGTCAGCGCTGTGCGCGACGCGCTGGCGGGCACATGAGCCCGACCGCTCGCCGCACGGTGGTCCTGCTCGCGCTGGCACTGGCGGCCGGTGTCGTCGGCAGCGGTCTGGTCCGGCTGTCGGGCGAAGTGGCTCGCCCAGCGGTCCAGGTCGGCGCCGTCGCCGCCAAGGGCATGCCTGCGCCTGCGCCCGCGCCGCACGGACGGGGCGACGCCTTGCCGCAGGCCCCTGTCGCGAGGTCGGTCGGATCCGCACCGTGGTCACGCCCGGCGGGCGCGCGCAGGCCGGCCGCCGACCAAGTCGCGGTCTGCGGCAGCGAGCCCCTGGCCAAGGACCAGGTCCAGGGCCTGCATCTGGCCTCACCGGAGGCCCGCGCGATGGCGCCTTCGTTGCAGGCGATCGCGACCGCGCTGGCCGCCGGCGACGCGTTGGCGCAAGGCGTCGCGCTGGCGCTCGAGGCCGAAGCCGGCTTGCCGACGGCGCTGCCACAACCTGCCTTGCAGGCGAGGCTCGTGGATCTGGCGCTGTCCTCGGCCGACCCCGACGTGTGGATGCTGGCGCGCCATGCATGCGCTGGCGCCCCGCCTCAGCTGCCGAGCGCCTGCGAGCGTCTCGATGCGCAGGCATTGGCGCGTGCCGACCCGGGCAACGCGGCGCCCTGGCTGTGGATGATGTCGCAGGCGCAGGCGGCCCATCAGGAGCAGGCGGCTGACGAGGCGCTCTATCGCGCCTCGCAGTCGCGCTTCCACGATGCGCGCATCAACGGCCTGGGCCGGGTGCTGGCGCATCCGGTGCTGGACCCGCAGGGCGGCCTGCCGGCCCACCTGGTCACGCTCTGGCTGGTCGGCACCCAGGCGGCGTACGACTTGCCGAGCTACTCGACCTTGATGAGCCGCTGCGCCGAGTCCCAAGTCGCCGACGCGAACCGGCGACTCGTCTGCAACGACCTCGCGACCCTGCTGGTCGAGCGCAGCCGCGAGGTGATCACGACGGCGATCGGATTCCGGCTGGCCGAGCGCCTGCATTGGGATGCGGCAAGACTTCGGGCGGTCGACGACCTGCGTCTGGCTTTGCAGTCACCGAAATTGATCCCCGCCTCGGCCACCGACCCCGCCGGACTGTTGAGCTGCGAAGGTCAGGGCGAGCTGCGCGAGCGCCTCGTTGCGCAGGCGCAGATCGGCGAGCGGGCCTACCTCGCCGCGCGCCTCGAGACCCTCGGCCTGAGCCTGGACGCCGAGGCGCGTTCGGTGCGCGCTCGGCGCGCCGCCGCCTCCGCGTCGGCGGCACAATCCACGCCGCCATGAACAAGGCCTTCACCCGCGAAACCGACGCCGCCGACGACGACGACGACGAGGTCGGTGCCGCGCCGGCGCTGCCGGCCGGGGCCAAGAACTACATCACGCCGCAGGGCTACCGGCGCCTGCGCGAGGAGTTGATGACGCTGCTCGACGTCGAGCGCCCGAAGATGGTCGAGACCGTATCGTGGGCGGCCAAGAACGGCGACCGCTCGGAGAATGGCGATTACCTCTACGGCAAGAAACGGCTGCGCGAGATCGACCGCCGGATCCGCTTCCTGACCAAGCGGCTGGACATCGCCGAGGTCGCCGACCCGGCCCTGCATCACGGGCACGACCAGGTCTACTTCGGTGCCACCGTCACCTACGCCAACGCCCGCGGCGAGGAACGCACGATCACCATCAAGGGCATCGACGAGGCCGACAACCTGGCGGGCGAGGTGAGCTGGATCTCGCCGATCGCGCGCGCGCTGCTGAAGGCGCGCGAGGGCGACGAGGTCAAGCTGGTGACGCCGGTCGGGGTCGAGACGATCGAGGTGCTGGCGGTGCGCTACCCGGCACCTGCCGGTTGACCCGCGCGATCAGGGCTTGACGCGCGCGACGCGCAGCACCGCCGGCGCCCGGCGCAGCGCGCGCATCACGTCCGCCAGGTGCACGCGGTCACGCACGCTGATCAGCAGGCGCAACTCGGCAGTGTCGGTGGGCTTTTCCTCGCCCATGTCCAGGTGGGTGATGTCGGCCTCGGCATCGGCCACCGCCGCGGCCACCTGGGCCAGCACACCCTTGCCGTTGGTCACGAGTATGACGACGGCGGATTCGAACGCGCGCACCGGCTCTTCGGCCCACTCGACGTTCATCCAGCGCTCGCGGTCGCGTTCGAACAGGCGCCGACCGGTGCCGCATTCGGCGGTGTGCACGAGCAGGCCCTCGCCCTTGCCGAGGTAGCCGACGATCGCGTCGCCCGGGATCGGCCGGCAGCAGGTCGCCAGTTGCACCGTCGCGTCCTGGCTGCCGTCGATGAAGACCACCCCCTGGCGCGGCGCCAGGTCGTCGGTCGCGAAGCGGCCCAGCGTCAAGGTCACCGCGTCGGGCTTGGTCCCTTGCTCGGCCAGCATCTGCGCCAGGCGTTTGGCCACGATCACCGCGATCTTGCGCCCCAGGCCGATGTCGACCAGGAGCTCGCCGCGCCCCCGGTTGCCGCTGATGCGAGCGAGCTGCTGCCACAGCGCGGCCGACTTCTCGTCGGCCGGGTCGGTGCCGGGCATCGCCAGGCCTTCGGCGCGCAGCGCCTGCGCGAGCATCTTCTCGCCCAGGGCGCGCGACTCCTCCTGCTCCATGTTCTTCAGGTAGTGCCGGATCTTGGAGCGCGCCCGCCCGGTGCGCACGGTATTGAGCCAGGCCGGGTTGGGCTTGGCGCCGGGCGCGGTGATGACCTCGATGACATCCCCGCTGCGAAGCTCGGTGCGCAGCGAGACCGGCTCGCCATTGACCTTGACTGCGACCGTGCGGTCGCCGACGTCGGAGTGGATCGCGTAGGCGAAGTCCACCGGCGTCGCGCCGCGCGGCAGCGCGAGGATCTTGCTCTTTGGCGTGAAGACGTAGACCGCGTCGGGATAGAGGTCGATCTTGACGTGCTCGAGGAACTCGGCCGAGTCGCGTGTCTCGTCCTGGATGTCCACCAGCGACTGCAGCCACAGTGCACCGAGCCGCTGCGCGTCGGCGCCGGTGGTCCGCCCCTTGGCGTCGACCTTGTACATCCAGTGCGCGGCGATGCCCTTCTCGGCCACGGCGTGCATGGCCTCGGTACGCATCTGGAATTCGACCGCGGTGCCGAGCGGGCTGACGAGCGTGGTGTGCAGGCTCTGGTAGCCGTTGGACTTGGGAATCGCGATGTAGTCCTTGAAGCGCCCGGGCACCGGCTTGTACAGCTGGTGCAGCACACCCAGCGCGTAGTAGCAGTCCCGCAGTTCGGGCACGACGATGCGGAAGCCGAAGATGTCGTTCACGCTCGTGAAGCCGGAATGCTTCTCGCGCATCTTGCGGTAGATCGAATAGACCGTCTTCTCGCGGCTGGAGATGTCGATCCTGATCTTGGCCGCGGCGAAGGCCTTCTCGACGTCCTTGCGCACGCGGTCGACGATATCGCGGCGGTGACCGCGTGCGCGCTCGAGCGCCTTGGCCAACGCCGCATGACGCCACGGGTGCAGGTGCTTGAAAGAGAGCTCCTGCAGCTCGCGGTAGGTCTGGTTCAGGCCCAGTCGGTGCGCGATCGGGGCGTAGATGTCCAGCGTCTCGGCCGCGATGCGCGTCCGCTTGGCGGCGGGCATCGCGTTCATCGTGCGCATGTTGTGCAGGCGGTCGGCCAGCTTGACGAGGATCACGCGCACGTCGCGCGACATCGCCAGCAGCATCTTGCGGAACGACTCCGCCTGGCCTTCCTCGCGTGTGCTGAACTGCAGCTTGTCGAGTTTGGTCAGGCCGTCGACCAGGTCGGCGGTCGGGGCGCCGAAGCGCTCGATCAGCGCTGCCTTGGTGACGCCGCAATCCTCCATGGCGTCGTGCATCAGGGCGGCCATGATGGCCTGGACGTCGAGCTTCCAGTCGGCGCACAGGCCCGCCACCGCGATCGGATGCGTGATGTAGGGCTCGCCGCTCGCACGGTACTGGCCCAGGTGGGCCTCGTCGGCGAACTTGTAGGCCTCGCGGACTTTCTTGATGTCGGACTTGCCCAGGTAGTCGAGCCGGCTTTCCAGCGCCGCGAACGAGGCCGGCGCAGCGGCAGGCGGCGCGTCGGTCTCGGTCACGCGGGGCCGCAGCTGCAATGCTGACGGCAGCAGTTCGGCGGCGAACGAGCGGATCCCCATGCTTGGAATCTAACCCGGAATGGATTTCACAGCCCGAAAATGACAAAGAGCGCCACTCGGGCGCCCTGGTCGGGTGCGGTGCGCTTCAGCTCAGATCGGCACCTTGCGCAGCATCTCGATGCCGATCTCGCCAGCGGCGATTTCGCGCAGTGCGGTCACGCCGGGCTTGTTCTTGGTCTCGACCTTGGGCGTGTGGCCCTGGCTCAGCATGCGGGCGCGGTAGGTCGCGGCGAGCACGAGCTGGAAGCGGTTGGGGATCTTGACGAGGCAATCTTCGACGGTGATGCGGGCCATGGAGGGAGTCTCTTTCAGATCAGGTCGAGGGCAGCGAAGACCTGGGAGCGGGTGCGCTGTTGCGCGGCATAGCGCAGCCGCTGCGAGTGGACGACGGTCTTGAGGTCGAAGAGCGCCGTCTCGAATAAAGCGTTGATTATAACGAAGTCGAAGTTGCGGGCGTGGGCCACCTCGACGCGGGCATTGGCCATGCGCCTTTCGATCACGTCCGGGCCGTCCTCGCCGCGGCGAAGCAGCCGCTGGCGCAATTCGTCCCAGCTCGGCGGCAGGATGAAGATCAGCACGGCGTGCGGGAACAGGGCCTTGATCTGGGTGGCGCCTTGCCAGTCGATCTCGAGCAACACGTCCTCGCCGCGCGCCAGCCGCTCCTCGATCGCCTTGCGCGAGGTGCCGTAGAGGTTGCCGTGAACCGGTGCCCACTCGAAGAACTCGCCGCGATCGATCATGGCGCGGAAGGCCGGCTCGTCGACGAACCAGTACTCGCGGCCGTCGCGCTCCTGGCCGCGCGGTGGCCGCGTGGTGTGCGATACCGATACGGCCAGGTGCGAATCGAGTTCCAGCAAGGCCTTGACCAGGCTGGACTTGCCGGCCCCGCTGGGCGCCGCGACGCAAAAGAGATTGCCCGGGGTTTCCATCCTTCGGCATTCTAGGAGCCTGCGGCCCTTTGGGGCCGGGCAGAGGTCACTGCGGCACGATGCGCCGCTCGCGCAGCACCGTCTGGGCGATGTCCGGGCGATCGGAGATCAGGCCGTCGACGCCCAGGTCGATCCACCGGCCCATGGTCGGCGCGTCGTTGACGGTCCAGACCAGCACCTTCAGGCCCAACTCCTTGGCTTCCTTGAGCCTGGTGGCGTCGAGGTCGCCGTGGAAGACCGACCAGATCGTGCCGCCGGCGGCCTTGATCATCTTCGGCACCGAGCCGTGGTCCTTGTACTGGATGCCGGCGGTCCAGGCCGAGCCCTCGGGCTTGCCGGCGGCGATGTTGTCGCCCCAGTTCTGCTGCGACGTCAGGTACACCGTCGGGATCTCGGGTGCGATGCGCTGCACCACCTGCAGCGTGCGCCAGTCGAAGGACATGATCTGCGTGCGACCCTGCATCCCGGCCTTGCGGATCTCGTCCACGACGGCGGTGGCAAACGGCTGTGGCGGCAGCGTCTTGTCGGGCGAGT
>Ga0209682_10000255_pt1 | contig 18366 bp, 17 predicted proteins | sample DOMMetBare2Fresh_2_FD_187471 | JGI IMG/M metagenome (GOLD analysis project Ga0209682, IMG submission 187471) | Wetland sediment microbial communities from St. Louis River estuary, USA, under dissolved organic matter induced mercury methylation -... | ecosystem: Environmental > Aquatic >... | reverse complement strand
CTACGCCAATCGGTCCCACGCCAGGTCCTCCACCTCCATGGGGAATACAAAACGTCTTATGGAGGTTGAGATGGCAGACGTCCGCCCCGATGTCGCCCAGGCGGCAGAGGCCCACCATGGCATTCATATTCGCCCCGTCGATATAGACTTGACCGCCATGGGTATGGACGATTTGGCAAATGCGCCGCACGCCCGCCTCAAACACCCCGTGAGTTGACGGGTAGGTGAGCATCAAGGCCGATAGTCGATCTCGATATTGAGCGGCCTTGGCCTCCAAGTCGGCGACATCCACGTTGCCGTCCTGATCGCAGGCAACCACGACGACCGTCATCCCAACCATGGCGGCGCTGGCGGGATTCGTGCCGTGGGCTGATACGGGGATTAAGCAGACGTCTCGGTGTGTTTCTCCATTCGCCCGATGATATGCCCGAATCATCATCAGACCAGAATATTCGCCCTGGGACCCCGCGTTCGGCTGGAGCGAGAAGGCCGCGAATCCGGCAATCTCAGCCAGCCACGATTCGAGCTGTTCGAACAACGTCCGATAGCCACGTGTTTGTTCAGTCGGCGCGAAGGGGTGCAAACGAGCGAACTCCGGCCACGTTACCGGTAGCATTTCCGTGGTGGCATTCAGCTTCATGGTGCAGGAACCCAGCGGGATCATGGAGTGGACGAGGGACAGGTCCTTGGCCTGTAGTCTGTGAAGATAGCGGAGCATCTCATGCTCGGAGTGATGGCGATGGAAGACCTCATGCGCCAGATACGTACTCGTCCTGGCCAAGGGAGCCGAGTAGTTGAGATCGATGGCGTCAGCGAGATCGGAAAGACGGAATGGCAACTGGTCATGCCCGACGAAGATGTGCAGGAGACGGCGCACTTCTTCCTCGGAGCTGACTTCATCGAGTGAAATACCGATGGAGCCGTCTTCATAGTGTCGGAAATTGACTCCTTGTTCTTTCGCCCTGGTCACAATTTGATCAGCTTGAGCTTTGGGGACCGGTATCCGAACCGTATCGAAGAAGACTTTCGGCAAGACGTCGAATCCAAGCCGACGCAGTCCTTCAGCCAATAGCAACGTAAGGCCGTGTACACGTTCGGCAATCCGACGCAACCCGTCCGGCCCATGATACACCGCATACATGGCGGCCATGACGGCCAACAAGACTTGAGCCGTGCAGATATTACTGGTGGCCTTCTCCCGCCGAATGTGTTGCTCCCTCGTCTGAAGCGAAAGCCTGATGGCTGGTTTGCCGGTCACATCTTTTGAGACACCAACAAGGCGACCCGGCACCTGCCGTTTGTATTCCTCTCTGGTCGCGAGAAACGCAGCATGGGGTCCACCGAAGCCGATCGGAACACCGAAGCGTTGTGTCGAACCGACAGCAATGTCGGCGCCGAATTCCCCGGGCGAGCGGAGCAAGGTCAGGGCGAGAAGATCGGTGGCAACCGCTACGAGAACACCGGCCTCATGCGCCTGTGTGACCAATGTACTGAAATCACTCACATAGCCATCTGTGGCCGGGTACTGCAACAACAGGCCGCACAGCTGAGGATGCGAACAATCAACGGAGGAGGCGACACCGGTCTTGATGACGATACCCAGAGGCTCGGCTCTGGTCTGCAACACTGCCAAGGTCTGTGGATGGCAGTCGCGCGAGACAAAGAATTCCTTTCGTTCCTCGCCTGCGTTGCGGGCGATCGTGTAACACATCGCCATTGCTTCGGCTGCAGCGGTCGCTTCATCCAACAGCGAGGCATTCGCCAGTGGGAGACCGGTCAAGTCTGCTACCATGGTCTGGAAGTTCACAAGCGCCTCTAAGCGGCCTTGTGAGATCTCGGCTTGGTAGGGGGTGTATTGCGTATACCAAGCCGGGTTTTCTAGAATGTTTCGCTGGATGACGCCCGGGGTGACGCAATCGTAGTACCCCATGCCGATCAACGATCGATAGACCTTATTTTGGGACGCGATATCTTTCAAGCGGGCCAGGACAGCCTGCTCGCCATCCCCGGCCGGAACGTCCAGGGATCGACGAAATCGAATATCAGGAGGAATGGCGGTATCGGTCAATGTGTCGAGCGAGCGTAGGCCTAACGTGGCGAGCATCTCCTGAATATCGGCCCTGGTGGGACCCAGGTGTCGGTGAATAAAGTCGTCGGTCGGTTGACGCCAATTCTGAGTGGTCATGGAGTCGGCTACCCTCTGGTTAGCTCATAAAGAACGGGTTGAGTAGTACCTTGTTACTCTCGCAGGGTACCACGCAATCCGCTATTTTTCCAAGAGACTCGACACGCTTTCCGGAGATGATTTCATCGTCATGACAATGGCTGTGTTGAGAGGAGGCCTTGTCTGAAGCAGCCGTCGGGCTCGGCACGTGCTCCGCAGAGTACATCGGCCTGCAGAGCTGCCGGCTTTGATTGCTTTTCACATAATTCACGCTATTGTTACCTCATATCTTCAGTCCGGAGAGCTGACCTATGGTCGCCACGAAGCAGGGGACCGATCAGAGAACCGAGAAGCGAGTGCCGCCGCGCTTCTCGATGGTAAAAGCCATCGTCATTCTCTTTGTGCTGGGTACCACAGTGGCCATCGGATACGCAGGGTACGTGATTTTCAAGAATCCGGGTCTGGTCAACAAGTTTCTGGCTCCTCATGTACCGACAAGTCAGCCCAGCGTGGTTCTCACAGATTCGCAGGTGAAGCCCCTCCAGTCCGACGTCCGTCTGACTCGTGAAGGGATCGACCATCTTCTCGACGCACTCGACGAAGCTGTTCGACGAAAGGATGTCGACGGCGTCCTGCGCCACATTGCTCACGACGCGACCATCACCATTCATCTGAAACAAGGCCCCCAACAACAGATGGCCATGCTGACGCGGGAAGATTACCGGAAGACTCTCGCCATGAGCTTCGCCTTTCCCAGCGCCCACGACTTCACTCGTACGAATACGTCCGTATCGTTGGCCGTAGATGAACGGAGCGCGAAAGTCTCCTTCAAGTCAACAGAGACGCTTCGCCAGGCCAATCGAGAATTCAAGACGGAAGGCGAGGAAACGCTGGTCTTCACGATCCGCGACGGTAAGCCCATGATTACCTCTCTGGAACAAACCTTCCCCGGCGATTCGACCTAAGTCCCCGCTTCGTGACGAGTGAGAGCCACTGTACGCTTCAAGATTCACAGTCATCGGTCTGGTATAATCACCCCGCTGCTCAATATTTGTTGGGGTGTGTATGCGCGTGCTTGTCATAGAAGATGAAACCAAAGTCGGTTGTTTTATTAAACGGGCGCTTGAGGAAGAAAGCTATGCTGTCGACCTCTGTGAGGACGGAGCCAAGGGATTAGAAATGGCTCTAGCGACCAACTACGATCTCCTGGTCGTCGACGTGATGCTGCCCTCCCTGTCTGGTCTGGATGTGCTGAAGAATATCCGTCGCGAACGGGTCCACACACCGGTGCTGATTCTCTCGGCGCAATCCCAGATCGACCAGCGGGTCAAAGGATTGGATGCCGGTGCCGATGATTACCTGACCAAACCGTTCGCGATCGATGAACTCTTGGCGCGTGTTCGAGCCCTGTTGCGTCGTGGTGCATCCGAAAGCCCAGGGATTCTTCAGGTGGATGATCTGATGCTCAACCCAGCAACCCGTGATGTCACCCGGGGTGGACAACGCATCGATTTGACGCTGAAAGAGTATGCTTTACTTGAATATCTGATGCGTCACACCGGCCGCGTCCTCACTCGGCCCATGATCTCCGAACATGTGTGGAATCAAGATTTCGACACCTTTACGAACGTCATCGATGTCTATGTGAACTACCTTCGAAACAAAATCGATCGAGGCCGAACCAAGAAACTGATCCATACCATTCGCGGTAGCGGGTATATGCTGAAGGCCGACTAGCGTGATCCTGACACAAGCCCCGCGCGTACCCAGTGACTTGAGGCGCAGCGAACTGACAGCACGACTTCGTCACCACCGAGCAGGAGCTGATCCATGCCGCTACGCGTCCGGCTGACCCTGTGGTATGGGACCGCCCTGGCCCTGGTCTTGATCATTTTCTCCGTGGCTCTGTACGCCATTACAGCGAGAAATCTCCGCGACACAGTCGATGAATCGTTGGAAGATACGGCCATGACAGCGGTGCGGTCGCTCGAAGAGCGAGGATTTCTTCCACTGATCAACGAAGAGGAACTGCTCTCGCAATTTCCTGAACTGACGAGAATCGATAAGTTTTTCCAGATCTTCAGCCCCTCTGGCACGATCACGATCCGTTCTCCGAATATCAAACAACACGAAGTTCCGCTGAGCCGAACCGCCCTTGATGCCGCGTTTGCCGGACAGAAAATTTTTGAGTCGGCCAAGTATCCCAAGGAGCCTCCATTGCGGCTGATTTCCGTGCCGATCATGTATGGAGGTAATCTGCTGTACATCGTGCAGGTCGGTACCTCGATGGAATCGGTTGGAGAGACACTCCAGCGTTTCCTTGTGCTGCTGGTTGTGGCGATCCCCATCGCCCTGGCTGTGTCTCTGGCAGGGGGATGGTTCTTGGCGGGACGAGCGTTACGTCCTGTCGATAAGATTACCCTTGCGGCGCAGCGCATTGCCGCTGGGGATTTGAGTCAACGCCTGAGCATGCCGGCGGCTCACGACGAAATCGGCCGCCTGGCCGCCACCTTCAACAATATGATCGGCCGGCTGGATACGTCGTTTCGCCAGATTCGTCAATTCACCAGCGATGCCTCGCATGAGTTGCGGACTCCTCTGACGGTGATGAAAGGCGAAACAGACCTGGTGTTGCGGCGACCTCGTTTGCTCGACGACTATAAGTCGGTGCTGGAGAGCAATCTGGAAGAAATCGATCGAATGACGCGAATCGTCGACGAACTGTTGTTTCTCTCACGTGCCGACATGGGTGAAGTCAGAGTGGAGTCGCTGCCTGTCGCCATGGAGTCGCTGGTGGAGGATATTCATCGTCAGGCCAAGTTGCTTGCGCAGGACCGCAATATTGAAGTCCTGCTGGGAACCGTCATGCCAGTGGTGGTTCAGGGCGACGACTTGCGGCTTCGTGAACTGCTGCTCAATCTCGTCGAAAATGCGATGAAGTATTCGTATTCCGGTGGCAAGGTCGAGATCGCGCTGCTGAATGATGGTCGGGAGGCCAGGCTGTCGGTGACAGACCATGGGATCGGTATTGCCCCTGCCGATCACAAGAAGATTTTCCAACGCTTCTTCCGCACCGACGTTGCCCGAGGCCACACCAAGAAGGGGACAGGTCTCGGCCTCGCCATCTGTTCCTGGATCGCGGAGTTGCACAAGGGCCGGGTAGAAGTGAAAAGCGCTCTCGGCCAGGGATCAACCTTCACCGTTGTCTTACCGCTCGCTCACCCCACTGCTTAGTGAACTTTAATCGTTGGCTAATCTCGTTCTCATCCCAGGTTGTTATGTTCCTTGCAACTGCAGGCAGGGAATACCCGATCGTAAGAACTAGGAATCACGGGTTTCCAATCAACCAGCCTATGGGGAGGGCGTATGTCATCACATCTGCGTAGGAAGGTCGGTTCCGCGATCGGAATCGGTCTCATGAGTGGGGTCCTGGTTTGGAGTGGTTACTCGTTCAGTGCGTCCCAGGCATCCAGTGCCCCGACTTCAACTCCAGCGGCCGCGGTCATCACAACTCCCGCGAACGGTTTCACGGACGTCGCAAGACAAGTTACTCCCGCGGTTGTCAACATCACGACCGTCATGACGGAGAAGGTGTCGGACGGCTTCTCTGTTCCTGACGAGCTACGAGACCGAATGGAAGAATTTTTCGGGAAACCCTTCGACCCACGGCGTCGGGGGCCCCAACCTCCCGGGGAACATCGAGGACCTCGAAGGGGTCAGGGATCAGGCGTGATCATCTCTGCTGACGGATATGTTTTGACCAACAATCATGTGATCGACAAGGCTCATGAAGTAAGCGTCACTCTTCCCGACAAGCGGGAATTCAAGGGCAAGATTATCGGAGCTGATCCGAAGAGCGACCTCGCTGTGGTCAAGATCAACGCCAGCAGTCTTCCCGCCATACCATGGGGCGATGCTTCACAACTGCAGGTCGGTGAGTATGTCTTGGCGGTCGGCAATCCCTTCGGGTTGAATTCCACCGTGACGCTCGGGATCGTCAGCGCTGTTGGCCGCGGCCATATGGGGATCACTCAGTATGAAGACTTTATTCAGACGGATGCCGCCATTAACCCCGGTAACTCAGGCGGCGCACTGGTAAACACCAGAGGTGAGCTCGTCGGTATTAATACAGCCATCTTTTCGCAGACGGGTGGGTATCAAGGAGTCGGCTTTGCGGTCTCAACAACGATGGCCAAGCCAATCTATGAGAGCCTTGTCAAGACTGGTAAGGTGGTCCGAGGGTATCTGGGGATCGGTCTTCAAGACTTGAACCAGGATCTGGCAAAGTCTTTCAGTATTAAGGATTCGAAAGGCGCCTTGGTGAGCGACGTCAAGGAAGACAGCCCGGCTGACCAAGCTGGACTTAAGCAGGGCGATGTGATCATTGAGTATCAGGGGATCCTGATTGAGGATGGTGTCGCACTGCAACGGATGGTCACCAGGACTCCAGTCGGCAGCAAGGTCCCGGTGAAGGTCATGCGCGATGGGCGCGCGCGCGATCTGACCGTGCGGATCGGGGAGCAGCCGGAGCTGGAGAAAGTTGCAAAGAAGGTAGAAAGTGGTGAACATGACTACGCCTTGGCCGGTCTGTCTGTCGAGGATTTGAATCCGAACACCGCGCGCGAGTTGGGTATCAAAGGAAAGGCTCAGGGAGTCGTCGTGACGAGCGTTGACCCGGACAGCGGTGCGGAAAAGGCCGGACTCGTACCTGGTGATGTCATTCAAGAGGTCAATCGGAGGCCGGTCAAGTCCGTAAAGGAATTTGAGAAGGTGTCTTCAGATTTGAAGAAGGGGGACAGCATCCTGATGCTGATCAACCGCCGTGGGGGATCCCTGTTTCTGTCAGCGAAGATCTAATATCGTGTCCTCGGTTTCAAACAGAAGGGGAACGGGTATCAATCCGTTCCCCTTTCTCTTCCACTATCGTTGGATCGTCACCGAGTCAATCAAACACGACCGTCTTTCTCCCGTAGACTAACACTCGCCGCTCAATGTGGCGCCGCACGGCTCGCGCCAGCACGATTTCCTCCAAGTCGCGTCCTTTCCGTACGAGATCGTCCACTGTATCTCGATGTCCGATGCGAATCACGTCTTGTTCGATGATCGGCCCTTCATCCAAATCTTGGGTCGCGTAGTGCGCCGTCGTCCCAATGATCTTGACGCCGCGGTCGTAGGCCTGCCGGTAGGGATTGGCTCCGATAAAGGCCGGCAGAAAGGAATGGTGAATGTTGATGACTGGGCAGCCGACCTGAGCCAAAAACTCCGCAGTGAGGATCTGCATATAGCGAGCCATCACCACGAGCTCCACCCGGTGCTCTTTCAGGAGCGCTAAGACCTGTTGTTCTTGCTGGGGCTTGGTCTCCTTCGTCACGGGATAGACGGCAAAGGGAATGTTGAAGAGCTCAGCCCAGCTCGCGCAGGTGTCGTGATTCGAAATGATGACGGGAATATCGATGTGCAGTTCGTCTCGGCGGTGCCGCTGGAGGAGGTCGGCGAGACAGTGATCTTGTTTCGAAACCAGCAGACCGACACGGGTTCGTCGGCTGGACGGATACACCTCGCAGTGCATCTCATACACGTTCGCAATCGGAGCAAAGGCGGACGGAATGTCGTCCGAAGGGATCTGGAATCCCTCCGTGGCGAACTCCATTCGCATAAGAAAATCGTTCGTGTCCTTGTCAGTGTGATGGTCGGAATCCAGGATGTTGCCGCCGAAATCATGAATGAACCCCGACACGCGCGCCACGATGCCCTTACGGTCTTTGCAATGGATCAACAGAATGATCGAATCTTTTCCCTGTGCCGACATCGGTGGTCACTCCTCTGTTGTTGGTTGCTATGAGTCTAGCAGGAGCGGCAAGGAACCACACTTCCTAGACAGGAGTTGTGACGATGCGCCCGACGAGGTCGAAGGTTGCGGCATCGGTAATCTCGATCTTACAGAAATCACCAGGTGTGGGAGAGGAGACGTTGCGACGAGCTGGGTGCTGTGACGTGGTATCAGACGGGCCCTCGTCGATGTAGACGACACCATCGATTTCAGGAGCGAGCCCCTCGTGGCGGCCTTCCAGAACATGTTCCGTTTCCTCGGATCGTCCATCGACCAGCACCTCGAGGATGGAACCGACTTTAGCCCTTCCTTTGGCGGATGAAATCGACTCCTGAATGGAGAGGATCGCGTTACGGCGCTCATCCATGACGTCCCGCTCGACTTTTTCGTCGAGGCCGACTGCTCCTGTGCCCTCTTCATCCGAATAAAGAAACACCGCAACGCGGTCGAACTCCGCCCGTTCCACGTAATTGCGAAGCTCGGTATAGGCGGCATCGGATTCTCCCGGGAAGCCGACAATAAAGGCTGTCCGAAAGGTCACCATGGGGATGCGGGTACGGATACGATCGACGAGAGACTCAATGGCGGCGCGATCGCCCAGCCGATGCATGCGTTTGAGCATCCGGTCATTGATGTGTTGAAGCGGCATGTCGATATACTTCGTGATCTTTTCTTCCCCGGCGTAGAGGTCGAGGAGGTCATCCGTGACTTGTTGGGGGTAGAGGTAAAACGGTCTGATCCACCGGAGTTTCTCAACCTTCACCAACTCACGAAGCAGCTGGACGAGGCCTTGGCGAAGACCAAGATCGACCCCGTAGTTGATCGTATCTTGCGAGATCAGGTTGATCTCTTTGACACCCTCAGCGGCGAGCTGGCGCGCTTCAGCGACAATGGATTCCACCGGCCTGCTGCGCTGCTTCCCGCGCATCAACGGAATCGCGCAAAAGGTGCAGTTGCGGTTGCAACCTTCGGCGATTTTCACATAGGCGCTATGCTGTTTGCCGAGCCTCAGGCGAGGTGCGAGTTCATCGTAGAGATAGGGAGGTTGACTGATCCAGAGACGTTGATGCCGTTTCTTAGGAGCCAACAAGTCTCGGCAGATCTCGGCAATCTTGCCGAATTCGCCGGTGCCGACCACCGCGTCCAACTCCGGTAACTCTTTCAGCAAGTCTCCTTGATAGCGCTGTGCCAGGCAGCCGGCTGCGATGAGGACACGGCAGGTACCTGTTGTCTTCAGCTGCCCATGTTCGAGGATGGTGTTGATCGATTCCTCTTTGGCTTCTTCGATGAAGCCGCAGGTATTGACGATGACCACGTCAGCTTGTTTCGGGTCACTGGTCAGCCGGAACCCCTCGGTTACGAGACTCCCGAGCATGATTTCCGAATCGACCTGATTTTTGGAACAGCCAAGATTGACGAAACCAATAGTGGTCGTGGTTCCTTTTGTCTTGGCGGATTTGGTTGATTTGGCGCGTTGAGGGATGATGAGGGGTTGAGACATGGAGGCAGTCTACGGGAGGGTTAAAAAGTCTGTCAATCAGACCTTTGCAGACCCTTGCGGGAGACGGCTCACTTCCCCTAGAGTGCGCCTGATGATTCGAACCTTTCAGGGCATCCGACCGACGATCCCTACAACATGCTTTATCGAAGAGACCGCTGTCGTGATCGGCGATGTGGTCATGGGGGAGGGTTGCAGTGTGTGGTTCAACGCCGTCATCCGGGGCGATGTCCACTACATCCGGATTGGAGAACGGACGAATATCCAGGACCTCTGCATGCTTCATGTGACGCATGATACCCATCCGCTCATCATCGGTACTGACGTCACGATCGGCCACAATGTTGTGCTGCATGGGTGTACGATTCAGGATCGCGTGCTGGTCGGAATGGGCGCGGTCATTATGGACGGGGCGGTGATCGGGGAGGACTCCGTTGTGGGTGCCGGCTCATTGGTGGTGGAAGGAACGGTGGTTCCTCCGAAGAGCGTCATCCTTGGCTCGCCCGGCCGGGTGCGGCGTGGCGCGTCGGAGGCCGAACTTGCCTGGATCAAAGAGTCAGCCGCCAACTACATGAAATATGCCCGGCAGTATATGGACGATTCGTCGAAGCCGCCGACCGGATTTAGACTTTAGCTCCTTTTGGTTTGCGATTGTTCGTTCCCAAGCCTCCAATCTTCATAAAGCAGACTGGATCGCCGACCAGAGCCGTCGGAAATTGCTCTCGTTCAACGAGATACGGAATATTCTTGCGATGGCACCAGTCCGCGATCCAGATCACTTCTTCTGTTGAGGTGGTCACCAATCCCGGCAGGCTCAGTTTTGGCATAACGCGATCGACAATCGAACGTACAACGCGGCGCTGCTGTTCAAATTGGCGCGGGTCAAACGTCACCGGATCGGCGGTACCATAGGACAGCGGGGCCAGGTGAGGAAATCGCTCGGGATCGTTCAAGACGCTCACAATCCAGAGATGGTCGAAAAGGCCGGAAGCTAGAGAGGCATCCTGTGCTTTAAACTTGAGGGGTAGGGATCGGCAGGCACGATTGAGGACCACCACTTCTGACCGTCGGAGATTGTAGGGCGCAACCTGGCGTTGCAGTTCAAGCACTTCGGCTAATATGGCCGGCAGCTCGGTCACGCCGGCTCCGACATACAGACTACGCCCGCTATGCGATAACTTCCTTACGAGAACTTCGGCCACCTTGGTTCCCAGTCGCCGGCAGGGTTCCCGCTTTGTCCGCCAAAACTCATCACCGCCTTCGTAACAGTAGACCGACTCCAGGCGTTTGTAATCGAGGTGGTCAAATACAGAGGCGATAGCGTGCCGAGCTGAATCAGATAGGCGTATCCTCATTGAATCTTGCTATGCTTTTCCCTTCGACTGGAAGCCGATTCGTCGCTTGGGCAGCGCCTCTGGTGGCTTCAAGAGCGGCAGCAGTTTCTCGTAGAGGTCCAATAACGCCGTGTCATGCTGAAGCAACGTCCGGTCGATTTCGGCCAGCCGTTTGAGAATCGCCGTGTTGGCCACGATCTGCTCGCGCATCTGGATGAAATCCCGCACGACAAACACGCTCATCGAGACGGCTTGTGGGCTGTTCAGTACCGTGGCTGCCATGATGGCCCCGTGTTCAGTGAAGGCCATAGGCAAGGTGCGAGAAAACTTGAGCCGCGCCAGGTGGTCACAATTTGTGACCACCTCCAACTGTTCCTTTGCCATGAGTCGAAGGCGAAATCACGAGGGAAACGATCTGCATTCCGTTTGACCGCTTGGTTCAAGGCCTTCGTCGGAACTGCATAGAGCGTGGCAAGATCGGCATCGATGATGACCTTACGGTCACGGATCGTGAAAATCATGGATCCGAGCGGTTTGAGTTGCTTCATGACAGGATCTTCTAGGACCGGCTGACCATCAGCGCATTTTAACAGCGGGCAGTCTAGCCAATTCAGCGAATGAAAGCTACGCAGATGGTCGGATGGCTAATTCAATCACAGCCGCCATAAGACCCTCGGCCACTGACGCGATGAAGTCCAGGTTCAGTGTGTCGAGGGTGTCGGTTGGCCGATGGTAATGAGGATTACGGAAGTTGGCAGTATCCGTGAGCATGACGGCAGGGAAGCCTTGCTCCCAGAACGAGGTGTGGTCGCTCCGTCTGGTGTCCGGGAGCTTCTCTCCGTTGCCCGGCACGATCAGTGGAACAATCGGGAGATGTGATTGCATGGCTTTCGCGACGGAGCCGGTCAAGATGTGTGAGCGCTCGTTCCCGATCACGGCAAGAAAATTTCCGGTCGTGGGCACCGCGATGGGCACACCGGGAGGAGTCTTCTGTGAGCCTGCTAGATGGCTCGCATAGCCGACACATTCCAACACGATCGCTCCGTGGATCGTTTCACGATTCTTTCTCAACATCGCTGTATAGGCGGAGCTGCCGAGCAAGTTCTCTTCTTCCAAGTTAAAGGCGATGAAATGGATCGGTCTGGCCAATTTCATGGCTCGCACTCGGCGAGCGATCTGCAGCATCACCGCGAGGGCGCTAGCATTATCATCGGCGCCGGGAGACCCTTGGACCGTATCGAAGTGCGCAGCGAGGATCAGTGGCGGTGCGGATTGGAATGGCTCAGCGTCGGGAAGCGCCGTTCCGATCACATTGTGGTAGGTGTCGCCCAAGGCCTGGAAGTGTTGCTTTGTGGCGGTCAGACCGGTTTCAGAGAATTGGCGGTGCAGATAGGCTTCTGCGTTCTGGAGGCGAATAGGAGAAGAGAGGGGATGGCGCTCGCCCACCAGATGGCGAAGGTCTTCTTTGAGGAGGTTGTGATCAATGGGCACGTGGGTTTCCGTCAACGGAAGGATTAGGTCACGATCTCGGTGCCGATCCCCTTGCGCGTGAAGATTTCGAGCAGAACAGCGTGTGGAATGCGCCCGTCGATGATATGTGCCTTCCCGACCCCTTCAGCTAGCGCGTCCAGGCAGGCGTGAACTTTCGGGATCATCCCCTCCGTGATGGTCCCCTTCTTCATCATCCGTTGCACATCTTTTCGAGACACGGTGGAGAGGTGGCGCCCGTTGGCGTCGCGAATGCCTTTGATGTCGGTCATCATGACGAGTTTTTCCGCGCGCAGGGCCCCTGCTACTGCTCCGGCAACAAGATCGGCGTTGATGTTGTAGGTATTCCCTTCGCGATCCGTTCCGATGGGCGCGATCACCGGGATGTAGTGGTCGTCCTGCAGATTACGCAGCAGACCAGGATCGACCTTTTCGATATCGCCCACCAACCCGAAGTCCCCTTCGCCGTCCTCTCCTTCCAAATCACGATCGAGGCTTTCCGCCCAGGCCTTGGCCGTCAACGGCTTGCTGAGAATTAACCCTCCGTCCTTTCCGCTCAAACCAACCGCACTACCACCGTGTCGGTTGATCAGATCGGTGATCTCCATATTGATCTTTCCTGCCAGGACCATCTCCACGATTTCCATCGTGGCCTCGTCGGTGATTCGAACACCATGGCGGAATTTCGCTTGGATGCCAAGCCGGTCGAGCATCTTGTCGATTTGGGGTCCGCCGCCGTGGATAATGACCGGGTTGATCCCGACGTACTTCAGCAACACGACATTTTGCGCGAACCGTTCTTTGAGGGATGGATCCGTCATCGCATGGCCGCCGTATTTCACGACAACCGTTTTCCCGCGAAACGTTCGAATGTACGGCAGGGCTTCGATGAGGACGTTGGCTTTCTTGATCAGTTTGTCCATGCAGAACTCCCGGCGATCACCACCGAATCCCTATAAAATATACCGGCTCAGATCCTGGTCCTTCACGATATCTTTCAATCGGTCCCGTACATTGGTAGCGGTGATGCTGATTCGTTTGTCGGGCCAGCCTGGTCCCTCGAAAGAAATGTCCTCCAGCAACCGCTCCATGATGGTGAACAGGCGACGCGCACCGATGTTCTCAGTCCGTTCATTCACTTGCACCGCCACTTCGGCGATCTCCTCCAGACCGTCTTTAGTAAACTCAATGGCGAGGCCTTCGGTGGCCAGCAAGGCCTGATACTGCCGGACCAACGCCCCTTTCGGCTCTGTGAGAATACGGACAAAATCGTCTTTGGACAAGGGACTAAGTTCGACGCGGATCGGAAATCGCCCTTGGAGCTCCGGAATTAGATCGGACGGTTTCGCCACATGAAAGGCACCGGCAGCGATGAAGAGGATGTGATCCGTCACGACCGGGCCGTGTTTGGTGCTGACAGTGCAGCCTTCGACAATAGGGAGTAAATCCCGTTGCACGCCTTCCCGCGAGACATCCGGTCCCGTGTTGCGCTCGCGGCCTGCAATTTTGTCGATCTCGTCGAGGAACACGATTCCAGTCTGTTCCACCTTGGTGATGGCTTCCCGCGTGGCGTCATCCATATCGATCAGTTTCTGGGCTTCTTCCTGTGTCAGGTGTTTGAGCGCTTCGGGGACTTTCATCAGCCGCTTCTTTTTCTTGCCTTGGAACATGCCGCCCAGCATGTCTCGGAGATTGCTCTCGATGTCGTCGAGTCCACCCGCGTTGGAAATGACGCCGATTGGAAGGCCTCGTTCCTTGACTTCCATCTCCACCGTTCGTTCATCTAGCTTCCCTGCTCGCAGCTGTAGGCGCAGCTTCGATCTCGTCGCGTCGTGGGAATCGTGAGGGGCTTGAACGGCCGGCTCGCTCGTGCTGTCTACAAAGCCTGGTCGAGGAGGCGGTGGCGGCAGGAGAAGATCGAGCAATCGTTCCTCGCCTTGTTGTTCCGCTTTTTGCTGAACGGACGCCAACCGTTGCGTCTTGACCATATTGATGGCCAGTTCGGTCAAGTCACGAATGATCGATTCCACATCACGCCCGACGTAGCCGACCTCGGTGAATTTCGACGCTTCCACTTTGATGAAGGGGGCTTCGGCCAACTTGGCGAGCCGTCGGGCAATCTCGGTTTTTCCCACGCCGGTCGGCCCAATCATGATGATGTTTTTCGGCATGACCTCGTCGCGGAGGTCGGGGGACACCTGCTGGCGTCGCCAGCGGTTGCGAAGTGCGATGGCGACCATCCGCTTCGCGTCCTTTTGCCCGATGACGTAGCGATTCAGTTCCTCGACGATCTGGCGCGGAGTAAGACTGTTGAGATTCAACGGTTCGGTATCGCTTGTGAGAGGCTTCATGATGGTGAGTTATCCTTGAAGTTCTTCAACAATAATCTGTTGGTTGGTGTAGATGTCAATAGAACCAGCGATGTTCATGGCTTCGGTGATGATCACCGGGGCCTCGAGTTGAGAATGGCGGAGCAGTCCTCTGGCAGCCGCCAGGGCATAGGGTCCACCCGAACCGATGGCTAAAATGCCGTCTTCTGGTTCTATGACATCGCCGGTTCCTGAAATGATGAACGACTGTTCCCTGCCGGCGACGGCAAGCAGCGCCTCCAACCGTCGAAGCGCCCGGTCGGTTCGCCAATCTTTCGCGAGCTCGACCGCCGCTCTCGTGAGATTGCCCCGATACTCCTCCAATTTGCTCTCGAATTTCTCGAACAGCGTAAACGCATCAGCCGTGGCACCGGCAAATCCTGCCAAGATCTGGTCATGATGCAGGCGCCGGAGCTTCTTGGCGTTGTGCTTCATCACCGTGGTTCCAACGGTCACTTGGCCGTCACAACCCATGGCGACCCGTCCATCGCGCCGGACACAGAGGATGGTGGTCGATCGAATGATCATGACGATTTCCGGTCCTTTCGTGACAAGGGGCTTGCCGCCACCCGTGCTCGTGGGTGGGCGCTATCGTATACCGCGAGAAGCTGATCCATCGCCAAATGCGTATATTTTTGTGTCGTGCTCAATGATGCGTGGCCGAGCATTTCCTGAATCGACCGGAGATCCGCGCCTTCGTCGAGCAGATGCGTCGCGTAGGAGTGCCGCAAGGCGTGGGGACTGACCGCTCCACTCACGAGACGGCTGGAATATCGAGAGACCATCCGAGCGACACTCCTCGTCGTGATTCGGCCTCCACGATGATTCAAAAACATCGGAGCCGACAGCTGGCCGCTGCGGGCCAGCGGTTTCAAGGACGTGCGATACTCTCGGATGGCGTGAAGCGCCAGATCCCCGATTGGAACCATCCGTTCCTTGCGGCCCTTCCCTCTCAAACACACGCTTCCGTCCGTCTCGTTCAGGTCATCCAGATTGATGCCCACGACCTCACTCACCCGAGCACCGGTCGAGTACAGCGTTTCCAGCAGGGCACGATCGCGTAAGGTGAGGGGCGACTGCCCAGAGGGAAACTCCATCAGCGCCGCCGCGTCGTCCTTTGACAATACTCGGGGGAGCGGCTTGGGTAGCTTAGGGCTCCTCAGGTTTTCCGTGGGGTTCTTAGAAAGCTGCCCCTCACGAACGAGAAACCGAAAAAAACTTCGCAGGCACGCCAGTTTTCTAGCTAACGATGACGCTTTCTCGCCTTGATAATCCAACCTGTGTAGGTGGGCACGAATATCGTCACTGGTGACCGTATCGATGCGAATGGGCGTGGTGTCTTCCTTGGTTGGTTGAAGGAACCTCACCAGCTGATGAAGGTCGGATCGATAACTGCGAATCGTCTCCTGTGACGCATTGCGTTCAACCTGGAGGTGCATTACGAAAGCCTTGATTGCATCTTCCACGAGTCAAAATCCTCAAGGGCTCGTTGGCTGAGCAAGCGACGCTTCTTCTCTTTGTCTTTGGGGTGGTTCGACAAGGGAGGAAACAGGCCGAAGTTAGTGTTCATGGGCTGGAAATGGCGCGGATCCGATGAGGCGATATGTGCGATCAAGCAGCCATGCGCGGTTGTGGAGGGGGGCGTGATCAGCGGTTCTCCAGCTAAGGCCCGCGCGGCATTGATACCGGCCAGGCCTCCCATGGCTGCCGATTCGGTATAGCCTTCCACGCCCACGAGCTGTCCGGCAAAGAAGAGGGTGCCGCGGGCTTTGAACTGCAACGTGTTCAGCAAGAGCTGAGGAGAATTGATGAAGGTATTGCGGTGCAGGCTGCCATACCGAAGGAACTCAGCTTGTTCAAGCCCTGGGATCATGCGAAACACGCGCTTCTGCTCGCCATAGGTCAGTTTGGTCTGAAAGCCAACCAAGTTGTAGCAGGTCCGATGAATATTCTCGGTTCGCAATTGCACGACGGCTGCTGGTTCCACCCCAGTTCTTGGATCTTTGAGGCCCACCGGTTTCATAGGCCCGAACTGCATCGTCTGGCGGCCACGTTCAGCGAGGACTTCAATCGGCACACAGGCCTCAAAATAAGGCGTCTTCTCAAATTCCTTCGGCTGCACCTTTTCCGCGGCCATCATGGCATCGTAGAAGGCATTGTACTGTTCTGCCGTCATGGGGCAATTTAAATAATCATCCCCGCCCTTGTCATAACGAGAGGCGCGGAAGACCACGTCCATGTTGATCGAGTCTGCGTCGACAATCGGCGAGATGGCATCGAAGAAGTACAGGTGCTGCGACTTCGTGGCAGCGCGAATGGCCTGCGACAGCTTGTCGGAGGTCAACGGCCCAGTGGCGATGATGCAGAGACAATCCGTCGGGATCTCCGCAATTTCTTCGTGGAGAATTCTGATGTTGGGATGGCTTTCCAGCGCGCGGGTGATGTGCTGGGAGAACTGATCACGATCAACGGCCAGTGCCGATCCGGCTGGAACTTTGGCTTGTTCAGCAGCGGCGATGATCAGCGAATTGAGCCGCCGCATCTCTTCTTTCAAGATGCCGGGCGCATTCAGGGGATCGAGAGATCCCAGCGAATTCGAGCAGACGAGTTCGGCCAAGCCACCGGTCTTGTGCGCCTTCGTCATCTCTTTCGGGCGCATCTCGTAGAGCGTGACCTTGGCGCCGCGATTCGCCGCTTGCCAGGCAGCTTCGGACCCAGCCAGACCACCGCCGATTATCACAACATCGTCACGCATGTGATTGGGAACAGCACACAACCGGTGAGTAATGCGGCATTGTACGAACCGATTTTTTCCTCTGTCAAGATAAGCGATGGCGAACTTGTGCCGACTCTCTTTAATTCCTGGGAGTCACCTGTTCATGGTTCGGCAGGCCTGTCCTGAGTTCATCGAAGGGCTCACCGCGAACGGTACTACCTGAAATCACACAATGAGCTGATCGATCACTCGCGAGGGAGTAGCCTCCGCGTTGACTGCTCCGGGGGCGCAGTGCTAGAGTTTGCCCTCTTTTCGGACGGCTTCTCGGGCTTGGGCGATTAGCTCAGTGGTAGAGCGCTTCCTTCACACGGAAGAGGCCACAGGTTCGATACCTGTATCGCCCACCATGCTTCCCTCAGCCTTACCGTTCTATCCCGTGAGAAACATTGATCTTTACACCAGCGAGTGAAAGCCTCGAATTCTGGACAGAAACGAGGGTGTCGGCTACACTTCTGATTGTCTTTGAGGCGTATCTGGTTTGAGTCTCCAGTAGATGGGAGCCGAAACAAGAGAGGTCTACATTATGAAAGCAACATCGACCATTCTGGGCATCATGATGCTGGCCACGGTTGCCACCGGTTGCAGCACGACGCATCAACAAAATGCCGGCGCCAGTGACAAGGAATATACGCCTCCGACCAGCATCTACAACATTCTGGACAGCACCGCGCTGGTCTACTCGGACCCCGCTGCTGGTTCAGCTGTCAATGATCATCCCCTTCGTTGGCTTGGATTTTTCTCAAATCCGATCGGCCATGCGTTCGACTATGGGATCAATCGTCCGATCTATAAGCTGGCAAACGGATTCTCGTATCTTTCCGGCTATACAGCGGAAGACAACATGGTAGACGCACAACGTCGCTAGTTTACCCAGTCCTTTCGAAAAAGATGAGGCCCGCTCTTTGAG